>OBLT010003201.1_pt1 | contig 10055 bp, 9 predicted proteins | sample 1518721 | NCBI WGS metagenome assembly OBLT01 (sample SAMEA3539307, study PRJEB22396) | soil metagenome | biome: tundra; feature: field; material: soil | place: USA | collected 2010-05 | depth 0.15 m | reverse complement strand
CGGGTGCTGAAACCCATCTGGCGTTCGGGGGTGGATTCGGGCATATCGTACCAGTTTAGCTTGCTTGTGACGTCGCTACTTGAGATATTCAGAGCTCTTGCTTTCGAAGGACTCCGGCTCTATGTGCGCCCCATAAGCCCGGGAGCCGTGCGGTTGAATGCGGCGCTTGCGGGCGTATCTTGATCGCCAGGTTTGTCGCCATCCGCCTTCTTCTTGTCCCAAGTCCAATAGAGCCCAAGGTAGGCGTAATTCTCTTTTTGCCCGATGGCGGTGTGGCCGTAACAGAACAGCAGTTGAAACCCGGGGTCGCGGAATTTGTAGTAACCGCCGATATCGATCAGCGTCGCCGGTTCGTCTGCGCTGTCCCCAGCCCTTCCGGTCCGTGATAAAAGACCTCGGTTCCGAGCGTCACCTTCTTGCCGAGATCCCGCTGAACCAGCCAGCCGGCAAACGGGAAACTACGGTAGCCGGGTGCGTTCACCAGCGTCACGCCGCCGCCCCCGTAAGTGGTCCACGGGCCAAAGCTTTTCTGCACCCAAAGCGGCACCTTATACCATGTCTCGCCTACCCCCAGACCTCTCGCGGCGCTGCCTGTCGGAACCTCGAACATTATAAATGTGCCGATCATGGGACGATGCTTCGTTTCCTGCACAAACCGGTATTTGATTCCCAGTTCGATATCCCCTAAACCGAAAGCCCGCGGGCCCACGCCGGCAGGGGTTAAGCTGGGATTGTTTTCGGGCAGAATCGTCGCGGCGGGAATGATGACGTGGATGTGGACATTGGGAAGAGCTCCCCAGTTGAACTCCAGGGCAGGCCCAAATATGTCGGTTTCCACCGGGGTGCCATCCGAAGTCGCGAACATATAGAACTCGTAGTTTCTGAATTCAATTGGCTCCGGATCGTCTGTTTGAAACGGAGGACCGGCCAGTGCAGACGTCGAAGCAGAAACCAGCAAGGCAAGCGCCGCGAACATTCTTACTGCGGTGATCTCGCACATCCGGCTACCTCGTTTCATTAAGCTCTCCAAGTAATTCAGTCACTTTTACCCTCATCGCCCCAAGAGCCTTTCTTGCCAGCGGCCTGGCCCGATAGACCTTACGAATTGGTTGCCCTTTGCGCTTCTCGACCGAACGCAAATATCCCTTCTTTTCCAGCCGTGCAGAAGGGGATAGAGGGTTCCCAGACTGATCCGATAACCGTGCCGCGCCAGTTCTTCGGCCGTTTCGAGTCCAAAGATCGGTCCTTCGATGGCGTGATAAAGGATGTGGAGACGGATCAGGCCCGCGTAAAGATCGCGGTATTCAAAGCGGTTATCGATATCGCTTTTCCGTATCGGCATTCGATAGCGAGTTTCAGTATATCCGGCACTCGCATCCCGCGTCAACTAACCTGTTAACCACGGAACCGAGTGCCGATCAAAACTGTTTTTTAGGGGATGACGAAGTGATCGCACTAAATTGTGTCCACGCTCCTCAAGCACTTTCAGGATGACCAGTCCCGAAATATGCTGAAGGCTGGAACGAAGCCGCTCAGATCTAAGATGGTCGGCCACTCGGAAGTTGATCGCAAACGGCGTCGCGAGAAAAACGTAGGATTGGATCGTTCGCCAACTATCCTCGCGGCGACGCCAGCACAGCGCTCAACCGTCGTCCCACAAAGGACCCTTTGTGACATTTCAGTTGACGCACCTGCCGAATGTTGCAATTGAGGCGGGATGCAAATTGCTCCCGGCGCGCGCCTTAGAAGTTTAGCGTGGCCAGAAAGATCTCCTGGTCGTACCGGCCGGGATTGCTCTTCGGCTCGATGTAGACGAACGCGAACTGGCCGGTATAAGTGCCGCGCGCCAGGTCCGCCATGGGCATCACGTGCGTATGCACGAAGCGCGCGCCGGACGGCGCGGGCGTCAGGCGATAGCGCAGATGTCCGTGAGCCGCGACGGCCAGGCTCTTCTCTTCCTCCGCGCCATCCACCTCCGCGGGAATCGTCTGCCCGTGCCAATGCACCAGTTCTGGCGCATCGGTGTCGTTGAACAGATCCACGGTGACCGGGACGCCTTCGCGCAGGCGGATTAACGGTCCGGGCACGGAGCCTTGTAGCCGATGGTGCTGATGGTGTGGTCCTTCGCGATATCGGCCAGCACGTTGCCGACGCGCAGCGTGACATCGGCGGGACCGGCGGGCGTTTCGGCGGGTGCTGCGGACGGGCCGCTCCGGCGGCAGCCGGCCAGCAGCAGACTGGTTCCGAACGACGCCCTGGAAAGGAAATGCCGGCGGCTAGCTTGAGTTGACATAAACGCGCGCTCCTCCTTATACTGACGGTTTCGTAATCGAATGCCGAAAACGAAATTCGAGTATATCACCGGCGGCCACGACCGGGACCTCTACTCCGGCCTGATTCGGTTACATGTACTGCATCATGCAGCCGAGGAACCCATCTTCGGGCTCGGTATGGTGGAGGAACTGGCCCGCCACGGCTATCGAATCAGCCCGGGAACCCTGTACCCATTGCTGCACGGCCTGGAGACGAAGGGCTACCTGCGCTCGACCGAGAAGCGCAACGGCAAGTCGCTGCGCAAAGTATATCGTGCCACGCCCCTGGGCCGGAAAGCGCTGCGGGCAGCCAAAAGCAAGGTGCGTGAACTGTTCGGCGAATTGATCGAAGGCAAATGAAGATCCCCGCCACAGTGCGAATCCTGGCATTGACCTGCGTGGCAAACGCTCCGCTGCCGGCGCAGTTGACCCTTGCTCAGGCCGTCGAAGGCGCCCTGCACAACTATCCTGCGGTTCGCGTCTCCCAGGAGCAGATCAACGCCGCGGCGGCCGGTATCCGTTTGGCGCGCACCGCCTATTTGCCGCGCGTGGATGCCGTGGCGCAGGTCAATCGCGCCACTAGAAACAACGTGTTCGGGCTGTTGCTGCCCACGCAGGGCGTGATCCCCTCCATGTCCGGCCCGGTCATCGGCTCGAATAACTTCGGAACAGCCTGGGGCAGCGCCGTGGGCGGTCTGGTCACCTGGGAGCCTTTCGATTTCGGCCTGCGGAGCGCGAATGTGGCCACAGCCGCGGCGGCCCGCGCCCAAACCGAAGCGGCGCTCAAGCGCACCGAGTTTGACGTGGCAGTGGCTACGGCGGACGCCTATCTCACATTGGCCGCCGCGCAGGAAACGGTCCGCGCGGCGCAGGCGGGGGTGGAGCGCGGCGAAACGATCCTGCGAACCATTCACGCGCTGGTGAACGCCGAACTGCGGCCCGGCGCGGATCGCTCGCGGGCGGAGGCGGAGTTAGCTGCGGCGCGGACGCAATGGATCCAGGCCGAGCAGGCCACGGAAGTGGCGCGCGCCACGGTTTCGCAGTTCGTCGGCATGGAGCCGGCCCGCATCGCCATTTCCGCGCCGGGATTGCTGCAATTGCCGCCGGAACAGAACGCCGCGCCGCTGGATACCGCGGCACATCCCATGGCGCGGGAGCAGACCGCCATAGTCGAACAGGAGCAAGCCCAACTCCGCGCGCTGGAGCGGTCATACTTTCCGCGGTTCTATCTGCAAGGCGCGGCATACGCGCGCGGCAGCGGCGCGGAAACCGACGGCCGATTGCTCGGTGGCCTGAACGGCCTCGCGCCTAGCGTACAGGATTATGCCTTGGGCTTCACGGTCAGCTTTCCCGTCGCGGATCTGCCCGCCGTACGGGCGCGGGAAGCCGCGCAATCGGCTGCGGTCCGTGCGCAGGCCGCCCGATCGCAGCAGATCGCCACCGATCTCCGCGCGCAGTGGAATATAGCGGTCGCCACCGTGCAGGGCGCCCGCCGGATCGCAGCCAATACGCCCGTCCAGGTATCGGCCGCGCGTGCGGCCGCCGATCAGGCCACGGCCCGCTACAAATCGGGGCTAGGCAACATCGACGAAGTGGCGGAAGCCCAACGGTTGCTCACGCAGGCCGAAATCGACGACGCGCTCGCCCGGTTGGGCGTGTGGCGCGGGCTGCTGGCGGTGGCTACGGCAGCCGGCGACATCCGGCCCTTCGTGGCGGAGGTCGGGCAATGAGCAAGCTGTGTGGGGCAGGATTCCAGTCCTGCGGCCGGCGTCCACGCCGGCCAGGCGGCCTGAGAGGCCGCCGCAGGCCGAGGGCCTGCCCCACAAGGCATCCTGACAGACCTGGGGGAGAAGCATGCGTCTTGTCCTAGCCGCGCTGCGCAGACCGCTCACCGTAGTGGTGGCATTGATCGCCATAGCCCTGTGCGCCATTCTCGCGGTCCGGCGCATGCCAGTGGATATCTTTCCGCAAGTCGGCGATCCCGCCATCTACGTCGCGCAACCTTACGGCGGCATGGACCCCGCCCAGATGGAAGGGTATCTCACTTACTACTACGAGTATCACTTCCTCTACATCACCGGCATCGACCACGTGGAAAGCAAGAGTATCCAAGGCGCGGCGCTCATGAAGCTGGTGTTTCATCCGGATACCAACATGAGCCAGGCGATGTCGGAAACCGTCGGCTACGTGAACCGCGCGCGCGCCTTCATGCCGCCGGGGACCGTGCCGCCGTTCATCACGCGCTTCGACGCGGGCAGCGTAGCCGTCGGCCTGTTGATCTTCAGCAGCGCCGCGCACTCGCAAGGCGAGATGCAGGATTACGCGCTCAACCGCGTGCGCCCCTTGTTCGCGACCTTGCCCGGCGTTTCCGCACCGCCGCCGTTTGGTGGCAATCAGCGCACCATCGTGGTGATGCTCGATCCGGCCAAGCTGCAGCAATACCGCATCTCTCCCGAGGAGGCCATCGCCGCGGTCAGCCGATCCAGCGTGGTGATGCCATCCGGCAACATGTTTACCGGCAAGATCGAGCGCATTGCGCGCACCAACTCGGCGCTGGGCGCGAACCTCGCGGATCTGCTCAGCACTCCGATCCGGCCCGTGGCCGGCGCTACGGTCTATCTGCGCGACATCGGAACCATCGAGAATGGCACCGACATTGTCACCGCCTACGCGCATGTGAACGGCAAGAGGACCGTCTACATACCAGTCACCAAGCGCGCCGATGCGTCCACACTGGCCGTGATCGACGCCGTCAAGGCGGCCATCCCCGAGTTCAAGAAGGCCGTCCCGGAAGATGTTGACGTTCGCCTCGAATTCGACCAGTCGCCATACGTAACCAATTCGCTGCGCGGCCTGGTTATCGAAGGATTGCTGGGCGCGGCTCTCACGGGCCTCATGGTGCTGATCTTCCTGCGCGACTGGCGCAGTGCGCTGATCGTCATCCTGAACATCCCATTTGCTCTGCTGGCCGCCGTGATTTTCCTGTGGGCGGCCGGCCAGACCATCAACATCATGACGCTCGGTGGCCTCGCGCTGGCGGTTGGCGTCCTGGTAGATGAGGCCACTGTCGAAATCGAGAACATTCACAGCCAGATGCTGCCCGGCGTTTCGCGGGCGCGCGCGGTGGTGGAAGCCTGCAGCCGGACGGCCATGCCGCGCCTGCTCTCGATGTTCTGCATTCTGGCGGTCTTCGTTCCATCGTTCTTTATGATCGGAGTGGGCCGGCAACTTTTCGTGCCGCTGTCGCTGACGGTGGCCTTTGCGATGATCGCGTCATATCTGCTATCGAGCAGCCTGGTCCCGGTGTTTTCGACCTGGCTGATGCGGGAAGCGCATCGCGGCGAGGAACGCGAAGGAATCTTCGGACGTCTCCGCTCTTTTTACGAGCGCTATCTGAATGGCGTGCTACGGCTCCGTTGGCCGCTGGCGATAATCTATCTGGTCTCCGCGATCGGACTCTTGTATCTGGTCCTGCCGCGCATGGGAAGTGAGCTATTCCCCGACGCCAACGCGCCGCTGCTGCGCATCCGGCTGCGCGCGCCGGCCGGCACCCGCATTGAGGAGACCGAACGCATTGTCCTGCGCGCGCTCGACGTGATCCACCGCGAAGCCGGCCAGAATAATGTCCAAATCACCAGCGACTTTGTGGGCGTGGTGCCCTCCAGCTACCCTGTAGACCTGATTCACCTCTTCACCAGCGGACCGCAGGAGGCAATCATCCAAGTGGCGCTGAAGCCGGACGCCGCGCGCGGCGAAGCGCTGCGGGAACGGCTGCGCGAGGCGCTGCACCGCGAGTTGCCGGGAACGCAAGTCTCCTTCGAGGCAGCCGACATCGTCACGCAAGTGATGAGCTTCGGTTCGCCGACGCCCATCGAAATCGCCGTGCAGGGAGTGAGTCTCCAGAACGACTACGCTTACGCGCAGAAGATTCAGGCGCAGTTGGCGAAGCTGAGCTTCTTGCGCGACCTGCAATTCGCGCAGGAGAACAACTATCCGACGCTCGACATCGACATCGACCGCGAGCGTGCCGGCCAGTTCGGCCTGACCATGGCGGATGTGGTGCACTCGGTGGTGCCGGCGACCTCTTCCTCCCGGTTCACCGATCCCAACTACTGGCGCGATCCGAATTCGGGCAACGCCTTCCAGATTCAAGTGGAGCTTCCGCAAAACCAGATGCAGAGCGTCGAACAGGTCGGCGGCATTCCGGTGATGATCGCCGGCAGTCCTAAGCCCTTGCTCGACGACATCGCCAGCCTGAAGGCCGGCACCATGCCGGGCGAGATCGACCGGTATAACGGCCAGCGCGTGGTCAGTCTCACGGCGAATATCCACGGCATTACTTTGGGCGAGGCGGCCGGCAAGCTCAACCAGGCGTTGGCCGCCACGGGCGCGCCGCCGCGGGGCGTTTCTGTCCGGTTTCGCGGTGAGATTCCGCCGCTCGAGCAAACCATCTCGGGGCTGCGCATCGGCTTGCTGCTGGCCGTCGTGGTGATCTTTCTGCTGCTTTCCGCGAACTTCCAATCCGTGCGGCTGGCGCTGGCCATCGTGCTGACGGTTCCGGCGGTGCTGTGCGGAGTCCTGCTGATGCTGCTGGCCACCGGCACAACGCTCAACGTGCAGTCGTTCATGGGTGCGATCATGGCCATCGGAATCGCGGTGGCCAACTCGATTCTGCTGGTCACCTTCGCCGAGCACTCGCGCCATGCTGGGAAGCCAATTCTGGATGCCACGCACGAAGGCGCCAGTGGCCGGCTGCGCGCGGTGCTGATGACCGCCGCGGCGATGATTTTCGGCATGCTGCCAATGGCCATCGGATTCGGCGAGGGCGGCGCACAATCCGCGCCCCTGGGCCGCGCGGTCATCGGCGGCCTGCTCGTTTCGACATTTGCGACGCTCACCATCCTGCCCTCGATCTACGCGATCCTGCAACGCAAAGCTTCTGTCACATCACCGTCGCTCAACCCAATGGATCCCACGAGCCGATATTATGACGCGACCTAATCGCTTTCCCGCAATGTGGGGCAGGCTCTCAGCCTGCGGCGGCCTCTCAGGCCGCCTTCTAGCCTTATTTGCCCTGCTCGCGCCACTCTGCGCCCAAACCATCGACCTGGTCCCGGTCGTCTCCAAGCCAGTGTCCCGCACCGTCGACCTGCCCGCCGAAATCCTGCCTTACCTGACCGTCTCGCTGCACGCCAAAGTGCCGGGCTATGTCGAGCGGGTGCTGGTGGATCGCGGCAGCATGGTCAAGCAAGGCGATCTGCTCGCCGAACTCAGCGCGCCCGAGCTCGAAGCCCAAATCGCGGAAGCCGCGTCCAAGGTGCAGGCGGCCGAATCCGAAAAGCTGCAAGCCGAGGCCCAGCTCGCCGCGGCCGAGAGCACCTACGAGCGCCTCCGCAAGGCCGCCGAAACGCCCGGCGCGGTGGCCGGCAACGAAGTGGTCCAGTCGCAGAAGCAGGTGGAAGCCGCCCAAGCCCTGGTGCGCGCGCGCGATCAGGCCAGCCAGGCCGCGGCCGCAGCCGTGCGGGCCCAAAAAGATATGGAAGCCTACCTGAAGATCGCCGCGCCATTCGACGGCGTGGTCACCGACCGCTTCGTGCATCCCGGCGCATTGGTCGGACCGGGCGCCGATCCGGTGCTGCTGGTGATTCAGCAGATCTCCCATCTGCGGCTGGTCGTGCCCGTGCCCGAAGAAGACGTGGGCGGAACGGTGCGCGGCGCGAGCATTCCCTTTCACGTGCCGGCATACCCCGACCGCGCGTATACTGGAACCGTGGCGCGCATCGCGCACGCGCTCGATCCCAAAACGCGTACCATGCCTGTCGAACTGGACGTCCTCAATCGCGATGGCACCCTCGCGCCCGGCATGTATCCGAGCGTCAAATGGCCCGTGCGGCGCGAACATCCCGCGCTATTCGTACCCAAGACCAGCGTGGTCAGCACCACCGAGCGCACGTTCGTCATCCGCGAGCGGAACGGCCGCGCCGAGTGGGTGGACGTGAAGAAGGGCGCCGCCGATGGGGACCTGATCGAGGTGACCGGCGCGCTTACGGCCGGTGACAAAGTGGTTCGCCGCGGCACCGATGAGCTGCGCGACGGAATGCCCATAGGCGGAAATTGATCTCAGGTGACACCGGCCTTGCTTGCTTTTGCCGCCAAGTAATTTACGAACCCAGAGCACGAAACCAACATGAATTTGGCATCGTCAAAGTCGAGCGTCGATTCGTCCAACAGCGCGTGGCGGATTCCGTCGGCGTCGCTGGTGTATCCGTAAAGGCTGCTAAACGCACTTTTTAAAGCGCCGTGCAGCGTAACGCCTTTTTCTTCCAGCTTCTTCAACGCCTGCCCGAGTGTCGCCGAAGCCCCAACAATGATGCTGCAGGCCGCCTCAACAGCACTGATCGACTCCTTGATGGAGTTCCGGTAATCGGGTGCCTTGCGGTCCGCGAACAACTTGACGGCGGTGTTGATATGAACCCTGACGGGCATCAGGGCGTCCTTTAGTTCAAGTGCATCCTGAATCGCTTCCAGTTCCTGCTCATTGGTAATTGGGACCAAGGTTTGGTTGACAAAGCGGTATGCGGACAGTTCCTCCTCCAGGACACCATTACAGCTCGCGGCCACCTTGTAGTCCGCGGGACAGTTTTGCGCGACAAACTCGATGAAATCGTACACCTCGTTCCAAGCCCATCTGAAATATCGGTTTCGAACCTCAATTACCGCCTCACCAAGGTTGTCTGCCCTTTGGTCCATCGGCTGAGCGTAGTGGAAATGCCAAAGGCGCTGGAAGAACACATCCCCCGCGGACCCGGACCAATACGCATTGGGGAAATGGTTCCAGACCGAGTAGATCATTACGTTCCACAGCCGGTTCCTGAGAGCGTCGTCCATGGATCCCTTTTGAAGGACGCTCCTGACGGGCTTCAGCCCCGTTCGTTCCGAAAAAGTCGCCATATTTGTTTTGCTGTCATCAATCTAGTACAGGGGACGCCGGCACGCAAGGTATAATGGAGCCGAATGGCCAGCATCGGCAAGCAAACCACGGTGAAGGAATTGGAGCGTGGGCAAAAGCAGACAGGTATTCGCAAGAACGCCGCGCCCAGGCTTCGTCCCCCAAAACCCGTCCACATCACCGAAGACGAGGCCGACATTCTCATCAGCATGAGACGGGAAAACGAGAAGCGCGTCCCGTTAGCAGAGGTTCTCCGGAAGCATGGCTACGGACTGGAACGTTGAGTCGCGGAATCCCCCGAGCGCGAACTCGCCCGCTTGCCAGTCAACGTGAAAATCAAAGCAGTGGAAAAGATTCAGCTTCTGCGATTCGATCCCACATGTCGCGGAGTCAAGAAGCTAGCCGCCAACCAGTACCAGCATCGGGTTCTTAGGCAACCGCTATCCCAATGTTTTCCGCCTCTCCTATCATGGACCCTGAAGAGCGCACTAATGACATGATCTCACGCCGCGGCTTGCTCACAGGCCTGCTTCCCTCCGCCGCGGCCCTGGCGCTGCCGCCACGCCGCCCGATCCTGGCCTATGTGGGCAGCTACAGTTCGCCGCAAGGTCCCGAAGGCAGCCACGGAAATGGACAGGGAATCTACCTGTTTCAACTGAACCCGGAAACCGGAACGCTTTCGCCGCGCGAGGTCTTTCCGAATCCCGCGAACCCTTCATGGCTGGCGTTCGACCCCGCCGGAACGCATCTCTACGCCGCTAACGAGACGGCCGATGGCTCGGTCAGCGCGTACG
>OBLT010003200.1_pt1 | contig 10056 bp, 9 predicted proteins | sample 1518721 | NCBI WGS metagenome assembly OBLT01 (sample SAMEA3539307, study PRJEB22396) | soil metagenome | biome: tundra; feature: field; material: soil | place: USA | collected 2010-05 | depth 0.15 m | reverse complement strand
TCCCATGCTCGCGATTCACACCAGTTACGATCCGCTAGTCCCGGTCCGGATTCCTAATCGCTATCCGGAATTGACGGAGCAATCCGGGTCGCAGGGAATGTTCGTGCAGCAATATGTGAAGCACGACGGACACTGCGCCATTTTGCCGAGCGAGGTTGCGGCCGGCTTCACTGAGCTGCGTGCCTGGAAGGATAACGGCGTCAGACCGCACTCCGGTCTGCATCCGGAAACTGCGGACGCGGCTGGCAGCCGCTAACCGCGTTCATCGGTTATTCCGTTATTCGGTTATTCGGTTCCTCGCCCTGCTGTGCCCGGTTCTTCCGAAGATAGTAGGCGGATACCGGAATTGGGATTTGCAAAAGCAGGACAATTCCTATACCCCATCCGCCGCCGAACAGGACCGGAGCGAACCACGCCGCCGGACACAGAACCCCTAGTGCATACAGGATGGACCATAGCCAGGAAAGTCCGATTGAAAGAAGCCAGCGCCCCACTTGGACGATCCATATAGCCAACATCACAGTACCGAAAACGATCGTAAGCCAGATCGGGGTCGAGGTTAGTGGACTGGTCCCATGGTCTCCACGGTTTCGCCGGTCCACCATCCTCCGTCCTTGGCTTCAGCATGGTGGTCTGGCGCTCAGCACAAAGCTAAGGGACGAATCGGCGATCCGGTGCCGCCGCGAATCTTGAGTGGTGCGGCCACGAAAACGAATTCGTAAATGTGATCGCGTGCCAGTTCTTCCAGATTCAACGCTTCGATGATGTGGATTCCGCTTTCCACCAGCAGATGAACGTGTACCGGCATGCTTGCGGCCGGAACTTTCTCGAAAGCGACAGTATCAGAACCGGCAGCGAATATGCCGTGCTTGCTCAACCAGCGCGCGCCTTCCAGTTCCGGGCCTGGACCCGACGGCACCGCTCCCGCGCCACCCGTGATGTAACGCGCGGGATTGTTCCAAAAGCGCGCCCAGCCTGTCCGAATCAGAACGACATCGCCTTCGTGGATCTCCACTTTTTGTGCGTGCGCAGTCGCTTCCAGATGATCTGGCGTTATCGAGAAATCGGTGGGCAAAGCATCCGTCTTCGCGTGTCCGGCCACGTCCAACAGCACGCCACGGCGCAGGATCGGCGCGATGGTGTCTACCGAGTGCTCGCGAATTCCGCCAGCATCGCTCTGAACTAGCGCAGCCTCCATGCCGCCGTAGAGCTTTCCGCCGCACGAAAAATGGCACAACGCGTCAACGTGTGTGCCGACGTGGCTGCCCAGCGCGATGGCATCCGCAGCCGAGCTGACGCCGCCTTCCGCCACCAGATCGCCATGTTTCTTGGTGAGCCCGAATAGAAACGGCGGATGAGTTGGATAATGCGGCATGCCGACGAAGTAAGGCTGCGCCAGGTCGTAGACCTTCGACCGACGAATCCGGTCGAACAGCTCGCTCATCAGCGGCCAGTCTTGGCCCGTAACGATGCCGGCTTATACGCTCGATGGCGAACTCTTGGCTTGGACGGGGTTGTCTCTGGCGACGCCCATCGCCCCAACCGGTATTGTCGCGAGTAACCGCCCGTGAGATTGGTTATCGTGACGGTAACCGCTCCGTTGGCATCGGTTGAATATCTTTCTTCGATTCTCTGGGACGTCACGGCCTCGGAGTGCTCCACCGTCGCGCCCTCGGAAGCCTGCAGCGCCGGATCGAACGGAAATCGGATCTCATCCCAAACCGTAACATCGCCTCCGGGTTGTCCGTCCTCAACCAGGTAGGTGCATTCTATATAGCGGAAGTAGCCGATATTGTGTACCGGCATGTACTCTCGCCGGATTTCCCGCGGCTCCTCGCTCGCGCGCGGTAACACCGTGCCCTTGGTGAAGAGCGGATCGAAAACCACTCTCCGCCCGCTGTCGGTCTCGCGCCATACGCCGAAATAACGCGAGAATTTTTCACTCAGCACGTAGCCGGCTTGCTGGTCGGCTTGAATCGCAAGCCCAATTGCGGTCGCGGACCGCGCATGCACCGATCGCCGGACGCGTTTGCCGAAGCGCTCTTTCAGCATTCGATTCACAATCGGCAACTCGCTTCCGCCGCCGGTCACGTACATAGCTTCCAGATCGCTGGCTCCGTTTTTGACCAGCAGATCTTCCACGACATTTAACGTTTCCTCCACCAAATGCCGGCACCGTTCATAATAATCGGTGGCTTGCACGGTCACAGTGCCCCAGCCTTCGCGCACATTGTCCAGGTCCAGAACGATCTTGCGCGTGTTGGGATGCAGCGCTTCTTTTTTCATCCGGCACTCTACCAGCAAACGGAACTGCTCGGATTGAGAGAGTCCATCGCGGTCCTCTTCGTCCACCGCGAGATCTGCCAGCAGTTCGTCGAAATCGTCCCCACCCAAGGTCGGAATCCCCTCGGTGGCCAGCACCTCGTGGGTCTTCTCTCCGATCTTCACCAGCGACGCGTCGAACGTTCCACCGCCTAAATCGTACACCAGAATCACGCCGGTCATTTTGGTCTTGTGACCATACTCGATGCAGGCGGCGGATGGCTCGTTCAGCAGGCCAATCACATCGCAGCCCGCCGAGCGGAAAGCCTCCACCGTAAGGAACCGCTGGTTGCTATTCGCGTTGGCCGGAACGCCCAGCACCACTTCCAGTCGCTCCTGGGGCAGCGCAGCCCGCAGCGCCGCGGCCATTTCATTCAGCACCTGGATTAGCGGAACTTGCTGATCGCCTAACTGCAGGATGGTGGATGGACCGGCATCCTGCAGCACGCGCTTCAGCGATCGTATGATGGTCCAGTTCGGGTATTGCTGGCAGGCCCACGCTTGCCATCCATAGAGGCGTTGGCTGCCTCGGACCGCGACGAGCGACGGAAACCAATCCACCACCGCGCCGTCCGGATCTTCAAAAGGAAGGATGGGATAATTCCCACGATCCACCGCAGCCACAACCGTGCGCGTGGTTCCGAAATCGATTCCTAGCCTCATGTGCGGACCGCAATCGCCATGAAATCCGATTGTAGCTCAGAAAGCAGAAAGCAGAAAGCAGAAGGCGGAAGGCAGAAGGCGGAAGGCAGAAAGCAGAAGGCAGAAGGCGGAAGGCGGAAGGCGGAAGGCAGAAGGCAGAAGGCAGTGAAAGGACCTGGGGTGCTGCTTTCTGCTTTCTGCTTACTGCTTTCTGCCTTCTGCTTCCCCTACTGTTTACTCGCCGTCGGCTGTCCCGCCGTGCCGTTCAAGAACTTGAGCAGTGTTCCATTGAACGGTGCTGCGCATTCGAATTGAGGAATGTGGCCGCAATTATCCAGAATCACTAGTTCGGAACCGGCGATTTCGGCCGCGAGCAGCTTGCCTTCGGCCAGAGGCGTAAGAGCGTCTTCGCGTCCCCAGATAATCAATGTCGGAACTTTGATGGCGCCTAGTTTGCCGTCCACCACATCTTCGCCGCGGTGAACGGACTCAATGAATCGCTCGATGGTGTAGCCGTCTCGGTTCCTGAGGTGCGTGGCGAACAACTGCTCTGCCGCCTGATTGGTGGCCAGCGCCTTGTTGGCGAGAATCAGAGCCAGCACAGTTTTGCTCCCGGCCACCGTGGACGGATTCAAGCCATCCATGGTTTCGATAGTGGGTTTCGGCGTGCCGAGCTTCTCAAACGAATAGCCGGCACTATCCACCAACACCATGCGTTCCACTTTGTCCGGGTGCGCCAGTGTGAACGCTATCGCCGTCCAGCCGCCCAGCGAATTTCCCACCACCGTCGCTTTCGTTATTCCAACCTTCTTATAGAAACCGTCCAGAAAATCCACGAGCGTGCCGACGCGATAGTTGATGGGCGGCTTGTCCGATTCGCCAAAACCGATCTGGTCCGGAACAAACACGTGGAAGCTCTTCGCTAGAGCCGCCGTGTTCATCACCCAGTTATTTGCGTCGGCGCCGAGGCCATGCAGCAGGATCACGTTCGGTCCGCTGCCTGCCTCGAGGTAATGAATCCTCTGACCAAATACTTCAACCTGCTTGGATTCGGGCGCCTGCGCCAAAATAACGGACGCGGTCACAAAGCTCAGCGCAATAAGTCTCTTCATGTTCCGTCTCCTTACAAGTAAGCTACCATGGGCGTGCATGTTCGAAAACTTTCACGGCAACTCCACCATCGCGCAAGTTCTGTTCGGCATGGCGCGCCAGGGGCGCATCCCTCAGACTATCCTGCTGGATGGCGCCGAAGGAGTGGGCAAGGCCACGCTGGCACGCCGGTTCGCCGCCACGCTGCTGGGCGATGCCGGCAAAATCGAACAGGATGATCTGAGTCTGGAGTCGAACGCCGCCATCATTGCCGACCGCGAAAAGTGGCCGTCCGACAAACGCAACGACGATCCGCTGATGTTTTCCACGCATCCGGATTTCATCACTTTCCCGCCCGACGGGCCGCTGCGCCAGATCACCATCGAGCAAATGCGTATGCTCAAGGAGCGGGCGCAGTTTAAGCCGTTGCACGGAAGCCGCCGCGTCTTCCTGATCGACCACATCGATCGTGCGAATGAGCAGGCTGCGAACTCGTTATTGAAAACCCTCGAAGAGCCGCCCGATCATCTGATACTGATTCTGACGGCCGAGAATCCCTACGATCTGCTGCCCACTATCCGCTCGCGTGTCGTGTTCTTTCACTTGGGTCCGCTTTCGATCGGCGAAATGCAAGCCTTCGCCGCGGAGCGTGGCCTTTCCGACGCCCCGCGCCGCATCGCGCTGGCTGCTGGAAGCCCCGGGCTGGCCATTGCAATGGATCTGGACGTCTACGAAGAACGCCGCTCCGCCATGCTGAAACTCTTGCAAGCGGCCGCCGGACGCGCGCCCTTCTCCGAATGGGTGAAACACGCCGAAGCGATGTCGGGGCGCAAACAGGAAAAGCTCGATTTCTTCCTCAATATTCTTTACGTGCTGTTGGAAGATGTGCTGCTGGCGGCGCAAAAAACGGGCGAGATCCGCAACGTCGACATCCGAACTGAAATCGAAGCGCTCGCCTCGCATGTTTCCTTCGATTGGATCCGCGCCGCTGTCAGAAAAGTGGACGATCTGAGCGAGTTGCTGCGCCGGAACATCCAGAAAAACATTGCCCTGGATGCGCTGGTGGTGGAACTGCGCCGGCTCGCGGCGTGAAAAAATCCGCGTAGGCGCCGACTCCCTCACGGTCGCGGTTCGGTAACGCTCGCTAAGCATGAGGTTGCGGCGAAGGCCGTCGTTATGCTTCAATAATGCTTAGTTGAGCATCTAAGCAATCCTTCAAAAGGCCCCAAGAAGTTTCCAAGCGTGCGGGACCTGAGCGGATCATCTGGAATGAGGGAGTCTTGCCGTGGAGTCTGTCAATCGTAAATTAATACGTCCGTCCTTGAACGAGATCAAGGATCAGCGGGACCGCCGCAATAATCATCAGAAGAAGTCCGCTCCTCCCGATCAGACCAATGCGGAAAATTTCTATTACATGAAACAAATGCAGGCCAAGACACCCATGGTCTTTGTGCTGAAAGATGGAGAGACGCTGGAAGGCATCATCGAATGGTATGACAAGACTTGCTTGAAGATCAACCGCGAAGGCGCTCCCAACCTGCTCATCTTCAAGCCCAACATCAAGTACATGTACAAGGCCTCGAACGACTGAAGCCTCTAGCACTGTCGAATCACTCCTCCCGCAGCGATCGGGACGGATCAATGTGTAGAGCTCGCCGGGCCGGATGCCAGCACGAGAAAATGCTGATTGCGGCCATCAGCACCAGGACAATCGTGTATGTCTCCGGGTCCGTCGGACTCACGCCATAGAGCACAGCGGAAAGGCCCCGCCCGGCTACCAGCGAGATCATCGCACCCGCAGTGCCACCCACAAGTACCAGCATGCCAATCCGACCAAGAACAGTGTTGAGTACCTGCCCGGCACTGGCGCCGAGCGCCACTCGGATACCGATCTCGCGCGTTCGCCTGGAGACAGCATATGCCACCAGCGCGAACACTCCGGTCGCGGCCAGCACGACAGCAATGAATCCGAACGCACCCAGAATCACCGCCGCGACTCGCGCCGGAAAAAGAGGATAGGCCAGTTGATCGCGTAGACTTCCTGTATTGAAAAGCGGAAGAGAGGAATCCATTTCCGCGATCACACGGCGCAGGCCGTCGGTGGCTTCCGCTGCCGGTAAAGATGTGCGCATCACCAGTGTCGTCCAGGCATTGTAATGCTGCGCGAGCGGTTCGAAAACGGCCAGTTCCGGATCTTCTCCCAGGGATTCATACTTGCCGTCCTCCACCATGCCCACGATCTCGACCTGTTCCGCTTTCGGATCGCTTCCAAAACGAAAGCGTTGGCCGATTGCGTTCTCACCCGGAAAGAGCGTTCGGGCGAATGTACGGTTCACCACCGCCGCCAGTGGCGCACCGGCACGATCGCGCCAGTCAATGTCGCGCCCAGCCAGCAGGCGGGTTCCCGCAGCCGCAAGATAGCCGGTTGATATGTCGTAGATGATCGCCGAGGACAATCGGCTTTCAGGCGGAATGGGTTTGCCAACCGCAGAAACGTTGTTGTCGTTGGTGCCGAGCCGCAGAGGCACATTGCTGCTGATTCCCACTGCCTGCGCACCGGGCAGTGCGGCGGCCTTTTGGAGCACCGTTTCCTGGAATGCTCGGCCACGAGCGGGAGTGTAACCTTGCAGTCCCAGATCAAAGGAGACGGACACCGCGCCATCCGGCTGAAAGCCCAGGTTGAGGTCGAGCGCATGGCGAAGGCTACGCAAGACGAGAACGGAAGAAACCAGCAGCACGAACGAAAGGGCGATTTGCAGGGCGACGATGCCGTCGCGAAGATGCCAGTGCCGGAGGCGCCGTGTGCTTTGCTCATTCTTCAGCGCCGGTACCAGATCCACCCGGATGGTTTGAAGCGCGGGGGCGATTCCGAACAGAACAACAGCAAACAATGCAGCTGCAAAAGTGAACAGGAGAACCCGCAGATCGATGGCGAGCGTGGTATTGGCAGGGACATCGAACGGCAGATTCAGCGTTGCGGAAGCGCGCGAAATCCAGAGCGCGAGCAAAACGCTCGCCGTGCCACCCGCCAGGGCCAGCAGTAGACTTTCTGTGAGCAGTTGCCGCACTAGGCGAATCCGCCGGGCGCCCAGAGCTAACCGGAGCGCCATCTCTCTGCGGCGGTCCGAGGCACGCGCCAGCAGCAGGCCGGCTAGATTTAGACAGCTCAGAAGCAGAACCAAACCGGCCACGCCCATCAGCACGGTTGTAAACGCGAGCACCGGCTCCCGGAGATTCCGTCCCACCAGGCCCGGCGGCGACAACTGGATGTGCATGCCCTCATCGTGTGCATAATCGTGCGCGAGTTGCGCTGCGATACGGTTCAGCGAGGACTCGGCCTGGGCCCGCGAGACAGCGGGCTTCAACCGGCCGAGGACCCACACGTCGGATATGCCCCGATCGTTGAGCCAATAGCGGCCGGGTTCGATCTGAGCTTCCATGCTCATCGGGACCCAGAGGTCGGGGCTGATGATTCGCTCCGTTCCGATGAACCCTTGCGGAGCTACACCGACCACGGTATATCCCAGCCCGTTGATCCTGATGGATCTGCCAATGACGTTCGAGTCCGCAGCGAAGCGTTGCCGCCATGTGCGATAACTCAGCACCGCGACGGGATGGGCGCCAGGCCTGTCATCATCTTGCGGACCAAACCAGCGGCCCAGAAATGGCTTCACACCGAGGACGTCGAAATAATTGCCGGTGGCTTCGTAAGTCCAGGCGCGGGAGTTATTGCCGCTCGACATGCTTAGACTGATGGGAGAGAATCGGTACGCGATCAGCCCGGACACTACATCGTTGCGGTCGCGAAAATCGACATAGTCCGGGTAGGACAAGTTCGCGTTCCCGCCCTGATTGAGAAACACGAGCTGCTCGGGTTTCTCCACCGGCAGCGGGCGAAGGAACGCAGTGTTGATAATCGTGAAAACTGTGGAGTTCGCTCCAATGCCCAACGCAAGTGTGAGAACGGCTGCCACGGCGAACCCGGGCGATTTTCTTAAGTGTCTTAACGCATAACGGACGTCCTGCCATGTGGTTTCGAGCTGTGGCCACATGTGACGTTCGCGCAATTCTTCTTTGAGCGGCGTGATGCCCCCAAACTGCCGCAGCGCCGCGTAGCGCGCGTCTTCGGGACTCATGCCGGTCCGAACAAAGCGCTCCGTCAGAAGCGAAAGATGCGTTCGGACTTCATCATCGGCTTCGATATCGAAACGCGCTCGGCCGAACAACCCGCCGATGCGCGATAGCACGGTACGGAGAAAAGCGAACATACTTCACCCCTCGCGCGCCAATTCGAGTACTCGTCCAACCACACCGGAGATGCGTTGCCACTTCGCAGTCTCGCTGGCAAGCTGCTTGCGTCCGGATCGGGTAATCGAGTAGAACTTCGCCTTGCGATTGTTCTCGGAGATTCCCCAATCGGACGTAATCCAACCGTTCTGGATCAGACGCAGCAGGGAAGCATAAACCGTCCCCTCGTTGAGCTTTAGTACATCCTCGCTCAGTTGCTCAATCCGGCGGGCGATTCCGTAGCCATGTTGGCGGCCCATGGCGTCCAGAGTTTGGAGCACCATCAGGTCCAAAGTCCCTTGCAGGACTTCCGACTTTAGCTGGCTCATCCAATCTCCTTTGGTCTACACAAAGGAGTGTATCACGAATCCATTGGGATGTCCATAGGAGCAGTTTCACAGAACGTCGTTTCCGGGGCGCTACACTATTCAACAATGACTGGTGCGCGCGGCAATCGGGTGAGTGCCCGCCGTTCAAGGTAAATCTCCCAGCGTTCACGCTAGGGCGAGACAAGGAGCATGAAGAATGAAATACCGCAAGCTGGGAAATACCGGGCTCATTGTAAGTGAGGTGGCTCTCGGTTCGATGCAGTTCGGCGGCAAGATGAATATGGGAAACCTTGGCCAGGAGCAAGCCACGCGGATGGTTCAATTGGCTCTGGACAGAGGCATCAATTTCATTGATACGGCGGACGTTTATAGCCTGGGGGAGAGCGAAACACTGTTAGGCAACGCCCTGAAGGGCATCAGAGAAGAAATCGTTCTGGCCACCAAGGTCCGGCTGCCTATGGGTGAAAACTTCAATCGGAGTGGTGCTACCCGCGTGAACATCATGCGCGAAGTGGAGGCTAGCCTCCGGCGATTGCAAACCGATTATATCGACCTTTACCAGGTGCACGGATGGGACAGCATCACGCCTTTGGAGGAAACGCTGCGGACCCTGAACGACCTCGTGCGCCAGGGGAAAGTCCGCTATATCGGGCTCTCCAACCTGATGTCATGGCAGGCTGCGACGGCAGTGATGCTTCAGGAACGCCTCGGCCTTGAAAAATATGTGACGGCACAGATGTACTACAGCCTCGTCGGGCGGGAACTTGAGTACGAATTCGAATCATTCGCCGAGTGCTACAACATCGGCATTCTGGTCTGGAGCGCGCTGGCCGGAGGATTCCTGAGTGGCAAGTACAGCCGCAACAGTCCGGCACCCGCTGGGACACGCTTCGCGGAGGCGGGTCAGTTCGTACCTTTCGATAAGGAAAACGGCTACAAAATCGTCGATGTATTGCAAGAAGTCGCCAAACGGCACGACGCGAGCCCTGCCCAGGTGGCACTCGCGTGGGTGCTGGGACGCCCAGCCGTGAGCGCTGTGATAGTCGCCGCCCGAAAACCTGAGCACTTGGAAGACAACATCCGCGCGGTGGACCTTCGGCTCTCAGTTGAGGATGTCCGGCTGCTCGATGAGGTTTCGGACCCAGGTGTTCCCTATCCGAAGTGGATGGTCCTTCAACTCGACACCGCAGAAGACCCGCGTCCACGAGTGCTACACCCTGAAAAGTACGGGGAGGCCGGACGTTGGAAGGACCTCCGCGGCAGCCGGTGGTCCGGCTGAGAGTTGGTTTCCCCGAGTTGCGCCGTTTTCCTTGTCCGTTCGACATGCCGACTAGTCGTTCCTAGTCCGAGAGTTGTCACGTCCAGGGGATGCCGACATCGTGTGGAT
>OBLT010003199.1_pt1 | contig 10058 bp, 4 predicted proteins | sample 1518721 | NCBI WGS metagenome assembly OBLT01 (sample SAMEA3539307, study PRJEB22396) | soil metagenome | biome: tundra; feature: field; material: soil | place: USA | collected 2010-05 | depth 0.15 m | reverse complement strand
TGGGTCTGAGCTGAGTGTTGCGTCGACCCATTGAGACCACCCCAGTTTTCGCCAAGTGACCATCAATCAGCGGACCGTCGCCAACTGTCTGGCCGTCAGAGATTCAGAGGTATTCACCGAATGGTAACTGCCGACGACACTGCCGACGACACGCCGATGAAGTCGATCGGGATCAGGGGACGCGGCCCAGTTTGAGTTTGAAAACCAACCGGCTCATAAGGGATTAGAACGGCAGGTCAGTGAAGCTTGGCAATCTCGCCTTGCAGAAATGCGACCGCACCGACCATTTCGTCGGGAAGCTCGTGCCCGTGATCCAGTTTGATCGCGATTGCGAGCGCCCTTTGCAGAGCTTCCTTCTTGGGCTCGGCCGCGTCCGAGGCTCGGCTGAGATTTATGAGGCTCAAGGCGAGGTCCGCGCTTATCCTGGAACTGCCCTGGTGCTTGTCGGTGAGATACTGCAGTAGCCGGACCGACTCACGGAACGCATTGGCCGCTTCCGCTCGTTGATTAAGCCAGAAGAGAGCAACGCCGAGCTGTTCTGATGCGTGTGCCGCGCTATGCTGCGCATCAACATCCACGGGTGTGGCGTGAAGCAACTGCTCGCGAATTGCCAAGCTCTTTTGATAGGACGCCAGCGCCGCCTTGGCTTGACTTACGGTCCGAGGCCCGTCGCCGGCCTGGTTGAACGCCCTCGACTCTGCTAATTGGTCGTCGCCGATCCGCTCGAACAACTGCGCTACGCTCCGCTGCCAGGTTAGATTACCGGGGTCGCGCAATGCGAGTTTCTGGTATACGTCGAGTTCGTTGTCGAACTCCATAACGGCCTTTGCAAGATCGCCTTGGGCCGCCAATGCCACTCCTAGCTTGTCGAGTCCGCTTGCTAGGTCCATTTGATGCGCGAGGTTGTTGGGGTCCTCGTCGACCTGTTTCTGGAGAGTCACGAGCTCGCCCCGGCGGATCGTGAGCTCCCGCGCGGGACAGATGATTCGAAACGCGTCGTAATTGAGATTGGTGCTGTGGATTCGCGTGGGACTCGTGATCTTGAAGATCAATTGGTTTGGGTCGGATTCCCTCATCTTCGATTGGTAATCAATCTCGAATTCATGCTCGGCGATCGGTTTGTATTTCCAGGTACAGATGTCATCCTTCATGTCGAGCTCATGGCCGTTCAGGTACACATGCCTATTCACACAGATGCCGTCGCTGTGCCAATCCATATCCGACGATGAGCTTCCCTGGTCCACATGCCAGACTCCCACCATGTAATCGAGCGATGCGGGTGGCGCGGGATCGTCGGCGAGGCGATCGGTGGACTCGACGCATGCGCGCAGTTGCTCGCCCGTGCCGTGCGCGTCCAATTGCTCGTCTGCGGCCGCCGACCATTCGACGGCGCGCCATCGCTGCTTTTCCTTCTCAGCGGCTTCACTCGTAGCCTTGTCGGTCGCAAGTCTTGCCTCCTCCACAGAGGCCTCCAATTGCCCCTGCCTGAGCTTGGCCAGTCGCTCCGCTAGATTCGCCCGGGATGTTTCAAACTTTGCATGCGCCTCCTCGCTCTGTGCAACCTCTTTCTGCTCGATGGCCCGCATGGCTTGTTGATCCGCTTGTTGCTGGGCAGAAACAGCCTTGAGTTCGGCGCCAACCGCTTCTTTTCTCCCCCGCATCGCAAACACCGCCAACCAGGAAACCGCCAGTAGAACCATTACCAGAACTGCGGCCCAAGCGCCCGCAATTCGCTGGCGCCGTCGATGTTTGGCTAGCAGCAGCTGTGCGGCCTCGAGGGACTCCGCCTCACGCCGCGCGGCGCGGCTGGCCTTGGCCACCATGGCAAGCACATCGTGGATCAGCTCCAGCCGAACTAATCCGCCGCGCTCTTCGCGACGCAGAATGCGTCGATCCACCAAACTCTGAATCGCCGCTTCGCTGACACCGGGCTCCGCCAGGGCGTTGTCCAGAGCGCAACTGTCGCGGTAGCCTGCGGAGGTGAGAAGCCGATCCTCGACGAAATGGCGCACCTTGATGTCCAACCCGGCAAAGCCCTGGCTGTAGAACTGCGCGATGATCTGCTGCGTGTTTTCACCCTGAATAAGGTCGGCGCTGATCTCTGCTTGCCCGCGGGCAATGCGTTGCTCGTTGAGCTCGCGGCAGACTAGCGACAGGAGCGCGGGTTCTATCGAGATCTCCTCAAGCCGCCCGGTGTCACTCCTGGTGGCCCCGCCGACAAATCGGACGATACGCGCCGCAACGGCTTCGCTCAAATGACCGGAGCCCGCCTGCTGTATGGCCTCGGCCGCCCGGTCGCCCCGCATGGGCGTCAGGCGCATGCGGTTTTGCATGATGGGGCGAATGAGGGCCTTCAGTCCTTCGAATTCAGCCAGATAATCTTCGCGAAAAGTGAACACCATTTTGATGTTCTGGCGTAGCAAATCGAAACGATCGAGAAGTTCCGGGTGGTTTGTGAGTTCGCTTTCAAGCGCGGGAGGTAGCCGGTTTTCGATCAGTTCCCCCAGTTGTTGCAGGAGCAGTTCAGTGCGCGCGGCCTGCTTCGGTGTTTGCCGGCCAAGCGTAAATAGCTCCTCGAACTGATCGAATGCCAGCACGGGCAGGACGGGGCGCCCATGAGGATTGAGGAACTGAGTGCCGGGGCGATGCAGGTATTGCCAGAAGCCGTCGCCTTGCAGGATCGGGCTCGCGCTAACCTCGTGGTAAACACATTCGTCGATAAGGGCTTGCCAGACCTGTCCGATGAGCACCGGCGCCGCAGGGTCGAGATTCAGGCGCAGGTACACCGGCAGGTACCCTGCTCGGCGCAGGCGCGGAAATACGCCCGCATTCAGCAAAGAGGATTTTCCCAACCCTGATTGACCGAACAACACGGTAAGAGGATCCCGCTCGATCAAACGAAACAGATCATCGGTTTCGCTCTCGCGGCCGTGAAAGAACATGCGCGAGTCTTCAGTGAATGGCAGCAATCCCGGCCACGGGCGTTCGGCGTCGATGGTAGGAAGTTCGCTCATCCTTTACCTGTAAGGCGGTCGCGCATGGCGTTGAAGGCGTTGATGATCGCTTGCGACTGGCGCGGAAGAAGGCTGCCGTCGGGGGCTTGTTCGATTTGGACCGTCTTGAATGCTGGTGGGATTTCGGCACTTGTAATTGCGGGAGTATCGTCGATCACCAACGGACACAAGAAGGAGAGGCTGCTACCGGTGAAATCCAGGTTCCGCTCGCTGGCCCAGGCCCATTCCTTGCGAAAGAATCCGGTCCGCTTTTCTGCGGTGCGCGATAGCACGGGCACGAAGAGGGCGCACTGCTGGATCGCAAGCCGAATCCTGGCAGTGTAGTCGCTGCCCCAATCGAGTTGATGGCGGTCCAGCCATACCGGCAGTCCGGCGGCTTGCAGTTCCGTTGCAAGCCGCAGCGCTGCTGGGCGGTCCTCACTGGCATAGCTGATAAACAGGCTGCCCGGCGGCATGGTTTCTGGCATCGGACCAGGTTCCGGAGCCCTGGCCGCAGTGCCGGTGCCTTGACGTTCCTGCCAGCGCTGGGCGAGTTCGGCCACGAAGGAGACCGGGTCCAGCGGCAGCACCTGGGTTTCACGGCTGAATTTTGTGAGGAAGGCAACCAGGGGGGTATTCGATTTGGCGTCGGCGTCAATCAAGTATTCATAGAAGCCGCGCTCGGCGGACAGCTTGCTATTCTTGGCGGTGCGCAGGATGAACCTCGCCAACCAGTCGGGGAACCGACAGCCAAGGAATAACAGGTGATTGCGCCCCAATTCATCGAACAGCCGCTCCGGACGTTTTTCGGGGATTTGCAAGGCAGTGACCCACTCGAGTTCATCCTCTTCAGCAACGACGTATTTAGGCAGCACCGAAATCCGTCCATACAGTCCATAAACCAGCGGCACATCTCGCGAGCCGTCGGGCAGGTCGCCGGGCTCGCTGGGATTGAACGACAATTCACGGGTTTCCGCACGTCCGCCAAAACGCTCCGCGTTGATCGCCTGGGCGAGAAAATTATCGGTGCAAAAGCTCACGTAAAGATTCAGGTCGCTTATGCCCGCGAGTTGCAGCAACGGCTCCGGAATATTGACGGGGAGTTTTCCGGCGATATCGCCCAACTCGCGATAGACCGACTGCCGTCTGCTGCCGGGTTTGGCGAGATAAGCTCCCACCACCTGGTCGAGCGTCGCGGCTTGATCGGGATCGCCGAGCTTCAATCGAGCCGCAAGTTCGCGCGCCAGCAATTGGTGGTAGGGTTCGCGTCGTCCATCATGATCGACGATGACCAATTCTGGGCCGACAACAGGTATGACGCTATGCGCCTCGACGTAGGTCAGCAACTCATCCCAAAAATCGTCCTGATCCGGCATCATGATCCGGTGTCCTATGAACGTCGCTCATTTGTCGCGATGGTATTGGAGTATAAATCGATGGTGGGTTTAGAAGAAATCAATTATGGCAATAATTGCGAGAGAATCCGAGAAGTCTTTTGGTGCAGATCCCGACTTGCATCGAGGTATATGCCTGGGCGGCCTGAGCTGATCGTACTCGGGGAGGCCAGCGATCTTTCCATGCTGACCAACCGCTCAGTCTCTCGTCGAACCAGCCGTGAGCCATGGCTAGCAAGAGAGCAGATCAGCAAGGCTTCCAGGATGACGCCCGTAAACGCCTCGCCAAGGCACCTATCCCAACAAGACCACGGTCACGAATTCTTACACCGGCCTCGGCAACCTGATCAGCGTCTGCAGATGCCGAAATCTTCTCTCCGAAAGTGCGCACCGATCCTTCTATTGAATACACTACCTAACGTACACTAAATCAATACTTTAACGTAGACCAACGGGCTCAAAACGCGAAACATTCGCTCTCAACTTGCGCAACGCCCAGTTATCGCCAACTGACGACCCGCTTCTGGCTTGTCGCGAATCCCTCTTGAACTCCTGCGGGACGCCCTTGACAGTGTCCACCACCACTCCCGAATCGCTGTTTCGCAGAGACTAGGACGGCCGCCGCGTCGGCCTTGACTTTTATGACCTTCTCATAGAAGCCGGTCATTCGCCCGTCATCAAAACGGAAGCTTACAGTCGCTTTGAGTTGCGGAACGACGCCGTCGAGGTCGACAGCCGCTGCCGCGCAGGGGCGCTACGCGGGATTCAGCGTGCAATTTCTAATTAGTCTTGTGGCCGCGGCTTGCGCAACTGCAAAGCTGCTAAGAATCGGGGATCAAGGTCTTCTTTGTTGGGGGTGGCTTCAGCGAGTTTTACGTTTGCCCAAGCTTCGGAGTATCTCCCTATGCTGAACAAAGTGATCGCTGCCGGGTCGTAGAAGGACGGAGACCACGTACAGGAACTGCCTTCTCCCACAAACGTGGCCATTCTTTCCTGCTGAGTCCGGCTGGTCGACCATCCGTCTCCAACCCTCGGAGGTGGGCAAGACGGGGTTCTGTGCGGTTGGGCGGTTTGTCGCCCGGAACCCCAAGACATGAACTCCGGCGAGTGTTGGCTGAGTGCATTGGCGATCTCGCATCGATCTAGAAACCCTCCAAGCGACGACGGCGTTTTCGGGGATGTGTTCCTCGACTTGTCCGCACCGGAGGATTTTGCATTATTTGTTGAAATCTTCCGGGCGCACATCCATGGATGCTGGAGGGAAGCTGGATGCTGCGGCTCCGAGTGAGGTGTTCGGCGTATCGCCCATTGTCAATTCAAGAGTGCCACCATTCGCAATGTCCGTGTGTCGAAACCAGACCTGTTCCAGTGGCTTTCCGTTTAGGCGGATGCTCCGGACGTATTTATTTTCATGCGAAGTGTCATGAGCAACGATGACGAAGTCCTTGCCATTCCGCAGATGAATGGTCGTCTGATCAAAAACCGGACTACCAATGTCATACGCTGGAATTCCCGGCGTTACGGGATAGAAGCCCATCATCGAAAACACTACAAATGCGCTCATGCCGCCCCCGTCTTCATCTCCGGGCATACCCTGCAATGTATCGGTGAAAAACGACTCGAGAAGCATGCGGACACGCTTCTGCGTCTTCCAGGGAGCGCCTAACCGGTTGTAGAGGTATGGAATTGCAAGACTGGGTTCATTGCCCATTGAGAACTGCCCCACCATCGACGTCGAATCGGGGAACTTCGCCTGAAACTCATACTTTGAACGATCGAGAGGCTCTCGAAAAAGCTGGTCCAGATTGGCTGTTGCCTTCGCTGTTCCGCCCATCAACTGGATCAGGCCATTGAAGTCCTGCAACACATCCCAGGTATAGGTGTAGCCGTTATTCTCGTCGTAGTAATCCCGTCCGCCCATTCCGCCGTCGAATTTCGGATCCAGCGGCTCAATCCACTGCCCTGCGGAGTCCTTGGGCCACATCAGTCCTTTGTCAGCGCGGAAGACGTTCTTGTAGTTTGCCGCGCGCTCAAGAAAGAGTGCCTCATCCTGAGGCTTGTTGAGAACACGCGCAAGATGGGCAATCGACCAGTCATCGAAGCTGTTCTCCAGAGTCACCGGTACCGGTTGCCGCTTCTCGAATGGATGCACCCGCGGATCTGTCTCCTTTTCGCCGGGCCTCAAAGCAGGCATATAGCCGTGAGCGGAATAGAACTCGTCGAGCGGTCCCCTGGGTCCCAGTCGCCATGGAAGCAGAGTTTCTTCAAGAGACCGTTTGCGGACACCGTCGAACGCAACCGGTAGATCGAAGTTCTGCACGCCTTTGAACCACGCATCCGCAAACCACGGCGCGGCGTGATTGCCGTTCATGCACGCATAGGGACCAGTCAAAATGGCGAACGTTGGCATGATGCCTGCCTGCTGATACATGCGCACATACGACTGAATCTTGTCCGCTTCCATCTCTGGGTTCAGCAGCGTCTGCAGCGGCTCAAGAGCGCGGTACGTATCCCATAGCCAGTTGTCCACATAGAACGGGCGCTTGTCTTCATGCACTTTGTGATCGAAACCGCTATAGTACCGCCCCTCTTCCGTGATGTTGATCATGCGTTCATAGCAGCGGTAAAGCGCGGTGTAAAAGACCCTCTTCTGAGACTCCGTTCCCCCCTCCACCGCAATCTGGCCCAGCACCTGGTTCCAGCGCGCCTTTGCCTCGGCCTCCACGGTGTCAAAGCCCCACGCGGGAATTTCACGACGGAGATTTCGCTTTGCCTGTTCGGCACTGATGAATGAAATCCCATACCGGAATTCGAGAGTCCTCGTGCCTTGTCTTGAGAAAGTAGCCCGGTTTCTGTCGCCAAGGTTTTCCAGCTTCACGCTAATTGGGGCGCTGAATTCCCCGTACACAAACGCCTGCATGTTGCTGAACCGCTCTTCGCCGCTGATTGCACCGTCGCTCTGCGTCTCCAGGTTGCCGGCCATGCGGTTAGCCAGGGTGACCGAGGCTTTCCCATCTGGAAAAGTTAAACGGAAGTAGCCGCAGCGCTCAGTCGCAGTAAATTCAGTTTGAATCAGCGACTCGTCGAAGCGGGTGGAGTAGTAATACGGCGTAGTCTTTTCCTGGTCATAGGCGGCTGGGCTTTTGTCTCCGGGCATGATGCTGAAAAGCTCATCCATGCGATGGGAGTTGATTGTGAGCGGAAAGGACGAAATCCGGTCATCCATTGCGTCCGCACGCATCGGAAACATACGCACTATGCTGTTGGGAAGGTAGACGGCCGGGCGTGTGGGCACAAGCAGAATGCCAACATTGCCGATTGTGGGATCGACATACTCAACCTGCGCGGCTGCGTGCGACGCAACCAGCACTACAGCACCGATTAGCCCAGCCCGCAACACACACCCGTGCAGGATTCGATTCGCGGCGACGCGTACAACTGCCAATGTGTACCCCATCTCATGCGGCTTTTGCGGAGCGAGCTTGCCTTTTGGTAAACGTCCAGGAAATTCGCTCCTTGCGAGGTCTACACGATGAACAAGATCATTTTACGGCCTGCGAACCGGATCAGTACGAGCGCGCGCTGGGTGCTGATTCCCCCAAGGAACTACGTCAACTAACGACAACAGCCCAAAGCGCGTTTGGAGGGCAGGCTCTCATCGCATTGCTCCGCCAAGAGCGAAACCTCGTGCTCTCAACTAGTGCTATGCCCAGTTATCGCCATTTGACACTGGTTTGAGCACCTTGGTCCGGTTGTCCGAATAGTGTTTCAATTTGGACGAATTGAGGAGGTAGGTCAACCAGCTTGTCTCATTTCCCCTAGCGCAGGATTTGAGGGGTATTCCAGGAGTACCAGCTATTTGGACTGATCGGCGCTTTCGGGATAGATCAAGTGGCACACAAATCCGCTAATTTTGGGGCCGATGCGTTCGTCGGCCCGTTTTCTCAGCAAGTTCACAATTCTTGTTTTAGTATCTCAGTACACTCTTCTTGGGAGTGCGACGTCACCAACGTGTTCCGGCTCTCCTCTTAAACCTGTAGGCGAGATCCGTGGATCGCGGGAGACAATTGTCTATGCCTCGCTCTTATCGCCGACTTTTTTTGCGGTTCCTCTCGCTATTTCTGCTAGTCATTGCAGGGTCCAAGCTGGGTGTGGCTGCTCCAGTTCTGATGATATCCATCGACGGACTGAAGCCCGAGTATGTAACGGAAGCCGACGCTAGGGGCTTGCGTATCCCGTATCTCCGAAAGCTTGTTCGCGATGGAGTGTACGCCGACGGTGTCATCGGAGTCTGGCCTACCGTAACCTATCCCAGCCACACAAGTCTGTTAACCGGCGTCTCTCCCTCCGAGCACGGCATCTTTAACAACCTGGAGTTCGATCCCGAGCGGCGCTATTCAGGCGCGTGGTACTGGTATGCCGATCAAATCCGTGTTCCTACTTTGTGGGAGGTTGCGCACCATGCGGGGTTGCGCACCGCCAGTGTTGGCTGGCCAGTCAGCGCTGGGGCGACGGATGTGGATTGGCTGATTCCGGAATACTGGCGCAGTGCGGGGCCTTCGGGCACAGCGAATCCGTCGGACCGGGATTTGATGGCCGCTCTCTCGCGTCCGGATACCCTGCTCGGGCAATTAAAGACTGTGGCAGGTCCGTACATGGCGGGGAATGAAACGACGATTGCCGGAGATGAGACAAAAACCCGCTACGCTGTGGAAATTCTGCGCCAGCACAAGCCTGAGTTCATGACTATCCATCTGAGTTCCCTGGATGAAACGGAACACGAGCACGGTCCGTTTAGCGCGGAAGCGTATCAGGATCTGGAATCGATCGATGGAATGGTAGCTCGGCTGGCAAGTGCGGCGCTAGCAAACGACCCGGCAACCGTGGTGCTTGTCGTCTCGGATCATGGCTTCCTCACTCTTACTCACTCGGTCAACCTCAATGTACCATTCGCGCAGGCAGGGTTGATTCAGGTCACGGTCAATCAAGAGACAAAGGCTCTCACCGTTACTTCGTGGAAGGCACAGCCATGGTCCGCAGGCGGCATGGCCGCCATCATGCTGCATGATCCGAACGACAGCAAGACCGAGCAGGAGGCGGCAGAGCTATTGCGGCAGCTGGCTGCCGACGAGAACAATGGCATTGCAGAGGTGCTGAATCGCGAGGCGATTAAGAAGCGCGGTGGCTTCCCTGACGCGGCATTTCTGGTGCTCCTCAAGCCTGGCTACTATCTGGCAGGCGCCGGTTTTTCCGGTCCCGTCGTGAGTCCCATCCAGGGAACGCGGGGTTCGCATGGATTCTCGCCGGATTTTCCCGAGATGCGTGCTTCGTTCTTCGTCTCAGGAGCCGGAATTGCTCATCATCGCGATCTTGGCGTAATTGATATGCTTCAAATCGCGCCGACCGTGGCGAGAATTCTGAATCTTTCAATGCCCACCGCAAAGGCACAACCGCTCCAAATAGAACCCTAACAACTCTGCTCCTACATAAAGGATCGCGAACCTTCGATGGAAGGACTCGCGCGGCACCGGCGCTACGAGTAAATCCTTCCGTGTTGATGCGGCAAGAATAGGAATCCACAAGGGGCGATTTCCGCCGGGAATTAGCCTCAAAACGTGCTATGCCCATGTATGACAGCGTCGGCGTTGTCAATACTCTTTTTTGCCCGTTT
>OBLT010003198.1_pt1 | contig 10062 bp, 5 predicted proteins | sample 1518721 | NCBI WGS metagenome assembly OBLT01 (sample SAMEA3539307, study PRJEB22396) | soil metagenome | biome: tundra; feature: field; material: soil | place: USA | collected 2010-05 | depth 0.15 m | reverse complement strand
TGTCGCCGTCGAGTAGGACATATGTCAACTATACATGACATATCTGGCCCGGGCTTTGAGCCGCCGGAGTGCCCCGGCTACCGTTGGCGGCCATGAGGACCAAGGAGACGCGGCCACCGTGAGCCCGCGGACGCATCCCGTGATTCGCCCGGCTGCCCGCGCACTCATCGTCGACGCTGCGCAGCGGGTGTTGCTCTTCCGCGGCGAGCTGGAAGGGCGTGCCTCCGGGTGGTTCGCGCCCGGCGGTGCGCTCGAGCATGGCGAGACATATGAGGCCGCGCTGGTGCGCGAGGTGGCGGAGGAGACCGGCCTCGTCGTCGACATCGGCACACTCCAGCCGCCGGTGTGGATCCGCGAATTCCTGTTCACGTGGAAAGGCACATCCGAGCGACATCTCGAGCGGTTCTTTCTGATTCGCGTTGTGGCGCACGAGGTCGACACCAGCCGCTTCGGGGTGGAGGAGTCGCAGGTGATCAGAACCCATCGGTGGTGGGGACTCGACGACATCCTGCGCAGTGATGAACGCTTCTCACCGCTACGCCTCGGCGAGCATCTGGCGCCACTGCTCCAGGGCAGCGTGCCGGATCAGCCTGTGGTGCTGGGGGAGTAGCTCAGGTTCTCGCGGAGCCGGCGGCGTGTTCGCGGGCCGCGTCGACAGGGTGGTTGAGCACGATCAGGGAGTGCTGCTGCAGGAGAACCTCATCACCCTCGTGATGCACGCTCGATCCACGGTGCCCTTCGGGGTCGTCCGTGTCCATGACCAGCGTCCATCCGCCCCGCCATCCTGACGGCATCGTCCAGGTGATCGGGACATCACCGCTGTGCAGCAGGATCATCAGTGAGTCACCCACGATGCGATGACCTCTCGGGTCCCGGTCGGGAATCTCCTCGCCGTTGAGGATCATGCCGATGGTGCGTTCCGAGTCGTTGTCCCAGTCCGCATCGGTGAATTCCTCGCCGTTGGGCAGCAGCCAGATGATGTCCTTCCGTCCCGAGCGCCTGGTTGCCTCGCCGGAGAAGAAGCGCTTGCGTCGCAGGACCGGCTGTTCGCGCCGGAACGCCACAACGCGTTGCACAAATCGCAACATCACCGAATCGACGCTGGTCCAGTCGAGCCACGACAACTCATTGTCCTGACAGTAGGAATTGTTGTTGCCCTTCTGGGTGCGACCGATCTCGTCACCGCCGCAGATCATCGGGCAGCCTTGCGAGAGCAGCACCGTCGCGATCATGTTGCGCCGCTGGCGGTCACGCAGCGTGGTGATCTCAGGGTCATCGGTTTCGCCCTCGACCCCGCAATTCCACGAGCGATTGTCGTTGGCGCCGTCGTCGTTCCCCTCACCGTTGGCCTCGTTGTGCTTCTCGTTGTAGGTGACCAGGTCGCGCAGCGTGAACCCGTCGTGCGCGGTGACGAAGTTGATGCTCGCCCACGGCTGACGCCCATCCCACTGATAGAGACTGCTCGAACCCGTGAGGCAGTTGGCGATGTCGCGAACCCCGCCCGCTGCTCCGCGCCAGAAATCGCGGACCGTATCCCGGTACGCGCCGTTCCATTCAGCCCAGCGCACCGGGAAGTTGCCGACGTGATAGCCACCCTCGCCGACGTCCCAGGGCTCGGCGACGAGCTTGACCCGAGAGAGCACCGGGTCCTGATGGATGATGTCGAAGAAGGCCGAGAGCCGGTCGACGTCATAGAACTGACGGGCCAGGGCGGCGGCCAGGTCGAACCTGAACCCATCAACGTGCATCTCGGTCACCCAGTACCGAAGGCTGTCGGTGATCAACTGCAGCGTGATCGGGCTGCTCACGTTGAGGCTGTTGCCGGTACCGGTGACGTCGAAGTAGAAGCGAGGCTCGTCCTCGACGAGCCGGTAGTAGGAAGGGTTGTCGATGCCTCGAAAGCTCAGGGTTGGGCCGAGATGGTTGCCCTCGCCCGTATGGTTGTAGACGACATCGAGGATCACCTCAAGCCCGGCAGAATGCAGGGCACGGACCATGGCCTTGAACTCGCGGACCTGGTCGCCGTTGCCACCCCCGGCCGAGTACCGACTTTCAGGCGAGAAGTATCCGACCGAGTCGTAGCCCCAGTAATTCACCAAACCGCGATCGACGAGGTGGCCCGCATCGATGAAGTGGTGCACGGGCATGAGCTCCACGGCGGTGACGCCGAGTCGCTGCAGGTACTCGAGCGAACTCGGATGCGCGAGCCCCGCGTACGTGCCCCGCAGATCCTCCGGTATGTCGGGATTGCGTTTGGTGAAGCCCTTAACGTGCAGCTCGTAGATAACGGTGTCAGCCCAGGCGGTGTCCGGCCGCCGGTCGTCCCCCCAGGGGAAACTCCTGTCCACCACAACGCTCTTCGGCATCGCAGGAGCGGAATCGAGCGGACTCGATTCGAGATCGTCGCCACCGAACGCATAGCCGTAGAGCTCGGGGCCGTGCTTGAACCGCCCCCCGATCGCAAATGCGTAGGGGTCGAGGAGCAGCTTCCGCGGGTTGTGGCGGAGCCCGTGCAACGGGTCATACGGTCCGTGCACACGCAGGCCATAGCGCTGTCCAGGACCGACCTGATCGACGTACCCGTGCCAGACCAGATCGGTACGCTCCTCGAGCTCATATGTGGCTGTTTCGGCGCCATGCTCGTTGAAGAGCACGACCTCGACCGCCTCTGCCGATGCGGAGTACACGGCGAAGTTCGTGCCCTCGCCGTCCCAGGTGGCGCCGAGTGGCGCCTCGCTCCCGGGCCACGCCTGGTGACGCGGACTCGACCGGGTTCCCGTCCGACGTCTAGCAGCGGTCATGCAGCTGCAATGATGGCGTACCTCGCAAAATTGATAGACTCAGTGGTAGATATGGTTATAGCGCGACTGATAATACCGAAATTCATCGTGCCCGGGCGGCGACGGTGAGGACGTATCCTCGCGCCACCTACCGGGTGCAACTGCGCGAGGAATTCGATTTCGATGCCGCGGTGGCCATAATCCCTTACCTTGAGGAGTTGGGGATTTCGCACCTCTATTGCTCACCGTACATGCAGGCTGCGGAGCACAGCCCTCATGGCTATGACGTCGCCGATCCGACGCGGGTGAGCGACGCGCTCGGTGGCGATGCCGGGCTCCGCCGGCTCGACGATGCACTGCGGACCGCTCGGATGGGGCAACTCCTCGACATCGTGCCGAACCACATGTGCATCACCGAACGTGCCAACACCTGGTGGTGGGATGTCCTCCGCAACGGGCGTGACAGCGCGCACGCGCGCTTCTTCGACATCGACTGGGATGCACCCGCAGTGCAAGGACGCGTGCTCCTGCCGGTGCTGGACGCACCGCGCGCCGAGGTGCTCGCCGGCGGCGGATTGCAGGTCGCCCCAGGAGTGGACGGCTTCGAACTGCTTTACCAGGGCAGTGCGTTTCCGCTCGCACCCGGCACGGCCGGGGCGCCCGGACGGGTGTCTCTCGAGACCCTCGAGGCGCAGCACTACATCCTCGAGGACTCGAGGACGGGCTCCGCCCATATCAACTACCGCCGCTTCTTCGACGTCTCGTCCCTCGCCGGCGTCTGCGTCGAAGTGGCTGCGGTCTTCGACACCGTGCTCACGCGTGCACTCGACCTGGTCGAAGACGGCACCGTCGACGGGCTGCGCATCGATCACATCGACGGGCTTCGTGATCCAGGCGCATTCGCGTCTCGGCTTCGTTCCGCGGCTCCAGCGGCCTGGCTGATCGCTGAAAAGATCCTCGCGACCGGAGAACACCTGCCGCCCGAGTGGCCGATCGACGGAACCACGGGATACGAGTTCGGCGCTCTGCTGACCTCACTCATGATCCATCCCGCCGGCGTCTCGGAACTCGCCGATGGCTACCAACGATTCACCGGCGATGCAGGCGCCTTCCAGGCTCACTCCCATCGCGCCCGCCGCGAGGTCTTCGAGAACTTGCTGAGCGCCGAGCTCGCCCGGCTCACTCGTCTCGCAACCGCCGCAGGGATCAAGGGCGCCGCGACGGAACTTGTCGAGCTCGTTGCGGGGATGCCGCGGTACCGGATCTATCCGCGAGCTGAGGCTGCACTCTCGGACGAGGACGAGGGTGCGATCGACGTCGCCGCGAAGTCGGCACGCCAATCCGGTCGCTGCGATCAGGACCGTCTTCGAGCATTGCTCGCTGCGCTTCGGGGTGAGGACGGAGGCTCACCGGCAAGCAGCGAACTCCGCGAGCGCTTTCAGCAGGTTGCGGGCGCGGTGATGGCCAAGGGCGTCGAGGACACCGCCTTCTACCGCTTCGTTCGCCTCGTCGCGCTCAACGAGGTTGGGGGCGTCCCGGAGCGCACCAGCAGTCTCGACGAGTTTCACAAGACCTGCGCTTGGAACGCGAGGATGCAGCCGCTGACGTTGCTGGCCACGACCACGCACGACACCAAGCGAGCAGAGGATGCGCGCCTTCGCGTCGGACTGCTCTCCGAGATCCCACAGCAATGGAGCGATGCCGTCACGCGCCTCAACGTCCTGGCCGAGCGCCATCGTGGCGCGAACCCGCCCTCACGTGTGGCCGAGTACCTGCTCTATCAGACACTGGTCGCAGCGTCTCCAATCGATGCGAACCGCGTATGGGCGTACATGCTCAAAGCAAGCCGTGAGGCGAAGGTCGAGACCAATTGGATAGCGCCGAATCGGCAGTACGAGGCGGACCTCGAGCGGTTCGTGCGCGCCATGGTCGCCGACCCCGAAGTCGGAGCCGAGATCGGCGATGTCGTCGCATCGATGACCCCGGAGTGGCAGACGCTGTCCCTCTCGCAGACGTTGATCAAGCTGACCGCTCCAGGCATTCCGGACATCTATCAGGGTTCAGAACTCTGGGATCTGCGTCTCGTCGATCCGGACAATCGTACGCCGGTTGACTTCGACGTTCGGCGCCGGCTGCTCCGCGATGTGACCGGCGATGCGAGCGGTGGCTTCATGTCCAGCCTCGCCGGCGGGGGTCCGAAGCTGCGCCTCATTGCGAGCGCGCTCGGGGTGCGTGGCCGCCATCCCGGTGCCTTCGAGCGTGACGCCGGGTATCGACGTGTGGCGGCGACTGGATCACGTTCGGATCATGCGATCTGCTTCGCTCGAACCAGCGCGGACGAGCAGGTGGCCACGGTGACGATCGCGTTGCGCTGGCCCCTGCTGCTCCGCCCCGGATGGCTTGACACGGTGGTGCATCTTCCCGAGGGCAGCTGGCGCGACGCGTTGACGGGACGCGACGTCAATGGCGGCGAGCAGCGCCTGGCCACGTTGCTCGACGAAGCGCCTGTGGCCCTCCTGGAGCGCGCGTGACCGCCCGCAGGATCAGGGTCTGGGCGCCGGTCGCGGAGAGCGTCGCACTCGTCGCCGATGACGCCGCATGCCCGATGGAGGAGTCGGGCGGTGGCTGGTTCGCGGCCAATGCCGACCTCGATCCCGGTGACGACTACGCGTTCACCGTCAACGGCGGTGAGCCGATGCCCGATCCGCGCTCGCGGTGGCAGCCGGACGGCGTCCATGGGAGATCGCGACTTGTCGAGCACCCGCGCCGACGGGACGTCGACGAATGGCGCGGGTTTCCTCTCCGCGAAGCGATCATCTACGAGCTCCACGTCGGCACCTTCACTCCGAAAGGCACGTTCGACGCCGCGATCACGCGGCTCGATCACCTCGTGGACCTGGGTCTCAATGCGATCGAGCTCATGCCGGTCGCGGAGTTCCCCGGCCGGCGAGGCTGGGGATACGACGGCGTCGACCTCTTCGCACCGCACAGCGCGTACGGCGGACCGGAGGGACTCCATCGCCTCATCGATGCCTGCCATGCCCGCGGCATCGCGGCGATCCTCGACGTCGTCTACAACCACGTCGGCCCGGAGGGGGACTATCTCGCCGCATTCGGACCCTATTTCACCAACCGATATGAGACGCCGTGGGGCAGCGCGTTCAATTTCGACGGTGAGGATTCGGACGAGGTTCGACGCTTCGTGCTGGACAACGCGGAGATGTGGCTGCGCGAGTATTCGTTCGACGGGCTGCGCCTCGACGCGGTGCACGCGATCATCGATACCTCGCCCCTGCACATCCTCGAGGCGATCGCCACGCGCGTGGGTGAGCTGGCGACCGAGCTCGGCCGCGACCTCTGGGTGATCGCCGAGAGCGACAGCAATGACCCGCGACTCGTGCGCGAGCGCGAGCGCGGTGGGTATGGCCTGGATGCGCAGTGGAACGACGATTTTCACCACGCGCTGCACGCCCTGCTCACCGGTGAGCAGCAGGGTTATTACGAGGACTTCGGCAGCCCTGACGAGGTTCGTACAGCGTTGATCCAGACATTCGTTTACGCAGGTCAGTACTCACGGCATCGGAAACGTACGGTCGGACGCTACGCGGGTGACCTGCCGCGATCTCGCTTCATCGCGTACTCGCAGAACCACGATCAAGTTGGCAATCGTGCCGCCGGCGAGCGTCTCTGCCACCTGGTGAGCGAGGGCCGGGCGCGCATGGCGGCTGCGTTGACATTGCTTTCGCCCATGATTCCCATGCTGTTTCAGGGCGAGGAGTGGGCGGCGAGCACGCCGTTTCAGTACTTCACGGACCTTGGGGATGCGCACCTGAGCAAGGCTGTGACCAACGGCCGGCGTCGCGAGTTCAGAGCCTTCGGCTGGCCGCCCGCATCGGTGCCCGACCCGCAGTCACCCGAGACCTTTCAGCGATCGATCCTCAAGTGGGACGAGATTCACGAAGACGGCCACTCGCGAATGCTGAAGTGGTACCGACACCTGATCGAGTTGCGTCGCGTCCGGCTGCTGGCCGCGGACGCCAGAGGTGCGACCAATGCCTGGTACGACAGCGCTCGGAACCTGCTGGCATATTCGCGGGACGATCTCCTGGTGTGCTGCAACCTCGGCGCCGAAACCACGAGCGTTCCAGAGGCAGTGGGCGCCAGGCTGCTGCTCTCGTCGGTCCCTGTCGTGTGGTCGGATTCCACGCCTGCACTCGACGGGGACTCGGTGGCGATCTGGAGCCGCACGACACGCACCGCGTGAGGTTCGCTGACCGCTACCCCTTGACGACCGGGTCGGCTTTCCACATCGGTAGGGTCAGCACGAATGACGCGCCCCCTCCGGGAGTCGATCGCGTCGTGATGTCGCCTCCATGGACGCGGGCCAGTTCGCGCGAGAGGTAGAGCCCCAGTCCGGTGCCGGAGATGTGACTGTTCTCAGGAGTCACCAACCGGCTGAACCGCGTGAACAGACGGTGCATCTGCTCCGGCGGGATGCCGAGACCGTGATCGATGACAGCGATGCGCGCGATACCGCGACTCGCGGTTGCGTGGCAGCTGATCTCGCCGCCACCCGGAGAGAACTTGATCGCGTTGTCGAGGAGATTTCTGACGATCGTCTCGATCCGTCCGGCGTCAACATCCACGAGCACCGCGCTACTCGGCAGGCGAATGTCGAGGCGGTGACCGCCGGTGACCTGCGGCTGAATCGCCGAGGTCGCGGCAGCGACGATGGCGCGCAGGCTCTGTGGCTGACGTTCGACACGGGTGATGCCCTCCTCGAGGCGCGCGGTCTCGAGCATCTCATTGACGAGCTCATTCATGTCGTTGAGCTTGCGTTCGATTACGGGCATCGCGCGCTCGAGCGCGTCCGCGTCCAGCGATTTGTCGCCCATCATCGAGAAGTACCCGCGCACCACCCCAATCGGCCCCCGCAACTCGTGCGACGCCAGCTTCAGGAAGTCAGAGCGCATCTTCTCCATCGACCGTGTGCGCTCGATGTGCTCGTGCAGGCGCTGTGCTTCGGCGTCCCCGAGTGAGCGGATGCGCTCTTCGGAGGCCTTGATCTGCCAGACGAGTCCGGCGGCGAACGCAGCCAGCTGCAGGGTCCACGCGTCCTCCTGGCTGAACCCGTCCGGCTTGATCGAGTCCTGGGCGGCGAGGACACCGAGGCGCAGTGACCCGGCGCGCCATGCAACCGCCATGGTGCCGGCGCCGGACTGCGCGCGATCCGGTACCCGGGCATTCAGGCCAAGCCCCGACGCCCTCCCGCGAAACACGGCGTCGCCAAAGATCACGCGATCGCGATCGGACGCGCCGTCCGGGTCACACGGCACAGGTCGCAGGCGTTGGAACTCCTTCGCGGTCGCGCCGTGCGCGCCGGCTGTGGGAAGCAATCGCTTCTGATCGGTCCCGAGCCGCCAGAGCGTGACGCTTCGCGCCCCCACCAGGTCTGCGACGGTCGCGGCGAAGCGGCCGTACAGCTCGACATCGGACGCGGTGGCGTCCAGGTGATCGGAGATACTCAGCAGGGCATGCAGGGCCTTCTGCTGCGCCTCCTTGGTTGCCGCAAAGAGGCTCGCGTTCTGGAGCGCCAGTGCCGCGGAGAGCGCGATCTGCTCGAGGTTGTCCAGGTCGAGTTGCACGAAGGCCACGTCGGTGCGACGGCTGACCGCGAGGACGCCTAGGACTCGGCCACCGGCCCGCAGCGGCAGCAGGACGCGGCGGCGCACATCTGACAGTTGCTCCTGCATGTCGCGGGGCATCCCGGAGATATCGGAGAAGCCTTCGAAGGCCACCTCACCGCTGTCAATGGCGGCGCGCAGCAGTGGCGTCAGATTCCACCGGGCGCCGACTCTCGCCGGCACACGATTCCTGTCGTAGCCCGCGATTGCCTCGATCGAGTCCGCGGAGAACCTGGTGATGGTGATCCGGTCCACCTCGACGAGTTCCGCGATTCTCTCGACGATCGCGTGAACCACGTGCGAAGGGTCGAGCGACGAGGACAGCGCCCTGGTGGCCTCGCCGGTGAGACGCAAGCGATCGACGAGGCGCTGTGTCGACTGCCTCGCGTCGTCACCGATCACCATGATGCTGGTCAGTCGTGTGAAGCGGTCCATGATGGCGCGCTCCGTGTCGGTGAACGACCAGCCCTCCGGGCGCCAGAAGCCGACCACGCCCATGCCGACCCGTCCATCCGGGAGCGGGATCCCAGGGGACATCGGCACCAGCCGTCCGATGCGGATGTGGGTACCGAACACCTCCGGCGCGGCGCTCCCCTGCGGCGCGTCGGCGGTTTCCACGGGAACGCGATGCAGCAGCGCACGCCCGTGCAGCGTGCCTTCGTGCAACGGCCATTCCTCGCCGATGAGGGTCTCGGCCCACGGGCCCGACGCGGCGACAACCTGAAACGCGTCCGGCCGCGATGCCGGCACGACGGAGATGACGCACTCCGTGTGCGAGACGACCCGCGTACCCTCGATGGCCAAGGTGGTGAGCAGGTCCCGCAAGGGCACGGGGTCGCGCGGGTCGGTGGGGGCGTCATCGAGGAGGCGCCCGACGAGCTGACCGATCGCCTCATTGACCCTGCGTGTCTCGTCGCCGGTCGCTGATGGCCTGGAATGCGGAACAACGACCCCGGCGGGCGATTCTTTCAGTCTCGCTTCGGGCACAGCTATACGATCTGAAGGCAGGCCATTTTTATGATAGCGACTATATCACTCATGGTCGGGTTGACCCCGGGCGCCTCGCCGCACCGGTTGATGTAGGATACAGTATTCCTATCACGTTTTATGATAGTGCACGCTTGAGCGTCGGATGCCATCGACAGCGGTCCTTGCCGGGGTTCGGAAGGATCGGATCATCAACACCATGACCGCAAACGAGCTCCATGAATGGACGTGGCGTCGTCCCGCCGGCTGACGATCCCCCTCAGCGCGGGACGTCGCCCGAAGAGATCGCCTGCGAGTCTCGCGTTTGCTCAACCTTGGTCGAGAGCTGCGCCGGGGTTGTGTCCGCTTTGACCAGGAACTCGAGAGCTCCGAGCTTCAGGCCGCGTTCGCGCAACTCGGGCTCGCCGTAGTTGCTGAGGATGATCACTGGAATGTGGGTGGTGGCTGGGTCGTCGCGCAGCCGCTCGAGCACTTCAAACCCGTCGAGCCCGGGCAGACGGAGGTCGAGGTAGATGAAGTCTGGCGCCTCTTCCGACGCCTTACGCAGCCCTTCCTCGCCATCCCGCCCGATGACCCCCGTGTAGCCGTCGGCCGCGAGCCGCAGGCGGTAC
>OBLT010003196.1_pt1 | contig 10066 bp, 8 predicted proteins | sample 1518721 | NCBI WGS metagenome assembly OBLT01 (sample SAMEA3539307, study PRJEB22396) | soil metagenome | biome: tundra; feature: field; material: soil | place: USA | collected 2010-05 | depth 0.15 m | reverse complement strand
CAGGCGCCGGAGCCGCAGCGGCCGAACCGCAGCGTCGCGCGGAAGGGCTGCCGGCCCGCCGGAGTCCGCACGTCTATGGTGATACAGCGCGGGCCGGCCACGATGACGCCGATGTAGAACTCGGTGAAGCCGTCTCCGTAGATGGAGGAGCCCGCGGGACAGCCCGCGAAGGTGGCGCCGGCCTGGCCGTCGCGCAGCGTGTACTGGTCGGTGTCGTTGAAGCCCGGGAGGAACCGGAGGTAGGGCTCCCCGGCCGCGGTGGGCGTGACCGACGCGGTGGTGTCGCCCTGCAGCATCACGATGAGCGGCACCGCCTTGAGCGTGCCGTTCGGGTTGCGGAAGCTGAAGTCAGGGGCGATGCCAGCGTTGATGATCCACAGCGGCCCGGCTTGCACAGCTCGCTGGCGCCAGTTCGGCGACAGGGAGCCGTAGGTCTGGGCGGCACAGCCGTAATATTGGCCCGGCCGCGTCGTCGCTGGCGCAGACGCGGGCGGGGCGGCTCGGGTCGTACCGCCGGCCAGCAGGGCGGATCGGGCCGGGGGAGCCACCACGGCGGCGGCGACCGCGACGGCGGCCCAGGCGACACCCAGCCGGACCTTGTGCCGCCGGTGCCGGCGGCGGACCTGCGCGATAAGGTCCCCCGGCGGATACTCCGCGGCGACCGACGACTCCATCGCCGCCCGCAGCCGGTCCTCGAAGCCGGTCATGTCACTGAACCCTCCCGATCGGGTACGCCGGTGTCTGGCTCGGCCACGGCCCGCAGCCGGGCCAGGCCTCGCGAGAGCTGGCTCTTGACCGTCCCTGCGCTGCAGCCGAGCTCATCGGCGATCTCCGCCGCCGACAGGTCGCTGAAGTAGCGCAGCACCAGCACGGCACGCTGCCGGGGCGGCAATCCCGCGAGCGCCCGCAGCACGTAGTCACGGTCGACGACGGCGACCGCGTGGTCATCGGCCGCCGGCGGCCCGTCACCCGGCTGCAGAGGCCGTTCCGGCCGCCGGGCCGCCCGCCGCCAGCGGTCCTTCGAGGCGTTGGCCAGGATGCGCCGGACATACCGTTCGGGATCCTCGGAGCGGCAGATCCGGGCCCAGCGGCGGTAGGCGCGTTCGAGCGCGAGCTGGAGCAGATCCTCGGCCGCCGCCCGGTCGTGACCGGTCAGCAGCAACGCGGTCCTGAACAGACGGGGCGAGGAACCCTGCACGAACTCCTCGAACGACACGCTCGCCTCCCGCGCTCAGCACGCCCTACTCCCCTAACGCCGGCCGAACGCCAAAGGTTGAGTGGCGTTACGGCAGCCGGATGCCGTGCACGAACCCGTCCTGGTCGCCCGCGACCAGCGTGCCGCCGACGATCACCGGGCGGGAGAAGGAATGGGCCAGCGTGTGCTGCACCGACCCCAGCCGCCGCCCGTCGGCGAGCCGGACGCCGATCAGCCTGCCGCGGGCGGACAGCACCCAGGCGCTGTCGCCATCGACGGTGACGCCCGCGTTCAGCACCCGGACCCTGAGCGCGGCTCGCCACAGGGCGCGGCCGTCGGCCAGGCTGACCCGGCAGACGGTGCCCTGCTCGTCGGTCAGCAGCGCGGTGCCATCGCCCAGGACGACCGCGGACGGGTACATGGTGCTGCCGGGAAACCTCCAGCGCACCGCGCCGGTGGCTGCTTCCAGCGCCAGCGAGCCGGATACCGTGGCCACGATAACCGTTCCGCCGCCGAGCACGGCGGCGCTATCCCAGCCGCTGTACAGGGCGACCCGGTGCTGGTCGCCCGAGACCATCGGGCAGGACCAGGCCTGCCGCCCGGTGAGCACGTCGTGCGCCCGCGCGTAGCCGTCTGCGGCGCTGGTGTAGACCCGCTGGTCATCGCACGCGGCCTGTCCGGCGGAGAAGCCGCGGCCGGTCACCGACCAGGCCAGCTGTCCGGTGGCGGCGTGAACGGCGAGCAGCTGGCGGCCGGCCGAGAACAGCACGTATTCGCCGGAGCCCACCCGCGCCACCGCGGGCGCGCTGAGGACCGGCGCGCCCGCGTCGAACCGCCAGATGGTCCGGCCGGTGGCCGCTTCCAGGGCGTACAGGTGCCGATCGGCGGACGGGACGAACAGCGTGCGGGCCGCGGCGTCCACGCCGGGCTGGCGGTAGACCGGCCCGAGCCGGACGCGCCACTGCCACGGGGTACGGCGATCTCCCGGGCCGGGCGAGACCCGGACGGCGGCCACCTCACCGGCGGTCGAGGCGGCCACGATCACCGGGCCTGCGGGCGGGCCGGCCACGGCGATCCCGGCCTGGACCGCCCCGGCCAGCCGCAGCCGCCAGGCCGGCACCGGGTCGGCGGCGCCCCCGGGCACGCTGAACGGGATGTGCTTCTCCTGCCAGCTGCCGTCCGGGGCCAGCAACCGCAGCTGCAGGCGATGCTCCCCCGGCACCAGCCGAGGCACCGGCACCGTCCCGGACCAGCGCCCGGCGCCCGGACCACTGGGTCCCGCGTCAAGATCGTGCCAGTCGCCGCCCGCCAGCACCTGCGGGTAGGTCGATACCGACACGCGGCTCACCTCGGCGGCCGGCTCGGCCAGCACCGTGACCGGCAGCCGCCCGCCGGCCGCGACGCCGACGATGACCCGGTGCCGGGCCCGGGAACGGCACCTGGACAGCGGGACGGTGGCCACTGGCCACCGGGCCTGCGTCCCGTCCGCGGCCACCATGACGCGGGACACGGCCAGCACCGGCGCGCCGTCCGGGCCCGGCGCCTTTTCCGCCCAGTAGAAGACCGGGCTGTCCAGCACGGGCGCCAGCGTCACCTGGGTCAGCTCGTTGAACCGCGTGACCTCTTCGCGGTGGATGTGCCCGGCGAAGATGCCGCGTACGTCGTAACCGGTCACCAGGTCGAGCAGGGCGGCCTGGTCATCGATCTCATAGTGGCCGGCGCCGACCGGGAAGTGCTGGAACAACAGCACCGGGGTACCCTCGGCCAGCCCGCGCAGGACCCGTTCGAGCCAGCGCAGGCCGCCCGCGCTGTAGTGGCCGGGCTCCTGCAGCGCCTGGGTCGGGTCAAGCCCGACGAAATGCACGCCGCCCGCGGTGAAGGACGACGGCGCCGGGCCGAAACGCGTCTGGTAGCGCCCCTTGGCGGTGGCGTCCCACCGCACGTCATGATTGCCCGGCACGTGCCGGATCCGGCCGTCGAGCGCGGCGGGCAGCGTCCGGCGGTACAGGCCGTATTCACGCGGCAGGCCGGTGTCGGTGATGTCGCCGCAGTGCAGCACCAGGTCCGGCTGGAGCCGGGCGATGGCGTCGTACACCTGGGCCAGCCGCTCCGCCGACCCGGCCCGCGCGGCGCTGACGTGCGTGTCGCTGACCATGGCGAAGCTCAGCGGCTCAGCGGGGCTTGGCCTCACCGCAGGCCTGGCGCGAGCAGGACGCGGAGCTTGAGCATGGCCTTGTGATGATAGTCGGCGTGATGATAGTCGGCGGCCCGGATCGCCCGGGTCAGGTCTCGTCGTGCTCCTGCAGGAACACGCGGAACTCCTCGATCGCCTCGTCGGTGTCTGGGCCCAGATCGGGGACAATCGCCATGTCGGTGCCGGTCCAGTAGGCGCCGGCGTACTGGCCGTCGTCGGTCTGCACCAGGAGATGGTGGTGCGCGATCTTGATGTGGTCGCGTACCTCGATCCAGGTAACCCCGGGTGGCACCAGGCCGATCGCGGGGGAATCGCTGTCGTCGATGTCCAGATTCTCGAGCACCTGTCTCCCCCCGGGGCCTTAAGCCTAATCATGGGCACGCAGGCCAGGCCGTTCGGGATAAAAATGAGAAAGCGCGGACGGTGAGCCTTCGCGGCCGGCCTCGGAGACGCGCGCGCTGCTCCGGGTGCCCGCGTGGGCGGAATCCCAGGATCGTGGATAGTTAGCTCGTTATTTCGAAGGTAACTATCCACGTTAATTCTTGACGTACAAGTTCTGTGGCCAGAGATACTTTTGGGTGCAGCGGGTCGCACGGTGATCGGGGCCTCGGGTGCTAGAAGGGGCTCTGGCCGGGGGGCGACCGGCTGGGATGGGGGGACGCACCATGGCCGTTCGGGCGGGAATTTTTTGAATTTGCGGGGCGGGTTGGCAGACTAGGGTGACGATGCTAATCGCCGTGGAAAAGATGAGGCAGGCGCTGTTCGGGCCGCCGCCGGATGAGTGTGCCCACCGTCGGCTGCGGGCGAGGCGGGCGTGAGCGAATCGGCGGCCTCGGAGGCACCGTCGGATGAGGCACCGTCGGATGAGGCACCGTCGGATGAGGCACCGTCGGATGAGGCCTTGGCGGGTGGGGCGTTTTCCGGGCGGACGGCCTGGGCGCGGCGGATGGAGACGCCGCTGCGGACCTTCCTGCGGACCGAGACGGGGAGTGCCTCGGTGCTGACGGGCGCCACAGTGGCCGCCCTGATCTGGGCGAACATCAGCGTCTCGAGCTACGACAAGGTGTGGGCCACCCGGCTGTCTGTGCTGGTCGGCAGGTCGGGCGTGACCCTCGACGTCCGGGGCCTGGTGAACTCCGGGCTGATGGCCCTCTTCTTCCTGGTGGTCGGGCTGGAGGCGCGGCGCGAGTTCGACATGGGCGAGCTGCGGGTGCGGAGCCGGCTGACGCTGCCGCTGCTGGCCGGGCTGGGCGGCATGATCGTGCCCATCGGCATCTACCTGCTCTTCAACGCCGGACGGCCGTCCGAACACGGGTGGGGCATGGCGATGTCGACCGACACCGCCTTCGCGCTCGGCGCGCTGGCCCTGGTCGGCCGGCGGCTGCCGGACCGCGTCCGCACCTACCTGCTCACCTTCTCCGTCGTCGACGACCTGGCCGGGCTCGCGGTCATCGCGGTCGCGTACAGCGGGCAAATCCGGGTGCTACCGCTGCTGTTCGGACTCGGGTTCCTCGCCGTGGTCCTGGTCATCCGGGCGCGCGGCGTCCGGTACGGACCGGCTTATCTGGTCATCGGGATCGCGGCCTGGGTGGCGTTCCTGAAGTCGGGCGTGGACCCGATCGTGGTGGGCCTGGTGATGGGGCTGCTGACCTACGCCTACTCGGCGACCCGGGCCTCATTGGAGCAGGCGTCGGAGGCCTTCCGGCTGTTCCGCGAGCAGCCCACCGCCGAGCTAGCCCAGTCGGCGCGCGCCGGGGTGCGCACCGCGATCTCGCCGAACGACCGGCTCTCGCAGATCTTCCACCCATGGACCAGCTACGTCATCGTGCCGCTGTTCGCGCTGGCCAACGCGGGGATCGTGCTGAACGGCGGGTTCCTGGCCCGCGCCTACACCTCGCCGGTCACGCTCGGCATCATGATCGGCTACCTGGTGGGCAAGCCGGCCGGCACGGCCGGCTGCGCGTGGCTGGTCGCCCGGCTCAGCCATGGGCGGCTGACTCCGCCGGTCGGCTGGGGCGCGGTCGCCGGCGCCGGGGCGGTCGCCGGGATTGGCTTCACCGTGTCCCTGCTGATCGCCTCGCTGGCACTGAGCGGCACCGAGCTGGCCGAGGCAAAGCTCGGCATCCTGTCCGCGGCGGTCGCCGCGACCGGCCTGACCTGGATCATCTTCCGGATGGTGAACCGGCTGCCGGTCCGGGCCAGGCTGCGCGCGCTGCTGGGCACGGCCGAGGCCATCACCGACCTGATGGTGGCGGTAGAGCCTGGCCGGGATCACATCCGCGGCCCGGAAAAATCCCCGGTCACCGTGGTCGAGTACGGGGATTTCGAATGCCCCTACTGCGGCCAGGCCGAGTCGGCCGTCCGGGAGCTACTGCATGATTTCGGCGACGTCCGGTACGTATGGCGGCACCTGCCGCTGACCGACGTCCACCCGGAAGCGCAGCTCGCCGCCGAGGCGGCCGAGGCGGCCGGGCGGCAGGGCAAGTTCTGGGAGATGCACGACCGGCTCTTTGACCACCAGGACGCGCTGCGCCCCCGCGACCTGATCAGGCACGCGGCCGCACTCGGCCTCGACACCGACCGGTTCGCCGCCGACCTGCGCAAGCACGCGGGCGCCGCGCACGTCAGCGCGGACGTGGAGTCCGCGGACCTGTCCAATGTGTCGGGGACTCCGTCGTTCTTCGTCAATGGTAAGCGGCATTACGGCGCCTACGACATTCAAAGCCTGTCAAAAGCGGTTAAATTGGCCATGGCCCGGGCAAAAATCAGCGCCTGATCATCGGCGACACGGCGGATAACCACACGGCTTCCCGGACATTGGGTAAGCATTGTGTCAGCCTGGTTACCCTTGAGCTTTAACCATTCTGGGGGAGAAAATGAAGCGCACGCTCGCTGCTGCCATCACCGTGATGATGGCAGGCACGTCGATATGGCTGGCCACCGCGCCCGCTGACGCGCGGTCTAAGCCACCGAAGCCGCCGGTGAATTACAGCGCGACGATCAAGGTCCGGCCGAAGTGGACCTACCAGGGGGACGGCAAGCTCGCGGTCACGGCCACGTGCTCGCAACGGCTGGACCTCCCGGTCGTCACGTCAAAGATGCTGCCTTATCCGGTCGCCCTGCGGCACGGCGGCAACCTTCTCATCCACGTCACCGATAAGACGAAGCCAGGGAAGTACACCATCGCGCTTTGGTGCGTGCCTAAAAATGGCCGGGTCGACGCGCTCGGCATGATGTCGGTAAAAATCATGAAGCGTCTCCCGCCGTTCAAGCAGCCGCGGACACCGGCGCTGCCGCGGCACTTCAAAGCTAACGCGACGGTGTACTCGGGGTCGCCCGCGGTGAAGAAAACCTCGCACGGCAAGAACAACCACATCAAGAACAAGCCCTGCACCTGCATGCTCGGCAAGAAGCACCCCGCGAAGAAGGTCCCGGTTCCGGTCGGTTCTGTGCCCGTGCTGTCCCCCAGCGGCGGGGAGCAGCAGGCATCATGAGAGGCTGGCGTTAACGACAAACGTGGAGGTACCGCGTGAACGCGCAGCCAACCGCCGCAGCGGCCGGGACCATCGACATCGGTGGCGACCTGACCGTCAACCGCCTAGGGTTCGGCGCGATGAGGATCACCGGGCCGGGCATCTGGGGCGACCCGCCCAGCCGGGATCAGGCCATCGCGACGCTCAGGCGGATCGTGGAACTTGGCGTTAACTTCATCGACACCGCCGACTCCTACGGGCCCGAGGTCAGCGAGACCATCATCGCCGAAGCGCTGTATCCGTACCCGGACGACCTGGTGATCGCGACCAAGGGCGGCCTGGTGCGGCCGGGCCCGAACCGCTGGGATGCCGACGGGCGTCCGGAGCACCTGAGGGAAGCCTGCGAGGGCAGCCTGCGCAGGCTCAGGCTCGAGCAGATTCCGCTCTATCAGTTCCACCGTCCCGACCCGGCGGTCCCGCTCGCCGAGTCGGTCGGCGCCGTGGCCGAACTCAAGGCCGAGGGCAAGATCCGGCACGTCGGCATCTCCAACGTGACCGAAGAACAGCTCCGCGAGGCCCAGCAGATCGTCCCGATCGTCTCGGTGCAGAACCGGTACAACGCCACCGACCGCCGGTCCGAATCGATGATCGACCTGTGTGAGCAGGAGCAGATGACGTTCCTGCCCTGGGCGCCGGTGCAGGAGGCGGACCAGAACCCGGCGGTGACGCAGGCCGCCCAGCGGCACGGCGTCAGCACGCACCAGGTGGTCCTGGCCTGGCTGCTGGCCAGCTCCCCCCAGATCCTCCCCATCCCCGGTACCGGCTCCCCCGGGCACGCGGAAGAGAACATCGCCGCGGCCGCGATCAAGCTGAGCCCGGATGAGGTCGCCGCGATCAGCAAGGGCTCGTAATCCGAGATGGAAACCGCGAAGTCCGCGGACGGCACCGTCATCGCCTACGACCGGACCGGCGACGGGCCGCCGCTGGTCGTCGTCGTGGGCGCGCTCTGCGACCGTCACACGTTCGCCTCGCCCGCCGAGCTGACCGGCAGGTTCACCGTCTACACCTACGACCGGCGCGGCCGGGGCGATAGCGGCGACACCCAGCTCTACTCCCCCGACCGTGAGATCGAGGATCTCGCCGCCGTCGTCGAGGCGGCAGGCGCGGGCGGGTCCGGCGTGTTTGCGTACGGCCATTCCTCGGGGGCCGCGCTGGCGCTGCAAGCCGCCGCGCGGGGCGTGCCGTTCGCCGCGATCGCGGCCTACGAGGCGCCGTACATGATCGCCGGTACACGGGAGCTCGCTGAGGACCCGGCGCCGCGCATCAGTGCCATGGTGTCATCCGGGCACCGGTCCGATGCCGTCAGGTTCTGGATGACCGATGTGATCCAGGCGCCCGCTGAGATGGTCACGATGATGGAGCGCTTCCCCAGGTGGGCCGGCCTTGAGGCGCTGGCCCACACGCTGCCTTACGACCTCGCCGTAGCCGGTGACCAGGGGGTTCCGGCGGGTGAGCTGGCGCAGATCACCGTGCCGGTGCTCATCCTCGGCGGCGGGAGGAGCCCCGGCTGGTTCAGGCAGACCGTCGAGGCCACGGCCGCGGTGACACCAGGCGCGCGGCTGGTGATGATCGACGGCCAGGACCACGGCGTCCCGCCCGAGGTGATCGGGCCTGTGCTGACGGAGTTCTTCCTCGGCTCCTGAGTTCTCGAAAGGGCGAAGCGTGACTGAGACAAGCACCGTGCGAGCCGGGGAGGTGGCGATCGTGGGGGGGCGGGTCGTCCCGATCGAGGGCGAGCCGGTCGAAGGCGGGACCGTGGTGCTGCGGGACGGCAAGATCGCGGCCATCGAGGGTCCCGGCTTCGCGGTGCCCGACGGGGCGGACGTGGTGGACGCTACCGGGAAATGGGTGCTGCCCGGCTTCATCGACGCGCACGCCCACGCCGGCGTGTCCGAGGAGGCCGAAGGCTGGGCCGGCCAGGACACCAACGAGCGCACCAATCCGGTCACCGCGCAGGTCCGCGCGCTCGACGCGATCAATCCGGCCGACCTGGGCTTCCGCGATGCCATCACCGGCGGTGTGCTCGCGGTCAACGTCAACCCGGGCTCGGCCAACCCGATCGGCGGCCAGACCGTGGCCATCAAATGCTGGGGCCGGACCGTGGACGAGATGGTGCTCCGCGAGCCGGCCGGCCTGAAGTCCGCGCTCGGCGAAAACCCCAAGCGGGTCTACGGGGAGCGGAACGAGACCCCGTCGACCCGCCTGGGCACCGCCGCGGTGATCCGGGGGGCGTTCGTCGATGCGCTGAACTACCAGGCGAAACTGGCCGCGGCGGAAAGAGCGCCTGACTCAGAACGGACCGTGGTGGAACGCGACCTCAAGCTGGAAGCCCTGGGCCGGGTGCTGCGGCGGGAGATTCCCTGGCGGCAGCACTGCCACCGCGCGGACGATATCGCGACCGCGATGCGGATCGCGAAGGAGTTCGGCTACGACCTGGTGATCGATCACGGCACCGAGGCTCACCTGCTGGCCGATCAGATTGCCGCCGCGTCCATCCCGGTGATCATCGGGCCGCTGTTCACCAGCCGGTCCAAGGTGGAGCTGCGCAACCGGTCACTGGCCAACCCAGGTCGGCTCGCCGCGGCCGGGGTGATGATCGCCATCACCACCGATCACCCGGTGGTCCCGATCCACTTCCTGATCCACCAGGCCACCCTGGCGGTCAAAGAAGGGCTGGACCCGGTGACCGCGCTGCGCGCGGTGACGATTCACCCGGCCCGGATCATCGGCTGCGCCGACCGGATCGGCTCGCTGACGCCGGGCAAGGACGCCGACGTGGTGATCTGGTCCGGTGATCCGCTGGACGTGATGAGCCGGGCGGAGCGGGCTTACCTCGACGGACACGAAATCTACCGCTACGACTACGAACGGCGCGAGGGCGTGTTCGCCGAGTTCTAGTGTCGTGTGAGCGAGGTATTTTGGCTTCGGGTTCTGGTTCCCTGTGGTGGCTGATGCCGTTGACTGCGGGGGTTCCGCTGGGTGATCGCGCGGTGCTGCTGGCGGGTCCGGTCGCCGCCGGTGGCGGGCTGCTCCGGGCGCCGTCGCCGGGATCCGGGCCTGGCGGTGGACCGGGTGCACGGGGACATGCCTGATCTACTGCGGAACCCGGATCCGCCGCGGTCTTCCTGGTGATGCGGCGGCTGC
>OBLT010003193.1_pt1 | contig 10070 bp, 5 predicted proteins | sample 1518721 | NCBI WGS metagenome assembly OBLT01 (sample SAMEA3539307, study PRJEB22396) | soil metagenome | biome: tundra; feature: field; material: soil | place: USA | collected 2010-05 | depth 0.15 m | reverse complement strand
CAGACGTGTGCTCTCCCGAGCTGGATTCGGTCCGGGCGGCCCCGGCGGGCCCGGCGGACGAGGTGGTCCGGACTGGCAGGGCCGCCCCAATTCCATGGCGTTCGGCAACGGGCGCCGCGATCCCCGCACTCAGTACATGGCCAGCGCGTCCTTTAGCCTCGACAATTCGGTGTGGGATGCGCGGACGTTCTCCGTCACCGGCGCCAGCTTGCAGAAGCCGGCCTACGCCAATGGGCGTGGGGGCATCACGCTGGGCGGCCCGCTGCAAATTCCCAAACTGGTGAGCGCCTCAAAACGCATTCTGTTCACGTTGGACCTCCAGTTTCAACGCAACCGCACCGGCACCACCTCCGACCCGGTCAACATGCCGACCGCGCTCGAGCGTAGCGGCGATTTTTCCCAGAGCTTGTCACAAGCGATTCCGGTGACGATCTACGACCCCACAACCGGAACTCCGTTTCCGGGCAACCGGATTCCGACGAGCCGCATCAGCGCCACTGCGACGGCCCTGCTGAAGTATTTCCCGGATCCCAATCTGCCGTTCGCCACGCGCAATTATCAGACTGCGTGGACGGGTTTGAACGACACTCACAATCTGAATTCGCGAGTTTCCAACATCCGGATCGGCGCCAAGGACCGGTTGAACGCCGGCGTGGGCTACCAGGGCAGCAGTACGGTCTCCCCGAACCTGTTCAACTTCATCGATTCGGGCTCGGGCCGTGGAGTCAACGCCAATCTGGCCTGGTCGCGGAACATCACCGCGAAGGTCACCAACAACCTGCAGTACAACTTCAGCCGGATGCGCCAACTCACCTCGCCCTATTTCGCCGATCGGGAGAACGTAGCCGCCGAATTGGGAATTGCGGGCACCTCGCAGAATGCCTTGAACTGGGGACCGCCCAACCTGAGCTTCACCAATTACGCCGGCCTCACCGACGGCAACTACTCGCTGAACCGCAACCAGACCGGCGCCATTGGCGACAGCCTGTCGTGGGTGCACGGCACGCACAACCTCACTTTCGGCAGCGACTATCGCCGCCAGCAGTTCAACCAGTTGGCCGACACCAACGGGCGCGGCGCCTACACCTTCAACGGCTCGGCCACCAGCCTGCTCGCGAACGGTGTAGCCCAGAGCGGCACGGGGTACGATTTGGCCGACTTTCTGCTCGGCCTGCCTGCCACCAGTTCGATACGCTACGGCAACCCCGACAAGTATTTCCGCGGATCGGGCTACGACTTTTTCGTGAACGACGACTGGCGAATCGCTCCCCGCTTCAGCCTGATCCTGGGACTGCGCTGGGATTATGCAACGCCCGTGTCGGAGCTGTACAACCGCCTGGTCAACCTGGATGTGGCCCCTGGGTTCGCGGCGGTAACAGCGGTCGAGCCAGGGCAGACCGCCACTTACTCCGGCCTCCTGCCGAATGCCCTGATCCATCCCGACCGCAATAACTTCTCGCCGCGGCTCGGATTCGCCTGGCGGCCGCTGGTTAAGGGTTCGCTGGTGGTCCGGGGTGGATACGGCCTTTACTACAACACGTCGGTCTACAACCTCATCGCCAGTAACATGGCGCAACAGCCGCCCTTCGCGCAGTCACTGAGTGTTTCCAGTTCGGCGGCGAATCCGCTGAGTCTGCAGACCGGATTTCTCTCGGCATCCAGCCAGACGCCGCTCGGCACTTACGCCATTGACCCGAGTTACCGCGTGGGCTATGCGCAGACCTGGACCCTTTCGGTGCAGCACGACCTGCCCCTCAGCCTGTTCGCGACGGCCGGCTACCTGGGGACCAAGGGCACGCGGCTCGACCAGCAGTTCCTGCCCAATTCGGTCGCCCCGGGTGCTACGGAATCGGCGCTCGCCCACAACTACACCTATGAGACGTCGAACGGCAATTCCATCTACCACGCGGCCCAATTCCAGTTGAACCGCCGCTTTCACAGCGGCGTCATGGGGCGCGCCTCCTACCAGTTTTCGAAATCCATCGACAACGCCGGCACGGGCGGCCGCGGCCAAGGCAACACCCCGGTGGCGCAGAACTGGCTGGACCTCTCGGCGGAGCGCGGGCTCTCCAGTTTCGACGCCCGGCACAACCTCAACCTGCAGTTGCAGTACTCGAGCGGCCAGGGAATGGGTGGCGGCACGCTTTTGAACGGCTGGAAGGGAACTCTGCTGAAAGACTGGACGGTCACCGGGAACATCAGCCTGCGTTCGGGAGCGCCCTTCAGCGCGACGGTGGGCGGGAACCGCTCGCAAGTGAGTGGAACGGCGGTGAACAACACCGTGCGGGCGGATGCGACTGGTTTGCCGGTGGAAGTGGCAGGCATGCTCTTCAATACGGCGGCCTTTACGGAGCCGCTGGCCGGAGAATGGGGGACGGCGGGAAGGAATACGATTCCCGGGCCGGCCACGTTCTCGCTCGACAGTTCGCTGGGGCGCATTTTCCGGTTTGGGGAACGGCGCAGCGCCGACCTCCAGTTTCAGGCGCAGAACGTTCTCAACCGCGTCACCATCACCAATTGGGGCACGGTGCTCGGATCCAGCACCTATGGGCTGGCGGCCAATGCGGCCCAAATGCGCAAACTGACTATCAACTTGAGGTTCAGGTTCTAAGTAAGTGGGACAGACGATCGTTTTTGTCGCCTGTCAGCCGGCTATAGCCGGCCAATCGAACCGGACTAGCAGTGTAAACGGAACTCACTTATGCGAAATATCGTCGTTACGATCCTCACCGCGCAATTAGCTGTCTATGCGCAACAGACCGCGCCGCCGGCCGCTGTCCCCAAGGGCGGTGTCAAGTTCGAGGCCACCAGCCAGTTAGTGGTGGTCAATGTCTCTGCCAGGGGGAAGAGCGGCGAATCCCTCGACGGGCTGAAAGCTTCCGATTTCACCGTTACGGAAGACGGAAAGACGCAGCAGATCAAGGTATTTGAGTACCAGCGGATGGAGGATGGGGCGCTCCCCGCGCCGGCGCCGGCGACCCGGGATGCGGGGGCAGTCACTGCGGCCGCTCCGCCGGCCAAACCGGCGGTCGCCATGGCCATCGCACCAGCCAGGACCGGCGAGGTGAAATACAAGGATCGCCGGCTGCTGGTGCTGTTCTTCGACCAGGCGGGCATGCCGGTCGCGGACCAATTGCGCGCCCAAAAGGCCGCGCTGAAGTTTCTCGGCACGCAAATGACGCAGGCCGACCTGGTGGCGATCATGACTTACTCCACCGACCTGCAGGTCCTGCAAGACTTCACGGATGATCGGGATCGACTCACCAGGATCGTCGGAGGTCTCTCGGTGGGCGAGACCGGCATGGCGAATGGAAGCACCGGCGATGACAGCGAGGGCGACACCGGAGCGGCCTACACCCAGGATTCGAGCGAGTTCAACATCTTCAACACGGATCGCAAACTGGCCGCGCTCGAATCCGCGGTGAAGATGCTGGGGAACCTGCCGGAGAAGAAGGCGCTTGTCTATTTCGCCAGCGGCATGAGCCTGAACGGGATCGATAACCAGGCGCAATTGCACGCCACGGTGAACGCCGCAATCCGCGGCAACGTGGCATTCTACCCGGTGGACGCGCGAGGCCTGGTGGCCACCGCTCCGTTGGGTGATGCTACCCAGGCATCGCCCGGGGGCCAGGGCATGTACTCCGGCAGTTCGCAACGGACCGGCCAGGCCAACCTCCAAGGTCAGCAGGAGACCCTCTACACGCTGGCGTCCGACACCGGGGGCAAGGCGCTCATCGACCAGAATGACCTGGCGCTGGGCATCGTGCAGGCGCAAAAGGACATCGCGAACTACTACATTCTGGGCTACTACAGCACCAACGCCGCGCTGGATGGCCGCTATCGCCGGATCAAGGTACAGATCGGAAATCGCCTGGCGGCGAAGCTGGATTACCGCTCGGGTTACTTCGCCTCCAAGGAATTCAAGCAGTTCAATTCCTCCGACCGGGAGCGGCAGTTGCAGGAGGCCCTGATGCTGGGCGACCCCGTCACCGACCTTACCGTGGCCATGGAGGTGAATTACTTCCGGCAGGCGAAAGACCGGTACTTCGTGCCGGTTTCGGTGAAGATCCCCGGCAGCGACATCGAGCTGGCCCGGAAAGGCGGCGCGGAAAGCACCCGTCTGGATTTCATCGGAGAGGTAAAAGATGCCAAGGGAGTTCTGCAGGGCACGGTCCGCGACGACATTACCGTGAAACTGAAGGGCGAGACCGCCGGCCAGTTATCCAAGCGGAATTTGGAGTACGACACCGGCTTTACGCTGCAGCCCGGGACTTACACGCTGAAATTCCTGGCTCGTGAGAACGCCACGGGCAAGATGGGGACTTTTGAGACTAAGTTCGTCATCCCGGATCTCACTACCGACCAGAGATACCTGCCAATTAGCTCGGTGGTGTTGAGCTATCAGCGGGAAAAGCTCGATGCCACCATCGGCACGGCGGAGAAAGACAAGAAACTGATCGCGGCCAACCCGCTGGTCCAGGACAGCCAAAAGCTCATTCCGAGCGTCACCCGGGTGTTCCGCAAAGACCAGGACATGTATGTTTACCTGGAGGCCTATCAGCCGGCCGCGCTGAAGACCCAGCTCATGGTGGCGACCGTGAGCTTCTACCGGGGCAAGGTCAAGGCGTTTGAGACGGCGCCGCTCCGGATTTTGGAGGGGCTGAATGCCAAGTCGAAGGCCGTGCCGGTGACGTTCAGCGTCCCCCTGGAGAAGCTCCAGCCCGGAAGGTACACCTGCCAGGTGAGCGTAGTCGAGCCCTCGGTCCAAAAGTTCGCCGTGTGGCGCTCGCCGATGGTGCTGCTGCCGTAGCACTACCTCGTGAACGAAAACTGGGAGCTATAGCTCCCATCGGCTTTGTTGCAAACAGGACGGTTAGGTCCAGTTTCGGCCGACTTTGGGAGCCGCAGCTCCAACTTCCGGCCGAAGGTCACAGGTCGAATCCGCTACGGCGTGAGCGGAAGAATCGCCCACCACTGGTTTTCAGGCTCTTCTTCCCTTGTAATCCACGATAAAGTGGTGCTAAACTCTGATTTAGGGCCAATCAGCCCATGTATTGAAGAAGAAATTGAGCCAACCGGCTCGAGGAGAAATTATGCTTAAGAAGTTTGTTCTGGCTTTCGCCATCCTGGCACTCGCATTGGCTACCGCGGGCACTGTCCCAAGCGCGGGCGGCAGCTACAAGATCACACTGCTCCAGCCTTCCGTCGTGAACGGCAACGATCTGAAGGCGGGGGAGTATCGCCTGAACCTGGGGACTGATAAAGTGACGATGATCATCGGGAAACAGGCCGTGGAGGTCCCGGTCAAGATCGAAAGCGTCGACAAGAAGTTCGAGGTGACCGCGATTCGCTATACCACGGTGGGCGGCAAGTCGGCGATTTCGGAAATCCGCCTGGGCGGGACCAAGACCAGGTTGGTCTTCAATCCGTAGACTTCCTCTTCGGGAAAAATGCAGGCGCCGCGGGGCGAACGGGCTCGATCCGTTCACCCGCGGTTTTGCTTTTTGGAGGCTGGTTGAAAGAAACCCGCGATGAGCCAAAGGTTCCGCACCTGCCGGTATCCCAGGTTCTCGGGAATCGTGGCGAAGAACAGTGCCGCCAACCGAGTGGGATGGGAGCCACGAAACTCCACCAATTCCCGCAAAACCACGGCTGACATGGAGACGACTATCCCCATCCCCACAGTGGAAAGCAGGACCAGGCCCGCCAAGGGCAGGTCGATCCAGCCCATCAGCAAGCCGGCCACAGCCAGCGGGTAGGCGACCGTTTCCAGTACGGGACGAAGGCACCGGACGCAGAAAATGCCTGGCAGACCCCAACCGATCGCCCGTATCCCGCCAGAGATCGATTTCCGGTGGCCCAAAGCCCCGATGATGTCCCGCTCGTCGCGCAAGTTCCGGCTGCGCAATTCCTCGAAGGAGTCCGGCAGGCGCGCATAGCTTACGGCCTCCGGCACGAATGCGACTCGATACTGCTTCCCCGAGGCACGCGCATGGCCGTGAAGGTGCAAGAAGAGTTCCAGTGGCCCCGCGCTGAAACCACCCATCTTCACGATGGCATCGCGCAACACCAGCATGGATGCGCCGGGGACCGGCACCAGCCGGTTCCAGCCGGCGAACGCAGCGCATCGAGCCAGCCACAATCGCAGGGTTTCCAGTTCACCGAACCGGGCGGCCCATTCGGAGCGGGGCGGGCCTTCAGAACTATCTTCGACAAGCCCGGCCGGCCTTCCGGGCGGGGACATCACGCCGCAGACGGCAACGGTCCGTCCGGGGTCGTCCAGCATCGGACGGATGAGGCTCAGCAGGATCGTTGGCTCAAATTCACACAGGGGATCGAGCAGCCCGATGACCGGAGAGGCGGCCAGATTGATACCGGCATTCAGGGCATCGGCGTGGCCGCCCGGCTCCTTATCCACCACCACCAGACGGAGCGGATCGCGCGATTCGTAGATTCCCCGGATGGGGGCCGACGGCAAATCGTCGGTCGCGCCGCGAGGCGAGAGGCACAGGTGAAACTCTTCGGTCCAGGTGTTCAGTTCGGTCTCGGTAGGCCCATCGAGCACCAGGACCAGTTCGTGCTTTCCGAAGTGCAGTTCCACCAGCCGCTGCGCGAATTCACGAGACTTCGGAGAATCGTCGGGGATGGCCACCACCACCGAAACGGCGAAGACCAGGGGAGACTTCAGAATGATGTTTCCGTCGTAGCGTGGAGTGGTGCGGGCCAGGCGCCGCAGGACGAAGCAGCCCTTCACCAGGGCCATGAAGCTGAGGGCCCCCAATACAAAGAGGAACAGCACCAACGCTTCGAGCACCAGGAAAAGCGCGTTCATAGGCCCGCTTGCCGCCGCGCGCGCCCCAGCGCTCCCGCAGCCGCGGCAGCCGTCACCGGGTTGGAATTGGCGCTAAGCTCCTCGAGCGCCTGCCACCCACGAGGGGGCATTTCCGCCAGCGCGGCGGCGGCCGTTCGCGCCAGTTCGGCAGGGGCGAGCCGTAACATCCGGGCAAGCAGGGGCAGCGCCTCCGCGATCTGCAACCGGCCCGCGCTGAGAGCGGCTGCCGTGCTGATTTCCGGATCGGTGTCTGTCAGGGAGTGGACGATGGCCGCCCGGTTTTCGGGAACCAGCGGAACCAGTGGCGCCAGCCTGAGAGCCTGAATGCGGATGTCCTTGACGGAGTGTTCCAGCAGATCGCGCAGATTATCGATGGGGATGGCACGCTCCCATGCCACCAGAATGTCGAGCGCGCCCAAGACCCGGTGCGAATCGCGGGACCGCAGCGCATCCGGGACCGCGTGCTCGCACAAAGGGACCGCGTGACGGCGCAAAGCCTCCGTCAGCAGGATGCGGATCAGCAGGGTCTTGGAAACGGCGTGTTCGAATACCTTCGTGATCTGCTGGCCAGTGCCCGATTGGATCACTGCCTTGCACGCGCATAACCAGACCTCGGGGTCGGAATCGTTCAGCGCCTGGAACAGCAGATCTCCCACGACACGGCGGCACGGCTCATAAACCGACATGAAAGCCAGACGCGCGTACGCGGTGCGCCGGCGAACGGCGTCCCGGGAGTGCGCCTCGTTAACCCAGTCGTGTACCAGGCCGAGACTCAAGGCCAGGTCGCAAAGGCGATCGAGCGCACTTCCTCCCACGGTTCCCTCGAAGCTGATCATGACGTCGGCTACATCGCGGCGGCTGGTGTGCGCGAGGCTCTTGATGCGCGTCAGGTCGGGGCTTCCGGCCAAGTAATCTGCCAGGGCATCCCGGATTTCGGGCAGGAGCGCGGCGGATCGGCCGGACCGCTTGCGCCACACCAGACCCCGCAGCAGAGCCACCAGGAAGAGCGCCAACATCAGCAGGCCGAAGAAACCCAAAAGGATGCCGGCGACCGAGAACTCGATGCCGGTCATCGCCACAAAAGCCGCTTTAACCGGGCCACTAATTCCATGGGTCCGAAGGGCTTGACCATGTAGTCGTCGGCGCCCAGCGTGAACCCGCGGATGACGTCGCTTTCCTGTTGTCGGGCGGTGAGCAGTATGACCCGGACGTGGAGTTCTTCCGAACGGATGGCAGCGAGCACTTCATAGCCATCCATCCCGGGCATATTGATGTCGAGAACGGCGGCGTGCGGTTGGTACTTCCGGATGATCTCGAGGGCGCTACGCCCGTTGTTGGCGGTTTCGCAGTCCATGCCGAAGTTCTTGAGGGCGGCGCGAACCAGGGCCACCATGGTGGGATCGTCGTCGGCGACCAACACGCGAGCCCGGCCTGGGGGATTCGGCGCGCCCGCGGGACTCGGCGCGCCTGTGGGATTGGGCGCGCCCGCGGGATTGGGCGCTCGGGGCTGGGGTCCGGAAAGCACGCGACTGAGCCGGATCAGGGCCTCTTCGGGCTGCCAGGAGTCCATCATGAACTCGCGCGCCAGCGATTGAACCCGTATGTCCAGCGCAAACAGATCTTCGCGGGAGCCTACGAGCACCATGGGGTAACCGGCAACCGGAGACGACGGATTCAGCCAGGGCGAAGCGGCGGTTTCGGGGTCGACGTGCACGACCACGATCTGGCAGGACTTAACAGCGTCCGAGTGGGGCCTCTCGGAAGATTCGAAGACGACCGGAACAGCCTCCACCCGCTGCAAAACCACCGCAAAACGCTGGGCTTCGTTGGTTGGCAGCCCGACCAGCGCGACACGTTTTCCGGAAAGCGCCTCTACGATCCCCGCGGACACAGGCGCGTCGCGGGCATCTTTCGGACTGCCGAATGCCAGGGCGAGGGTGGTGATCGATTCGCGGAGTTGGGTTTGATCGACGGGGCGCTCCAGCAGGATGGCCTCCACTTCGCGCGCCAGACGGCTAATGGCGGTGTAGCCCAAGAGGCCTCCGGCGCCGATCCACTGATGCACGGCCCGCGCAGCGTCGTTCGCATCGAACGATCCTTCGAGATCCAGCAGCCATTGCCGGGCTTGTTCCTGGCCTTCCTCCAGAAAGCGATAGCGCAGGGCCTGCAGCTCGGGGGCCCGAATGGAGGCATGCTCGGAGCCGAGCGGTGGCGGAGCGGGGCCTATAACGGTCTCGGCTCTTCGATCCAGGAATTCCCGAATTCGGCCGCCCAGCGCGCGAGTATCGATGGGCTTGGTGATATAGCCGTCGCATCCCGCGTCGATGGCCCTTTGCTCATCGCCCCTCATGGCGAAGGCCGTCAGGGCGACCACGGTGATGTCGCGGGTCGTCTTGTTCTGTTTGATGCGGCGGGTCAACTCCAGGCCGTCGATACCGGGCAACTGGATATCGGCCAGGACCAGGAATGGGTGGTAGCTGCGCAGCAGTTCCAGTGCCTCCTCCGCGCTGGCCGCGGTCAACACTTTGTATCCCTCGTTCACCAGAAGAATGCGTGTCAGCTTCAGGTTCACGGGCGTGTCGTCGACGATCAGGATCGGCTCACCGGCCATGGAGTCTGTATTTTACCCCACGACGCAAGCCTTCGCGCCAGCTATGGGGGGCAGTTCTATTAGCGGGAGGGGTGAATCCCCACTTCAACGCGAGGCCATTTCGCCACACTCCTCTTTCCGAGGGGGTGGCATTTTGTCGCGGGCGCGACCTTCCGGGTCGCTCCTACACGCAGAAGGCATAACCCTTCCTACACTTACGCCCATAGGTCCACGGCAACATACGTGCATCGCCGAACACCTGATCCATAGCAAGCACCCGGACGATTCCTGCTACATTACAGGCAAGAGGAGAATGAAAATGAAACCGAACGTGGCGAAGCTCCTACTGGGGGCGGGAATCCTGGCGCTTTCCTTCCTGATCTCGTGTCCACTATGGGCGCAGGCTGCGGGCGCCGTGCTTTCCGGCGCAGTCTCGGGCCCCGCAGGGGCAGCCATCTCCAACGCCGAGGTTTCCGTTAAGAACGTGGCCACAGGTCAATTGACGCACACCCGAACCAATTCGGCGGGGATCTACAATGTGCCGGATCTCATGCCTGGGGACTACGAAGTCTCGGTTTCAGTGGAAGGATTCAGCATCAAGGCCGTCAACGTGACGCTGGCGGCAGGCGCCGGGCAGACGGTGGACCT
>OBLT010003192.1_pt1 | contig 10071 bp, 5 predicted proteins | sample 1518721 | NCBI WGS metagenome assembly OBLT01 (sample SAMEA3539307, study PRJEB22396) | soil metagenome | biome: tundra; feature: field; material: soil | place: USA | collected 2010-05 | depth 0.15 m | reverse complement strand
CGATTCGCCGGTGGCGAAGGCGTCGCTCGCCAGGTTAGGATTCTGCGACCAGCCGCCATCCGCGCGCTCGGCGGCGATCAGAGCGCGGCCCAAGGATCGCAGCTTGTCCTGGCCGGCGCCGGCCCAGTAGAGGCCGGCCAGTTGCATGGCGCGATCGTCGTTAGTGGCAGGCTTGGCGTCCAGCAGCCAGTCGCGGGCACGGCCGATGCGCTTCTCGAATTCGGGTTTGAGCGCCGGTGGACCGTACTGTTCGAGCGCCCGCAGGGACCTGGCCGTGCGCGCGATATCGCCTTCCTGAATCGGCGAACGCGAGGCGTCACCGACATGCCAGTTTCCCTGGCGATGTTGCAATGCGGCGATGTGCCGGGCGACCGTATCGGTGATGGCGCTGGCCGGATAGCGCGAGGCGGCCAAAGCCTGAAGGAAGTAGCCCTCACCGTCGGCCAGGCCGCCTGGATCGAAGCGCTGCATTAGGGTTTCCTGCCCACCGGTCATCTCCGATTCAATCATCTTGACGAGTTCATGGGCGGAGGTTTCGTCCACCGTCACGCCTGCGGAGCGGGCCGCGGAGGCGGCCATGATCGCCATCGGCTGGTGATGGCAGCCTACGCAGCCGCTTTGTTTGAAGAATTCGGTGGCGCTACGCACGAGGAGGGCGGTTGCGCTTTGGATGGAATTGGGTAGGGCAGCCGGAACGGCCCGCGACCGGGGTGCTCGACCTGCCCGGTCACGAACCGCAGCCCGGCGCGCATCCGGGAGCAGCTCAGCGTTGGGTTGGCTGGGCAGGTCGGGGACCTGCCCCACGGCTTGGTTCGGAAGATGGGCGGCGTTGAGCGCATCGATTACGTCGCGGTTTCCATACTTTTTGGCCCAGTCCAGCGCGGTCTCTCCCGCTTTACTTTTCACGTCGACCTCGGCGCCGGCCGGGAGCAGCAGGCGCACCACCGCGGCGTCCTGGTTCTCAGACGCTACGGACAGCATCAGGGGCGTCATATCGCGGATGTCCCGGGCCTTTACGTCCGCGCCCGCATCCAGCAGCGCTTTGACCACGTCGGCATGGCAAAACGGAGCCGCGGTCATCAGGGGAGTCACATTCACTAACGCGATGGGCCCGAACTTCACCTTGCCCGCATCGGTGATCGCGGTATTAACGCGCGCTCCCTTCGACAACAGCAGTTGGATAGCTTCCAGATTGCAGTTCGTGATCGCCGACCACAACGGCGTCAGTCCGCCACTACTGACGGAATCGGCATCCGCGCCCTTGGCGACGAGGAATCGCATGGTCTCGATGTCCCCGGCCGCGGCGGCCAAGGCCAGGGGCGTGTTCCCCGCTACGTCCTTGGCTTTGGGGTCCGCGCCCTTCGCCAGTAACAATCGAACACTTTCCGCGCAGCCATCGCACGCCGCGGCGATCATGATTGGCGTACGGCCCAGTTTCGTGCGCGCGTTGACGTCGGCGCCCCGATCCATCAGGAGACGCAGCTTGGGAAGGTCCGCCGCGGCCCAGACCAGCGCCGTCGCGTCCAACGAGTTTTTGGCGTTGACGTCCGCGCCGGAATCGAGCAGCAGTTTGACGGCCTCGGGACTGCCGAACGCCGCAGCATACATCAGCAGGGTCATCTCGCGCCGCCCCCGCGTGTTCACGTCCGCGGCTTTGGCGAGTTGTGCCTTCAGATATGATAGGTCGTTGGTGCGAATCGCCTGGAAAAGCGTGCCGCCAGGAGTCTCGCCGACGGCCACCGGCGAGAGGCAAAGGACCACAGCGGCGATTATCCCCATTCCCCTCATGATGGGCCAGTATATCATGAGCGGGACGAGGCGAAGAAACAGCGAAATCGGGTAGGTTAGAGGCCCGCCCTACTGTAAAATAGAACTTAACCACTAAAAGGGGAATCATCTTTTGGCCGATCAGGAACAACCACCGCAGGATCCGCTCAATCCGCCCGCATCCGGCGGCGGCGACGGGGGTAACAAGAACCTCGTCCCCATCAACATCGAAGACGAGATGAAACGCTCGTACCTGGATTACGCCATGAGCGTGATCGTGGGACGCGCGCTGCCGGATATCCGCGACGGGTTGAAGCCGGTGCATCGCCGCATTCTCTACTCGATGCAACAGATGGGGCTGGTGCACAACCGGGCGCCGCGCAAGTGCGCCAGGATCGTGGGCGACACGATGGGTAAGTACCACCCGCACGGAGACGCCCCGATCTACGATGCGTTGGTGCGCATGGCCCAGCCGTTTTCCCTGCGGTACCCGCTGATCGACGGGCAGGGGAACTTCGGGTCGGTGGATGGCGATCCACCCGCGGCCCAACGGTACACCGAGGCGCGCCTGTCGCGCATCGCCGGCTCCCTCCTGGAGGATCTGGACAAAGAGACCGTCGACTTCAAGCCGAACTACGACGATAGCGAGTCGGAGCCCGAGGTGCTGCCGACCCGCGTCCCCAACCTGCTGGTGAACGGCTCGTCGGGCATCGCTGTGGGTATGGCGACCAACATTCCTCCGCACAACCTAAACGAAATCATCGACGCTACCATTCTGATGGTCGAGCACCCCGACACGCAGCTTCCCAAACTGCTTGAGATCGTGCAGGGGCCGGATTTCCCGACCGGCGGATTTATTTTGGGAAGGCACGGAATCTTGGAAGCATACGTGCGGGGCCGCGGCCAGCTCAAGATTCGCGCCAAGGCAGCCATCGAGCGCCTGGGCAAGGACCGCGAGCAGATTATCGTTACCGAAATCCCTTACCAGGTGAACAAATCCAAACTGCTCGAGGCCATGGCAGCGCTGGTTCACGAAAAGCGCGTCGAGGGTATCTCCGACGTGGTGGACCACAGCGACCGCGATGGCATGCGAATCGTGATCGAATTGAAGCGCGGCGAGCAGGCCGAGGTGGTACTCAACAATCTCTACAAGAACTCCCAGCTCCAGGTGGGCTTCGGAGTGATCATGCTTTCCATCGTCAACGGCCAGCCGCGCGAGCTGGGCTTGAGGGACATGATCCGGTTCTTCATCGAGCACCGCGTGGATGTGGTGAGGCGGCGCACGGAGTTCGAGCTGCGCAAGGCCCGCGACCGCGAGCACATCTTGCTGGGCTTCCAGAAGGCGCTGGACAATCTCGACGAAGTCATCCAGCTTATCCGCGCGGCCAAGCAGCCGAGGGAAGCGCGGGAATCGCTGATCGCGCGGTTCGAGTTTAGCGAAAAGCAGGCGCAGGCGATCATCGAGCTGCAGTTGCAGCGGCTCACCGGGATGGAGCAACAGAAGATCCTGGATGAGTTGGCCGACATCCAGCGGCGCATTGCCGGGTACCTGGAGATCCTGGGATCGGACACTGTCCTGCGCGCGGTGATTGTCAAGGAGCTCAAGGAGGTTCAGAAGGAGTTCGGCGACAAGCGGCGCACCGAGATCATCGAGGACACCGGCGAGATCAAGCTCGAAGACCTGGTGGCGGTGGAGGATATGGCCGTCACGGTGACGCGCGGCGGCTATTTGAAGCGCACGTCGGTGGATACCTACCGGCGGCAGACGCGCGGCGGTAAGGGGCGCATCGGTATGGGCACCCGCGCCGAGGATTTTGTGGAGCACCTGATCGTGGCCTCGACGCACAGCTATCTGCTGATCTTCACCACGCGGGGGCGCGTGTACTGGTTGAAAGTGTATGAGATCCCCGACGCCACCACCACCGGCAAGGGCAAGCACATTTCCAATCTCATCAACCTGCAGCCGGACGAGACGGTGAAGGCTTTCCTTTCGGTGAAGGACTTCGTGCCCGACCAGTTCATCCTGATGGTAACCAAGCAAGCCGTCATCAAGAAATCCGAGCTGACGGAATTCGACAACCCCATGGCGCGCGGCATCATCGCGGTTTCGCTGGATGAGGGCGACGAACTGATTTCGGCGAAGATCACGCGCGGCGACAACTACGTGTTCCTGGGGTCGCGCGAAGGACAGGCGATCCGCTTCGTGGAGAGCCAGGTACGGGCCATGGGCCGCCAGGCACGGGGCGTTCGCGGCATGGACCTGGCGGAGGGCGACTACCTGGTGGGGATGGAGGTGGTGGATAAGGACGGACTGCTCCTCTCGATTGCCGAAAACGGCTATGGGAAGCGGACGCCGCTGGAGGACTACCGCCTGACGGCGCGTGGCGCCAAGGGCGTGATCAACATGAAGACCACGGGAAAGACCGGGAAGGTGGTCGGTATCCTGTCCGTGAAGGAGGATTCCGAGATCATCATTGTGAGCCAGAACGGCAAGATCATCCGAATCGAAGGTTCCACCATCCGGCAGGCCGGACGCTCGACGCAAGGGGTGAGGCTGGTGAATTTGGACGAAGGCGATAAGATTGCGGCCGCGTCGGTGATTCCGGAGACTGAAGATGGGAACGGGCAGGGAGACCTGCCGCTACAATAGGGAAAGCAAGAAAACGTTAAGGGCCACGAATGAACACGAATAAGAAAAAGCAAAGCAAGGGCAGTTGTTTTATTCGTGTTGATTCGTGGCCATATGTCTTTTTCATGGCTTCTGAGGGAACGGTCCTGTATTATGGCTTCGCTAGTCGAACTACCTAATCCGGCGCGCTTGCGGGAAAAGGAAGAGGATCTCTTCGCCATCCTCCGGCGTATGGGCCGCGTGATCGTGGCGTTTTCGGGGGGCACGGATTCGGCCTACCTGGGGTGGGCGGCGAATCGCGTGCTGGGAGCTAACGCTCTCGCCATGACCGCGGATTCGGCCTCGCTCCCGGAGTCTCACAAACGCGATGCCGAGGAGTTCGTCAAACGGTTTGGCATCGCGCACGAGTACATTCAGACTTATGAATTCGACAACCCGGACTATGTCCGCAACGATCCCAACCGCTGCTTCCACTGCAAGGACGAGTTGTTCACCCGGCTCGAACAGGTTGGCCGGGAGCGCGGATACGAGCACATCGTCTACGGTGTGAACCTGGACGACCTGGGCGATTACCGTCCGGGCCAGAATGCCGCAACGAAACATAAGGTGGAGCGGCCGCTGGCGGATGCGCGGCTGACCAAGGCGGAGATCCGCGAGCTTTCCCGGTTGGGGGACCTGCCCACCTGGGACCGTCCGGCATCGGCTTGCCTGAGTTCCCGCATCCCCTACGGGACCGCGGTGACCCTCGAAAACGTGAAGACCGTTGAGGTGGGCGAGGAAGAGCTCAAGGCTCTCGGCTTCCGGCAATTCCGCGTGCGGTTTCACGGCGAGGTGGTACGGATCGAGATCGCTCGTGAGGAACTCCAGAAGGCGCTGAACCTCGCAATGGCTCAGCGGTTCACGGAAATCTTCAAGGCGTTGGGATTCAAGTATGTCACGCTGGACCTGGAGGGGTATCGTCAGGGATCTCTCAACGAGGTGTTGAATCTGAAGTAGGGCTGGTGCCGGCTAACGCCGGCTTGCCAGGCGAAACCGCCTGTCCCACCCAAGCCCGGCTGACAGACGGCGAAGAACGATCGTCCGTCCCATGGGACTATGCGCTATCGCCCACCGAACCCACGGTCACCGGCAGAGGATTTGCTATTGTTAGTGGTATGAAACCGCTAGCAACCCGGCGGCTGCCCGGAACCCAGGTGTCCCGTTCCCTTTCATAGACCGATCTGGGCAAGGTATGTGTTGTTTCATTCATCCTTACCGTCACTACTAATGTGATCAGGACGACAGTCTATTGTCCGCGAGGATCCCGGAGACGCACCTTGCCAAGAAGCCCTCCAGATGCGCCTCCCGATCTTTGGCAATCTCCGCAATCCTTAGAAGCAGAACAACTTAGAACGCTGTGAATAGTAACTTAACACGCCTGAACTCGTTGCGTCACCGGGCTGGGCCCTCCGCCGTGCCGCCCAGATTGGCTTTGTTCCGCAATTCGCGATAGGCCCCAACCCCCACGCCCAAGCTTGCTCTTGCCCCCGGTTCGGAGGCACGCCGTCGCGGCGCGTCCAAATCCTCGTGCACTGGTGGCCGCGGTCGCCGGTTTGGCCGGATCCTTTTAATGCGCTCTCTCGCAACCGCTATTGCAACCGCTTGCGCCGGTGTGCCATGGTCTGGTATAAACGCCTAGTCGTTCCCTGTGCGCGTAACGGTTGGCTGACATGACCGGGAAAAACCAGAGCGCTGTACCGAAAAACGCCGAACGGCGAATGCCCAAGTCGCAGGCAGCCAAGCCCGGGGCGTCCGGTCCCGAGGATGGACCGCTCTCCTCCCGGGTGGCGGCCGCCGCCCTCGCGCAATCCGCCGATCCCCGGAAGCAGCGCAGCGCCTTCGAGGCCGCCATGAAGCTGTTTCACGCGCGCCAACTGCGAGAAGCCCGGGAACTGTTTGTGGTTGCCTCGGGCGGGCCCGAACGCGATGTGGCGCAGCGGTCCCGGCTGCACATCGCCATGTGCGACCGGCGTCTGGAACAGGCCCCGGTGAACCTGCTTTCCGCGGAGGATTACTACAACTACGGCGTGGCCTTGATCAATACCCGCAACGTTACCGAGGCCCGCGTTCACCTGGAAAAGGCCCTCGATATCTCGCCGGACCTGGATCACGTTCACTATGCCCTGGCGCTGGCCCTGGCCCTGAGTGGCGACCCGGTGCGCGCGTATGAGAGCCTGAGACGCGCCATCGAGTTGGAGCCGCGCAACCGCATCATTGCGAGGCAGGATCAGGACTTCGCCCCGCTCGCCCACCAGCCGCCTTTCGACGCGCTACTCTATCCTGAGAAGAAGCGCTGGTAGGCGTAGACGCTACGCGAAAAAGGCCGGCTAAGGCCGACCGCAAGCAGGATTGCCCGCCCCACGAAGCTATCCTGGGAGGAGGGGCTGGCAGACGAACAAGCCGGCTGAGATCCGGCGTCCAGGCCGGATTGCCTGCCCCGCAAAAAAGAGGCCGGATGAAGGCCGGCTACAGGGCAGGATTGCCCCACAACGCTTCATGGAAGATACTTCACCACTCCGCGTGGTCGCGATGGGCGGCGGCACTGGCCTGTCGGCGCTCCTCGAAGGCCTGAAACACTTCGCGCGGCCCGGCGACCAGGCGAGCACCTCCGTGGACATCACGGCCATCGTCACCGTCACCGACGACGGCGGCAGTTCGGGCCGCCTGCGCCGCGAGTTCGACGTCCTGCCGCCGGGTGACATCCGCAACTGCATGGTGGCCCTGAGCGAGGATTCGGCCCTGTTGTCGCGGCTGTTTCAGTACCGGTTCCAGTCCGGCCGCGGGCTCAAGGGCCACAGTTTCGGCAACCTGTTCCTGACGGCCCTCACGCATATCATGGGCGATTTTCCGGACGCCGTGAGGGCCTCCTCGGAAGTGCTCAAAATCGCCGGCCACATTTTTCCCTCCACCGACGCCAACGTAGCGCTGGAAGCCAAGCTCGCGGACGGCTCCAAAGTGGTCGGGGAGACGCGGATCAGCCGCAGCAAGCACCGCATCCAGCGCATCCGGCTGACGCCGCGAAGAGTCCGTCCGCTGCCCGCGGCGCTGACCGCCATCGCGGAGGCCGACGTGATCACCCTGGGGCCCGGCTCGCTGTTCACCAGCGTGGTTCCGAACCTCCTGGTGGAGGGCATTCCGGCGGCCATCCGGAAGTCGCGCGCGGTGAAGGCTTACTTCGTGAACCTGATGTCGCAACCGGGAGAGACTACGGAGTTTCGGGCCTCCGATCATATCCACGCGATCCACCAGCATGCCGGCGGCAAGTTCCTGGACTATGCCATCGTCAACATCCGGCCGATCACATCGGCCATGAAGAAGCGGTATGCCAAGGCAGAGGCCCTGCCGGTGGAGAACGACATCGACGCCCTCTTCAAAATGGGATTGAAAGTGATGGCGGGCAGGCTGGCGGAGCTTACCGAAAAGGTGCGGCACGATTCGGCCGCGACCGCCGCCGTGGTCGTAAGGCTGGCGCAGGAAGGCAGACGCCGGAAGAACGCCCAGCCATAATAGAGGGGATGCAGATTCCTGTAACAGTTGTGATCCTCGCCGCCGGCCTCGGCACCCGCATGAAATCGCGAAAGGCCAAGGTGCTGCACCGCGCGGGCGGCAAGGCGCTGGTGGAGCATGTAGTCGAAACCGCGCTGGAACTGGCGCCGGCGGAACGAATTTTCGTGGTGGTGGGGCACCAGGCCGGCGAGGTCCGCCAGGCCGTCGCCACGCCGGGCATCGGATTCATCGAGCAGCAGGAGCAGAAAGGCACCGGCCACGCCGTGATGGTGGGGCGCGAGGCGCTCTCCGGGATGGATGGATACCTGATGATCCTCTACGGCGATTCGCCCCTGCTCCGTCCCGAAACATTGAAGCGTCTGATCGAGGCGGAAGCCTCGCGCGACGCGGCCGGAGTGCTGCTGACCGCCCGCATGGCCGACCCTACCGGCTACGGCCGCGTGATTCGCAACGATCGCGGACGCGTAGCCGCCATCGTCGAGCAGAAGGCCGGCACGCCCGAACAACTCGCCATCCGCGAAGCCAACATGGGGATCTACTGCTATCGCGCGGACCTGTTCTGGAAGCATGTGGACGAGATTCGCCCCGATAATCCCGCGCACGAGTATTACCTCACCGACATGGTGGAGATTCTCAATCGCGCCGGCCACTATGTGGACGCCCTTGAGATTGACGACGAGCGCGAAGCCCTGGGCATCAACACGCGCCTGGAACTGGCCGAGGTGGACCGCTTGTTGCGCGGGCGCAAGGTGCGCGAATTGATGCTGGCGGGCGTCACCATCGAGAAGCCCGAGACGGTGACGGTGGATGCCGGCGTGCGAATTGGAATGGACACAGTGATCGAGCCGTTCGCCCAGATTCTGGGGCGCACCGCCATCGGGGAGAACTGCCGCATCGGGGCGTGCTCGATCGTGAAGGATTCCGAAATCGCGGACGACGTAGAGATCGGAGCGTTCACCATGGTGGGAACCTCGCGGCTCGAGCGCGGCGTGCATGCCGGGCCGTTCGCCCGGCTGCGCATGGAAAACCACGTGGCGGAAGGCGCGCACATCGGCAACTTCGTGGAGCTGAAGAAGACCCGGATGGGCGCCAACGCCAAAGCCAATCACCTGGCCTACCTGGGCGATTCCCAGATCGGGGCGCGGGTGAACATTGGAGCCGGCACCATCACCTGCAACTATGATGGCGTCCACAAGCATCCGACCAGGATCGGCGACGGGGCGTTCATCGGCAGCAACTCGACGCTGGTGGCGCCCATCGAGATCGGCGATGGCGCGTACGTGGGGGCGGGCTCGGTAGTGACCGATCCGGTGCCGGCCGACGCCCTGGCGATCGGCCGTGCCCGCCAGGTAGTGAAAGAGGAGTGGGCCAGGAAGAGACGGGCGCTGGGGAAGAAATAGAAGGGGCCGGGGGCGGGGAACCCTGGCCCCTGTGTCATAGGCGTTAACATACCGGCGTCGTCAAGACGACGGCAGCGCGATCCAACCTGGGAGGGCGGCGGCGAACAACAAGGCGTCCGAAAGGCCGATTCTGGAACCCGGTCTGACCCGGGAGTTCGATTTGGTTGGATCGACTGGGTGGATAGTTTGCGGATGCACCGTGATTCAGGCGCTATCCGCTTACGTCCCGCCAAGGATCGAGCCGTTCCGTAAACCGCGCTCCAAATTCCTCCAGAGGGAACCGATAGAATGAATCGAGTAGAACAGACGGAGGAAACGCAAGTGGCGAGCGCAAGAATTTGGTCAGCACACGTGGGTTCCGCCCTGCGCGTGGCCGGAATCACCCTGATGTCCATCGTCCTTTGGAACGGGACGGCCGGGAACATCTTCGCGGATCCAATAGAAGAGGCACGCGATGCGAAAGCAGCCAAGGCAGCCCTGCTGGGCGTGCCCCTGAGCTTCGAGGCCAATCAGGGCCAAACGGACAGCCAGGTGAAGTTCTTATCTCGCGGCGACGGCTACTCGTTGTTTCTGACATCGCACGAAGCTGTCTTCACGCTGCGGCCGCCGGCTGGCGCCAATACTCCACCGCCGGTTTTCCGTATGGAACTGCGAGGAGCCAATCGTGGCGCCCAGGTTACCGGCGCCGATAAGCTGGCAGGTGTAGCCAACTACTACGTTGGCAACGAC
>OBLT010003191.1_pt1 | contig 10072 bp, 8 predicted proteins | sample 1518721 | NCBI WGS metagenome assembly OBLT01 (sample SAMEA3539307, study PRJEB22396) | soil metagenome | biome: tundra; feature: field; material: soil | place: USA | collected 2010-05 | depth 0.15 m | reverse complement strand
AGGGTGACAGAGTCTCGTTGCAGTTAGGGGGTGACATTATCTTGGAGCATCTACACCCCCACCCTCCGCAGGTTGCTACCTCCCCGCAGCGCGTGATACAAGGCAATCCAGGCATGTCGTTCATCCGCAGCTTCGCCAAGTCGTGCGTCGTTCTTTTCTTCGGAAGCGAATCCAGACCCCGCACCATCCTTCGTGGCCTCGCATCGGGTTATCGGATTTGTATTTCCCCCGCCGAGCAGCTCGGATATCTTCTCGGAACGGACGAGCCCCATCTGCAAAAGGCGATCCGGAATCACGTTGCCGCTGGCGACACCGTCTATGACATCGGCGCGAACGTGGGCACGTCTCCCTGTCACTCGCCAAGCGGGTCGGCCCCACTGGTCGCGTCATCGCCTTCGAACCGGTTCCGCGAAATGCCGAGGCCTTTCGTCAAAATATTGAAATCAACAAAATCACCAACGTGCGCCTGCTGACCCTCGCGGCCTCAGATAAGCCGGGCGAGGCAGTCATTCGAATGGCTGAGAACCCTTCCACGGCCAGCCTTGTCTGGCATCGAAACGACCCCTCTGCTACTGAACTCCGCATCCGGACTGCTTCCATCGACGACCTCGTCGATGCCGGCGAATTCGGCCTTCCGCAGTTTGTCAAAATCGATGTGGAAGGTGCGGAAGGCTTCGTGTTGCAGGGAATGCGCCGCACCGTCGCCGCCGCCAGGCCAGTCCTGTTTGTCGAATGTTCCGAAGCCGGCCGCGAACCAGCATGGCATCTGCTCCAAGAATTAAACTATCGATGCCAGTCGGCTATCACCGGCGAACCAGTGAACGCATTCGAGCAATACCGCCACTCCGACTTCCTCTGGCTGCCCTCGAATCCGTAGGGCCGCCTTCCGACTCCCCGCACTATTTCGATAAAATGATACAGTATTTCGAAATGGTGTAAGGAAGAACTACTTCGGGACATACAAGAGGAGCACCGAATCATTCGCTGCTCTGTTGTCCTCCGAGCTTCAGGAATGAATTAAGGCGAGCTGGAAGGAAAGCGAGAATCTCCCATGGGCTCGCAAAATCGCGCTGTCGCCTATCTCTCCGCTGCCATGCCGGTAAACATGGGCGACTGGTGGTTCGATGTCGCGACCACCGACCATTTCTGGATTCGGCGACGTTTTGAAGTCATGAGGCGGCTGGCGGATTCGGCGGTCCGGAAATCGAAGCGGGCGGCCGAGATCGGCTGCGGCAATGGCTTGCTGCAAAGGGACATCGAGGATTATTACCGGATACCGGTCGCCGGATTCGAGCTCAATGAGATCGCCTTGCAGAAGAATGTGAGCCGAATGAGCCCGCTGTATTGCTACAACATTCATCAGCGCAACCCGGAGTTCCGCGCTTACTTTGATCTCCTTTTGTTGTTCGATGTGCTGGAACATATCGAGGATGAGTCCGGCTTTCTGCAATCGGTCAAGTTCCACTTGGCGGAATCGGGCACTCTCCTTATCAATGTTCCCGCCCACCAGTTCTTTTTTTCCGATTATGATCGCGCAGCCGGGCATGTTCGCCGCTACTCGATGAGTCAGTTGGCCAAGGTCGCAGAGCGCAATGGGCTCAAGGCGCGCACATTTACCTACTGGGGCCTTCCCCTCGTTCCGCTGCTCCTGCTGCGAAAGACAATGAGTATGCAGCGCAGCAACGGCAAGGTTGGATTCGATGCCCGGGGCGATACTATGAACCGCCTCCTGTCTCTCGTCGCAAGATGTGAACCGCTTCCCCAAAGATTTCTGGGCACTTCCGTGATGGCCGTACTGGAAAACCAAACTTAGAAGGACCAGGCTCAAGCAAGAAAAGCTCAGTTGCGTGAGTACAATGGAGCATTATGGAAATGAGGGAACAACCCAGCGTTTCCGTCGCTATCCCGGTTTACAACGAAGAAGCGGTTGTGCCGGAATTGCTGCGCCGGACCCGTGCCATGCTCGATCTTATGCCGGGTGGTCCGCATCAGATCGTCCTGGTGGATGACGGAAGTTCCGACCGAACTTCGGAATTGCTCGAAGCAGCCGCGCAAAAGGACCCAAGGCTGGTGGTCGTTGAACTCTCGCGCAATTTCGGTCATCAGATCGCCCTTGGCGCGGCCTTGGATTACGTTTCCGGCGACGTGACCGTGCTCATGGACGGAGATTTGCAGGACCCTCCCGAGGCCATCCCCACCCTGGTGGAGACCTACAAGCAAGGCTATGACGTGGTCTACGTGCAACGCATCAATCGCAAGGAATCGTGGTGGCTGCGTGCCTGCTATTACGTTTTCTATCGCTTGCTGGCCGCGCTTTCTTCCATTCAGTTGCCGCTCGATGCCGGCGACTTCAGTCTCGTGTCCCGCCGCGTCATCCAGGAAATCCGAAGAATGCCGGAGCACCATCGCTACATCCGAGGAATGAGGACATGGGTTGGGTTTCGTCAGATTGGCATTCCCATTGAGCGCGCCGCCCGCCGCGCCGGGCGTACGAAATACAGTCCTCTCAGGTTGCTCAAGCTGGCCTCGGATGGGATTTTCGCTTTTTCCATCGTCCCCCTGCGGGCTGCGGCGATATTCGGCGCGGCCGCGACAGGCTTGTCGGTGCTGTATTCCATCTACGCGCTGTACGTGAGGTTCTGGTTGCACGCGCCCCAAGGCTTTACCGCATTAATCCTGGCGATCACTTTTCTTTCCGGGGTAAATCTCTTCTTTCTGGGAATCATCGGAGAATACGTCGGGCGAGTATACGAAGAAGCGAAGGGGCGCCCGCACTACGTGGTTCGCAAGGTTATCCGGCAACGCAGCCTGGGCAGCCGTGGTGCAACTCCTGGCAACGAGGTGGAAGAGGAGTTGGAACGAACCGGCACCCACTGATGTTTACAGATTCAAGCGGAGGCACGAGCGTTAGACGCACATATTTATCGTGGCAGCCCCGGCAGTTTTCGCGGCCTCGGTTTGTGACAGCTATGACGTGTAGAATCGCTCCCGATTATCGACAAAGGTGACTCGCTTTGGTGGACTCTGTTGACGATAGCGAACTACCGCTCAAAATGACACATCGTCTGCTTCAAACTTCCGCTCCGACTCCGCAACTAGACTCTAGTGAATCAAGGCACTACTCAGTGCGTTGGGCTCTGCTACAACTTGCAAGCATCGCTTTTATCCTTGGTACCTATTCTATTCCGGCGCTTAAGACCAGAGCGGAATTAAGATCGTCGATCCTCCCTCCGATTTTTGCCGGAGATCTCAGCATGTACTCGAATTTGGCCAATTTGAAAACGCCGAGCCCAGGCCAAATCTTGAATCCCTACTACCTGGTACCAGTACCCAGCAATGGCACGGCGTACCTGAAATTCCGCTTGGGCTCCAGTTTGTTCAGTGTTTGGGACAAAATGCTTGGGGAGCGCATGTGGCTCGCTATGTTCACCTGGAACCTGTTCTGGTGGGCATTGCTTTGTGTAGCCGCGATCTGGTTGTTTGAGCGGTTCTTACCAGCGTACTCTGTGACCATCGGATTGATGGGACTAGGTTTGCTAATGCTCGTCAACACCGGCATGTTGAAGCCTCTTCTCGCCGAGTGGATTCATCTGCCTAGTCTTGCGGGCTTCCAAAGTCTAGAACTGCCCGATATGCGTGCTTTTTCGCCGCAGATTCCACTACCCCTGCTTGTGGTTTATCTGGGATTGCAGATGGAAGCTCTCCGCAAGAGAAGTGCTTATCCTTGGGTCGGCATGGCAGCGTTGCAACTGCTCGCTCTCGCCTGCTTTCCATATACAACACTGGAGATGGCCGGGCTGACGTTCGTCAGCGTTCTAGGGCAGATGTTTTCAACCGGTCTGCGGAAATCCTGGCTAGCGCCTCTCACATACGGCGCAGCGTGTGCTATCGCAGACGCGGCATTTCTAATGCGCGGTTCGATGAACATCTACGCGAGCCACGTTTCCCTGATCCACTTTCAGCCGGGACTGCTACCTCATCTGGCTGGCGGAACATGGCTTCTGTTGGGTCTGCTGACCATTGCCGTGGCTATCAGCAAGACCATACCCCCGGAGGTGAAATTGCCGCTGGCCGGTTTAGGGGCAACCACCATGGTGCTGATGCTAGGCGACGCGTTTGTGCCGTCAACGGTCCTGTTGCTTTCAGGCCATGCAGGATATTTCTTGCACACTACGTTCACTCTTCTCGTCATGTTCCTGGCTTCGGCCGCGGTTGTCGGCCACCGCGCGCGAGCCCCCCAAATAAGGGTCGCCGCTGGCATCGCTGTAGGACTCATCGCGCTCAACGGAATGCTGGTGTCTTCAGGGCTATACCGCGCCTGCCTGCCAATGAACCGGGCACAAGCGGAATTAGCACAGTTGTTGAATTCGTGGCATCCCGCCGAAGGAGACTTGCTTGTCGCGCGAACGCGGTCTGTGGATGACACGTTATGTGGCTGGGGCGCCTTGTTATTTGACGGTCAGGTACTTTTTTGTACCGATGCAATGACGATGTTGACCCCGTCGCAGAATCGAACCGAGCAAAGCTTTCGCCAGGCCATGTACCTTTATCTGAGCGGGAAAGACAGCCATTATTTGCAGCGGATTGTCGACGATCCCGATCCTCAGCCGATGTACCAGCTGGGTTATTGGGCGGAGGCGATCTCCCTTTCTCGAGAGGAACAGAATGAGGGCCGAAAGGCCATCCAGGCAGACCTGCTGCCGGTGTTGAAGCAGGTTGAGAGTCAGGATGTTGCCGTCAGGACATTCTTTCATCAGTTCCGCAGAGTTGTGGTGATAGATAACCTTCAGAACCCCACGTTCTCTTCGGCGCGACTAGCCTTGTTTCTGAAGCCCGTAACCGAACTACACCTTGAGTATTTGACGCTGCATTCCTACGTGCCCCTGTAGTTCCACCAGAAGTCGCATGGCAAATGAGTCTCGGCGGAATTTCCGTGATGGCTTGGAAATCAATTTGCGTGTTCAACGGCTGGTCGCCCCCGAGGGAATGCAGCTCTCCGCCAATAATTTCAGCAACATTCTCGACGCATCGCTGTCATATATAATGACGCCCAGCTGGTGCTGCTTGAGGAAGAGCCCTCGCCTCTCTAGGGTAATCTGCAACGACTATGAATTCAATTCTACAAGGGCAACTCCATTCCTCGTGAGTATCCAGCGACTACCATCGCTCGACGGGCTGCGGGCGATCTCGATCACGCTAGTCGTGATCAGTCACTTGGTCAAGTGGAAGCATGTTTCTCTGCAAGTTCTTGGGGCCTACGGCGCGCTTGGTGTCCACGTTTTTTTCGTGCTTTCCGGATACCTGATTACAAACCTTCTGCTGCGAGAATATGAGCGCAGTTCCACAATCAGCCTGCGCGCCTTCTACGTTCGACGTGCGTTCCGAATTTTTCCAGCGGCATTCGTATTTCTCGCCGTCGTCATCGTTCTGTATTGGCGGCAGATGCACTGGTATCACGTAGCCGCGGCGGTGCTGTATTCGGCAAACATGGACATCTCGCGGCCTTGGGTCTTCGGGCACCTCTGGTCGCTCAGTATTGAGGAACAGTTTTATCTGCTTTGGCCCTTCGCCCTAAAAAAGTGGCAGCGTCACAAGACTGCCATTCTGCTGTGCGTTTCCGTGGCGACACCAGTGTTCTGGGTTGGCCTCTATGCCTTTAGGGTGCGCAACGGCCTCCTCGGCAGTCTGCCTGCATACGCGGATCAGCTTGCCATTGGCTGCCTGCTTGCTATCTTTGCACCCCGCCTTCCCAGAATTAGAGGCCCGTTAGCTCTCATAATGGTTCTTGCGGCGATCTTCATCCCATGGTTTCCCGCGACAAGCCCTTGGCGAACATTGTTCAGCCTTTTTGTTCTTCATCCCCTGCTCAATGTCTCCCTTGCCGGGCTAATGTTGCACGTGATCCAGGTCCTTATCGGGCGCTGAACTGGTCGCCAGTGGTTTGGTTGGGAAGAATCAGCTATAGCCTCTACCTGTGGCAGGAATTGTTCTGCTCGAACGCCTCGCTACATCTGAAATATTTTTCTGTAGTGCCGGCGCTCGCCTGCGCTTGCCTGTCGTATTACTGCGTTGAACAGCCAATACTGCGTCTCCGAGACAAAAACAGTGACACTCTGAGCAGCGGTCCTCAAGAACTTCGTCTTCACGGTTCCGGTTAGTTCCTCACAACCAGCACATGACGGTATCGCAGCCAACTGCGAACCGGGAGCCGAACACTTTCAACCGCTCTCCTGCCTTACAATCTTCCGATGCACGTCCTCCACAACCTCCGCGTCACCCTGGAAATGATCAAGTGGGAGCACTCCGTCTTCGCTCTCCCCTTCGCTCTCTGCGGAGCCATGCTCGCCGCCTCCGGCCTTCCCACCGCTCACCAACTCCTCTGGATCGTCATCGCCATGCTCGCCGCCCGCTCCGCCGCCATGGCCTTCAATCGCCTCGCCGACGCCACCATCGACGCCGCCAATCCCCGCACCCGCACCCGCGCCCTCCCCGCCGGACAACTCTCGCCCACGTTCGTGGCCACCTTCGTCGTCGTATCCTGCGCCATCTTCATCCTGGCCGCCTCGCAACTGAATCGCCTCACCCTTTGGCTCTCGCCCGTCGCACTCGCCGTGCTGCTGCTCTACTCCTACACAAAGCGCTTCACCCGTTTGTCCCATCTCGTTCTCGGCTTCGCTCTCGGCATCGCTCCTTCCGCTGCATGGATCGCCGTGCGCGGCTCCCTCGACCCTCGCATCCTTCTGCTCACCGCCGCCGTTACCTTCTGGGTCGCCGGATTCGATATCCTCTACGCCTGCCAGGATTTCGAGTTCGACCGCACCGCCGGACTCCACTCCATCCCCCGCCACATCGGCATCCCCGCCGCTCTCTGGATCGCGCGCGCCTTCCATCTCATCATGCTGATCCTTCTAGTCGCCCTGCTTCCAGCTTTCGCCCTCGGCAAACTCGCCCTCGCCGGCGTCATCGCCGTCATGCTGCTCCTGCTCTACGAACATTCTCTCGTCAAACCCACCGATCTCACCAAACTCAACGCCGCCTTCTTCACCATGAACGGCGTCATCTCCGTAGTCTTCGCCCTCTTCATAGCCGCCGATTTATTGCTGCGAAAATAGAAAAACTCATGTGGGGACAGCCGCCCTCAGCCTGCCCTGAGCGGAGTCGAAGGGGCTGTCCGCCGAGCGAAGCGAGGCTGCCTTTGGGTGGCGCAACGCTTCAGCGCTGCGCTGAAGCGTGCCGCGTCTGTAAGGTCCCCGCAAAACAAAACGGGCGCCCTCACCCCCTGCGGTGAGAACGCCCGTTTCCCCATTCCCTCACGGTGTTCGAGGGCGTGAAGATCGCCGATCGCCAACTTTCCGTTACAGATCGCGCACTCAGCATGCCTCACGGCCGCCCAGAGTTTGTCAGATTCCTGTCAGCAATTTGTAAAATCACGCCTCCCATCGATTCCGTGGTTCTGGGCGTCATCTCGAAGCCCCGCGTTTTCACCAGCGGGGCGAGAGATATCCCCTTACGCGGCACCTTCCTTGCGCAAACTGATGACCACCACTCCCCATTCCCTTGGTAACTCCAATTCCGCCTCTCGAAACTGGTAGCATAAAGATTCCTCCACTCGACCCGTGCGCCCACTTTTCCACTTCGCCATGCTCCTGCTCGCCCTCCCGCTCCTGGCTTTTCCTGTCAACGGCCAGAGCAACGCCGGAGATCTCCACCTCAAAATCACCGGCCCCAACGCCCAGCCGATCAAGGCCGCTATCGATCTTTCCAGCGACGCCACCCAGTTCCACCGCTTCTTTTCTGCCGATGACTCCGGCCTCACCATCGTCCGTAACCTTCCGTTCGGCCTCTATCGCCTCCAAGTCCACGCGGAAGACTTCGCCCCCTACGACGGCCTCATCGAGATCCATTCCGCACTCCCCACCGAATACGTCATCAAGCTCAGCATCGCCGCCATCAGCACCGCCGTCAACGTCACCGCCGAAGCCACCCTGCTCGATCCTGAACGCACCACCACCATCAATCATCTCGACTCCAAAGCTATAGCCGAGCGTCCCGCCTCCCTCCCCGGCCGCTCTCTCCCCGATCTCATCAACTCCCAGCCCGGCTGGCTCTACGAAGGCAACGCCGTCCTTCATCCCCGCGGCTCCGAGTATCAAACTCAATTCGTCGTCGACGGCATCCCTCTCACCGACAACCGCTCCCCCGGTTCCGGCCCCGAAATGGAAGCCGATGACGTCGACTCCCTCACCATCTACACCGCCGGCATTCCCGCCGAATACGGCCGAAAGATGGGCGGAGTCATCGAAGTCAACACTCTCCACGACGCCCAACCTGGCCTTCACGGCCAAGCCGTTCTCTCCGGCGGAAGTTTCGCTACCGCCGGCGCCTTCGCCAGCGCCCAGGATTCCTGGGGACCGAATACTCTCGGCGGCAGCGCTTCCGGCAACATGACCGCGCGTTACCTCAACCCCGTCGTTCCCGAAAATTACACCAATCGCGGCACCACCGGAGACTTCTCTTTAAGCTATGAGCGTGATCTGACTCCCAAAGATCGCCTCACCCTGATCGTCCGTCACGAACTTGCACGCTACCAAATTCCCAACGAGCAGCCCCAGCAGTTTCCCGATCTTCGCACTCCACCCACTGCCATTCCCCAACTTCAAACGGCCGACAACCTGGAAACTATGGGTATCGCCTCCTACCAGCACATCTTTTCATCCAACATCCTCGCCAACATTCGCGGCATGGTCCGTGACAACTCCGCCGACCTCAACTCCAACAGCGGCGCCTGGCCCATCGCCGCCTTCCTGCACAACGATTTCAAAGAGGAATACTTCAATTCCGCCATCTCCATCCATCGCGGCCGCCATGAATTCAAGGCCGGCCTCGAATCCGACAGTCTCTTTCTTCACGAAAACTTCAGCGATCTCATCACTGCCAATCCAAACGACCCGCTCTATCCTTTCGATCCCGGCACTCCCTCATCCTGTTCGGCAGTACCGAATCCCCAACCATGATCGCCGCGATATTGTTTGCTTCGAGCAGGGTCTTGATCTCAGCAGCTTCGAACTCCGCTGTCGAGCTTCCTCGGGAAGAGAATATCGGCTGGGACAGGTCCAGATGGGACGACGGATCCCCGGCTTCCACGTCTTCGAGCGATGGAGGGGCTGCGAGGAGCACTTCCGCTCTCTCTTGCTGGTCCGCTGGAACCCGCACTTCAAGTACGCCGTCCGGCACGCCCAGCGCCTTGTCGTCCAGCACCACGGGCGAAAGCCCATCGGCGGAGAGCACGTCCGCAATCGCTTCGCAATCCTGCTTCGCGTCCATCTCCATCGAGCGGAAGACAGTCACCATTTCCGGTTGGCCGTTCATACTTCGAGCATAGCAGCGTGCCGTTCGATCTTCACAGCGAATAAACTGGTTGGGTGCGCACCGCTCTGCTGGCCGACCCAATCTCGAGGGATCATCGAACCGGACCGGGTCATCCGGAACGACCCGAGCGCTTCGAAGCCGCTCTCTCCGGTACCGCGGGGCTGGACGTGCTGCCCATCGAGTCGCGTGCCGCCTCCGAATCGGAGGTCACGCTGTGCCACAGTCCCAAATACTTCCAGGCGGTGAAACGCGAAGTCGAAGCGGGCTTCGACGACCTCAGTACCGGCGACACCGCCGTCTGCCCGGCCTCATTCGACGTGGCGCTGCACGCCGCCGGCAGCGTGCTCAATGCCGTCGACGCGGTTTTCCCGCGCCGGGCGGGCAATGCATTCTGCATCGTGCGGCCGCCCGGTCACCACGCCACTCCGGACCGCGGCATGGGCTTCTGCGTCTTCAACAACATCGCCATCGCCGCGCGCTACGCCCAGCGAAAGCACGGCGCGGAGCGGGTCCTGATCGCCGATTGGGATGTCCATCACGGCAACGGCACGCAGGACATTTTCTATGGCGACGGATCGGTATTCTTCTTCAGCACGCACCAGTATCCCTGGTATCCGGGTACCGGCAGCGCGAGTGAAACGGGCTACGCCGAGGGCGGCTTCGACGACCTCAGTACCGGCGGCACCGCCGTCTGCCCGGCCTC
>OBLT010003190.1_pt1 | contig 10072 bp, 11 predicted proteins | sample 1518721 | NCBI WGS metagenome assembly OBLT01 (sample SAMEA3539307, study PRJEB22396) | soil metagenome | biome: tundra; feature: field; material: soil | place: USA | collected 2010-05 | depth 0.15 m | reverse complement strand
TTGAGGTGCTAGCGGGAGCAATCTCGTGGGGGTTCAAGTCCCCCTCTCCGCACCATATAAATCAATAATATAGAGGCCATTCGGAAACGGATGGCCTTTTTGTTTGGCTAACTGCAACGGTTTTGCAACGGTCTTCCGTGCTAGAATGCGGCATGCCAGGAAGTTCGTACGGCGCCGGCACAATTTTCAGGCGAGGCGAGATTTGGTACGTCTCGCTTTGGGCTGACGGACGCCAAATTCAAAAATCCTCTGGGTCGCGCAGGAGGCAGGATGCGGTGCTGCTGCGGGACAAGTTGCTCGGCAAAAAGGCGCGTCGCGAAATGGGCGATGTCGCGTCCGCGAAGGTCACTTGCGGTGAACTGCTCGACGATCTGCTGGAGTATGGCGCATCGAACATTAGGCCGTCCACAGCGCGCATTTGGAAGCTGGTGATCGAAGCGAACATCAGACCGTTTTTCGGACATCTCAGGGCGGCGACGCTGACGACGGAGAAATTCAAAGAATACCGGCGCAAGCGGTCCGCTGCCGGACGAAGCGATGCCACCTCGAACCGGGAACTGTCGATCCTGCGGACAGCGCTGAATCGCGGACGGAAGTGCACGCCGCCCAAGGTCGTCGCCATTCCATACTTCCCGATGGTGGCTGAAACGAATGCTCGCCAGGGATTCCTCACCGATGAACAGTACAGCAAACTGCGGGATGCTCTCCCCGACTATTTGAAGCCGCTCTTCGTCACCGCATATTCTGCCGGCGTGCGACTCGGTGAGCTGCAGGCAATCGAATGGCATCAGGTGGACTGGGATCAGGGCTTTATCACTCTCGACTCGGAGCATACGAAGAGCGGGTACGCCCGTGCGGTGCCTATTCTCGATGGGGACATGAAGGATTGGCTGACGTGGTCGAAAAACAACGCGGCCGAAGGCCGTCACGTCTTCCACAATGAGGGAGCGCCGCTCAAGGATTTTCGAGGCGCCTGGAAAAAAGCCTGCGAATTGGCTGGCGTTGCTGGTCTCAAGTTTCACGACCTCCGGCGTACGGCGGTTCGGAACATGCGCCGCGCTGGTGTTCCTCAAGTGGTGCGCATGCGGATTACAGGCCATCGAACCGATTCAATGGAGCGCCGTTACAACATCGTCGATATCGATGACATCAAGTCCGCAAAGGAATTGATGCAGCAAAAGGCCAAACCAGATAAATCGAGCTAGACAGGCTGATGAGCTGGGAAGTACAATTCGCTCAAGCACTGTTTGGCTGGTTTTCGCGACAGTCGGTTATTGACTGTTATTGATTAACCGTAAACAGAACTGCGATAATAGCGGGCAGGAGCAGCGGGCGATGGCCATTGAGCAGATGAACATCTCGTTATCGCCGCAGATGGCCCGGTTCATCCGCGGCAAGGTGAAAAACGGCGAGTACACAAACATGAGCGAAGTAGTGCGGGACGCGGTTCGGCGCATGCAGGAGGTCGAGGCCACAAAGAGTGCCCGGACATGGCTCGCCGATTTCGAATCGAGCTTGGCGAAAGGCGAGCGTGAAAGCATCCGGCGTGGGGTACGGCAAGGGACCAAGGATATCGAGGAAGGCCGTTATGAAGAGTACAATGCTGATGGCCTAAGGAATCTGGCGAAGGACCTGGTTGCCGCGTCCACCAAGAAACTTGCCGGCCGTTCGACGGCCAAATGAGATTCCGCTACAAGCTTGCGCGCGCGGCCAAGCGGAATCTACAGGAGATTTCCGACTACTGGATGGTCGAGGCCGGCGAGGACGTGGCGTTGCGGGTTGTCACGGGAATTCTGGAAACCATCATTACGCTATCATCGCAGCCAAGGGCGGGTGCACCAGCCGAGCAATTCGGCGAGGGTGTGCGGAAGTTCGCCGCCGGGAAGTACATAATCTACTACCGTCTCCGTGCGCCCAAGGCAATCGAGATTCTGCACGTGTTTCACGGAGCGCGAGATCAAGCGAAGGCGTGGCAGGGCGAAGGCAAGCCTCGATAAAACTGCCTCCGCGGCCCGCGCGGATTTGTCCGTGGCCAGCGTGGCGGTTTGCAGGCGCTAGCCGCGTCAGAACTTATTCGCCTCGATCCAGCGGTCCAAGTCATTGCGGTCAATGTGCACTCGACGCCCCTTACGCACCACGATGAGGTCCCGTTTGTAGATCAAGTGCTGGACTGCTTGCTCAGTTCTTCCGATGTACGCGGCTGCCTCCCTCACCGTCAGCAACCGCGCTAGTTGCTTATTGGCCCCCCGACTTTCATGCTGGATCTGGGGGCTTATTCTGGCCGCAATCTCTGCCGCCAGCGCCGCCACAAATCGCTCGTCGAACATAATAAAAAGATTATGGCATGGAAGTTGTATCGATGCAAGTATTTATGTACGCGTACATACATATTAAGTTGTATTCAACATGCTGTGTATGGTAATATATTGATTTAATGGAGCGCAAGCCGCAACAGCAGACCCTGTCCATCCGAATCTCCGAGACTCTGCGCGAGTTCCTGGAGCGATCCAAGCAGGTTCTTTCGAGCGGACGGGGAGAGCCAGTCTCCACATCGGACGTCGCCAAGATTCTCCTGGAATCGGCCAAGGACGACCAGTTGGACTCTCGACTCGAAGTCGCCGACCTTCAGCAATCGCCCACCGAATCGTTGTGGGCCATGCGCAAGAAGTGGGAGGCCAAGCAAGCCCTATCACGCGCGGAGTGGATCTTCTCGGGACAATACATCCAGATCGCCAGCGAGGCGATCACGGAGAATCCCGCCATGCCAGGGCCGCAATCGTTCATCGTGCTGCTCCAGGCGCTACTCGCCGTCCGCAGTCTCCGCACACACCAGGACGATGGACTGGACCTCTACTATCTCGAAAATCTGGGCATGCCGGAGGGCGCGGCCTCGAATGAAGGCCAGCTTAGTCCCGACGTTGTTCCCCAGGTGGTGGAACGTCTGATCGAGCGACTGCGTGAGGCATCCAACACGCCGAAGCCGGTGTTCGCCGGACGGAACTTCTTGGCAGCGATTCGCGATGAGACCCTACCCGACACTGTGGCCCTCAGCCGTGTTCTCGAACCCCACACAGCCGCATTGTTTCGGCTTGCCGCGCGCGGCCACTGGATTCGCGACCGCCGGCCAGTACGCTTCCGGCAGGACAGGGAGTACGTATCGGACTACTTTCCCCCGGTCCAGGCCGCTGGATTCCGCTTGACGTTCTCAGTGGGCTCGGAGGGCGAACTCTATATGCTGCTCAGCATGGACGCGAAAGACGTCGCGTATCCACTGGGACCTTATCCGCAAATTCAAGAGTTTGCCACCATGCTTCGACAGCTCCAATCAGTCGGCACCTGGAACGGCATCCACTTCTTCGGTACCGCGGAACCAACCGTGTCGGATCGGCCCGCGCGATTTCAGTTTCGGCGCCGCAATGACGGCGTGGCTTTTGGGTTTTCTCTCAACGAATGGCAGACCTTGATCGGCTTGTTTACGACAGCACTGACCTCGCCCAAGCTGCAGGCGATCCTGGCAGAGCTTTCCCTGGTCTACGGCGAGTTATAGAGATGCCCGTGCGAGGTTCAGATGGATAGGAGTTGAATGTATGACTACAGCGAAACGAAGCGGCGTTGAACCAGCGGGCGACGCGGCCGCGGCGGTCATGGCGGAGAAGCGCGTCATTCTGTCCATGGGTGGCAAGGGTGGCGTGGGGAAAACCAGTGTCATGACGGGTCTCGCCGAATGGTTCGACGCGAACCAGATTCCGGTAAAACTGCTGGACCTAGACACGGAGAACAAGGCGCGCGGATCGCTGACGCACTTCTTCGGCGGCAGCGTGCCGAAAGTGAACATCCATACGCCGGCAGGGCTTGATTCGTTTGTCGATCAACTTGCCGATGGCCCGTCGGTGATCCTGGCGGACATGGGCGCCGGTTCCGGGCAGGTCACCTACGACTGGTTCGACAAGATGTACCCCGACGTTACCGATGCCGGAATTGTCTTCACGGCGATTGGCGTTGTGACGTCCGATCCGGCGAGCGTCGAGAGCGTGCTCGCCTGGGCCGCCCGGCTGCAAAGGCGAACCGCGTATCTGATCGTCGAGAACTCCATTTCCGTGCACGCCGACTCCACCTATTGGCGCGAGAGCGAGCAGGCGATGCAGTTCCAGACGATGTTCGCGCCGGCCGTCATTTGCATGGACTTTCGGTTGCCCGATCTCGAAAATGCCGTGCGCAACTATGGCGTGACACTCGGGCAGGTGGCGGCGAGAGAAACGACGGCGCCGGAACTGCAAAAAGCGTCGCTGGTGATGCGGGCGCAAAGTTACCGGCGTCGCATGTTTGCCGAGTTCGACAAAGTGAAGGACTTGCTCTTGCCATGATTGAACCCGACCCGCCGGACAGCACCCTTTCGGACCTCATCGATTCCACCGCCGAACTACTGCCCGCCGAAATGCGCGTCGGCTACTACCGCGAGATGCAGCATCTGCACTCGCTTCCAGAGAATGACGAGATGCTCCGGATCTTGAAGATAACGATTTACAACAATCGGATCGCGCTGAGTGTGCCGGAACGCCTGGCGGCGGAGCGAGAGAAGCTGGATCGCGTTCTTCGCGACAGCATCGAGGCCTCGCAGCAAGTGCACCAGCGCCTGGACCGCCTATCTGACGAATTGGTTGGCAGGGTTTCGGCGGAGGCTATTGCCAACAAGTTGTACGAGAGTCTGCGGCAACAATTCGTGAAATCGGCGATTCCGCAGACCGGTCAGGCACTGGCAGTAGTGGCCGGAAAAATCAAGGGAGTAGTGATCGCCTTGGATCAGACCACCCCCAAAATCGTAGCGTCGCACAAGCATGCGGCACTCGAAGCGCAGGACGCAATTCGCGAAATGAAATCCGCAATTTCCGAAGTCACCGCAACGGCTCGGCATGCGACGGCGGAGCTGTCCAGCACGTTCCTGCACGAGTACCGCTGGGCACTCGGGGTGTTGCTTGTGCTGGCACTAGTCCTGGGATTATTGTTCGGCATCTTCCTTGAACGCGCGGGGTATTTGTCTGTGTTCGAACCAACTCACGAAACAGCGCCCGCGCCGAGCCCGAGGACGACACGGTAGGACATCCCGTGCTCACGATCCGCGCCATGTCGGACGGAAAAGGATACGCAGCCCGTTATCTGGCACAGAGCGACTACTACGCCGAAGGCGAGCGCGTGGTAGGGCATTGGAAGGGTCGCGGCGCGGAACTGCTGGGACTGCGCGGCCTCGTTCAAACTGAAGACTTCGAAGCTGTCCGTCAAGGGATCGACCCGGCAACGGGCGACTTCCTCCGGCAGCGCCACAGCGCCGACCGCGTCAACGCGGAAGGGACGACCCTCGCCCAAGGCCGCCACCTTTACGACTTCACGATCTCCGCACCCAAGTCGGTCTCCATCATGGCGATGTTGGGTGGCGACCAACGGCTACTTGCGGCGCACGAGAAGGCGGTCGCGGAGGCCGTCGAGGAACTCGAAAGCTGCGCGGCGGCTCGCGTCCGGCAAAATTGGGCGAATGGGGATCGCACGACTGGAAATCTCGTCCTGGCGATCTATCGTCATGACACCAGCCGGGAACTCGATCCTCAAATTCACACGCATGCTGTCGCCGCTAATCTCACCTACGACGGCACGGAAGGCCGCTGGAAAGCGCTACAGGCCTCCGGCATCTACGAACGGCGGGCCTACCTGACCGAGGTGTATCGCAACTCGTTGGCACGCGAAGTGCGGTCGCTCGGTTACCATGTCGAAAACCGCCGGGAGGCCAAGGGACGCGATTGCGGATTCGAGATCCGGGGCATCTCCGGCGAACTGTTAACGAAGTACAGCCAGCGCAGCCAGCAGCGTGCACAGGCGGTCCGGGAATTCGTTGAACGGCGCGGCCGCCCGCCAACTGACAACGAAGTGGCGGTGCTGGTGCGTGAGTCCCGCGCGGACAAACTGATCGAGATTTCAACACAGGAAGTTTGCGCACGCCAGCGGGCGCGTCTGACTCCGGAAGAAGCGGGCCAACTGGTGGAGCTGCAGGAGCGAAGCCGCGCGTGTCCCGTGGCCCTGGCGCCGGCCGAGCCGTCGCTTCGGCACGCGCAAGCGCACGTATTCGAGCGCGTATCGGTGGCCCGCGAGCATGAGGTGCTTATCGAGGCTCTCCGCCACGGCCGCGGCCAAATCAGCCAAGGTGAGCTTAAAGGCGTTCTCGCCTTGCAGGAGTCGTCCGGGGCGATCTTGCGAGACGGAGATGAGATCGCCACCGCGGAGAGCTTGCAGCGCGAACGGGAGATGATCGCTTGGGTAAATCACGGCATTGGTGGTTGTGAGCCCTTCGGCGGTAACAACCAGTTCGTGGCGTCCGATCGGTTGCGGTCCGAGCAAAAGCGGGCGGTGGCGTTCGTCCTCAATTCGCGCGATCAGGCCGTGAATATACGTGGAGCGGCCGGCACCGGCAAGACGGCGACCCTGCAGGAGCTCCGCCGGGGACTGACAGAGGCGAGCCGCGAGGTGATGGCCATCGCGCCGACGATGAGTGCGGTCGAGGAACTGCAAAAGGTTGGCTTCGCGGACGCGATCACGGTAGAGAGGCTGCTCCAGGACCAGCGGACGCAACCGGCGATGCGGGGCAAGGTCTTGATTCTCGACGAAGCTGGGATGGTCTCGGGACGGCAAATGTGGGAGTTGCTGCGGTTGGTCGCGCAGCACTCGGCGCGGCTTGTGTTCAGCGGCGACACGAAGCAGATCCAGAGCGTTGAGGCGGGGGATGCCTTGCGCGTGCTGGAGCGGGAATCGCGGCTGAAGAGCGTCGCGCTTACACAGGTGCAGCGACAAACGAAAAAGGACTACCGAGAGGCGATCCAGGAGTTGCGCCGGAATCCGGAGCGCGGCTTCGCGAAGTTGGACGCGATCGGCGCCGTCCGTGAGATTGACTGGCGAGATCGTGCGGAAGCCGTGGCACGAGCCTTTGGAGAGGCACCAAGCCGGAGCGGCCTGGTGGTCTGTGCCACTCACGAAGAGATCGAGCGCGTGACCGAAGCGATCCGGACAGTACGAAAGAAGAAGGGCGAGCTGGGGAAGGGCGTTCCCTTGACGCGGCAAGTCTCCCTGAATTGGACCACGGCCCAGAAGAGCGACGTGAAGAGCTTTCGAGCGGGCCAGATGTTGGGCTTCCACCGCGCGGTCAAGGGAATCGCCAAGAACGAAGCAATGGAGGTGGTGCGGGTCGAAGACGAGCAGATCGTCGTTCACACTGCCTCTGGCGCAGAGCGGACGATTACCAGCAAGCACGCCAAGAGCTTTGACGTGCTGGAACGGCAGGCCATCGAGATCGCCGCTGGCGACCGGCTACTCCTGATGGCCAACCGTCGCGATCCTGGTTTCCGCGCCACGAACGGCGAGATCGTGACCGTCGCACACGTTGATGCAACCGGGCTGATTCGGCTGGAGGATGGACGGGGGTTGCCAGCGAACTACCGGCAATTCGCGCACGGTTACGCCGTTACGGCTCATCGGAGTCAGGGAAAGTCTGTCGACTCCGTCATCATCTCAGGCGATGGAATGCAGAAGGAGTTGTTCTACGTGGCGGCTTCCCGCGGGCGTGAGAGCGTCATCGTGATTACCAGCGACAAGGATCGGCTGCGAGAAACCGTAGCCCACTCGACGGCGCGGAAGTCGGCCTCTGAGTTGGCTCGAAGGGCCCGGCCTGGGTTGCTGGCGCGAGAACAACGGGGCTTGGCGGCGGCAAAGGCGCTGGTGCGCCGCGCATCGCAGTTTGTCGCGTCGTTCCCCAAACGAGTGTGGCAGGAGCCGAGAATGGAGAAAACGCATGAACGCGGTCTCAGCCGATAGCCGGAAGGGCTGGAGCGTCAACATGGAGGATCGGTCGACCGCTTTGGAGATCACTTTGTTGAAGCGGACGTACGTTCTGCCCTGGAACCAGTTTTTGTACGCGGAAGGCGGCGATGATGAAGTGCGCGCGGTGTTTGCCACGCACGATGTGATCATCAAAGGCGCAGGGCTGATGGCATTGTTGGCGGACTTGGCCGCTCAAAACGTAACCGTCGTCCAAGAACCGTCACGGCCCGATCGCTTCCAAACTGGCGCGGATCGGTTGATCCGTGAGGTGATTGTCCAGAAGGTCGAGGCGGGCTAAGGCTGGCTGAAGTAAACTGGAGGTGGAGTCTCGATCCCATGATGCCGACCAACGAATACGTGGAAGTTCGGAACGGCGGATACTACGTCGCCGGAGCCCGCATTGGACTTGACGTGGTCACGTGCGATTTTCGGAATGGGCGGTCGGCGGAAGCGATTTTCGACGCCTATCCGTCGATCGGTTCGCTGGCGAAGGTTTACGGCGCGATCACGTTTATCCTGGAGCACCCCAAAGAAGTCGAGGCTTATTTGAAGGACCAGGATCGGATTTTAGGAGTTCAAGGCCCAACATCCGATGCCTGCGGATATGGTCGAGCGATTTGAGCGGGCCAAGAGCGAAAGGTCCGCCAAACTCGCTTGAGAATTCGGTTTCAGGCGGACGCGAATATCGACCCGGACATCGGGAGGCTTGCTACGCAGAGAGCCTGCCATCGACTTTCGAGGGGCGGCCGGTGTGATCCCAGACGGCACTTCCGACCCAATAGTTCTGCAAGGCGCCGCCGACGCTGGCCGCGTACTGGTTACGGGGAGACCTGCGGACGATGCGAGTTCATTTCCAAGATTTCGTCGCCCGCCGCGATTCTCCGGGTGTACTGCTGTCCCTTCCACGCGTTCCATTGGCGCGGCGATTGAAGGACTGCTGATCGTTTGGTTGAATTGGACGCCGGAAGATCTGCGCAATCAGGTTTGGTGGCTTCCGTAAGGCGTTTGGGGCGGCGTTGTCCTGGGTAGAGGCAGTGATGAAGTAAGAGAGACACCATCCCTAAGCCTGCGGCTTAGGGTCGCGCGTGCCCGCGCGACAGGCAACCTTGTTCGGTATCTGTCGGGTGTTTGTCAAGCTTTTGTCCAGTGCTTGTCAAGCTTTTGTCCAGTGTCCTTCCGGAGTATACTCAAAGCAGATTCCGGCGAGGCTGGCTGCGGCTTATGGACGACAGTTTGAAGGACATCCTTGACGGGCTGCCGGCGAAGCCGCCGCGGTCGCGTCTGGAGCCGTACCTCGAATTCATCGAGGAACTCCGTCGCCTGGGTCGCACGTACCGGGACATCGCGAGCATACTCGCGGAAAAATGCCAGGTCCAGGTGTCAGCCAGCGGGCTTCATGATTTCGTCCAGATTCGCTCGCGGAGAGAACAAAAGGTCCCCAGACGATCTTCTAAGGGCACGACCAAATCGACAAAGGCACGCATACCTCAAGGAATTGAAACTGCACCGCCCGCCGCCAAGGCCGCCGTTGCGGTGGATGAAGTCCGGCGAAAGATTGCAGCCCTCAAAGTTCGGAAGTCCGTGATCGAACCAACGCCGGAGGGCTTCCAATTCGATCCAAGTGAACCGCTTCGCCTGAAGAAGCCGGACAAGAAAAGAGCTGACGAGTAAAGCCAACGCGAAGGACCGCAAGGTACGCCCTCGATGGCGGGGCGTGCGACATGCATATGGAGGATCAGGCGGCCCTTGAGCGTGATTGCCAGTAGTCCTCGAACCTGCGGCTCAGGCAGGTGGCGCGCGAGGCTACAATCGCATCCGCGCCGCGCACGGTCCAGAACATGCCGGACTGTTTGAGACGTGATCCAATCACCGTCTTACATCCTCACCCCGGAGCCGAAGAATAAACGGCTCTGAGCGAGAATCTGACAGAACGGCTACTTTTACGCAACTTTCTTCACCCGCTGAACCGCGAGGAACTCGACGTTGGTCACCGCCATCCGCTTGGCCTTCAACAGCAGATACCGCAGGTTCTTATAGCCCCGGCCGCGGTTAATCAACATACGAATGTTCCCGTTCACCGCTTCCACCACTCCGAAGCGTACCTTCGTGCGGCAGTAGTTCACTATACCTTCGAGGTGTTTGAGCAGCATGTCGGCCAGTTCCTCAAACGGCGCCAACCGCTGCCATTTCAGTTGGTCCATCCATCGGCCGAGAT
>OBLT010003188.1_pt1 | contig 10076 bp, 5 predicted proteins | sample 1518721 | NCBI WGS metagenome assembly OBLT01 (sample SAMEA3539307, study PRJEB22396) | soil metagenome | biome: tundra; feature: field; material: soil | place: USA | collected 2010-05 | depth 0.15 m | reverse complement strand
CAAGAAACTACACGAAACAACCACAAATTCGTACGGGATTTCCCCTTTCTTTCCTGATAAAAAATCCTAATAAAAATACAACTAAATTATTTTTTATAATTAAATTAAATAAATTTTTACAAAAAGGATTAAAAGAACTTAAAATTTATTCTTATAATAAATTTTTAAGTCTTTAAAGGCTTTAACTAATGCGGGTTTTTTTGTTTAGTCTTCTCCTTTTTCTCTGAAGAGGATCTTATTATATAAAAAAGCCCGTATAAAATATATTTATTATATAAAAAAAACGTCTTATATATTAAGGTTGGTGTTCAAATAATAAAAGTAATATTTAATTTTCATTAAAATATATAAACACTTTTATGAATAAATTATCATATATATTCTAGATATTCTATACATTACTATAGTGTATTTAAGTCTAACGAAAAAAAAAGTATATAAAATTATAACCTTTTTTTTACTTAAAAAATACAATTTAATTTTTCTTTTTTTTTTTCGCCTGAAAAAAGGTTGGTTAAATAATAACAATATAAACAAGGTATTTTTCACTATAAGTAAATTAAAATCTATACTGCTATTAAAGATTTTAACTTAAGTCAATATTTAAAGTAAACACTGCTCTACCTTTCAGCTAATAATAATTAACAGATATATTAACCCTATAAAAAAAAGTATTATATTATTAATCTTTAGCTCTTCCTTTACCTTTAATATCTTGCGTGGAAGCAGTTTCTTGTGCAGGAGAACCCTCTAGTTCACGGTAAGCTTTAGCTTCTTGAAATTGCTTCTCAAAGGCTTCCGGTGAATAGTTACCTAATCCCGAAGAAGAAGAAGAAGAAGAAGAAGAAGAAGAAGAAGAATAAGTAGAAGTAGAAGGAAATCCCTCAGCTGTAATCGCACTTAAAGGATCATGATAGACATTCTCAGCAGAAAATCCCGGGGTTCCAACAAGTTCACGCCGATGCTTATTGAATTCCCCTTGTATATATTGATATCGCATCAGTTCACTCTTACTTAAATCACCTTGTAATAATTTATCTCTGAGAGATTTAAACTCTTGACCAAAAGCATCTATTTCAGAATTAGTTAATAAACCTGAAGCTTTTGCAGAAGCTGAATTTGAAGCTTCTGCAGAAGCTGAACCCGAAGGTTGAGGAGAAGCTGGTGGTTGAGAAGCTGAACCCGAAGGTTCAGCTGAACCCGAAGGTCCAGACGAACCTGAACTCGAAGCTTCCGCAGAACCTTTATAAGACGAATCTGAAGCTAACCCTTTAGCTAAACCTAAAATAAGTTTAGGTTTCGCTAAGTCTTCTGTTGAATCACTGTTCAAGATAAAATAATCTTTTGATATTCTATTAAAAGAAAAACAAAATTTACATAATCTATATATAGTGGGTCAAGATTCAAAAGGTTTAAAATATTCAATTAAAGTAGCAAATGTAGCCATAAATCAATAATATATTATTGATATTAAGTCATTATAGTCTAGAAAGAAATTTATATTGCTATTATATATATAACCATACCCAAATCTTATAGAATAACCTAGAATAAATATAGTAATAATTCTATAAAGGATTGTATTATTAAATAATTTAATAATTATAAATGTAAAATATTTAAATATATTACTCTCTAAATTGCTGCTAAGTGACTTTGTATAAATGTTTAGGCAATAAATTAATAATAATAATATTAATAATAATAAACTACTATCTGATATATCTAAATAAAGTCTAAAAAGTGTCAATAACATAATTTTAAAATACCATAAAAAACAAATTTCCCTCAGGATTAAGTTTTAAATTTAATCTTTTCAAACACTATATACAATTATATAGTAAAAAGGGAATTTATTATCACTAATGATAATAAGTTATACATAAGGCAATTCTTTTTATATGATCTAAATAACAAATAGAAGTTTATTTAATTATTACTTAATTAGATTTTTGTAAAACCTAAATAAACTAATTTTTACTTTTTTTGTTTGGATGATCCTGTTCGCTACTGTCAGAAGAACGATCACGCTTCTTGTTAGAAGATTCAGCTTGCGCTGAATCCTCTTCTCTTTTAGGTGAAACAGAGTCAATATCATTATTACTGTCAGACTCACTTGTATTAAATTCATCGTAATCGTCGGGGTTTAGGCTCGAAAAGACAGGGTTATTTCTTATAGTAGATTTCTTACCCTGTAAGTCTATACGAGCGAGTGTCTCCATCCTTTCATGATTTGCAGCCTGAACTGCTATCTCTTCGACCGCATCTGATCTTGCTGCTGCTGAAGATTTAAGTTCATCGTACGCCTCCTCAGATGTACATCGATTTAATGTATGTTTATCCTGAGCTGATCATTCATTCGGGTCTTTATTTTCTAATATATCAATGGCTTCTCTATGCTCACGAGCATCATCTTGGTTACCAAGAATTATTGAAGATGTGTCATTCATCGCCGTATTCGCTTCATCTGGAGTGTCCCCCAAGGGTATGTCTAAATCACCCGCGTCGTACTCACTTTGGTTATCAGCATATCCTGGATCGCTATCGCTTTCGCTATTCTCAACATCAGCTTCTGAGCCACTATTGTCCGAATTACCATTTGAACCAGCATTATCTGGATTATCCATTAAATCGGGTTTCCCTAATATGGGTAGATCATCTAAATCTGCCTTACCTAAAGGTAATTTAGGCCCTTCTATTTTACTTTTAATATCTTTTATAATATTAGAGATTATTTGACCTAAAGATAATTTAGGGCTAAATAATCTAATTTCGCTAATACCCTTTTTAATTATAGAAAAACCTTCCCTTAAATTGGGTAAGTCATAATAAAATAAGTAAGCTGATAGAAAAGACATACAAGTATAATATATTATAGAAATAGAATGAGAAAGGTATACAGTAACGTCTAAATGGTAAAAAAGCTGTATTAATCCTTTAAAAGAGTAACCAACAAGTAAAATAGTAAAAGCTTTTTTTACTACTTTATTATTAAATAAAATATTAAAGTTTATTTTACTTAATGAAACTTGATCTTTATACTGCATATTTGAATAATTTAGACCATATATCTCCCTTTTTACAAGACTAAAAAGTGATAGCAATAATAATAAAAGTAAACTGTTGTCAAACAATGATAAATAAGGGATTAATATATAAAAAATAAGACCTATTAAAATATATAATGCATAACTTGTAATTACACCTGTATCTAAGCTGACTATATTTATACTTAAATTAATTAAACCTTTTTCTAGGCCATACGGTCCTAATAATTCCACACTTCCTTTATCTAAAACTTTAGTAGTTTGACCTCCTAATTTTAAAACAAGACCTGTAATATATTTATTATAAAATAATTCGATCAAGAAACGTTGGTTAAAGAATCCAAATATATTATAACCTAATCTAGAAAACTTAAAGGTAATAAGAATTTTACCTAAGAATTCTGAAAAAATTATAGCTATAACACTAAGAGATATAGTAAAGAATAAAGGTAATAATTTAAAGAGAGTAGGTACAGCAAATTCAGTATCCAACATTATTTCATGTGTAGGATGAATAAATAAACTATTATCCGCAAAAAACCCTGAACCTAATCCTAGAAATATATCTTTAGTAATATAACCAAAAAATATTGATAAAATAGCTAGTATAATTAAAGGTAAACTCATAAATATATCACCTTCATGAGCATTTTTATAGTTAACAAAGGGTCCATTAGGATTAGTTAAAAAAGTTAAATATAAAACTTTAACTGAGTATAAAGTAGTAAACATAGCACCAATAGTAGCTATAAAGTAAACTACTGTACCACTAAAGTAAAATTGACCATATGCAGATTCTAATATAAAATCTTTACTATAGAATCCCGTCATGAAAGGGAAAGCTACTAAACTAAGACTAGCTATTAACATCACAGAATAAGTTAAAGGTAAGAATGGTCTTAATCCACCATATTTCCTGAAATCTTGATTATCTGCAACTGCATGAATTACAGCACCTGCACCCAAGAATAAAAGTCCTTTATAAAATGCATGATTAACTAAGTGGAATAAAGCTATGTTATATGAAGAAAGACCTACTGCTATCACCATCATTCCCAATTGACTCATAGTGGAATAAGCGATAACTTTTTTAATATCTTGTTGGAATAATCCAATAAGAGAACTAAAAACAGTAGTTATTGCTCCTAATCATAAACATAATATTAATACAGTTGAACTATATTCTATTAAAGGACTTGTACGCATTAATAAGTATACACCCGCCGTAACCATTGTAGCCGCGTGTATTAAGGCACTAACGGGTGTAGGACCTTCCATAGCCATAGGAAGTCAAACGTGTAATCCAACTTGAGAACTTTTAGCCATAGCACCAATTAATAAACATATACCAATAATTGTAACAATATTTTCATTAACAAAAGGTGCTAATGAAAATACTGTACTATAATCGATGTTTCCAAAAGATCATAGTATAGCAAACATACCTATAGTTAAAAAACAATCACCCACTCTATTTGTTAAGAAAGCTGACATAGAACTTTGATTTGCAGCTATTCTAGTAAATCAGAAACTTACTAATAAATACGAACAAATTCCCACACCTTCTCAACCCACAAACATCAATAAAAAATTATTAGCTGTAACAAGTATAACCATCATAAAGGTGAATAAACTTAAATAACTAAAAAATCGCTGATTATGAGGATCATGGCTCATATATCCTATAGAGTATATATGAACTAAAGAACTAACTATTAAAACAGGTATTAACATAGATACCGTTAAACTATCAAAATGGAAACCTCATAGGACATTTAGTGATTCACTATCTATTCATCTAAAAAGGCTTATTGATACTGGTACATTATTTAAACCTACTTCAAAAAAGGCAACTATTGCAAATAAAGTTGTTACAATTACACTTGTACATGTAATTAATTGTGCTCCGCTAACACCGACTTTTCTACCAAAAAAGCCGGAAACTATTGATCCTAACAAAGGTAAAGTGATGATAGCTAAATACATTATTTATATTCTATTGCGATGCTTCCTCTTAATCTATAAAATGCAACTAGAATACCTAAACCAATTGCTGATTCTGCACCAGCAATAGCTATTATATATATAGCGTATGTTTGGCCTAATATATCATCAAAGCTAAGCGAACTTATCAATATTAAGAAAGTAATAGCTAATAGCATTATTTCAATTGAAATAAGCATTAATATTATATTTTTTCTGTTTAAAACGAAACCTAAAATTCCGATTAAAAAAAGTATTAAGGATAAATTCATTGTATATTTTTTTTTTTTTAATTATCTTGTTTTTAAACCAAACACCTAACACCTGGTCATAAAATGACCCGCTTCCACCAAGTCTCGAACTTAGATTTTAATATAAGATATATTTAGGTTTACTTATTAAACTAAATATATCTTAGATTTAGTTTTACCTGTTAAACTATTAGAAGCCCCTTTTATTATTTTTTTAGTTTACAGGGAAGACAGAAAACAGATGATATATTATTTATCGCCGTATCGTATCTTTTTTTAAAAGTAAACTATTTAAAGTAAACAATAATTCTAACATTGTTTACTTTAAGCCTTTATGTTTTATTTTTTTTTTCTTTTTTTTTCATAATCTTCGTGTATTATTATTTGAAGTATATAAATTTATTGGTAAGTTTTTTGTGTTTATTTAACAAGAATATCCTTTCAGTATTGTATAGATAGAAAGTTATAGTTATTTTAGAACTGGTATGTTTCAATTCTCCCTTACCTACAAAAACCTTTTTTGTAGATAATCGTTTAAATCTCATAGCCATACGTTTAGTTTTAATATTATACAATTTCTTGCTAAGATAAGCATCAAAATAACTTACTAGAAACCTACTGTATACATAAATGAGATATTGGAATTATATTTTATATTATTATAGTACAGCTAAACAAAAATATGAAAGAAAAAAAAAGATTAATAAGACAAAAACACATAAAGCGCCTGATAACAATAATATAATTATATAACGATTATTTATGTTTCTGGTATTGTTATTATTACTAATAGTTAATTGATCATTACTAGTATTATTTGTATTGTTATTACTGTTAGAACTACCATTATTATCACTACTAATGCTATTACGAATATCAGTAACTGTCTAAAGGAGATATGCTATGCGTGATTGCCTTCTTTCTGATTTGTTTAACAGCATTCTTAACTAATTATTTCTTACTTCAGCTTGTGCTTGAATATATGGATATATCATATCAAAAAGGTCACGACGTCTAGGCGTATAATTTATGAGAGATTGGTTTATTCTACGCTAAGAAGCTAGATCCTTGTGGGGAGCTATTTCATTATTTAACCACACCTGTATTCTTCCAATATTTATGTCAAATAAATTTATTGTCTTATTTATCATATTTTATTTTTTTTTTTACTGGTATTAAAGGTTTTTACCAAAAGCTTAACATTTAGTCTATGGTTAAGTCTATTTCATGTATGTTCTTAGGCTAACAATGATCACTTTAAATCATTTAAGATATTTAAAGTACTCTGAAGAAAAATTTACTTCAAATTTAGTAGAGATAAAAACACGCCAAATTTATTTATAGTATATATACAATATACATTAAATATTACTTAACAAGGATATTTAAGATTATAAAGACTTTAAACTAGCGTTCTTATTATAAGGTTAGTTTTATTCTTTTTTATTATATATAATATTTTATGTAAAACAAAAACGTAGTAATACATAAAGTTAATGTGAAACATATATTATTTACTACTTACTCAACCTTTAACTCCAAAAGCTCCATTACGATTTTTAGAACTTATAACAGAATATTGTACGTTTGATTTAAAAATACCTCTTAACATTATAGCGGATAATCCTCTAAATGAAGAATCTACATTTTTCAAACCTCCTTTTCATTTCATTTTAAAAACTGATCTAGAAGCGGTAAATCGTCTTGTTAATCTACCTTTAGCTTCTACTCTTATACCTCTTAATTTAAGATGTTTCAAAGATTTAAGCACATAACTTATTAAAGTAATAGGGCGGGTTTTAATAGATGATTTTTTTTTTATCTTAACTTTTAAATCATCAGATGATGGGAAGAAATTTAATAATAAATTACTTAAAGGATCTTTAACCTTATAATTAAACATACTACTTATAATCTTATTTCGTATTCTATTAACAAAAAATTTATCCTTATCAGGTTTATTTTTTTTTTCTTCTATCTTTCTCATAATAGGTACTTTTACTTTACGTAAAGAAGATTTTAATACCCTATATAATTTATTGTCCCTATTTCTTAATTTTAAGGATACTGCTTGTGTAAAAATATCACTATTTAAATGCATTTTTCTTAAGTTAACAATATTAAATATTACTTTTTTATTATATAATTTTTGAGCTAATAAAATAAGACTTGATAATATCTCATCATCTATTAAACTATTCTTAATTTTTAATAGCTGAGTAGTAATTTTTAATTCTTTTCAATATTCAGATACATTTTTCTCTACATAAGGGCTAAATTCTAGGTAAGGACTGAGATGAGTGTAGTTAAAAGTCTTAATATTTTGAACTTTATCATTAAACATTTTTAATTTATCTTGTTCACTTAATAAGTTTTTTTCTACTAAATTAGTTAAATTCTCATAATAAGTATTTATTAAACCTATACTAGATGTTAGTTTATTAACAGCAACTGTCATACTAGAAATATACCCTTCATATTGATGAGAATAAAAAGGGTATTCATATTTTGTAAACCGTCTATTATAAGTTATTTTTATATTACCATCACGATCTTTATTTTTAAATCTCTTTAAATTTATTAAAGGTCTAAAGAAAAGAATTTCAAGTTTTCTAAGTTTATTTAACAAGAACATCCTTTCAGTATTGTATAGATAGAAAGTTATAATTATTTTAGAACTGGTATGTTTCAATTCTCCCTTACCTACAAAAACCTTTTTTGTAGATAATCGTTTAAATCTCATAGCCATACGTTTAGTTTTAATATTATACAATTTCTTGCTAGGATAAGAATTAAAATAACTTTTCAATAAATTCATAAGATTTTTATCAGCAACAGCTAACGATTTTATATTGTTAGCATTATAATGGTAAACGCTATTGAATCATTCTTGAGCTGCAGGTGTAAAATGTCTGCTTTTACCCGTATCATTACGTATATACTTTAAGGGTTTATGCTGTATTATTTTACTTTTTTTATTAAACAATATTGGTGTATTATTATCTAAATTATACAAATATTTTTCTAACGAATTATATGTTATTTTTTTATTTGTAGACATATTTATTTCTTTTTTTACTGGTATTAAAGGTTTTTACCAAAAGCTTAACCTTTAGTGTATAGTTAAGTCTATTTCATTAATGTTTATAATATTAATTATTATTGAAAGTATATTGTTAAGCTAACAATAATCACTTTAAGTCATTGAAGATATTTACTTAACGCCAGAGTACTTTTGTTAAGTAAATTTTTGTTCAAGTTTAGTTATTATAAATATAGTATTATAATTTTTTATTTTTATTCATATTATTTTTTTATAATAGTAAGACCGATTACAGATGGGACAGATGGAAGCAACGATTAAGCTAGATATTATACAGATGAGACAGAGAGATAGAAGTAATATAAGCAACGATAATAATCTGTAATATTTACAGAAGGACAACCTGTACTTTTACGAGAATGATAAACCTACAACTGATCCTATAATTAAAGAACTAAGTTAGAGAGAGTCTAAAAACGCTCTAAACTCAGCTGTAGGTCGTACAGGATACGATCTAGCATCAGGGTATACTTGATCAGATCGTAACTGTACAACTCGGAATAAACCCTTTCTATCTCCCTCTGATCATCTAAACACAGCAAAAGGTTTAGTGTCTTCCAAACCATAACTTAGTACTTTATGAGATAAAAAAGTAATTTCCTCAGGAGTAAAATTCGAATCGAAATTATGCACAGGAACTGTTCAATATATGGATTGAGTACTCAATCCGTTATCCCATCTTCACTGTACTTTAGCTGTAATTGTAGCCAAGTTTGGCGCTGGATCAGGTATACCAGGGCCAGGATTTACACCAGGACCAGGATTTCCAGCAGGACCAGGGTTTCCAGTAGGACCAGGATTTACACCTGCATTTCCACTAGGATTTACACCAGGATCACCATTCTCCATAAATAGAAAGTCAAATATATCTAAGGCTAAAGGAGCAAAAAAAAGATTATTTTTAATTATATTCCTAAAATATATATAATAATCAATTGTACTAATAATAATCTTAAGTAGGCTAAAATATCTAGGTATTGTGTAAATTAAAATCGGGAGATATGACATTTTTTTTTGTTTAATTAATTTAAATGTTATAATACAAATATTATTTTTACATTATTATCTAATAAAAGATAAAAATTTTATAGGCAATTAAAGAGTATAGCAGTATACCACAATATAAAAAGGTTTATTTTGGGCTGAATTACGGCCAATAAAAAAAGAGGGGAGGGGAGTTACTGTATAATTATAGTATTATTTATAAAGGCTTTAACTAAAGCGTCTTTTTTTCTTTAGTCTTCTCCTTAGGCCCATCATAGTGGGGATCTTCTTATATTTAAACGTATAATATAAAAAGGTGCCTAAAAGATAACTTTTATTACTGATTTTTATCTCTGTTATGATATACTAAAAACATCAATAACAAATATAGGTAATATATAATTATAGGACCTCTAGGTAATAATTAATAGTAATACATTATTATTGTTCTTCAAGTCAACTAAGGAACTTTTCAATACTTACTGATTCTATAACTATCGGCATAGAACTGTGTAAAATACCACATATTTCTGAACATTGTCCATAGAAAGTTCCTTCTCTGTTAATAAGAACAGATACTTGATTTAATCTACCAGGGTAAGCATCACACTTAATACCTAAAGCAGGACAAGTAAAAGAATGTATAACATCTGCCGCTGTAACCATAAATCTAACGTGTGTTAATGCCGGAAGTATAACTCTGTTATC
>OBLT010003186.1_pt1 | contig 10077 bp, 10 predicted proteins | sample 1518721 | NCBI WGS metagenome assembly OBLT01 (sample SAMEA3539307, study PRJEB22396) | soil metagenome | biome: tundra; feature: field; material: soil | place: USA | collected 2010-05 | depth 0.15 m | reverse complement strand
CCATCTGCACCGCGATCCCCAAAGCGCCTACGAAATTGAATTTCAGCCAGCGCACTGCCAGCGGTGTCAAGGCAGCCGCTCGGCGTTATACAGGGCGCGCGTATGCCGGATGGCCGACCAGACCAGCATCAGGCCCATCCCCACTATGCCCACTGCCCCGCCCACATCGAACAGCAGGTAGCGCCGGCCGAGGATCCCCACCACGGGACGGTAGAACAGGGCGATGTTGCCGATGCAGAGCAGCAGCCGCAGTTCCGTGGGTCCGAAGCTCCAAAACGACAGGTGGAAGGACCCCATCGTATAAGTGGTCAGATACACTTCGATGGAAAGCAGAAAGTAGGCGATCAGCAGTCCGAGGGCGATGTACGGGCTCATGTAGCTGGAGAGCGCCAGCCCGCCCATCAGGAAGAAAGTGCCGATGGCATCGGTAATGTGATCCACGTAGAAACCGTAGCGTGGGCGGAGCCGGTTGCGGACCCTGGCCAAGGTTCCGTCCAGGCTGTCGCCGAACCAGTTCACAGCCAGGGCCACGATCACCCCGAGCAGCGCATTGCGGTCGCGGCTGGCCGCCCAGTAGCACGCGCCGGCTGTGAACATCGCCACAAAGCCCAGCATCGTCAGGTGATCGGAATTCACCCACATCGGCAGGCGTTGGGCCATCCAGACGAGCGTCTTTTTCTCGACTACCGCCAGAAGACTGAGCTGCTTGCGCTCGGCATCCCGGAATGCTTCATTCGGCATAGTAGATATGTGGGGCGGACCCCCTGGTCCGCAGCCGACGCCCTCGTCGGCCTGGTGGCGCCTGGCGCGAACCTGATTCGATTTCGGAAAAACGGGACGAAGGGCGTCCCGCGCAGACCAGGGGGGCTGCCCCACCAAGCGCTACTCCACCATGTGCGGATTCGAAAACAGGAAATGATCGAAGTAGTAGTGCATCAGCAGCACGCTGAGCACCACCACGAAGTAGCTCTGGTCGGCCGCCAACGGGGTCAGGGCGCGCACGGCCAGCGTCAGCAGGACGATGACTCCCGTGGCCGCCAGGAAACAGGCGTAGTAGGCCGTCATGCTGTCGCGGCGAACCAGCCGGCGCACGAACCCGTTTTCGATCTCGCCGCGCTGGTCCCGCAGCCGGTTGATCAGCCACAGCAAAAACAGATACTGGAACGAGTGCCAGGTGTTGTAGCCCTGAAACAGCACGTCCAGGTTTGAGCCAAGTGGCAGGCAGAAGGAGACCACCGTGGTAATCCCGATCAGGAGCGTCTTGGGAACGCTGCCGCGGCCGTCCCGGAACTCCGCCACGGTCTTCACAATCCAGGCCACCAGGAAGACCGAGAAAACCGCGCCCGCCACCCAGGGAAGCTGCAGGCCGCGAACGAAGTCCGGATACGGCAGCACGATGCCGCCCACGCGGAACTGCATCAGGGAGAGCTTGTACAGGCCGATCGGGTAGAGGCCCGTCAGGATCAGTCCGTAGTCCACCAGCCGCGACCACCGCTGCTCGGCGAAGGAGTTGCGCGCCCGGTAGCAGTCCGTCAGGTAGATGATCTGGTGCAGCACGTGCAGCGACGCCCACGAAAAGAAGAACGTGATGAGAATCGTGTAGTGGTACACCCCCAGGTAGACCACCACCGCGGGGAGAAGAAACGCCAGGGAAGCGTACCACCGATGACGCGACCGGAAGTTCCCGTCCAGGAACGTATAGGTGATGGTGGAAAACAGATGCGGGCCGCCGATCAACAGGGCCACCGTGATATTGATCAGGTCCACCGCCTGTTGCTGTTTCATCCAGCCGGAAAGCTGAGCGACCCAGGCAACCAGGAAGGGAAGCGGGACCAGCACGGCGCTAAAGATGATCAGCGGCAGGTCCCAGGACGGTTTGTAAATCCACCCAGGTACCCTGCTGGGAGCCAACATCGGGGCTTGTGCAATTGCCGCCATAGCGATGATGATACGCTACCCGGCGCGGCCATTCAATCCAATACTTCAACGGCAGCCGATTCCCGGAGGCGGAGGCGGCCGCGGTTTGCGCCCCTTTTCCATCGCTGGTTTGGCTCGCGGGCTACCGGTTCCGCGCGATCCCGGTGAAACAGTGCTTGAATTTGGACCTTAATGGACATAGCATTAGAGTCAAAGGAACCAGATTTTCAGATGAAACTGTCTCTTGTCATTTCAATTCTCGTAGCCGCCAGCGTCGTGGCCTACGCCGAATCCCCTCGCATCACGGCTGTCGATCCGCAGAACGGAAAGGCAGGGGACGTCATCACGGTCACTGGGGAGAACCTTCAGAAGGATTCGGTTGCCAAGCTATACCTGACCGATGGCACCAACGATATCCAGGTGGACGAGATCACCGAACAGACTGCCACTTCGATCAAGTTCAAGATCCCCGCGAAGGCTAAGCCGGGACGGTTGGCGCTCATGTTCCTGACCGCCGGCAAGATCGGACAGTTGATGGAGCAGCCGTACAAGATCACCATCGACGAACCGTAGCACGGGCGCTCCTGCCTCGGTTTAAACGCTCCCTTACGGTCGCGGCTCGGTTGGTTCACAGCCTGTGGTACGGCGTCGCGAGGTATTTCCTGGACTCCTGGGCGGCTTCCGCCTGGGGTGCGTAGGCGATGGCCTGCTTGTAGGCGGCTATGGCCTCGTTCCGCCGATGGGTCAGGTCGTAGATCTGGCCGATCCGCAGCCAGGTGTATACCCCCGTGTTGAGATCCACGGACCCGGAAGCGGCAGCGACCTTCTTCAGGTTTTCGAGCGAGCGGTCCAGGTCGTTATACCAGAACTGGATGCTGCCTTCCTGATAATAGACCTTCTCCCACGGCACGCGGTCGTAGCCCGGGGCGTGGCGTCTCTTTAACTCCGCTACCTGTTGGATCGCCTCCAAAGCGTGGGTCTGGTCGCCCGCCATGCCGTACATCTGCGATAATTCCAGCCGCAGCAGATAGTTCCGGGGAAAGCGCTGGATCAGGTCCTCCACCAGTGGTATGGCGCGCTGAGTCTGGTTTTCCCGCCGGTAGAGCGCGCTCAGAAAGATTTCCGCGTCGACCCGGTTCAGCTTGCCGTTCCGGGAGACCTCCCGCACGGTCTGAATCCCCCGCTCCTTGTCGCCGTGCATACCCACCATGAACCCCAGCACCCGGAACGTCCATGGCAAGCTGCCGACGATGTAGTCGTGGAGGCCCTGGACGAGCCGGGCGTCCAGATTGTCGGGCTCCAGTTCCGTGATCCGGTTATGCCAGCGCCGTGCGGCATTGGCATCCTTGAGTGAATCCCGCCAGGACTTCTTCACCACCCAGAAGTAGTTCGAGCGCAGTCCGTAGGAGATGCCCAACGCGTACATAGCCGCGGTATCGCGGGAGTTCTTCTGGAGCCGTTCCTCGGCGAGCGCCATGGCTTTCGAGAGTTCGTCCAGAAAACGCTTCTCCATTTCGGGCGTGGGATTGAGGCTGGGCCGCCGGACAAACGAATTCGTGCCCGAGACCAGTTCGCTTTCGAGCGCCCCATCGCGGTACATCTCCTGGACCACAATCGTCTGGGCCAGGTGATTGTGCAGTTCGGGATCGGCGGGATTCAAAGCCGCGGCGCGCCCGAAATCGGCGAGCGCCTCGGGGTACTCCAGGTTGTAGAAGTGGCTGTACCCCTGTTCGACCAGAGATTCCCGGCCAGCCACCGAGGTGGCGGCAAGCGCCAGGATCAGGATGGCTCTCACAGTATTCATCCTAATTGCTGCAATCCCCACCGCGCATGTTCCGCCACCAAGGGATCGGAGGACGCCGCCAACTTTTCGAGCGGCCGGCGGAATTCCTCCAGCCCCTGGTTGCCCATGGCAATGGCCACATTGCGCAGGAAGCCCGAGTACTTTGCCCGGGTGACCGGCGTTCCCCGGAACAGGGAACGGAACTCCTCCTCGGTTACGCTCGCGAGTTTTTCGAGCGGTGGGGCGTAGTGCCGCGGCTGGAATGCCGGGTCGCCGGTAACGGGCGCACGGCGGTTCCAAGGGCACACGTCCTGGCAGATGTCGCACCCGAAGACGTGGCTCCCCATCCCCTCGCGGAGTTGCTCGGGCACTGGGCCCCGCAGTTCGATCGTGAGATAGGAAATGCACAGACGGGAGTCTATGGTGCAGGTCTGTGGGACAGGCCTCCCGGCCTGTCCAGACAGGCCGGGAGGCCTGTCCCACACCGGCACAATCGCTTCCGTCGGGCACGCATCGATGCACCGCGTGCAAGTCCCGCAGCGATCCGGCGGCGGGGCGTCAGGCTCGATTTGGGCCGACACCAGCAACTCCCCCAGAAAGAACCAGGAACCGCTCCGCTGGTTGATCAGGCACGTGTTCTTGCCGATCCAGCCTAGCCCGGCCGCTCGTGCATAGGACCTCTCCAGGAGCGGCGCCGTGTCCACGCAGATCTTCGACTCCAGAGGCGCGTTGACGCGCTGCCGCACGAGGGAGTCCAGCCGCTCCAGGCCGCGGCGCATTTCCTGGTGGTAGTCCTCGCCCCAGGCATAGCGCGAAATCCAACCACGTTCGGAGGCATCGAAGTGCGGTACGTCCCCGGCTCGCGAGGGGCCGGCTAAAGGCCGGCTGACAGACGACGAAAGACGATCGTCTGTCCCACTGGCAGTGTTGTAGAGCTTGCCTACCGAGACCACGGTCTTGGCCGAGGGCAGCAGATTTCGCGGGTCGTCCCGCACGTCCGCCCGGCGGTCCGTCAGGTACCGCATCTCGCCGGCGTATCCGGCATCGACCCATTCGCGATACCAGGCGCGTTCGGCCAACGGTTCGGCCGGCGCTACTCCCGCCAACTCGAAGCCGCATTCCCGCGCCATTCCGCGAATGTCGTCGCCCGTCAAATCTCCAGCCCCACCGATCGCATCAACTCGATCGCGTTGCTCTTCCGCACCACCCCTGGCCGCATGTGGTAATCGAAACGGATCTGGCCGCCCGAAATCTGGTCCTCGAAGTGGACGTTAGCCGCCCGATCCGCCAGCACGTCCGCGATGTCGGCCAGCGCCAGATCGTGGGTGGTGATCAGACCCATGGCGCCGCGCTCCACCAGCCCGCGGACCAGCGCCTCCGCGCCAATCCGCCGATCGTGCGAATTCGTGCCGTGCAGAAACTCATCGATCAGAAACAGGACCGGCAGCGGTTGCGCGGTCAGGTCCAGAATCTGCCGCAGCCGCAGGATTTCCGCGTAGAATCGCGAGACGCCGCCCTGCAAAGAGTCGGTCAATCGAATCGATGCGCCCACCGCCAGGGGGGACATTCGCAGCCGTTTCGCGCGGACGGGCGCGCCCGCCTGCGCCAGGATGGTGTTGATCCCGAGGGTCCGCAACATGGTGCTCTTGCCGGACATGTTCGAACCGCTCACCACCAGCACGCGAGGTCCCGCCGGATCCGCGCCGCCGATGCGCAGGTCGTTGCGCACCACGCGGCCCTCGGGAATCAGCGGATGCCCGATAGCCTCGGCCTCCAGCAGTCCCCGGTCCGCGGTGAACTCCGGGAACGGGTCATCCGGATGCTCGAAGGCATGGCTCGCCAGCGAGCAGAGCGCCTCGATTTCGCCCGCCGCCGTGAGCCAGCGCCGCACGGCCTGGCCGGAGTGCCGCCGCCATTCTTCCACCGCCAGCGCATGGCGGGGTGTCCACAGAATAAAAACCTCCAAGATACGCACAAACACGTTGTCGCGCGAGTCCAGGAGCTCCATGACGCGGTTCAGCCGGCCGATGCGCCGGGAGGGCGGCTCACCCTCGGCGTCGAGCGACGCATACAGGCCCGCCAACCGGGGGGACTGAAACCGTTCCTTCTCCAGCCGGCCCAGGACTTCCGAGATCAGGCCCAACTCGTGCGCCGCCTCCTCCACCGCCCCCACCACCGCGGCGATCGGCTTGCGCTTGCGATACAGAAAGGAACCGTTCACCAGCAACGCCAGCAGAAAACCGTCGCGGCAGAGGATGGCGCTCCGTTCGGACATCTGCACCAGTCCGATTGAGTGGAGCCCCACCACGACTCCGGCCGCGAATCCCAGCGTCCCGATGGTGGCCAGAAACCACAGCTTGGCGCGCAGGTGTCCCGGCCCCAGAAGCACGGGGGCTTCACCCCACGCCGCCAGCGAGACCGGATCGACCCCGGTGCGGGCCTCTTCGGCTACCACCGCCAGGTCTTCGCGTAGATCCAGCCGCGGGCGCAGTTCGTTCACCGCCTCCTGCCGCGCGCGGATGGTCTCAGGCTCCGCGGGCGCAAGCAGCCATCGCGCCAGCGTGTCTTCGCCGATGTGCGTCCGCGCCGTGGACAGCAGTTCGAACAGGGAGCCCTTGCCGAAGAGATCCAGATCCTGGGCGTAGGGGTGCTCCGGGTCTACGAAGCGGTCGCCGGTTTCTCCGGTGCCGGCCCATTTCCCGTCGAGCCGCGCCAACGCCTTTTCGAAGAACCGCGCGGCGCGACGGCGCCGTTCGATGGTCCGCAGCAACTGGTCGCCCAACACGAGCATGGCCGCGAACAGCGCAATCGGGATCAGGGTCCAGGAGATCGAAAATCTTTGCGTGGCCAAGGCGGCCCAAACGATGGCGGCGCCCGAGGCCACAATCCCCAGACGGACGTACCCGAGCGTCCGGTGGCGCTCGACGCGCCGTGCAATATCGGCGCGCCTGTCTTCTAGCAGCCGCGTGTAGAGGGAGCGGGGATCTTCGGTCATCGGCAATCTTCATTCTCTCTGAGGTGGCGCAGGCGGTTCCGCCTGCGTTCCTGAAATCTTACCCAGCGTCTCCGCGTCAGGGACGCGCGTCGAATGGCAGACGGCTTACAGCCGCTTCGAAGACTCCTCGGGCATTCGCAAGTGCCTCGGCCACTTCATCTGGCGCTGCCTGAGGAGGTCCGCCGGGGTACCGGAACTTCCAGGCATACTTCACCGAGCGGCACGGCCTGATCGATGACTGTGCGTAACGATGGATCGATGGCCAGGCATTGCCCGCCGATCTCCTCCAAGCTGTGAGTCTTCCGGAATGTGCAGCCGTTCGAAGTGAGAAATCCCTTGAGCGCCTTTTCGGCAGCCTGCTGGCAGTGGAAGAGCGCCTCGTCAAACAACGGCGGAGAAGTTGCTGTCAGGGCTTCAGCGGCCCGGAGGTCGTTAGACGCCTTGGCAAACCATGCGCGGGTCTCGGTGATCAGCTCGGGATCAATCGCCATAAAGCAGCACGCCCTCCCGCGATACTGTGGCGGGGAGCGACGCGGCAACACGGGCGCGGCGCTCGAAACTTGACCGGGGCCATACCACGACGTCGGCCGCGGTCCCGGTTCCCCGCAAAGCCTGATATGCCAGCCGGCTTCGCAACCGTTCCGGGGGTGCGTCATCCGGCACGATCAACATGATGTCGTAGTCGCTATCCGGACCGGCTTCTCCTCTGGCGACGGAACCGAAGAGGTAGATGCGCTCGGGACTGTATGCCTCGACCAGACGGCGTACGATCTCGGCCAGGATCGGATCGCTGGATCGCGGCACCAACGTAGTTGCGTGATCGGCCAACATGACTCGACAGCATCCATTTTGACACACGTGCCACGTATCGTTCGTCTCCGCCATGGGCATTTGCGCCATAATGGATGCATGGTGAAGTCCGTTGAAGGTGTGTACCGTAACGGGAAGGTGGAGTTGGTTGAACCGCTAGCCGAAGCCGAGGGTTCGCGGGTCATCGTAACGTTTACACAGCCTGCCGGGTTGGTCGATCTTCGAGAAAGAGGAATCGACGAGCTTCAGGCTGCGGATCTACGCCGCCGGCTGGCTCCGTTTGCAGAGGATTGGGATCGCCCCGAGATGGCTGTCTACGATGAATTGCCGTCGCGGTGAGATCGTCCTGGTGTTGTTTCCGGATTCGAACCTGCGTACGTCGAAACGCCGGCCCGCGCTGGTTGTCCAAGCCGATCAACTGGGCTCAGACCTGCCCCAGACGATTGTAGCGATGATCACGAGCAACATGCTTCGCGCGGGACACCCCAGCCGAGTGACGGTGAAGTTAGGCAGCAAGAATGCGAGCGGGTCAGGTCTGTTGACGGACTCGGTGATCATGGCCGACAATCTCGCCACCGTTCAATACTCGGAGATCGACCGGGTAATCGGGGCCCTCCCGGATCTTACAGAGGTTGACGGGGCTTTGCGAGCGACTCTGTCCCTTACCTAAATCCCACGGCGATCAGGACCATTCCCAGGTCGCGGATGTCGGGGGGCGCGGTGAAGGTGCGGTCCACACGGATTTCGACCGTGGCCTCCAGCCCTGCGGGCTTGACCGGGCCACTCGATGCGAGGTCGTATTTCCCAGGGGCGGCGAACGTTTGAGAGGCCACCTCCTGCCCATCGAGCAGCAGCCACACGTGGCGGGCTGGCGCATTGTCGGGGATGTAAAACGTGACGCTCAGGGGCATGGGAGCCGCGGGGCTCTTCAGCACCACGATGCCACTGCGGGACATCCAATGGTCGTCGAGCCAGACGCCGGCCACCATGTGCTCCCGCGCCGCGGGATCGGTCATGGTCAGGTATTCGAGCGTGGGGTGCCGCTCGCCGACTTCTACCACTCGCACGCGGTCGATGGGACCGGAGGAGATCCCAAAAGGCCAAATCCCCTTCGACACGGTGGAGTATCCCGAATGTGTATCCAAGCCGATCAGGCGCAGCGGAATGGCGGGCCGGATCTCGACGGTTCTCATGACCGGCACGACTGGCGCGTTGACTTCTACCTGGTGGCTCAGTTCACTCGATACCACGATATCGCCCACGCGCAAGCGCTGGCTCTTGGTCAACGGCAGGGCGCCTTCGGATTGCATGTAGTGGCGGAGGCCCCACTCGTCATCCACCCAGACTGATTGGCGTCGGGTCCGCTCGCGTAACTCGACCGCCACCTTCCGGTAGCCATCCCAGTGCTGATAGTTGGCCGCCGCGAAACCCAGGCCCAAGGTCAGTTGCGCCGCGAAGCCGACGGCGAGCCACTTCGGTTTCAATCGGGAGGCCAGCAGCGCCACGGGAGCGGCGATCGGCAGCAGGTATCGGGCCGAGCCCGCGAAGAAGACCGCCAGGATGCCCGAGAAGAAGATGCCGATCCAGGCCAGGAGAAACAGGGTGTCGGGTTCGCGGCGCTTCGGCCAGACGATGGCGAATGCGCCCGGCAACAGCGGAGGAAATATCAAGAAGCAGAAATGCATCAGCAGGGCGAGCCGCGCCTTGGGATTCCAGAGATCGAAGCGGGTGAGGTAGCCGCTGAGCACCCCGGCGGGCAAGGAGCCGGTGGAGAGCCGCTCGAAGAGTTGCCATGCCACCAGGGTGACCGGGGGGACGAAGATGGCCAGCCAGGCGCCGCGGTCCTGCCGGCGGTAGAGCCACACCCAGACGCCCAGAATGGGAGTGAGCAGGAAAGCCTGGGGGATAGAGGCGGTCATCGCTGCCAGCGCCAGGAATATACAGGCCAGGGGCCGGTGCCGCTCGAACAGCGCCACCGCCGCCATCCAAAACGCCAGAAACGGCAGGTCGGTCTCCAGGGAATTGCCGTTCACCACGAACACCGGCACCGCGATAAACAGCAGCGTGGCCCATAGAGGGTGCGGTGAAAATCGCCGGGCGAGCGACCACATCCCCCAGGCGGCGATCAGCGAGAATACCGTGTAGGCGGCGTGGAAGGGAATCTCCTTCACGTCGCCGAACACGGTCAGCAATCCCGCGAGGATCCAGGCATCCATGGGACCGTGCGGATGCCCGCGCAAATCCACCAGGGCGCCCTGAAAGACATATTTCGTATTGTCCGGATGGAGCGGCTCGACGAGGGCATGGGCCGCCTCGTGCAGGTAAATCGTGTCGTCGCCCTGAATCGCCTGGTTCCAGAAGGGGACGCGGATCAACAGCACCAGGGCGAGCACCAGCCAAACGCCACGGCTGGTTTGGTCAGGCATGATTGCCGCCGGTCGAGACGAGTGGAAATGCGCAAAGCGTCGAGACGAGTCTCGACGCGGCAGGCACGAGTGCCCGCGCCACGGAAGGCTTTACCCCTTCCATCGGAGCACGGGCTTGCGCGCGGCGGTGACTTCATCCACCTTGC
>OBLT010003180.1_pt1 | contig 10086 bp, 4 predicted proteins | sample 1518721 | NCBI WGS metagenome assembly OBLT01 (sample SAMEA3539307, study PRJEB22396) | soil metagenome | biome: tundra; feature: field; material: soil | place: USA | collected 2010-05 | depth 0.15 m | reverse complement strand
GGCGGATCCTATTTCGAAGGCGCGACGATTCTATTGAGGTTGTTCGCGTCCGTAACCGCAGCGAGGCTTACCGCTGAGCGGGCGAATATACTGTGGGTATGCCGTTCAGAATGCTTCTGAAACATGATTCCGAAGCCGAGATTACCCTGCAACAGGCCCTGAGCCCCCAAGGTTGCGCCTCTTCCGGCAAAAGCGAGGGCGCGGCCAGGGCGAACATCCGAGAGGCCATAGATTTCTATATGGCGCCGGGTCAATTGAGATGCCAATAGTAGGCCCGCAACAGCGATCTGATCCGAAATTCGCCAGCGGGGTCATCGATTCCGTCTTCGAGGGTGTCTCCGGCGTCGCGAAGCGTGCCTATCGCCAGTTCCTTACTGCCGCTATCGACTACCTCGCGCAACGCCATCCAGACAGGTGGGGCGTCACGCTGTTTAGCTGGGGCGTGCGGCTGAACGTTGGCTGGGTCGAGTGCCTCGTCTTGGATTCCGGAGCCTTGCGCGTTCTGATCGAGAAGGAGTCGGCTCCGGCGGGCACGAAGTTTCATGGCAGACGCTACGACAAAGCGCCCGGGTGCGCCATGACGGCTGAAAGCTGACAGCTATTTTCCCTTCTCCGCCGCTGCCACCGAAATCCGGTTGTCGTCCAGAATGCTCCCCGTGGCCCGCGCCAGCGCCGCCCGCGCTTTGACGTACGAGCTTTCGGCCGCCACTTCCGTCGAGCGCGCCTGCGCCAGCAAGCTTTCGTATTGGATCACGAAGAAGCTGGTGGAGGCGCCCACTTCGAACCTGGCCTGCTCGGCCGCCAGCGATTCCTCCTGTAACTTCCGCGCCTCCGTGGCGGCTTCATGGGAGGAGCGCGCGCGCCGCATGGCGATCAGCGCGTCTTCCACCTCCAGACGCGCCTGGTTCTCCAGTTGACGCAGCCGGATCTGCGATTGCTTGACCTGCAGCTCGTCGCGCGCCAAATCCGCTTCGGCGATGCGGTTGTGCAGAGGCAACGTCACCTGCACCCCCACCCCGTAAGTGGGATTCTTGCGCGTGAGGATCTGGTCCAGCGTGCCGCCGTACCCGCCCACGTACGCCACCCCCGCTGGAATCAAAGCCAAAGAGTTCGCGGCTCCGGTCAGCCCGTTGTTCTGCATCACGCCCACCAGGTCCACCTCCGGCAGCGTGGCGTTCTTCGATCCCGCCAGCCCGAACTGCAGGTTCTCGATCTGCAGCCGCCCCTGGCCCAAGTCCGGCCGGTTCGCGAGGGCATCCTGAATCAGGTCTTGTATAGGCCGCACTTCGTCCTTGTCGGGAATCGCCAGCGGGTCCGTGGGGATCACCTGCGCGGCGCGCACTTCCGGATCCTCGTTGCCGCTCCGCGTCAGAACGTTCTTGAGGATGGCTTCCTCCTCGTCCCGTAGGCCGGTCGCATTGATCAGGTCCTGCCGCGCGGAGAAAACCTGCGCGTTGGCCCGTGTCAGCTCCACCGGCGCCAGCGTGCCCTCGTCCATCTGGGCCTTCACGTCGGAAAAAAGCTTCGTGGCCAGGTCGAGCGTCTCCCGCTTGACCTTCTCGTCCTCGCAAAGCGCCGCAAAATCGGTGTAAAGCCGGATCACGCCATAAACCGTCGCGGTGAGTTGTTGCCGGAAAAGCAGACTGGCGATCCTCTGTTCGTTGCCCGCGATGCGGATGTACCGCCGGTTGAGGCTGCCGCCGAAGCCGCGCAGCAGCGGCTGCGTCACGTTCAACCCAAGGCTGGAACCGGTGTACGGGTTGTATTGAGAAGTTGTGGAATTGAGCGACTGCCGGTTATTGTTGAAGTTCAAGCCGACTTGCGCACCGCTCGCAAATCCCTGCTGGATTCCGGCATTCGCCAGCGTGGTATTGGTCACCAGCGCGTTTGCGCCGTATGTCAGCGCGCTAGGCTGCGGCGCGGTCTGGTGCGCCCAGTTCAACTGGCCCACGATGGCGGGGTCGAATATCGGAACCGCCGTCCCGTTGGACTGCGGGGTCGTTCCGAGCAGCGAAAGATTGGTCTGCGGCTCGCCCAGTACGCCCAATTCGAGCGCGTTGGCGCTGACCGAGCTGCCCGAAGTCGCCCGGCCGGCGGCCGCCGCGGCGGTCACCACGGGGCTGAGCGGCCCGCCCACGCCGGTGGGGACTTCGAGCAGCGTGAAATTCAAGCCGCGCGGCACGCCGCCGCCTTGGGTGCGCAGCAACTCCATGTCGCCGGCGGGAATGCCATACCTCTGGAGTTCGATATCGAGATTGTTCTCGATCGCCAGCGCCAGCGCGTCCTGGAGCGAGAGGTACAGACTCCCCGCGCGCATCAAGTCGTGCAAGCGCGCCGAGTTCTGGAAAGAGACCGGCCGCCCGGCGCTCGTCTGAGCGAACCCCGTGACGGCGCACAGGCAAGCGGCTGCCAAAACACGCATTGCAAGGTGGGGCAGGCGATTCGCCTGCCCGAGTTCGCGTTGCGCGCACAGCGCGGACGCGGCGAACTTCGCTCGGCCGCTGGCAGGCGAATCGCCTGCCCCACCAACACCATCGATACGTGACCTGACTTGCGGAAGCATGTACTTAGTCATCGCAAAAGGGCCGATCTTACTTCTTACTTCCTGCTGCCGGGCTCTCAATCGCCACCGGCTTGACCTTGGCGCCCTCGCGAACCGCGTCGCTGGGATTGACCACCACCTGCTGGCCTTCCTCCAGGCCCGAAAGCACTTCGAGATGGTCGCCATAATCGCGGCCGAGCTGAATGCGCGCATAGTGAACCTTGCCGCCTGCATCCACCACGGCCACTTGCGGCCCGTCGGCGCGCACCACCAGCGTATCGCCCTTCACCGTCAGCGAAGGCTGGCTTCGCTCCACGGAAAGGTCCACCTGGGCATACATGCCCGGCAGAAGCCGGCTGTCCGGATTGACCAACTGGATCTCGATGAGCAGGGTTCGAGTCGCGGGATCGAGCGCATTCGACGTGCGGGTGACCGTCCCGGGAAACTTCAGCCCCGGAAGGTCCGCAACCGTGAGCGTGGCCTGCTGCCCCAGGCGCACCGAAGCGGTCTCCGACTGCGGCACGTTCACATACGTTCGCAGCCGTCCGGCCTGCGCCACCCGGAACAGCAGCGTGCTGCCCTCGTTGATCAGCGCGCCCGTATCCACGTTGCGCAGCGTGATCACGCCGGCGAACGGCGCGCGCACGGTCTGATAACCCTTCAGATCGGTGAGCCGGTCGAGATTCGCCTGGGCCGCGCCCGCATTGCTCCGGGCCGCCGCAATGGCTTTCCCGAGCGCTTCCACGTTGGCCTGCTGGGCGGCCCACTGCGCCTGGTAGGTGTCGTTCTCCTGCCGCGACACCACCCCCTTGCCGGACAGGTTCTGCCACCGCTCGGCGGTCACGCGCGCCAGGGTCTCATTGGTTTGGCCCTGCTTGAGCGCCGCTTCGGCCTGTTGTGCGGCGCTGTTCGCCTGGTCCAGCGCGGACCTGGCCTGCCGGATCTGTTGATCCAGTTCCGGCGCCTCGATTTCGGCGAGCGGCTGCCCTTCGGTCACGCGGTCGCCGATATCCACGTAGCGTTGCTTGAGGTAGCCGCTGGCGCGCGCCAGCACCGGCGCCTCCGTCACCGCCTGTATATTGCCCGGCAGGACCAATTCGCTCTTGGCCGCGGAGCGCTCCACCTTCACCACGGTGACCACGGGCAAGCTCTCGGAACTGGCTTGCGTCTCGGCGGCCAGCGCCTCCGCGCGCCGGTGACGCGGCAGGTAGCCCGCGAAGAACCCGCCGGCGATCAGCGCCGCCAACAGCAGCGCCAGAAAGACCAGCGCGCCCGTCGAAGGACGCGAGGTCCGGCGCGGTTGCGCGGCCAGCAGCTTGTTCTGTTCCGCCATCTGGCGCTTCAGCGCTTCGATCTCCGCGCGCAAGCGATCCTCGGCGGTGTTGATGTCGTTCATCTCAGATCCTCGCCGGACATGAACTCGTTCTCTTCCTCGGCTATTCTCCGATCGTAGTCCACGGGCGCCGTCTTCCGAAGCAGGCTATAAACGATCGGGACGATAAAAAGCGTGGTAATGGTGGCCAGAACCAGTCCTCCGATGACGGCGCGGCCCAGCGGCGCGTTCTGCTCTCCGCCTTCGCCCATACCCAGAGCCATCGGCATCATGCCGATGACCATGGCGGCCGCCGTCATCAGCACCGGGCGTATGCGTGTGTGACCCGCCGCCAGCGCCGCCGCCCGCGAATCCATGCCATCCAGGCGCTGGTCGTTGGCGAAGACCACCACCAGGATGCTATTGGCGGTCGCCACCCCGATGCACATGATGGATCCCATCAGGGACGGCACGCTGAACGTCGTCTGCGTGATGAAAAGTATCCAGACGATGCCGGCGATGGCCCCCGGCAGCGCCATCAGGATGATGAACGGATCCAGCCACGACTGGAAATTGACGGCCATCAGCAGGTAGACCAGGACCACAGCGAAAGCCATGCCTAGTCCCAGGCGCTGGAAGGACGATTCCATCGTCCTGATCTGGCCGCGAACCTCGATGGAACTGCCCCGGGGCAGACGGGGCACGGTTTCCGCGACGATCTTTTCCACCGCGCTTCCGACGCTGCCCAGATCGCTGCGGTCCACGTTGGCATAAACGTCGAACACCGGCGTCACGTTGTAGTGGTTCACGATTTCCGGGGCCACGCCGCGCGAGGTCCCCGCCAGGTTGGAGAGCAATTGCGGGCCGCCCGCCGCCGCGCCCGGATTGCCGTAGGCCGCGGAGGTCTGGTTGGGGCCTGCGCCCACCGACGAAACGCCCGCGTTGGCGCTGCCGGCCAGCGATGTCGCCGTCGTGCCCGCGACGTTGGCGAAAGGCGCGCCAATGGGCGTGCCCATCAGCGCCGCCAGCGAGTTCATCCGGTATTGCGGCGTCTGCACGGCGATGGTGTAGTTTACGCCGGTAGTCCAGTCCATCCACTGGGTAGGGGCCACCTGGCCGCTGGAGCTGAGCGAGATCAGCAGGCTGCTGGAGACGTCGCGCTGCGTCAGGCCCAACTGCCCGGCCTTGCCGCGGTCCACGTTGACGCGGATCTCGGGCCAATCCACCACCTGGTGAATGTGCACGTCGGCGGCGCCGGGAACGCGCGAGATTCGCTCCGCCAGGCGCCGGGTGATCTCGTAGTTGGCCGTCTGGTTGCGCCCCATTACCTGCACGTCGATCGGGGCCGGCAAACCGAAGTTCAGAATCTGGTTGGTGATGTTGGCGGGCTCGAAGAAGAACACCACGTCCGGAAATCTCTCGTGCAGCCGCTTGCGAAGGCTGTCGGTGTAGGCCGCCGTGGAGCCGTGCTCTTCCTTCAGCGAAATCAGGATGTCGCCATCGCCGGGGCCGATGGTCGTGGCGTCGCCGTACGCCAGGTTGATGCCGCCGGTGGGAATTCCAATGCTGTCGATGATGGCGTCGATTTCGCGCGGGGGAATCGTCTGCCGGATTTCGCTCTCGATCGCGGCGAAGTACACCTCGGTCTGTTCCAGGCGGGTGCCCGACGGCGCGCGCGCGTGCAGGCGCATCTGGCCCGAATCCACCGTGGGGAAGAAATCTCTGCCGATCAGCGGCGCGAGCCATAGCGAGCCGATCACGAAAATCGCGAAGCCCGCCAGAATCGGGACCGGATGATCCAGCGCCCAGTGCAACAAGGACGCGTAGGAGGACCGCATCCGCTCGAAGCCGCGGTCGAACGCCAGGTGAATGTGGCGGAATGGCCCGATGCGGGTGTCCGCCGCCGCCACTGCGTGGCGCTTCATTTCCGCGCGGAGCATGTGGTGCGCCATGGTGACCACCAGGGTGCGCGACAGCAAATAGGAGGCCAGCATCGCGAAGACCACCGCCAGCGCCATGGGCGTGAACAGGAATTTCGCCGCGCCGGTAAGCAGCAGCACCGGGACGAACACGATGCAGATCGAAAGCGTGGCCACGAAGGCCGGCGCGGCGATCTGTTGTGCGCCATCCAATACCGCGCGCACCAGCGGCTTGCGCATGGCCATGTTGCGATGGATGTTCTCGATGGCCACCGTGGCGTCGTCCACCAGGATGCCCACCGCCAGCGCCATGCCGCCCAGCGTCATCACATTGATGGTCTGCCCGAGGAGGTTCAAGACCGTCAGCGAGCTGAGAATCGAAAGCGGAATCGAAACGCAAACGATCAAGGTACTGCGCCAGCTCCCCAGGAACAGCAGGATCATGAGACCCGTAAGGAAGGCCGCCATGACCGCTTCCCGCACCACCCCGTTGATGGCCGCGCGCACGAACAGCGACTGATCGAAGAACTGGCGCACGTTTAATTCGGAGGTGAGCCCGGCCAGGATCTTGGGCAAGGCCGCCTTCACGCCATTGACCACGGCCAGAGTGGAAGCCTTGCCGTTGCGCAGCACCGTCACCAGTGCGCCGCGCGTGCCGTTGGTGCGCACGATGCAGCTCTGTATCGCGTAACCGTCCCGGACCTGGCCAATGTCGCGCATGTAGACCGTGGCCCCGTTCACCACCCTCACCGGGAGGGCGTTCAGGTCGTTCAGCAAGATCGGACTGCTGTTGAGCTTGATCTGGTAATCCTTATCGCCGATCTTGGCCGTTCCGGCGGGGTAGATGAGGTTCTCAACCCCCAGCGCGTTGGATACGTCGGTCGGCGAGAGTTGCTTGGCATAGAGCGCGTCCGGATTGAGGTCCACCATCACCTGGCGGAACTTGCCGCCGTAAGGCAGCGGCACCGCCGCGCCCTGGATGGTGGCCAGTTGCGTGCGGAGGAAGTTCTGCCCGAGGTCGAAAAGCTCCTGTTCGCTCAGCGTCTTGCTGGACAGTCCGAGCTGGAGGATGGGGACAGCGGACGCATCGAACTTGAGAACGTTGGGCGGGAACGTGCCCGGGGGGAAGATGCGCAGCAGCGTCTGCGAGATGGCCGTGACCTGAGCGAGCGCCACCGCCACATTGGCGTTGGGCTGGAAATAGACGCGCGTGACGGAAACGCCGCTATAGGATTGCGACTCGATGTGTTCGATGTCGTTGACCGTAGTGGTCATCGCCCGCTCGAACGTGGTGACGATGCGCTTCTCCATCTCCTCCGGCGAGAGCCCGCCGTAGCTCCAGACGATGCTGACCACCGGTATGTCGATATAAGGAAAGATATCGACCGGCATGGTAACGATCGCGGTCACGCCCAGAATCGCGATCAAGAGCGCCACGACAACGAAGGTATACGGCTGGCGTATCGCTAATCGGACAATCCACATGTTTCACAATCCGGAAGTAAAGGCCTCTAAGCCCCTTATGATATCCGATTGACGCGGCGCCGTACGATGGCGCCCGCGGGCTGGCGGTTGGTAGCCCTAAAGGGCCAGCGGCTTTCGTGGCGCAGGCACTCCTGCCTTGGGACGCCTTGAAAGCGGATCGGGATCCCTGGGGCGCATCCGGACCCGCGGAATCCATCGAAGCGGCCAGCACCACCAGGGCGCCTTCCATGGGCTGATCGCCGCGGAGGACAACGCCTTTCACCCGGCCGATTTCGTCGCCATCGAAGCATTCGGCGCCCGCCTAGCCTGCTATGCTGGTATCCGGCATCCCCCACCATGAGCGGAGCGGCCTGGCTGTTCTCCGGCCAACTCACCGTCCGTCCCGGATGGCCTTTGCCAGAAAGGACGAAGGCATGCTAAAAGACTCGGACGTACAGCCTGCCGCCCCTTCGGCGTCATGCCTCTTCCATAAAGGCGATCAAGTTGATCTGGCGAAAGGTTCCTATCAAGGCGCAGCCGGCGCCTTCCTCAATCTGAGAAGTGGATGGCGCTCTCTATGCCACCAAACGCTCAAGAGTAAATAAGTCGAGAAACACGCCGTAATGACAGGAACACCACCGTGATCGAAGGTTCTAAGGTTGGAAGGGTCGCGTTTCTCGGCAGCTACCTGCCGCGCAAGTGCGGCATCGCCACATTTACTTCCGACCTCCTTACCGCCGTGGCAGCCGAGCACCCATCAAGTGAGTGCTTTGCGGTCTCCGTGAATGACATCAAACAGGGCTATGAGTATCCGGATGTAGTTCGTTTCGAGATTGAAGAGCAGGACCTGTCGTCGTATTTGCGCGCAGCGGACTTCTTGAATATTGGCAATGTCGATGTTGTGTGCCTGCAGCACGAGTTCGGAATATTTGGCGGTCCAGCCGGCAGCCACATCCTGGCGCTCCTGCGCGAGCTACGCATGCCCGTCGTTGTCACGCTCCACACAGTCCTGCGCGAACCGAGGGTCGATCAGCGATTGGTAATGCAGGAGCTCATTGCGCTTTCGACCCGTCTCGTGGTCATGTCGGCTCGAGGGCGGCAGATGTTGCAGGATATTTACCAGGCGCCACCAACCAAGGTCGACCTGATCCATCACGGCATCCCCGACATACCGTTCGTGGATCCGAACGAATTCAAAGAAGAATTCGGCGTAGCTGGGCGGACTGTATTGTTCACCTTCGGGCTGCTCTCCCCCAATAAAGGCATCGAGCACGCGCTGAACGCGCTGCCAAGGATTGTAGCGGAATTCCCAAGCGTGGTGTACATGGTGGTGGGAGCCACACATCCGAACGAGTTGCGCGAACGGGGCGAAGCGTACCGGGTTAGTCTGGAGATCCTGGCGGCCAAGAACAGAGTGGAGAAAAATGTCATTTTCTACAACAGCTTCGTCGAACTCGACACTCTGAAGGACTTCATCGGCGCGGCCGACGTATACATTACGCCATATCTCAATGAAGCCCAGAGTACCTCGGGCACCCTCGCCTACGCCTTCGGTTCCGGCAAAGCCGTTGTCTCGACGCCGTACTGGCACGCCGGCGAACTCCTCGCGGATGGACGCGGGGTCCTGGTTCCGTTCGGGGACGCCGGGGCCATTGCCAGCGAAGTAAGCGCCTTGCTGCGCGACGATGTCCGCCGGAACACGATGCGGGAGGGCGCTTACAGGATGGGCCGGGAGATGGTCTGGAGCAACGTGGCGCGGCTGTATATGCGTTCGTTCGAGCTCTCCCGGCTACAGGCCTTGTCGACTCGGCGAAAGTCCCTTTCCACGAAAACGCTGGACCAGAAGCCGCGTGAAGCACCCGAGGTGAAGCTCGATCATCTTTCGCGCATGACGGATTCAACGGGCATATTTCAACATGCCGTGTTCAGCGTGCCAAATTTTTCCGAAGGGTACTGCACGGACGACAACGCGCGCGCCTTTATCCTGGCGGTGCTGCTCGAAGGGTTGGGAGAAGAACCGGAACGCGTACGCTCGCTCGCCACGACATACGCAGCCTTCCTATACCATGCGTTCGATCCCCTGACAGGACGTTTCCACAACCATCTGGGTTTCGATCGCCATTGGCTCGACCAGCAAGGCTCGGAGGACTGTCACGCCAGAGCGCTTTGGGCGCTCGGGGTGGGGGTGGGACGTTCCTCTTACCGCAGTTTTCAGGTGATGGCCGGCCAACTCTTCGTGCGGGCTCTGCCGGCCGTGGCGCGGTTTGCATCGCCGCGGGCTTGGGCGTTCAGCTTGATTGGGATTCACGACTATTTACGCCGATTGAGCGGTGACAGCTTCGCGACCCAGACCCGCGAGATTCTCATCGCTCGCTTGATGGACCTATACGATCGAGCGGCCACGCCCGATTGGCCGTGGTTTGAACAAGAACTGAGTTACGACAATGCGAAGCTCGCACATGCCATGATTCTGAGCGGTCGCGCTACAGGCCAAAAGGCGGTGTTCGATCGCGGTGTTCAGGCGCTTCGGTGGTTGGTGCAGCTACAAACTTCCGAGAACGGGCACTTCCGGCCCATCGGCAGCAACGGGTTCTTCAGGCGCGGCGGTACGCGCGCCAACTTCGATCAACAGCCGGTCGAAGCGCAAGCCATGATGTCAGCCTGTCTGGAAGCCTATCGGTCTACGTCCGATTCCTGGTGGTACGAACAGGCCCAGCGTGCGTTTGACTGGTTCATCGGCTCGAACGATCTCGGATTGGAACTCTACTCGGCGAGGACCGGCGGTTGTCGCGACGGACTGCACGTCGACCGGGTCAACCGCAACCAAGGCGCGGAATCCACGTTGGCGT
>OBLT010003176.1_pt1 | contig 10091 bp, 4 predicted proteins | sample 1518721 | NCBI WGS metagenome assembly OBLT01 (sample SAMEA3539307, study PRJEB22396) | soil metagenome | biome: tundra; feature: field; material: soil | place: USA | collected 2010-05 | depth 0.15 m | reverse complement strand
CGCAGAGAAGAACAAGAAAACAACGTCAAAACCTGAGGGCGCAGAGGGGGCCGAGGTTAATGTGGTCCTGATGCGAAGGCGTTGTGGCATGGCGACAGCACATCTCGGCGGTCTCTGCTCCCTCGGCGCTCAAACTCGGGGAGGGCTCCCGCGGCCGACGTTCCACTGAGCTTGTGCTTTTTGTTTTTTCTCGGCGCCTCGGCGTCTCGGCGATGAAAAAGTATTTGACTCATTTGCGTGGATTCCCCGGATGGCGGTCTCAGGCCAAGAGCGTACGGTAGAACTCCACCAAAGCCTGCGCGGTGTAGGCCTCGAGGTACTTGGCCGCGGTCTCAAAGGCACACGCGCGCATGGCAGAGATCTCCTCGGAGCGGTTGGGGTAGTCGTCGATCAGTTCGAAGAGCCGCTCCACTAGCGGATAGAGATGGTGATTGGGAAAGACATAGGCGTTGTGCCCATCACGCAAGAAGTCCTGGCCGCCATACGCGTCGTAGCAGATCGAGATGCAGCCCGCCGCCATGGCTTCGGGCACGGTGGCATTGAAAGACTCCTGGCAATTCACGTTCACGTGGAAGGCCGATTGGCGCATCGCGGCGGCTACCTGTCGATGGCTCAGGCCGCGCAGTTCCACCAGGCGCCAAGGCTCGCGACGCCCGAGGCCGCGCTTCAGCAGCCATTCCAGATTGGCTTGATCCTCGCTTAGCGGCTTGGGATAGAGCACGATTTCGGGATTGCGCGCGCCATCGGAAGCAGACAGGCCGGGAGGCCTGTCCCACGGCTCGGCGAAGAAGTAGGGCGCGATGCACGGCGGGATCACCGTCACCGGAAGGTCGAAGTGCCGCTCCAGGATCTTGCCGACATGCGGCATCACCGCGATCGCCCGTTCGTAACCGAGGGCCGCGTATCCGCGATGCTCGCGCAGGCCGGGAATTATTAGCGAACTCCCCTGTACGAACACGATGCGGCGGCAGCGGAGATCGCGGACTACCTGCCTCGCCACCACCACTTCCGGGACCACCAGAAGATCGTCGGCCGACAGGTGAAAGTCCGGGTCGTCGAGAGCTTCTCGCGGAACTTCGGTATCCAGCCATGCCAGACGGAACGCGGACTGCCGGTGCAGCACGTACGCGGGGAAGCCGTTCTGCACCAGCAGGCGCACATGCGTGTAGAGCATGCCGATGCCCCAACTGGGCTGATTGGTGTCCGGCGTGTAGTACAGAATGCGCGGCCTAGATGGCACGCGGGTCCCTTCCAATGCAGTGGCACCGGAAATCCTGATCGTATTGGGCCGTCCACTTACTGCGGAAGTAGACGCGATCCTGCTTCATCATGGCCTCCTGCCTGGGTGTATCGAGGAGCGGCCCGAGAGTGCGGCTTCCAAAATGGTGAGCAATCGAGCGGTGTACGCAGACCGGCGGATGTCCCGCGGCAATCAGGCGGTTGCGGTAATCCACATCGGAACAGAGCAGCGTCATGTTCTCATCGATGTATCCGACCTTCTCGATGCAGTCCTGCGACACCCAGAAACAGAAGCCGCAGAATCCGTCGGTCTCGTGCATATCTTCAAAACTGGTGATCGGTTCGAAGCGTCCGTCCTTGAAGTAGTTGTCCCCGCGCGCGTGCTGCTTGCGCCGCTGGACCTGGTGGAACGCGGCTTTCAGGTTGCCTTCCGCCGCCAGCCTGGCGCGTTCATGGAAGTCCAGCGGGAGGATGTCGTTCTCGGTATAGCAGAAGGGCAGGGCGCACCAGGCGCCGTCGTCCAGTGCCTGGACGCACTGCGAAATCAGGCCGTCTCCCACGATCACGTCGGAGTTGAGCAGGCAGACGGCGTCCGAGCCATGCCGTTCGAAACCGATGCGGATGCCGGCATTCCAGGGTCCCGACACAGCTTCGTTTTTGGGATTTCGAATTACGCTGAACTCCAGTCCGCTGAGGGTATCCAGAAAGTCGCGGCCCACCGGCCTGCGGGACGCGTTGTCGATCAGCACCACGCGCACGCGGAATCCCGGTTCGGCCACCGCTGCCAGCGACCTTAAACAGCGCTTCAAGTAACGGATCTGGTCCCGATAGGGGATGACGATGGTGACGCTTCTGGCGCGCCTGGGCCGCTTCGGCGCGGTTCTGGCTCGGTCAGTCATAGGAAGAGTTGGCGACCCGGTCGATGGGAGCACGCTCACAAGCTTTCGAGGACCGCCGTGACTTCCTTCAGTTTGGCATGAACGTGTCGGGCGGCGGAGGCCGGTAATTCCGGCAACTCCAGCGCCCGCAGCAGCACGTTGCGGTGCTTGCCTACGCGCGTCCGGCGCTGTTCCAAGGTCATGGGCATTCCCGGAATGGCGCGCCCGATTCGCGTGTTGTCATCGATGCGCCTGATGATCGCGAGGATCTGCGGGCAGATCACGATTTCACAAGAGTAGTACAGCCTCACCTCCAGGTCCCAATCTTCGTTCACTGTGCGGGAGTCGTCGAAACGAGGGGGCGTGAGCCGCGCCAACGCGCTGCGCCGGATGGTCATGCAGCAGGTGCTCACCAGGCTCGAATGCACCCATAAGGGCGGATCGTGCAGCAGGTAGCCGGGCTCGCCGGACGAGGTGCGGACATTCGCCTTGACAAATCGCGACGGCAGAACCAGCTTCCCGTTCAGCCAGTGCTCGCTGTCGGAGAACACGGCGCCAGCCTCGGGGAATTGGTCGAGCAGTGCCATTTCGACGCGCAGTTTTTGGGGGAGCCAGAGGTCGTCGGAATCCAGGAAGGCGATCACGGAACCATGGGCCAGTTCCAGCCCGCGATTCCGCGCTGCGCCCGGTCCCTGGTTGGGCTGCCAGGAATACTCCACCTGGGAACCGTATGACGCGACCAACTCCCGGGTGTGGTCCGTAGAGCCATCGTCCACCACGATCGCCTGGAGCGCCGGCCACTCCTGGCGGAAGATACTCTCTAATGCTTCCGGAAGGAGCGCGGCCCGGTTGAAGGTCGGGATGATGACCGAGACCAGTTCACTCGTCATTTCTTCGGGAGATCGGTGGGATTCTTCGGGATCGTCCGCTCAAACCTCTGGGTCATATCGTCGGTGTGCTTGTCCATCATCGTGGTGACCGGCTTGGGACCAGTGGATTGAGGAATGATGCTGGTGCAGGACTGGAGTATGGTAGCCACATCCAGCGTCCCGATGCCCCCGGACCCAGGGGGTGCCCCTCCGCCGAAATTCGATACGGCGCATACCGTGGCGGCCATAGTCTTGGCCCACCACGCGCCGTTCGTGGAGCTTCCGAACTGGGCGGACGATGGGTCGCCGTGGTTCAAAGGAATCGTGGCGATCTTGGTTCCTGTACAGGTGTTTCCCGACCGGGTGCCGGGCGCAAACACATCCACGCTGTCGGCGAACTTGCCGGTATCCGGGTTCACCGAATTAAACCCGAAGAAGATCGTGTTCGGCTTTTGCGCGGTGATGGCGATCGCGTCCTTGCCCGGTTCCGACACGCGAAACACGCCGAGCATGCCGCTGCGCAGCCCGAGTGCGGTGTGGGACCGATACAGGTAATCGCCCGGCACTGCGTTCGAGCCGCCGGCGCTGTCGAGTACCACGTCGAAGTGATTGCGCGCGCCGTGACCCATTCGGGAGCCCTGCCAATCCGAAGCCGGGTTGTTGCCGATGTTCGCGGAGTTGTTCTGATAAGGCTCCTCCTGCCAGGAGTGGCCGTGGAGCTCGAATACCAGGTCATTAACGCCGCCTGGATTCAGCACGCGGAACCGCACCTTCGACCCCGCGCCAGCCGTATAGACCGGCGTCCCCATATCTCCGGCCAGAGGATTCGCAACGTTCTGTAAAGGCACGAAGGTCAGCCCAGGGTTGAGGGTGCCGTTCATTTCGTTGGAGAGCGCGCAGGAGAGGTCGATATTGTTGAACTGCCGCGCCTTGAAGGTATTGATGTCCTGCGGTCCCGACTGGCCCGCTGCCAGGCCCAAGCGCAGCCACCACGGTTCAGTTCCGTAGTTCACCGCCGCGGTTCCCTGGAAGGGAACGGGAGAGAGGTTGGGTTTAACGGGAGTGCCGGTATTGATGGTGATCAATTCATTGTTGTTGTCGTTCGTGATGACCACGAACTCGCGAAACGCCTGGAAGGTGGCGCCCGGGCCCGGCCGTATGTTCGCCGACACTCGCGTGTTCGAATCGGGCTCCACCATCGCGCCCTTCGGTTCTACGATCAGCGCGCCTTCCAGTCCCTGGAATTGCTGCTGGATCGGGTCGGACGAGAACAGCCCGGTGGCGCCGAATTCCACCGCTTGCGGCGAATACTGCCCAGTCTCCGGATCGATCAGCACGCCCGCGTACCAGTTGTAGGTCTTCTGGCTGCCCGACGTAGCGTCGGTCGTCTGGATCGGGTTCTTGCCGAGATTGCCGCCCAGATCGGTGGTCACATCGAACGAGAGCAACTGCGGTGACAGACCGGCCTCGGCCGAGGCTGGCAGCTTGATGTTGTATGGCGCCGCCCCCAGAATCTGGAGAGCTGGAACGCCGTTTTGGGGCAGAAACACCGACGGTGGAGTAGTAGTATCGAACTTGTTGACCACCGTCACGCTGGCGCAGTCGCCGGCGTTCACACGCAGAACCAGCGGTTCCGGCAGCCGCTTGCCCGAGAGAATATCCTGGAACTCGGGTACGGCCACCCCGTTCTCCTGCTGCAAGACATAGAGCATGCCGCCCTTGTTGTAGACGTTCTCGCGAACGTTTATCATTTCCTTATTGGGCGGGCCCGCCGCCACCGTCAACTGGTTCGCCGTGATCGCCTGCACCGTGAACGTCTTCACCGGCGCCGACGCGGGACATCCGCCCTGCGCGGTAATCGGAAAACCGCCGGTGGGATTGTTCGGGAGGAACGGCAGCGCCGGCTGCTTGCCATCGGTCTTGCCGTCATAGGCGCGCAGCAATCCCCAGAGGCCGTTCTGGATGCCGAATTGCGCGCCATCCGCCAGATACTGGTAGTCGGCGGTGCCCTTGGCTGGCGGCAGCGTGAACAGCATTTCGAAATGCTCGGAGATGCCAATGGTCTGATTATTCCGATAGCCCGAGTTGTGGTCCGAAGGCTCGAAGAACCACTTCAAACCAGGCATGCTGAAATCGTGCGTCACCAGGTGCGAGCCAGCCACGATCCGTACCTGTACCTTGTCGTTCTGGTAAGCGCGCATCAGCGGCGTGAAGGGATCACCGCCAAAAATGCCGGCATTGTTGACCGGCTGCAAGGGAGCTGGGTACTTGAACGGACTCGTGTGATCGTCGTTTCCACAGACCGTGCCTTTATCTTGCACGAGGTTATTCAGGAACATGTTCAGGGTGGCCGGCGCCACCGGCTGCACGTTGAGGCAATTGTCCGCGCGAGCCGTCGAAGTGTAGAGGAACGACAGGCTGCCTTGATTGCCCGGCGCGAGCTGTTTGTTCTTCGGATCCCATGCCCGGAACGGAACCGGCTCGTTGCGATAGTTCACCGAATAGGTGCCGGTGTTGAATCCCTCGGAAACGATCTGCGGGAGCTGGTTTGCATTAATCGCCGTGGATGGCCGGCCGGTCGTGCGATCGCCTGGGTCGGAGAACCATCCATAGGTGCATAGGTTGTTGGGATTCGTCAGCGGCAATTTGCAAGCGGCGGACGGCGACAATCCGCCAGAGGTTTGCCCCGGCAATCCGCCGGGAGTGCCCCCTGCTTTGGCCTTGCTGGTCGGCAGGTAGGCTAGTTGCATGTCTTGCAACGCCAACAGAAACTCGCGGTAGCTGTCGTCGGTGGGCTGCGTCTTGATGGAAGCCTGCCAACTGGTCGGACCGCCATCGCGGAAGGTCTGCCCCTCGGCCATCAGTTGCCGGTTGCCCAGTTGGACCTCGCCATTGGGGTCCACCGGATCGGGCGTGAACCACGTAGAGTTCGTAGGCTCGATCACAAGGGCGGCGTACAGCCCGGTCTGCTGATGGGTCGAGGGACCGAAGTGATCGTGGGTGAAGACCGTTCGCATGGTCCGATCTTTACCCTGGTCGGGCGTGGAGCCGTTGGTCAGCGGGTCCGCCCACCAGCGCTGGATGGTGGTCCGCGCCCCGACCCATTTGCCACTGCCAGGCTTCGCCGGGTCGAGAACACAATACTCCGCGAAGTACGCAGCCGACGGGTTGTCGCAGAAGTAGAAGGGCCTCACCGCGGTCAGCATTTTCCGGGTGCCATCCGCCTGCAGCAGCCCGCCGACTTTATCGATCGCGTGAACGCGCTCCTGCACTTCTTCGGGCGACATGGTTCCGTCTTCGTAGTTGAAGCCGTTCGCCGCGCCATCCGAAGAGGTAACGTCGAACTTCACCAGGTGTATGTGCTGGCCCAGAATATCGGTTGGCGTACGCACCTGGAAATTATCCAGTTCGTAATATTTCGGCACCAGGTTGGTATGCCAGTACTCGATGCAGTCGCCGCTGTTGGCACGGAAGAAGAAGGGTTCCGGGGCCTTCTGAGCAACCGTCATCTGGTCGTTGCCGAAGAGAGTCGGCACCACGTCTCCCCAGAGGGTCAGCATACGCTGCTGCGGGAAGTGCCACCCCTTCTTGTTCAGAATGACATCGAGCTGAATGTTTGCGGCTTTATAAGCTCGCACCGGGTCCGGTCCATTGTGGAGCGGGTTCGCGATGCAGGGGTCGGCGTAGGGCGCACCCTGTTTGGGGCCCATGCCGTTGGTAAGGAAGTTTCCCGGCATACCCTCGGGCGTGTGCGAAGGATGGTTCTTCTGCTGGTGGAACGCCATCGCCACCTTCTCCACGTGCGTGCCGTCTTCGGGTAACTCGAGAGCCTGAAGCGTCTCCACATCCTTACTCCAGTTATACGCCGTCTCCCACTGGGTCCAGGTTCCGGTCTTGGTGAGGTGGCGCGGGAGTCCGCCGTCCAGCAGCGGACGCGATTGCGGATTGGTGGGGTCGGAAATCGCAGGATTGAATCCCGGGTTCTGGGCGGTATCGAGCGGCGGGCCGGGGGCGCGCTGGCCGGCCAGGCCCGGGATGAAGAAGGGGTACCCCGGGTTGTCGGCTACTTTGCTGCCGTCCGGGTCGCGGTCGGCCGGTGTGCCGTACACCACCTGCCCATTCTGAATAAAGACGGGGGAAGGCTTGGGCGCCATGACGATGGTGGGCATGGGGACCAGCGCGGGAATGGGAGTGCCCACGACAATCTCCGCGTCCGGCAGCGCGCGCGCCCCCAGGACCGGCTTGCCCGTCTTGGGGTCGGTCTCGGTGCCCTGTTCGAACACGTCGTGAACCCGCCAGAGAGCCCACATCCCCTGGGCGAAATGCGGGTAGAAATGGCAGTGGAAAATCGAATCGCCGATCGTCTTATTGCGATTGCCGCTTCCGTCATAAGTCATTTCCAGCGTGAATGCCGATCCCGGCCCGATCGCCTGGCTGTCCAGGTAGGTGCTGGTTTGGCTGTTGGGGGTGTGAAGCCACTGCTGGGCGTGCTGGTGGTGAATATGATGCAGGTCGGAATCGGCCGAGAGGATGCGGAACGTGACGTGGTCGCTCAAATAGCTGTGGTACACGTTGGACGGATCGTCAAGGTAAGATGCGACGGTTGCCTGTGGGAACAGCGATTGGGTGAAGGGATTCTTGCCGGGGTTGAAAGAAGCAGGGGGATTGACCGGAGGAGTAGGCACCTTCTTTCCCTTAGGTGGCGTCGGATTCGCTGGATTGCCGCCATTTGCCGGATTGTCCACCAGCATGGCTGGATCGCCGACTGCCCACGAGCTCAGGAAGAACTCCTCGAACTTACAATCCGTGCAGCCGCCCATCGGGCCCACACCGAGCCGATTGGCATTGAGCTCCGCGACGATCCCGCCGAAACCGTAGTTGATTCCGAAGGCGTCGGAGCCGGGATTCAGCGTATCCGTGTTGGTCTGCAGCAGGTAGGCCTGAGTGGCCAGAAAATCGTTGTGATAGATGATCGTGAATTCGCGGAACGGCTGGTTGCGATTGGGCTCGGCCGAGTTTGCGGGCCGGCCGGGGAATTGCCAATTGTTCGGCCCCGCGATAATCGCGGTGAGGTCGCTGTGGACGATCTCGTTGTCGCTATTCACCATGTCCAGAATCGGTGTATTCGGAGCGATCGGCACGTTATCGGGCCATCCCCAGTTGGCGCCGGCCGGATAGGTCTTCTCGTAATCGAAATCGGAAATCAGCGGCAATCCCTCGGGGGTCTGGCCGCTGGCGGCTTGGGCGAGGTCAGGCCGCGTGACCTGGCTCCGGAACCAGCGCGCGCCCGCGGGCTCCACGTGCACCGCGCCAAATAATCCGGCGGACGCCTGCCCGGCGCCGGTGCCTCCCAGTGGACCCGCCATGGAAGTGAGAAAGTATGCGCCCTCCGTCGCAGCGTGCAGGGTGTACACGATTTCGGGATCGCCCGGCGCCGGCAGGCTCGCGGGGTTTGCCCCGACGTAAGAGCCATCGTCAGCCGAACTCTTGCTCCATTGCAACCCCACCACATGCACGCCGGCCCTGCGTGTAACCGTATTTGCCCAGCCATTCCTGGTCGCCGGCGCCAGCAGATTCCGGAAATGGATTTCCAGATCGTCGCCAATGTTCACGCGAAGCACCAGGGGCCTCGGCCGCTTGCTTCCGCGCAGCATCACCTGCCCGGCCTTGCACGCCTGCGGAGTGTTTTCGAGAACGAAACAGGGTGTGGGAGTTGTGCCATTCGGCACGACAGGCACTACATCGCGCTCTAGGGCATAAATCATCCCACCCGGCTGTTTTGCGCCGATCCGGTTAAAAAAGATCGGCTGGTCCAAGGCCACAACATGCGCTTTGACAGTCTTGGCTTCCGCTCCCACTGCAAGCGCAAGTGTAATTGCTAAAACGCCGGAGAATCGTGTCCGCGTCATAGTTCCGGTCCCCCTCCGAGGGTCGATTCCGACCCGGCCGCTCGCCCCGTTCCCGGCATCCAGGTCAAATTCGATAATGGTATCCCAGAGTCTATCAGAACTTTCTTACGGTTTAAAGAAGTTTTTGAATAGATCGTCACGATAATTACAGGCGCATTTTGGGGAAAAGCCGCCATCCGTTTCTTTATTCGTGGGCTGAACAATTTCCACCGTTTCAAAGTGAAATACAGGTTACTCCGGAGGCCGATAATCGCTCCACAGAAACATCGCCGAGGCTACCAGCACACCGACTCCCCCGTAGAACAACATCTCGCGCCGCGACAAGTACGCCAGCAGGAATGCGGCGGCCACAGGAGCGAGCAGCCGCGCAAACCCGTTGACCAGGAATAGCGCCGCCATGTAGCGCGACGTATCGCCGCCCGGCCGCGCAAAGGAGTGGACGCCCGTAAAAAAGCAGATCACCATGCTGCCCACGGTGGCCGGTCCGCGGGCGATGCGTGCGGCAATCACGGACGGCCAGAAATGGGGCGCTACCGCCAGGAGTACGGGGTCGATTCCCCACATCAGCGTTACGAAGGCATAGGAACGCCAGACCGAGGTGCGGTCGAACCATGAGGTCAACCGGCCGCCGAACAGGAAGGCCGTCAGGTTAGGAATGACGTGCAGGAGGAGCGTGGCTTGGACATACCCAAGGCCCATATCGCGCGCGAAGAATGCAGGCAGAATGCCCGTATGGAATAAGTTCGCAAAGCCAAACACGAAGAAGATGGTCAGGTAGCGCCGAAACGGCCGGTCTAGCAGCGGGGTCAGCATGGGCCATCGGGGTCCGTCCTCGGGATGCTTCGTTGGGGCGGCCTCTTCCGCGCTTCCGTCGCCGTGGTCGGGCAGTTGCCGGAAGCAGAAATACGAGGCCATGCCCGCGAAACCCGCAAACATGAGCTCGAACTGGATCACGTGCCGTATTTGGCCGGCGCCGGCCGCCAGCAAGGACGCGGAGCCCAGGGTTGCGCCCAGAAACACGATGGACGCGTACTGCCGCATGGTTCCGGCTATGTGCGACCGGCAGCGGTCCGGATAGACACTCCGCAAAATCGACGGGACGGCGGGCCGCATGCCGAAATCGAATATCGAAATCACCCCGGCGATCGCCAGGAACCATCCCGCCGAGCTCATCCAGGCCATCAGCATGGCTGAGA
>OBLT010003175.1_pt1 | contig 10091 bp, 13 predicted proteins | sample 1518721 | NCBI WGS metagenome assembly OBLT01 (sample SAMEA3539307, study PRJEB22396) | soil metagenome | biome: tundra; feature: field; material: soil | place: USA | collected 2010-05 | depth 0.15 m | reverse complement strand
TGCTGAGTTTCATCGCCCGTGAATATCGCACGGATCGCTGTTTTATGTCAAGGGAGAAATGCAAAATACCCCCGGAATCCTTCGCGTTTCGTAGCGTGCGCTGGTTTCCAGGGCTACTTCGCTGAGAACCAAACTAGGTTGGAAGGGCTTTCCCAGAACATTTTCGGTGCACTTAATCGTTGCTCTGGTTTCGTTGCGGTAATGCACAACCGTGGTGAAGTCCAAACGCCCAATGGGAAGCAGGTTCGGGCCTCGGTTTGGGTTGAACAGGAGATTGCGATAGCAGCATTTCTAAGACAGGCTCAGGACAGGAAGCTTGAAGTAGTTGTGTACCTTCAAAATGACATAGGCGAGAAGGGGTACGCGACCAACTACATTTAAACCCAGTCCCGTTTGACACCGAAGATCAGGTATTGGCTGACTTTGTAGCGCGCATCACTGATGGCCGCTTCAAGCCGATACGGCTGCGGCCACCGAAGGAGCTACGCCCGTACATCAAATGGCGCACAAACATGCGATCAGCCGACCTACATCCCGGAGGCCATCGCCAACTACGCCGGCATGAATCCCGTGGACCAGGAGCACGCCCGCCAACTGCTCCGGGAGCGAGTACGGTGGCGGCTGAGGGATCGGAAGCGTCGAGCTTCGATATCGTGAGCTTGACCAAACCAGGACGCGGGAATAGGTATAATTAATGAACCTGGAAGCCAAAAGGGAAATTCCGGGTTATCGGAGGGACCAGTGAAAACGCTAATCTGTCTTTTGCTTCTGACCGCACTAGGCCTGACCGCCGGAGACCTCAGCGGCAAGTGGCACGGCAAGTTCGATGTCACGACTTCCGACGGTGACACCCGGTCCGACGAGTTGTATATGGACCTCAAACTGGATGGCACTGAAGTTACCGGAACCGTAGCCGTCAACCCGGACCACCAATTTGCCATCCGTAACGGAAAGCTGGATGCAGGCAAGCTCACCTTCGAGGCGCTTATGCAAGATCCCGTTGTTTTCGATCTCGTCTTCGACGGCCAAACCATCCGTGGCAGTGCTACCGGAACCGGCGGCGGGGGCGCAAGAGTGTCGGCGAAGGTGGATTTGAAGCGCGTGAAATGACTCGGCGCGGCCAGTAGCTCAGTTGGATAGAGCACCCCTTTCGGAAGGGGGCGGTCGGGGGGTTCGAGTTCCCCCACGGGAATCATGCATATAATCAGCCGGACGCACAATTGTGTCCGGTTTTCTCTTTAGTTTGGCTTCCCACGGCTTTTGCAAAGGTCGACACATATTGGAGCTCTTCAGCCGCCGGTGGGAAATGCAAAACTAAAATCTCCAGCTCTGCTTTGAAGCGCGCCCCTGCCATACTCCGAGGTGATGAAGCAACTCACTCGCGCCCAACTCGAAGGCCGCAAGGCTAAGGCCGTCCGGTTCACCCGCGACGTTCTGGGCGATCCGGAACGCGCCGATGAAATCGAGGCCGAAAGCATTGAGGACTACGCGGAGAGGCGCAAGGTGAGGCTTCTCAATCCATGCAAAAGGAGAAAAGCAATTATGGCAAGAACACCGACAAAAGCCGATCTGCAAGACCAGATCGAAGACTTGCAGGACCAGAATCAGGAACTTCAGGACCAACTTGACGCCATAGCCGATATCGTGACGCCGGGAGACGATGACGACCAGGACGATAATAACGGCGACAATGGCGACGATGACGACAACGGAGACGATGACCAGGACTGACCCAGGCCCGGACGTGTGGGCAGTGGCGCAAGGAAGCCAGGGCGGTAACAGACCGCGCCCTCCGGTATCGTGCCAACCGCTGCCCACCTCCGGGCGATCCCATCTGCAATTTCTGCGGCTCCACCCGCTACGTTGAAGTCGGGCACCTGGACGGGTTCGAGGAAAACACCGCGCCCGAGAATCTGATCTGGAATTGCCGCTCGTGCAACACCCGCCTGGACGTGGTTTTCAAACGCCTGGGCCTGGGACGGCGGACGCGGCAGGACAATCCCTCTGGGAAGGGCCAGGGCGCTACCAGCCTGGGGCAGTGGCTAACCGCCATTTTTGCGATGAAAGGCCAATCAACTGAAATGACCGTCCCCGCGGCCGTCGAAATGATCCGGGCCACGCCACCCGCCAGGAGATCGGAGTTTGCCGGCGAGATTTGGGCCAAGAGACGGGAGAGGGGGACGGATCGGAAGGAGCAAGTGCCATTCTGATTCGTTCTACCTTTCTTTAACCTGCGGCCCGCTCGTCATGAGGCCCCCGGACAAACTGCGCGCCCGGCAGTAAAATCTAAAACGAAAAAGGCCCGACCGTGAATCGGGCCTTGTGCCTTCCAATCCCAGCGATATCACGGCTCCGGGCTTCTTGCGGATTCAGACCAAATGCAGTACAGTTACCGAGATGGCGTGCAGTCTTCAAAAGCTTGTCTCCCTGATGGAGACCTGCCAAGCTGATACCCTTCGACTTCTCAACATCGGGGCGGCAGCACGTCTCGCAAATTGGCAGCGTTACGAGGACGACCAGGAGGCGCTAGTCAGGTTCGTACATGATAGGCTCCTGCTCAGCCGCGCAAACGGCTACAGGCTTGAATTGAAGTCCGGGCTCAGTTTGGAGCGAATTGTAGCTTACGAGTGCCCCGAAATTTTCAGTGCCGAAGATCGCGAAATTGCGCTGGCCACGCTCTCTGGAATTGGGCTATAGCCAGCCGGATGCCCGCCTGGAACGCTCGGGACGGCCACATTTAGGCTTGCGGTTTTCGGCGCTGCTCTTTCGCCGGCGCCCTGAGTGCCTCCGCCTTTTTCTCCAGCCCGGACAGCAATTGCGCCAGCGTAATCCCGAGTGCCCGAGCGATCAGCACCAGATTCGTAAAGCTGACGTTGCTCTCGCCCCGCTCGACGGCGCCAAGCTGAGGCTTGCCATTCACCGCAGCAAGTCCCTAAGGTCATTTTGTTTATCTGCGCTGATCTGAGTGGTGATGAGCTTGTCAGCTTCGTACGGATCGGGCTCTTTCACTGCCGCGCTGATGCGCTACAGCTCCGCCCAATGCCTTGGTTGCGAGAGCCACACGGTGACCGGCAACCCGGACCACCTACGTCGAGAGACAAAACCTCACGATGCGCATGTCCATGCGGCGGTTCACCCGGCTGACGAAAGCACACAGCGAAAGGCCCTCCTGGTAGCAGCAGGCGAGCAGGAGGATCTTCGTCCGTTCTTCGCCCCACGAGAGCGAGGGCGGGCTCTTGGCTTTTCGGCTATTCCAATGTCCCAAAATGGTCACGTTTTGGGACATGACTATGAGTTTGCGCTAAACTTTAGCTCCGGAAGTGCCGATCTCATAGTTGTGATCTGTATTTCTTATTGGCAGTTTTACACGCATGAGTTGGCCCACGAAATGCTCCACCACGGCAAGGCCGCTTCGCCTCTTCCCAAAGTCATTCGCGAAACCCAGGCGGAAGCGGTCGCATTTGTGGTGTCCAGCGCCGTGGGCCTTGAAACGAACAAAGCCGCGTCTGATTACATTGCCCTCTACAATGGCGACAAGAAGACGCTTGCGGAATCGCTCGCCGTCATTCAGGAGACTGCGGCCAAGATCCTGGAGGATCTCCTGCCGCGCAAACGTCCTGGACCCAGCTTGTCACCGGCGTCGCAGTCAGCGACTCCGCGACCATCTGAGACTCGCGCCGAACCTTCTGCCGCACCTGATCCGCTCGACGCCAGCCGTAGCGCTGCCGATTCCCAAATATTGGGCACTTGGGATCGCTGAAGGTCGCAGCCAAGCGTCACCTGGGTCCAGAACGACCTGGTCGCACTTCTCGCTCGGCGTCATTCCCGCCGGGCCGCCGACTCCCCAGTCGCCGCGGCGACCGCATACTCTGCCCCGGCCATCGGCCCCACAAATTGCGTCCGCCAGTGGGGCGCTGGCGGGCGCCAACGTCGTCACGTCCATAAGGGCTCGCGCCGTTCTCTTTCAGGTCCAGCCCCAGGCGGGACCGTCCTGCTTCCACCGGCAACCGCTCTGCCGAGGGCCGCCTGGGTAAATTCTGCTTTCCTTCTCGCCAACAGGGCGGCTTACTTGGGATGCTACTACGGTTTCGAAAAGCGCGCAAACGAAGTGGCCAACCCACAGAATCAACAGGTTCGCATACGCTAACAAGGCGGCGCCTCGCCGGGCGCGAAAACGGTGCAAACTGCTGGCAGCAAAGATGTTCGTGTATGCTAACGCGCCGTTCGCATACGCCAACCCTGGCAGGGGTGACGTGTCGACCATAAGCCGGCGCGCCAGCGCCGTTTTTTTCAGCTTTGACCTTCGCTCCGCATTTTATATCATCTCCGCGTCAGTCAAGTGGACTTCGCGTTTCGCTGCCGTCGTTTTGCGAGCAGGCCGAATCCATTCATACAGACTTCACCGGGACGTGGGCATAAGAGCCGGGTAAGCTTCCAGGGCAGACCCCGACAGCACGTTGCAGACCGAGTTCGAAGTCGCTCCGCATGGGGCGACGCTCGTTCCGGTTACTGTAATAGCTCGGGATCAATGCATTCGCCCCTTCCCCTTTTGCGGGACAGAACGGCAATTCGGACGGCGGTTCGCGACTCCGGTTGTCAAGATACCGACCATAGCTCGAGGCTTGCACATATGTCGGAGGAGAACGTAGCGCTCGGATTTTGGGAGGCGATTAAGAGGACGTTTCCCCAACTGTAGCGGTGAAACCGGCTCATGGCCGAGAGATAGTTCTTCATGGCGTCGCTGTGCCTGGCCTCAAGTTCGGCGGACAGCCGGCTGAGCGCGTCTTCAGCCATTTTTCGGAGTTTTTCATCAGCCATGGTTGGCTAACACCAAGGGTCTTCAACGGAAACGCAGATGGCCAGTCGCCTTGGCCACCCTCGCATGTTCTGCTGCGGTGGGTCTTGCGATGATTCTCGGGTTGAAATCACTTGCCTGGCTTCTGGGTCATCGGTTTCCGCAAGTCCGCGAACCGATTCATGATCAACCAAACTATGCTCAGCCGCTCTCTTCGAGCCCGCCTGTCCTGGTTTTCGGCCATATGGCCGTGCAATTACCGTGGGGCGCTGTTTCGTCTGTCACAGCGGCAGGAGATGCCTTTAACGTCATCGTCTTTGGTATTGGGAAAAACCAGTCCATTACTCTCGTACGTATGCCAACCGTCCCTCCCGTGCCCGCACATTGGCCTCTCCAGGAACGGCAGGTTCCCGACGACTATGACACATTCGAGACAATCTGGTCCGCCAGGCCGGAGCAGGTTACGCTGTTGTCAAGCCCACTAGCGGACTACCGAACCCTCAAACTCCTGGTACTGAAGTCCCTACCCGATCAATGGCACGATATTTGTCGTGTTGCCAATTCCGTAATGCACGGGCATCGGATTCAAGAAAGCCCTACCTCACACATTTATGAGCTCTCCATGAAAGTGACCGGCGAACAACTTAGAATGTTTGGTCGGGGAGATCTTTTTGACGCCGATGTTAGTCTACTACGGTCCATTACAATAGTCCACCCTGCTGCCGGATTTTCCAAAAGAGCGATTGCCGAATCGAAATGCCTGCTGAATAAGGACGCCGTAAATGCCCGGGACTGCAACATGGCATTTTTGAAGGCAGTCGAAGGAGCAACAAATGAAGATCCCACCGAGGGCGATCTCGTGTATCTCCTAGCCGTCGCCCGTCGATGTCATTCCCCTTCAGGGCGAGCCTGGTTTAAGATCGCCACTGCCCATTTTCCAGCCGACCAGCCATCCCTCACGAAGCGGTTTCCCGAATTCATCAAATGACACTGAGCGATTTTCACATGCCACATAAATTGGGATGGCTCGGAGCGACTCTGCTTCTGCTGGTCGGACTGTCAGTGTTTAATAATATGAGATTGCAGCTTGAATATCCCACTATGAAGGTCGAGTCCACAAAAATAGAACGCGACATCAACTGGAGCGTTTTGACCCCTGTGGATCGGCGCCAATGGCAGCTTAATCTGACGCGTTCACGACAGCGCTCGGAGACGTACCTGAACATTGAACTTCCTGGCACGATTCTTTGGACTATCGGGTGGATTGTAGTCTTTCTAAGAAATATTTGGGGACCCCGATGCATTTGGCTAGGAACGCTGTTCATGATTCGTGCCGACATTAACACGGGCAGCATGGTGGAAAACATCCTCTTCGACGTTGTCATATTTCTTTTTGCCTTCGTCCTGCACGCCAGATGGAGCACGGCCACGCAAACCCCTTGAGGTCAGTCGCGACCTCCTCTCCAACGCCATCACGAGCAGAATTCACTGCAAATGGAGTTTTGGTATCGTATTCAACCTGGCTTGCGCCGCAGGCTATGAAAATGAAGCGTGGCGAAACCCACCCGGTGTCAATAGGAATACAGGCACCCGAAACTACATACCACAGTCGACTCCCTGCCGTCAGCTACCAAAGCACAACAGCGACTACCGCATAGGCATGTCTTCAAGCGCGGCGCTTGCGCCCAGTACGGAGGGCAACAGTGCGGACCAGAAGACAATTCACACGACCGCTGCCAGCAACGGCGCCTATTTTCGTACCTACCCGATTCGGCAGAAACAGAGGATTCCACGCACCGGAAGTCGAAGGGCGATTAGACTGAGTCGTACACAACGCTGATCCCGCAGCGTGTCATTTGAGCGGAGCGGGGCGCACGCACATGGGTACGATCATTGCTTTACGTTAGAGACACATTGGGCAAGTCGCAACGTACATTTTGCCGCCTTGTCTTGGAAGTCTGGGTCCGTCGGATCAAGACCAGCCATACAGCCATCATACTCGACATGACAACAGTAGGCTGGAGCATATTGACAGCCGAAGTCCACGTACTTCTTACAAATGTAATTCTCGACGCACCCGTAGCTATCGCATATCTTGTAGCGGTCCAGCCCACTCGGGTCACTAAAACCTTCGGGACTATTGCCGGTGTAGGAATACAGATTGAGCTTGCTGGCGAGTTCCGTCGAATCTTCACCCATAAGGCGGCTAGGTATATGGCCGAGCGGGTCCTCGAGGATAAATCTGCCAAAACCTGGCGCATAAAATCGAGCGCGGTAATAGTAGAGGCCTGCTGAAGTCGGCATTCGCCCCGTGTATTGGAAAGGGTAGCTGCTTCCAGACACAGTTGTCTGGCCGAATGGCTCATAGAGGAACTGGCCCTTAACAGAGCCCGTCTGGTCGACTGTTGCAACCGTGCTGTTGATGGCGTCGGCTAAGCCGTATTCAATGAAGCCGCTGCCATGGATGGCGGCGAGATGCTGGTCGAGTATTCGGCCTGCCAAGACAGAAAAGTGATCCCCGTCGCTGCGGCTGACGTAGGCTACATTCGTCAGATCGTCGAGCACAAATGTCTGGACTAAGTTCAAGCTAGGGCCACCGTCGTTCTGCTGCAGCAAATTGCTGCCGAAGTCGTACAGCAGCGTGGTTGTCTGCCCGCTAGAGCTGGCAATAGACGTAAGGCGACCTCTGGAGTCCCAGGTATAAGTTGTGCTGCCTGCGCTGTTGCTCTGCGCGGTTAGATTTCCATTGTTGTCGTAGGTGTATGTCGTCGACCCAGCTTGAAGCAGACGGTTTGCATTGTCATATGACTCGACCGTCGGCTGCGTTATGAGCGCCTGGGCAAGGCTGGTCTGTTGGCCGGTACGATTGCTGACAGCATCGTATGCGTACCCAAGGGAAGCAAGTGAATTGGCTCCCAACGCGTGGCCTATCGACTGTACTCGACCGAGCGCGTCATAGCCATAGTTGGAAACGACGCCGTTTAATCGACTCAGGGTGAGCGGCTCGTTTCTTGGGTCATATGCGTAGGTGGCCGATGCCGATGGCAGTCCGGCGCTCAAAAGGTTGCCCGCCTTATCGTAGGAATAGCTGACGGCGGACTGTCCTACAACCTGCCGCGAGAGTGCTCTTCCAAGGCTGTCGCGAGTGTATTGCACGGTACCAAGTTGCGTCGTCGCGGCCAGCAGGTGTCCGTCCAAGTCATAGCTGAACGTGAAGACCCCGCCGACCGAATCGTTGGCCTGAATGAGTCTGCCATTCGAGTCATACGCCCGAGATACCGTGCTGCCGTCCTGGTAGTTCTCGCCAATGAGACGATTCAGATAATCATAGGTAAATGTGTTTATCTGGCCGCGTCGATCCACAAGCTTCACGAGGTTGCCATAAAAATCGTACGTCCGATAATCAGTATTGCTGAGCGGGTCCGTCCGGTTGATGAGTCGGTTCATGGGATCATACGTGAACGCCGTCTTGTTGTTGCGGGCGTCGGTGACCGAGAGCAAATTTCCGACCGCGTCATAGCTGAAGCTCGTGATTCCGTTCTGTGCGTTGGTCTGCTTTACGATTCGATCAAGAGCATCGTAGGCTATGGCGCTCCTCCGTCCGAGCGCATCTTGCACCCCGATTTGCCGGCTCACTGCGTCATCTTGGAACAGCGTGACCTGCTTTAACGCGTCGGTTGTGGAAGCGCGGTTGCCGAAAGTATCGTAAGCGAATGTCGACGTATTCTGAAGCGGGTCTGTCGTCTGGATGAGATCGCCGAACGAATCGTACTGGAATGATGTGATATTGCCGTTTGGGTCCTTTTTGGTCAGGAGATTGCCGTGCCCGTCGTAAGTGAAGTACGTGACATCACCCAAGGGGTCGGTGATGGAGGTGACCTTGTTAAACACCGGATCGTACGTGAATTGGGTTATGTTCCCGAGGGCATCGGTTTGGGTGAGCACATTGCCATTGGCATCCAGCGTAAATGCCGTGTTGCCCGATGCGCAGCTTCCACAGGCCGCACATGTGGCGTTGCCGGCGTACGCCGACGCGAGATTGTTGTGCTGAGGGTCACGAGTCAGGCTGGTGGTCTGGCCCGACGCATCGGTGATATCCGTGACGAGCGCTTGTGGGCTAAAGCGGTATTGCGTAACGTTGCCAAGTGGGTCGGTAACCAGGGTTTGGATAACCGGGCTCGTCGTGACGAGGGGATTCAAAAGGGTGTACTGAAACGAGTACACGCCACCGTCGCCTTGTTTCTGGCTGAGGACGCGTCCATCAAAGCTCTCATTGTATGTGGTCTGCTCGGTGACGATGTTTCGTGGGTCGGTGACCTGAGTGAGGTTATTCTGAGCGTCGTAGGCGTAGTTCCACACTCCACCGGCCGCATCGGTGAATGTGGCGAGCGTGCCCTGTGAGTTGTAGGTGTATTGGAGAGTGCGGCCGATGGGATCGGTGACTTGTGTGATGCGATTGGAGCTGTCGTAAGCTAGGTTGAGGCTCCGTCCGACCGGGTCGGTGATCTGCGTGATCTGAAGGGGTTGGGATGGGTTCAGAGTCAGCGTACTCGTGTTTCCGTTGGTGTCCGTTATGGCTGTCAAGAACGCCTCCCGACCGCCCAGAGAGCTGGTTTGAAAGACGTAGAGCGTTCCATCAGGCCATCGCAGATTGTACGTGCCGGCAACAGTTAAGACCGCGCCACTAAGCTCGGGAATGGTGGTGTTGGTGAAAGTACCGCTTGACGTCTGATTGAAGGGATACTGGTTACCGTCGGCCATCACGAGCGTGATGATGCCTTGACCGCTGATGTATCCGAATGTATTGAGTTGAAGGTTATAGTTGTGGCTAGTGCCGAGGCCGAACGGTCCAGGATTGCTCGACAAACTGCGGTAGGTTCGGACCAGGGAGACCGCGCCGCGCGGGCCGTTGATGGCGATGTCGGTCGATGTGTTGATCAATATACCCGAGGCAAGGTCCACAGGTTGCCCCGCCGTCGCCGTGGTGTCCTGGGGGCACGGGCAAGCGTTGCACGGGTGGGGGTGACTACCATCGCCCGGGCCTCCCGGGCCTGGATTGGTGGTGGGCGGCGGCGCCGGCATGGGGCCATGCCAGTCGAAATGAACCAACCCGTAAAGATGAGGCGCGTGAGCGGGGTCCGTATCCGGCACGATCTGCGTCCCGCTGGAGTTGACAGTTCCTGTTCCGTACGGGACCATCTGCCCGATGGTCGGGTTGAGCGTCATGAGCGGCATGTTCTCGCCAGGCGGAGATCGGAAGAGCACACGTCTGAACTCCAGTCACCTTGTAATCTCG
>OBLT010003174.1_pt1 | contig 10095 bp, 4 predicted proteins | sample 1518721 | NCBI WGS metagenome assembly OBLT01 (sample SAMEA3539307, study PRJEB22396) | soil metagenome | biome: tundra; feature: field; material: soil | place: USA | collected 2010-05 | depth 0.15 m | reverse complement strand
TGCTCAGCATCGGACGGCATCATGATGGCGGCGATATTGGATTCCGCAGGTTTTGGGAGGGCAAGCGTGTCCTAGGCCCGACGGCATCTACGGCATCTACGGCATCTACGGCATCTACGGCATCTACGGCAGCCTGGCAAGGAGGGCGGCTCGAATTCGGGCAAGCTTCCGCGTGACTTCGGCGACTGCGTCCGCCAGCTGCTGGCGGTTCAGGCATCACAAGGCGCAGCCAGGGAAAGGCACCGGCCGAAGCGGGCTCGGATAGCTCATCAGGTATCACCGGTGTCGGACTTCACCAGGACACCGTTGGGCAACTCCTGGTAGGTCCGCGCGGCGTTCTTGTCCAGCTTGGCCTCGACCGCGGCCTGCAGGTCGGTGCCAGTCATCTCGGCCAGGCCGAGCAGGTAAATCGCGGCATCAGCCAGTTCCTCGGCCACATCCTGGCCGCCCTTGCGCCAGGCATCGAACGCCTCAGCGACCTCACCATTCAGCAGGCAGAATTCCAGTGGGACATCGGTAGTGTTGAAGCCCTTGGCGAGCTTGTTCTCCCAGGCGAGATTCTGCGCCGACCGGATATCCATCGCGCCTCCTGCGATCCGGATTACGCCGCTCTAAGCATAGGGGTACCTGACCGCGTCGGCAGGCCACCGGAAGGGACGTAGGCCAACCGCGCGGGCGGTGCCGGAGTCAGGCTGTCCCGAGGAGTCGGTCGAGTGTCCTGCGGGCACGCCTGGTGACCTCGTGGTCGTGATTGCTGGTACCCATAGCAAGCCGCTGAGGGCATCGCTGCCATGCAGCGCATCGCTTCCGTTTCGGTGCCAGTGAGCGTCCGGCCATGACCCGGCCATGACCCGGCCATGAAAGCGTGCTCTCCCAACCCGCAGCGCTGCTCCGGCTCGCTGGAGCGGTCCTGGTTGAGGCTCACGACGAATGGCAGGTCAGCGAGCGCCGTTACCTCTCCGAAGGCTCCATGGCCCTCCTCGACACCAGGGCCGCCGACTCAAAGGAGGTAGCCACGCCAAAGCCTTGCTCACGGCCTAGTCAGTACCAACCCGCTGACCGTGACACGGTGAAGATCACTTACACCTCGCGGCGGGACGCGACCGCCGGGCACGTCGCCGTGCCAGCGGTGCACGGGAGGCCCAAAGGGCTCGCACAACGCATCGAGACGGCCGCAACTGGTCTCAGCCCGCGGAATCTGAGGCTGCAACCGGTGAGGAGTCGCCGAGAAAGGTCGTCTTAGCGAGCCATCGGCCCAGTCCGTCAAAGCGGGGCAACCCCACCTGAATCCTTCGAAACCTCGAACACCTGTTTGCCACCGTTACGGCTCGAATAGGTAAACCCGAGAGCGAGACCGTCATGCGCCACGTATATGTGCGAGTCTCATAGTGCGCGCAGAAGCTGACGATTACCCTGGACCGCCCGACTCCTGACGCCGCAGCATTAGTCGGTCAGAGCGGGGAACCCATGAGCAGCGGCACGGAGGCACGGCGCAAAGTCACCACACGGGAACTGCTTCGTATGCGCGAGGCCTCGTGGGAGCCACGGTTGAGGGGCGCATCCCTCGCCGCGGAACTGGACATCCGCTCTGAGCTGACCGACCAGGTCGCCTTCGTTCTCGGCCGTCAATATGGGAAACTCCGGGATCCGCGTCTTGAAGGTGAGTCGTTCTTGTTGCGGTGGCCAGCCTGCCTGGTGACTGCCATGACCGGGGTCGCGGCCACGCGCTACCGAGGCGGTGCATTCTGGCCTGCGCTGTGGGAAACGGCAGGCTTCCAGGGCATCTCGCTGGACCAAGGAGTCTGGGGACGTGCCTTCAACAGGGCGGTGGACCGCCTGGGGATGGCGGCTTTCCCCGAACTGCCACTGGCCTTCGTTGGGCCAATCCTGATGCATGCCGGCATTCCCACGTATTGTCTGGGTGACTATTTCCGCCTGCTGATGTCCCGCCGTCGACTCGATCCTGGGATGGATGCGGAGAGTTTCCTGGCTTGGGCGACTGCGCCGGGGCGGAGTCTGCGCTTGTCCGAGTTGGATGTTCCGGCAAGACGGTTCCTCACAGATGGCGGCGACTACGCGCTAGACGTGGTGGATCGCAGCCTGGATCTACTGGACCGGCTGGCTGACGCTGACCCGGATCTTGATGGCATCCGGCTCCCGGCCCGCATCGTCGAAGCGGCACGCCGCGAAGTCGAGGAGCATGGCCGTGACCGGCTCATTTCGCGGCGCGGCGACGATAGGGTTCGCAGGTCCCAGCCACGTCCACGCATCGCTCTCGATCCTTACGGCGTGGGGGTTCAGGTAATCCTGCCAGCCGTCGGAGAAGCACCTGACGGCGTCGCCACATGGCGGGTGACGGCAGACGGTAGCCCGGTAACAGTCCGCAGCCTTGCGCAATGGGTCGGGTCTGCTGAAGGCGCCCCGGAGACTGCCCACCCGCTTTCCCGGCCGGTTCGCACCGTCCACGTCTCGTTGGTTGGCTGGGATCATGTCAGTGAGTTGCAGGTCATCCAGCCATCGGACCCCGTCCTCTTTTTCTCAGACGACGGCCGACGGCTCCCGGCGGTATTGCCCCTCCCCCCAGATCATGTCTGGATCCTGCATCCTGCGGACCGCGAACTTGCGGTGGTCGGTGAGCTCCGCACGATCCTGGAGACACCAGTCCCTTTCGGGTGGGAGGGCTGGCAATTGCGGCTGGCTTCCCTGGAGAATGTTCGCTCGCTATCGCTCCCTGACTGCCCTTCTCACGTCGTGCATGGCTACGCCCGCCCGCGCCTCCTCCTTGGCGAGCCGCTCGCTGGAGTTGCGACGCCCTACGGCTCCCCGGTCTACGCGGAACCGCCCCAACTTTGGCTGCCTGGTTCGATCGACTCGGCGATTCGCTGGCATGTAGAAATCCGGCCTGCGGCCGGAGGGCCGCCGCTCATGTCTCGTGAGATTGGCAACTCCGGTGCTGCCGACATCTGGGGTGGCGTGCCCAGGCCGATCCTTGGAGCGTTCGACATCACGGTGCGCGGTCCCCTCGGCCGCGGGATGCGCAGGACGATCTTCATAGCTGAGCGCGTTTCGGTCAGCTATCGGCCGGCCGTTCGGGCCCTCAGAATGAGTGGCCTCGAGCCGGCGGCAGTGGAATCCCATGCTCCGGTAGGTGCGGCCGTGAATCCTGGCCGACTCAGCTTCACCGCCTCCGACCGTGCAAAGGTGGTGGAATTCCGAGCTGGCGCCGAGACGGAGCCGGTCGTCATCACGCCACCGCATGTCGATCTCTTGTGCGTGGGCGCGGGCGCCAGTACCTGGACGGCCGCGCCGATACACGTGGCAACCGAGGCGGTAGCAGATCTCGGTCGTCTGCTCGTTCGTGCTCCCGGAGCGGTGGTCAAGGCTGACCTCGAGGTCTGGGCCGGAGCGCAGCGGATTCAGACGATCCCGGCAAGCGGCCAGCAGGCTCTCGGCCTCACCGGCTACGACCTGTCCCGGGCGGGTGAGACGGTAGCGCATCACGGCCGTGCGGAATTCGTCCTGCCCTGGGGCCAGGCCGCGATGCCCGTTGGCTTCGCGCGTCCCCGGCGGCTGGCAACCGGTGCCGAGTTCGACTCTGGCCAGCTGAGAATCCGTGACTGTGCGCACGTCGACGGGCTGACGGTGGGCCTGTATGTCGCACGTGCGCCGTGGCGTGCCCCGGTCATCCTGCCGGTCCGCGCCGACGGGATTGTCCAACTCCCGCACAGCTTGTGTGCAGCTGGCCCGCTCCGTGTCCTTCTGCGTGTGGAGGACCCGTGGACCGTCACAGACTGGCCTGACTGGCCAACCCAGAATTCCTATGCATGTGACGCGCCTGGCATTCCTGATGGCGCCGATGCGGAGGAGGACGCCCTATCCAGGTTCCTAGCCGGGGAAGGCACCTGGCCCGCCTGTCCGCGCCGGGTGGAGCGCCTCTGGCGGCTCATCTATCTAGCCGACGATCTGATCGCCGCAGGCGCACCGGCCAATCTCCGGGAGCGCTGTTCGGCAGAACTACGCGATCAACCAGGCGCGGCGATTGCTGGGCTTCTCGACACCGGGCTCGATTCCAGGGTGTGCGTCGCCGGCTTGATCAGCTCAGGGCTCGCCACGCTACGTCCGCCGGTCAATGGCGATATGCGAACCGCCGAACGGCTTTGGGGAGTCGTCCCGGCTGCGGCTGCCGTGCTCACCAGCGGGGTGCTCGCAGAACCTGTCCGCGCTGGCGATGGCTCATCGGCAGGACTAGCTGATGCGGCGCTGGCCCAGTGCGGCACAAATCTGGACAGCGTACTCAGCGGCGATGGCGACCCTTGCGCGCAGGTCGGCAGGTTCGGGCCGGACACCGAGCGGCTGGCCGTGATCTCGGTCCAGCAGTTGGAGGCCATATGGCAGGCCGCGGCCGTCGTGCCGCAAGCCCTTCTCGACGCGGACACCCGAGCCGTCGCGGCCCGGCGCATGTTCGACGCGCGCAGGAGGCCGGAACTCACCAGAGCTGCGCGAGACGCAACCTCGATCGTGCGCTCCGCTGAGCGTCTCGTGGCCGCTTCCGCCTATCGCAGCGTGGGCACGCAGATCGCGGCTCGGCGCCACCCAGACGGAAAAGGCGGGTGGCTTGCCCTGCCTGCCATGTCGGCGTCATTGGCACTTGTTGCGCGTATCGCGGCGCGCGGTGATGAGTCCTGCCGGTCGTTCGAGCGCTCCTGGCGTGATCGGTGGACCGACCTCGCGTGGCAGGCACCGGACATGGTTGGCATTGACCTCGTGCTCGGAGAAGCCCTGATCGCGGGCGTAGAACGCGCCCGCATCGCAGAGGAGTCGGCATGACGCCCAGTTTCGACCCGTTGGCGACCAGCGAGCTGATCATCAGTGGCTACCGCAGGTACCTCAGGTCGCTGTTGCCGGTGCGCAACGCCCCCATGGCGGCGGCCCTTGACATGGAGATATCCCGGAGCCTGCTGACGAAGGGGCCGCTGCTGGAATCCGCGCCACCGTACGAGCACGGCGCAACGCTCGCTGATCTTGTTGCCTGCGGCGTCCTGAACCCTGCCTTCCCCAGCCTCGGAAGTTCGGCCTTGCCGATGGATCGGCCGCTCTATCTTCACCAGGAACAGGCCATCCGCAAGATCACGGCGGGACGCAACGTGATCGTGGCCTCTGGGACCGGGTCTGGCAAGACAGAGAGTTTCCTCGTGCCCATTCTGGATGCTCTGTCAGCGGAACACGCCCGCGGGACGCTGGGCCCAGGTGTGCGGGCGCTCTTGCTGTATCCCATGAACGCGCTCGCCAACGACCAGATCAAGAGACTTCGGCAGGTGCTGGCGCACGCTCCTCAGATCACCTTCGGCCGTTATGTGGGAGACACCCTCAATTCTGCCCAGGATGCGGCAGAGAAGTTCGCTGTCCTAAACGCAGGGGAACCGAGGCTGCCCAACGAGCTCCTCAGCCGCGCAGAAATGCGGGAGGCCCCCCCGCACCTGCTCCTCACCAACTACGCGATGCTCGAGTATCTGCTACTGCGTCCGTCTGACATCGATCTATTCGAAGGCGCCTACGGAGGGCAATGGAGCTTCCTCGCCGTTGACGAGGCACACGTCTATGACGGGGCGAAGGCGGCCGAGATGGCGATGCTGCTCCGCCGTCTGCGGGATCGGGTGGCCGGCGGGCGCCCACTACGCTGTGTTGCAACTAGCGCGACCATAGGAGACGAGCCCCGGTCGGTGACAGAGTTTGCACATCGGCTCTTCGACGCAGACTTTGACTGGATTCCTGATGATGAATCGCGTCATGACCTGGTGCGGGCCACCCTGCGGACCATGCCAGAAGGGCCGTTCTGGGGCCCCCTTGACCCGGCCGCTTACCACCGCATTGCGGCCTCAGGAGATCCCGCAACCGAAGTGCTGCGTCTCTCCCAAGCGCACGGCTGGGCTAATGAAGGCGACGCGGCCACTACGCTCGCTCACGAACAACGCATCGCTGATCTAAGAAGGCTGCTCGCTGCCCGTCCACGCATGTTTGCTGATCTCGCCGCGGAGCTTTTCAGCCCGGAAGACGATCAGAACAAGGCTCTGGCAGCTTTGGTGACTGCGGGATCTCGCGTGCGAGACGGAGCAGGTTCGCCCGTCCTGTCCGCCCGATACCACCTGTTCGCGCGGGCAAGCGAGGGTGCCTACACCTGCTTGTCGAAGGCTGGCCCGCACGTATCCCTCGCCCGCCGTGAAACGTGTGCCACTTGCTCAGCCGCCATGTTTGAGTTCGGCGCATGTAAGCGGTGCGGCGCGGTCTACCTGTCGGGTTCAGTGCGTCACACGTCGGACGGGCTGATTTTCGGGCCACGGCAACGCCCCACAGATCGCCGGATCTGGTTGCTGGCTGAGGACGCGCCCACCGTTATCGACGAGGACGACGAGACACTCGAAGAAGTTGCCCGCTCTCTCGACGCTGACGACGCTGTCCTGTGCGCCACCTGCGGCGGCCTTTACGTGGCCGGGCAGAGGGCGTGCACCGGCCCGGCCTGCGGGGAGACTGTGCTGCGGCCGGTCCGGAAGCTCTCCACAGCACAGGACACCGTCTCCGGCTGCCTAGCTTGCGGCGCCCGCGGCGCTGCCATGGTCCGTCAATTCGAAACCGGCGGGGACGCGGCAGCCTCAGTGCTTACCACCGCTCTATACCAGGCGCTCCCCCCTGCGGGCAACGAGACGGAGGCGGACCAGCCGGGGCAGGGACGCAAGCTCCTCTTGTTCAGCGACAGCCGTCAGGCGGCTGCCTTCTTCGCGCCCTACCTCCAGACTAGTTACCAGATCATTCAGCATCGGCGGCTCATCCTGGAGGCCGTGTCCCGTGCCGCTAAAGACGAAGCGGCTCACGTCGATGACGTCGCGTATCACCTTGTGAGAGCTGCCGACGCCGCGCACGTCTTTGAACGGCGCATGTCCCGGCAGGAACGCCAGCGGCAGACTGCGCTGTGGCTGATGCTGGAAATGGTCGCGACTGATGATCGCCAATCGCTGGAGGGCCGCGGCATGCTCCGGATGGAGCTGGAGCGTAAAAACGCCTGGCGTCTTCCGGCAGGTCTGGAGGCCCTGGGCCTGAGCAACCGCGAGTCCTGGGAAATGCTGGAGGAGTTGGTACGGAGCCTCCGGCAGCAAGGCGCAGTCACTATGCCAGAGGGAGTGGATCCGCGCGATGAGAACTTCGACCCGCGACGTGGACCCATCTACGTGCGCGCTGAGGCGGCCGAGCCGAAACGTAAAGTCCTCAGTTGGCTGCCAACACGCGGTGTCAACAGAAGGCTCGATTACGTCTCTCGGGTGCTGAGGGCCGCTAGCTGTCCCGCCGATCCTCGCGATGTCCTGCGCGGATGCTGGCGGTTCCTGGAAAGCATCCCGGATGGCTGGCTTGCGACTACCCAGGACGGGCGGGTCGGCGTCGTAAGGCAAGTCGATCACACCTGGCTGCGGCTCTCCCCTGTCGGTCCGGATGATTTGATTTACCGGTGCGAGCGATGCCGCCGTCTTTCCGCAGTTTCGGTCAGGGGAGTATGCGCCACCATAGGCTGCGCAGGGGTACTGCTGGAGTACCAGGTTCCTGCGGCCGAAGGAGACGACGATCACTACCGGTACTTGTATCGTTCTCTAAACCCGGTACCGCTTACCGCGAGGGAACATACGGGGCAGCTGACAAGTGTGGAGGCTGCGGAGATACAACAGCGTTTTGTCCGCGGCGAAATCAATGCACTGTCCTGTTCCACCACGTTCGAACTCGGTGTTGACGTCGGAGAACTCCAGTCGGTTGTCTTGCGCAATGTGCCCCCGACCATCGCGAACTACGTGCAGAGAGCGGGCCGTGCAGGCCGCCGTACCGACTCTGCGGCTCTCATCGTCACCTACGCTCAGCGCCGGTCGCATGACCTGTCCCGGTATCAGGATCCGGCCGCCATGGTGGCCGGGGAAGTGCGCGCGCCCTATGTACCATTGGCCAATGAACGCATCGACCGGCGACACGCTCATTCTGTGACGCTAGCCGCCTTCTTCCGGCAGGCCAAGCAACTCACTGGCGAAGAGTGGCGCTACGCTGGTGAGTTCTTCTTGCCTGGTCCCGGGAACACGCCACCGCCCAGCCAGCGAGTGCAGGGATACCTGACCCCGGTACCCGACGATGTCGCCCGGTCGCTGCGCCGAGTCCTGCCGGAGTCAGTCCAAACCGAGATAGGACTCGAGACCGGCGTCTGGGTAGGATACCTCATTGATCTGCTTGAGCAGATCCGGGCTGAACTAACCGAAGAGGTCGATGCCTTCGAAGAACGACGGGTGCAGGCAGTGCAGGACCGCAAGGGCTACCTCGTTGACCGTTACGAGAAGACCGTCAACACGCTGACAAAGCGTGGGCTCATCAATTTCTTGGCGAACCGCAACGTCCTTCCCAAATACGGATTCCCCACCGACACCGTCGAGCTCAGGACCCAATACTCCGATAGTCGTATTGGAAACAAACTCGACTTGTCTCGCGACCTGTCGTCAGCAATCTACGAATTTGCGCCAGGCGCCGAGCTCGTAGCGGGTGCATTGCTCTGGACCTCGGGAGGCGTCTACCGGCTGCCGGACCGCGAACTGATCAGTAAGTACTATGCGGTCTGCCAGGCTTGCGGAGGCTACCGTGAAGGCGACGAACAACTTGATCCGATCTGCCCCTCCTGTGCTGTTCAGCTGACTGGTGCCCCTCGTCGCTACTGCGTGCCCGAATTTGGCTTCGTAGCGCAGCGGGACACGAAACGGCCTGGGATGTCGCCGCCCCGGCGAAGCTGGAATGGCGCAACCCACGTCCTCTCGCTTGCGGCGGAGGTCGAGGAGACGACCTGGCAGCTAGCCAACGGCGGCACCGCGACAACCCGCGCTGGTTCACGCGGCCAGCTGATCGCGATCTCGGAAGGCCCGAACCGTGGTGGTTACCTGATCTGTGACTGGTGCGGCTGGGGCACCCCCGTCAGACCGAAGGTTCCAGCCAAGCATCCGCACCTGCTGCGCGATCGGGACTGCACCGGTCCACTCCAGTTGCGAGCCCTCGCGCACCGTTACGAGACCGACATCCTCGCGATCTCATTCGACGCGCTCGCCGCGCCGCTCGCATCCCACAGCCACTGGAGATCAACTCTTTACGCACTCCTCGAAGGAGTCTCAGAACGCCTTCAGATCAGCCGTGACGACATCGACGGCACCCTCTACCCGACGCCGGGAGGCCGGACTGCGTTGGTGATCTTTGACGCAGTGCCGGGCGGGGCCGGTAGTGCAATCCGCATCGCGCGTTCGTTCGACGAGGTCCTTGAAGCGGCGCTGACGCGGGTCTCCCGATGCGATTGTGGAGAAGAGACCTCGTGTTACGGATGCCTTCGCGGCTACCGAAATCAGCCCTTCCACGAAGAACTCCGAAGAGGTGCCGCCCTGGATTTCCTCCAGCCGCTCGTGCCGGCCGGAGGATCGCCACTGCATCCCTGGGCGCCTGATGCTGCGAGCCAGTGATCGTTGCCTACAGCTGCCAGACGCTACTGGCAAGATGGACGCGGGGGAAGCTTCCGCCCCGGCGGGCGAGCCGTGAGGGCACATGAAGGAGACGGGACCGTGGCGCAACGCGTTCAGCGCTGGATTGAGGTAACCCCGTCCCAATTCACGCACGAGACCGAGGGGCTCAACCTCATCCGTGCCCTTTTGCCTGCAAACGCACCTTTTCGGGCATGGTCCAACCTCGAGTTCCGCGACGGTCACGGCAAATGGCACGAGGTCGATCTCCTGGTGCTGGGCAGACGCCGTCTGCACCTGGTGGAACTCAAGTACTACTCAGGCACCCTGCGCGGGGACGACCTGACCTGGCGCCGTGACGGGCACCGCGCCGAGGACTCCCCGCTCAAGCTCGCCCGGCGCAAAGCCCAGCGACTGGCCAGCAAGCTCCAGGATGAGCTGATCCGCTGGGCGCAGGAAACCGGTGCCCGCATCCCCGATGCCCGCACCGTTGTGCCTTTTGTCCAGGAATCTGTATTCCTGCACCATCCCGGCATCCGGTGCCTGCTGCCGCCCGCCTCCCGGATAGACCTGTTCAGCCTGG
>OBLT010003173.1_pt1 | contig 10096 bp, 4 predicted proteins | sample 1518721 | NCBI WGS metagenome assembly OBLT01 (sample SAMEA3539307, study PRJEB22396) | soil metagenome | biome: tundra; feature: field; material: soil | place: USA | collected 2010-05 | depth 0.15 m | reverse complement strand
GGAAGAGCCGGACCAGGGGGTCCGGCGCGGACGGGGGCGTCCGCCCCACGTCGCTTTGTGGGGCAGGCGCTTTCGCCTGCCAACCCCGAAGCGGTGTATAAGGAGTTCTGCACGGGCCGCTAGAAACGCCGGTGAATCGATAGGAGGAGAACTGATGAAGATCATTTTGGCCGGTTGTTTGTTGACTTTTTCGCTTATGGCTGCCGACACGCTCGAGCAACGCATAGGCCGCTATGACGTGTCTAAGTTTCGCGTCGACAAGCCCACCCACCTGGGAGCGGGCGAACTGCACTACCAGACGCTGCTGCCCTCGGGTGCGGTGTATAACCTGAGCTTCATGCACCGCGGCATCATTTTGCCCAAGAGCGGAATCGGCAACCATTTTCACAACGCCAATGAGGAGATGTTTATTGTTTGGGGTGGCGAGGCTGAGTTTACGATTGACGGCCGCACCTCGATGTTGCGCGGGCCGGTGGGGGTTCCTCTGCGGGCCGGGCATTCGCATGCCGTCTACAACCCTGGTAACACGCCCCTGGAGTGGATGAATATCAATTTCCGTGTCAGCACTCGCCCGGAGATGCCACGGCCGCAACGCCCCGCGCCGGGTGGCCCTCCGGGCCTGCCTTCCTTCAGCGCCGATCCGACTGCTACTTTCAACATGGGCGACGACCGCGCGAACGCACCACTGGATCTGGCGCCTGTGTTCCAGTTCACGACGTTCTACCGGGAGACGATACGCCCCTTCGCCGGCTACGCCGCTAACAAGTCGGATGAGGCTGCATCGGCAATGCGTGTATCGAGGCTGCGCCCCGTCCCCGGCATGAACGGTGGCCATGGCAATGTTTTATACGAGCGCTGCCTCGGGCCCTCGACCTATACCGGGAACTGGGCATTTATGGACCACTACGTCCTGTCGCCAGGCGCGACGATCGGCCGCCACATGCACCAGGGAGTGGAGGAGATCTGGTACGTCATGAACGGAGAGGGGACGGTGACAGTGGGCAGCGAGACCGCCAAACTCGGCGCCTGGGATGCAGTGCCGATCCGTGCCAAGGAGGTGCATTCCTTCGAAAACACCGGCCCCCAGGATCTCGAGTTCATGGTCGTAGGCGTCGCCCTGGAGAAAGGCGTGCTGGATTCCGTAGATGTGAAATGACCGGCCGGCAACGCCAGCCGGATCAGTTCCCTCTGCCGCCCCGCGAGTTGAGAGTATCCACGGTGTCCACCCTCCTGGTGGCATCCCGAGACACACCGACGATCATGAATTCCAGAGGCTCGTTCCCGGTGTTCTCGAAGGAATGCGCCTCGCCGAGTTGGATCGGAATGGCATCGCCAGCATGGATTGGGGCAGTTTCGGAATTGCCTCCCCCGGCGCGGGACGGTGCTCCCGCTGGTATCGTCACCGCGCCCTGGCCATTCATCACGTAGTAGAATTCGGCCGCTTCCCGGTGCAGGTGGGGACCAGTCGAGGTGCCCGGAGGAAGCATCAGGTGGTCCACATAAGCCCAGGGGCCAAGAAAGACCGAGGTGTCGAGCGCGCGGCGGTACTGCACGGTGCCTTTCCCGCCGTTCATGCCGTTCACCGGGCGCAGCAGCCCGCGATCCAGCCGCATCGCCATGAAGACCGGTATGGGATCGAGCGGCACGTCTACCCGCGGGTCATCCAGGTTGAAGGCGTCATAAGTGCCCTTCATCGCCGACACGTTGATGTTCATCCACTGAACCACCTTGTCGGTGGCGTTGTAGATGGCATGGGAATGTCCCATCCGGCAAGGGGCGCCGGCCGGTCCTTTCAACAGGGACGTCCGGCCGTCGACCGTAAACTGCGCCTCACCGTCGAGAATGACAAACATCTCTTCGCATTGATTGTGGAAGTGAGCGCCGATCCCGCTTTTCGGCTCTATGATGCCCCGGTGCAGGAAAAACAGGTTGGTGTCCAGTGAGTGGGCGTCAAACAGGGCCATGTAATCCAATTGGCCCGCTCCATTGTGGACCGCCTTGGAAGGCTGGTATTTGGCTGGATCCGCGTGGACGATACGCTGGGCCAAAGGCTCGCGTGCCGCCAGCGGCAGAATCAGAGTCACCGCAAGACAGAGCGTCTTCATTCTTTTTTCCTTCTTTCTCGAATCAATGCGGCCGTACACGGCCGCCGTTTTAGGAATGTTACCACTTCCCGTCCCACGCGGAACAGTGTGGCAACATCCAGATTGCAGGCAGAACTACTGCGTCAAGCCGAACGCGAGTATGTTCTGCCCGGAGGCAACCGCCACGTACTGCTTGGTATCGAACACGTAAGTCATCGGCGAGGCCTTCCAAAGCTGGTTGGTCTGAAATTGCCAAAGCGGCTCGCCGTGAACGGCGTCGACCGCTTCAAACATCCCGCTGTCTTCACAGAAGAAGACGAGGCCGCTGGCAGTCGCCAGCGTCCCTCCCCACGAGTCCCCTCTTCCGACCTGCGGCAGCTCCCACGCGATATTGCCGGTTTGGATGTCGATGGCGCGCAGAACCTTTTGCGGCGTCTCATCGGGAAGCCCGCGCGCATTGCCGCCGAGGTAGCCTCTGAGGGCTTCCCACTCGACCGGCCTCTTGGTGATCACACTGCACGCCTCCAGGGTTTGCACATAGTACAGGCCCGTGGCCGGATTGTAAGACGTCGAGAACCAGTTGGAGGCGCCGTTCTGAGACGGGCAGACTGTGGCGCCTTGGGCGCTGGTCATCTCCAGGATCGGGTTTCGGATGGGGCGTCCGTCCGGCCCGATTCCCGTGGCCCAGGTAAATTTCTTGACGAACGGCTTGCCCAGCAGCAGCTTGCCGTCGGTTCGGTCGAAAACATAGAAGAAGCCGTTGCGATTGGCCTGGATCAGGAGCTTGCGTGGCTGCCCCAGCCAGTTCGCATCCACCAGCACCGGCGGTTCGGTGGCGTCCCAATCCCAAACGTCGTGCGGCGTGGCCTGGTAATACCATTTCAGCTTGCCCGTCTTGGCTTCGAGCGCCAGGATCGAGCACGAATAAAGGTTGTCGCCGCCACGCTCATCGTCGTTGTAATCGGGACCGGGATTGCCTGTGGGCCAGTACACGGTATCGAGTTGCGGGTCGTACGTGCCGGTGAACCAGGCGACCGCCGAAGGGTGTTCGATGCCTTTGCCTTTCCACGTTTCGGAACCCGGCTCGCCGGGCGCCGGCACGGTCCAGAAGCGCCACACTTCCTTCCCGCTGGCCTGATCGTAGGCCGCCAGGAATCCACGGACACCCTGTTCACCGCCCGCCGTGCCCGAGATTACGAGATTCTCCACCACCAGGGGCGCCGACGTTGCGTTGTAGTTTTGCCGCCAGTCGGCCATTTCGGTTTCCCACAGCACTGCCCCGGTCAACCGGTTCAAAGCGAGAATGTGAGCGTTGTCCGTGACCATGAACACGCGGTCGCCCGCCAGTGCCACGCCGCGGTTGAAGCCGCCCGCGGCATTGCCCACCAGCCCTCGCGTCCGGGGACGCTGGAAGTGCCAGAGTTCGCGCCCGCCGCCGGCATCCAGCGCATAGCACTCGTTGCCGCTAGTGACATACATCAAGCCGTCCGCCACCACCGGGGTCGTCTCCAGGCGTGCCACGTTGGGCATCGTGAACACCCACTTGAGCGCCAGTTTGGCGGCGTTGCTCGGGTTGATTTGGGTGAGGGTGCTATAACGGTTTCCGCCCACTTGGCCGTTGTAAGTGGGCCAATCCACTTGCGAAGTGACCGGCCGATAGCGGCCGTTGCCCGCCGTGCGCAACAGGTGGATGCGCTGGTCGTCGGTCCGCAGAGCCAGATCCAGAGAGCTTTCACCGAGCACCAGGCCTTCGAGGGTCTTCCCGTCGGTCGTTTCCACCTTCTTGCGCACGGAGGCCAACCCGCGTCCCCGAGGCCGCAAGGTGCGCAGAAAGCCGACCAGGTCGGTCATCTCCTGATTCGTCATGTTGAACGCCGGCATTCCTCGGCTGGGAATTCCGGCCTTGACCAGCTCAGCCAGTTCTTGGTCGTTGCGGTTGACTACCCGGAGGAGGATGGACGGGCCGAGTTCGCCGCCGGCGCCGTCTCCGCCATGGCATACCGCGCAATTATTGTCGTACTGACGCCGGCCGGGATCGGCAGCCTGAGCGGGCGCCTGAGCCCGCGCCTGGGCAAGGGCAACCCAAACCGACACGAAGAAACACAGAAGCAGCTTCTCAGTGCTCATAGATCTGTGGCTTAGTATATTCATTAGCGTAGGCAAGGATATCTCCCAATCGCGGGCGAGATCACAACGGCTAGGGACAAACCCAGCCTGCGGGTCGCGGCCAGCGTCGACGTGGAAAAGCGCATGAAGATCGGGGCGGGTAGAGGCCCGCCCCCACATAGTTCAAAAGAAAACCCTCAGACCTACCACAGAAGTTTCCCGCCTATCTCTATTTGTCTGCCATAGAGGTTGGCGGCTTCATGCAGAGCCTGGCCGAAGGTGGCACTGGTGACGCTGGTGACATCGGGGTTGGCCCGGTTGAGGCGGTTGGTCAGGTTGTAAGCGTTGCCCTTCAACTCGAAGCGGAGGCGCTCCTTGATCTGGAACTGCTTGGAAAGCCCCCCTTGCATCTCCCAATAAATGGGGCCGTGTATGCCAGGATATTCGATGGGATTCTCGCGGAGCGTGTACGCAGGCAGCACCGCGAAACACGAGTTGTTGAACCAATGCTGCGGCGTCGGACTCGAGATGGTCGGGTCGCAGCTAGCCTGCGCCGCGGGGAATTGCAAAATGGACCCCGAGTTGAAGTACCACGACCCGATCGTCTGCCAGCCTCCCAGCGCCATGTCCACGGCCCGGGGCGCGTTCGCCAGGAAATGACGGCCCTTTCCGAACGGAAGCTGGTACGTTCCGGCAATGGTTGCCCGGTGATGCGGATCGGGGCTGTCTATCAGATGCATGGTGTCGTTGTAATTGTCGAGGGTGTTCAGGAAATACACTGCCCCTTCGGCATTGCTGGGAGTCAGGAAAATGCTCTTCTCGCGGTTGTAAGTGTACGCGGCCAGGAAGTTGAACCCGTTGGCGAACGACCGCTGCACCTTGAAGTCCAGCGAATAATACTGGTCGCTATTATTGGGGTCGTTTCTGAAACCCTCATACATATTTCCATACTGGGGGCGCTGCACCAGTAATTGCGTGATCGGAACGGTCGACAGGTTTCGGAGCTGGCCCGGAAACTGTGCCGGCGTCAGGTACTGGTAGAAAGGATTCGCCACCGTGACCGAAGTGGCGCCCTTGTACTGAAGCGCAATCCGCGGGTCCACCTGGTTGACGTTCCAGGTGTAGTTGTAGTTATGGCCCCGGTTCATAAAGCCGGCTACTTCGACGATGAAATGGTTCGGCAACTCGTGAGAGAGGTTCAGGTTGAACCGGTCGTTCACCGCGCGAGTGAAATTCTGGTTGCCATAGGCTATATTGCTCGCCCCCAGCCCGGTGCCCGCTTTTGTGACATCGCCGGTATTGCATACCAGCGGATTGTTCGCCGGGAAGGGGTTGGAGACAGTAGCCTGCGGGATGCCATTGGTCAACGGCAAAGGAGTCTGCGAGCAGTCGTATCCGGGATAGGGGGGTTGAATGAAAGTGAGGTCCTGGTAGCCGCCATACGGCGTGCCTTGCAGGACCAATTCCGTAGGAATCACGTAACGGGCGAAACCAAAGCGCAGGGCGCTCTTGTCGCCTAGCCGCCACGCCAGCCCGACACGGGGCATGAACACAAACCTCTGCGGCTTCCACATGCCCTGCGAGCCCGAAGTGAACACCCATGAGCCGGTCCAATTGTACGGAACGTTCAGCATAGAGGTAGCGGACGCGGGCATCTGGGGCGGGTTCGCCCCCACGTTAGGACTCGGAACGGTGAAGTCGGGGCCGACGGACTCCTGGTTGAGGGGGTCGTGCCAAGGCGTCTCATACTCCCATCGCACGCCCAGGCTCACCGTAATGTTGCGAGTCAGCTTGAAGTCGTCCTGAAGGAAGGATGACCATTCACTCTCGCGATTCTGCTGATAGGGCGCCTTATAAAACAGGCTGGTTGTAGGCCCGTTCGAGGTGCTTCCGGATACCGTATTGTCGATCGCGCCCAGCAGCATGGTGGCAAATGAATCTCCGGACAGCGCCGTATTGGGGCTGAGGAAGGTATTGGCGGTCATGGCATTGGTGAAGTTGAACTGGTTTCCCGTAATGGTCACCAGGTGGCCGCCAAGGTGACGAAACTCAAGACCGGCCTTGAGGAAGTGCTTGCCGCGCTGCTGCGATATATGGGTGGAGGCGCTCTGGCCGTTGGGTTGCTGGTTCCACAGGACCCCTGAGCCGGAGCCCCAAGTCGAAGCGCCCTCAATCAAGATGCCTGGCGCATAATTCGGGTAAACGCCTTTCGCAAACAGATATTGCGTGTACCACGCGTTATTTGGCCAAAACGTCGTGAAGGGGTTATATGTGTTCTCGTTGTTCGTATAGGACAGGTCGACAAAACTGTGATAGTCCGCACGAAAGTCCACCACCGTGGTTGGATTGACCGTCCAAATCGCCTGGCCGCCATACACGTTGCCCTTACGCCTGCTGCCGCCGTAGTGGTAAATATCCGTAGCCGGGGCCGTTGTGAAATTACTGGCGGGAAACACGGGGAGGTTCGTTCGGTAGAAACTGGGCCGGCCAAAGATCCGCCACTTGTCCGTGGCATACCAATCCACGCGGTCCGATATGTCATAGTAATCCGTATGGGTCACGGCAATAGGACCCGCATAGTTGTTGGTACCCGTGATACTGTCCGGCGTGCGGTTAGGCGCAAAGGCCGACATGGCTTGCAGCCAGCGCGCACCCACGGGGTCCCAACGGTCTTGCGGGATCGCGTTCCCGGGGAACGGCGTCCGCGTGGCTGTCCCGGCGGTGGCATTGAAGACCGTGGTCCAGGGATCGTAGATGGTGCGCAGGCCGCCAGCGGTGTTTTTTGACTGCGAGAAGTTGCCCTGTTGCTCGAGCGCGCTGGCCACGGTATAAAGCCCGGACGACTGCGCACGGATTGTCTGCGACTCCCAACTGATGAAATTGAACAACTTGTTCTTGATAATCCGATGTCCAACATCTGCGCCATAGATATTGTTACGGCTGTAGGTCTTGGTTCCCGTAGTGCGGTCGGTCATGGCCTGGTATACCGGGTTCCTGTTCAGCTCAAAGGCATCGCCGTGCAACTCGTTAGTACCAGGCTTGGTGGCCAGACTGATCGTACCGCCCGCACTATGGCCCGTACCGGCATCCACGGCATTCTTCTCGACGCTGGTTTCCTCCACCGCGCCTGGGTTCGGCACAAACGCCGCCTTATACCCTATGCCAATGGGGCTGCCATCCACTTCCAGATCATTCTTGAGCGTGGTCGAACCTCCCAGGTTTACGCTATTCGGCGCCCAGCTATTATAGGGGTTCATCTCGTTCCGGCGCGTTTCCACCGCCGACGGCATGAGTTCCGACAGCTTGAACGGGTTGCGGTCAAAACGAGGTAGGTCAGAGGTGATTTTGCTGTCCAGCGTCAGCGAATCGTTGGCGGTGTTGAATTGAAGCTCGACCACGTTGCCGCTGACGGTGACCGATTCGCTGACGCCGCCGGGTTTGAGCGTTGCGTTTATCGTGACGTCGCCCATCGCCCTGATCTCGAAGTTCTCCTGCGAGAATCGGCCGAAACCAGTCGCTTCGATCGTGAGATTGTAAGTGCCCGGGTCCACGTAGTCGAAACGGTAGGCACCGGTTTCATTCGTGGACCTGGCCATTTTCACCCCAGTCTGGATATTGACGAGGGTCGCATTTGCCCCGGCAATAGCAGCGCCGCTGGCGTCGAGAACAACGCCTTGGACGTGCGCCCGGGCTTCCTGAGCTCTCAGGTTGCCACCAATTGGGCCGCCGATTCCTAAAACGAACAAACAGATGGCAAATCTGGCCGAAAACCGTAAATTTCGCATAGAACTCCCCTTGCCGGATCTGGCCGGTTCAATTTCGTCGCTTAGCGTCTAGTCGAGCACGACCGTTTAGGAGGGCTTTTCCCCTTAGCATCGCCCCCCATCACTTTCAACTAGTGGGGGAAGTCTATCCCAAAAATGACTGGCTGTCAAGGTGTAGTTCAGAGTAGTTCAGAATAATTCAGTGTAATTCACTACTGGGTGGTACAGGACTTTGCGGGAATCGATAAGTCTCGCTTTTCCAGCCGAATAGGCGGACTTTTGCCGGGAACGATTTGAACATTGACTCGGGGTCACCTCGATTCCAAGCGGTTGCGGCTGTAGATTGCGCTTAGCTCAGCGTTCTTGGTCATTCGCACGAAGGAAACGTCAGTCTCCACGGGCAGTACTCGCAGCTCGTGGGCCAGACCACCGGCGTTCGCTCTGACTCGATCATCATCTTGACCACGACCGGCTCCGCAACCGCCTCCCCAGGGCCCTGCGGCGCCTCAGTCCAGTCATGCCGATGCCGATACCCGCAAGTCCCGGTGTTACTGACCAACGACTTCAATCTGCCCGCATTTACGATTACGCAGATCCACAAGTGCCGCTGGCAGGTCGGATTGTTCTTAAAGCAGAGAGCTACCTGATCCGGCGGCTCTTTTGAAGGCCGCCGGAGTCAGTCTGGAGGAACAAAATAAAGAAATACTCCCACGGAGGTGGTTGGATGTATAATCGATGTTTGCCAGGTTGGCAAAATGGCAATTCTGGGTTAGGTGTCCGAGTTGCGGACGCTGGTTAATGACCAGTCCGCCCCCAGGTAACCGACTGGGTCCTTCGATCGCGGTTGTTTTTTGGAGGGTTGTGCTTATGATTCAACGTCTAAGCCGTCGGCAGTTCGTGACTGCCGGAGCGCAAATGCTCGCAGTCGCCAGGCTGGCGGGCATGGCAGCCGGCAAACCCCAGGTCGGCCTCGTTCAATCCGGTCATCGAAAGCTCTCGAGAACGCGGGGACCGGACCAGGAACTGGACTATGCAATGGTCCGCGAGATGGTCTGGAAGGCCATCGAATACGGCAAGCCGAGGGCCGGGAGCCTTGAAGCCAAAATCAAGCCCGGTTCCTGGGTGGTCATCAAGCCCAACATCGTTTACTTGAAACCGCAGATCGAGTATCGTAGCGGCGACGTCACCGATCAGCGCGTGACGCGCGCCGTATTCGAGTACGTGGCCGAGAAGTCGAAAGCGGCTCGCATCACGCTGGCGGAGGGCACCAGTTGCCGCGGCCTCAAGGATCCGCTGACGGACAACGTAGTGAGCCAAAACGACGTGCGCGTCGACGCTAGTACATATGATTGGGGCGACAAGGAGTTCCCTGGCGTCGGCGGAACCATGGAAGGGATGTTCAAGGATCTCTCCGCGAAGTATCCGGGCAAGAAGTTCGATTTTGTGGACCTGAGTTACGACTACGTGCGTGACGCCTCTGGCAAGCCCGTGCTCATGGAAGTGCCGAAGCTGAACGGCATGGCTGCGTTTTCCAATAAGAAGCAGTACTTCGTCAGCAACGCTATCAGCAAGTGCGATTTCCTGATCGATATCCCGGTAGCCAAGGTGCACATGGGCTGCGGTGTAACGGCCTGCTTCAAGAACTATGTGGGCACGGCCCCGCGGGCTCTCTATTTCACCGGCACCGGGTTCTGGAACATGGGCCTGCACAGGGACCACTCCGTGGACGGCCGCCTTGATCCGTTCATCGCCGACCTGGCGGCGTTCCACCCGCCCGACTACAATGTCGTTGACGCCATCCGCGGTTTGCAGTATTCGGAGCATAACAACGATTTGCCGGACCAGATGCTGCGCCATAACATTGTCATGGCCGGAGAGGACACCGTGTCCGTGGACGCCGTGGTCGCCACCCTGCTCGGTTTCAAACCCTCCGACATTGATTACCTGCAGATGGGAGCGGCGCGCGGTTTGGGCACCTTCGATGTGGGCCAGGTCGAGGTAGTCGGCGACGAACTCGACCGCCTGGCAGGGAAATGGGTCAAGCCCAGAAACTGGTACGCACGCTGCAACCGCGAGTGGTTCGTGACTCGTGATCCGGAGGCCAACCTGGGCTCCTGGAAGCGCTATGCCTCATTTGGCGAC
>OBLT010003170.1_pt1 | contig 10100 bp, 9 predicted proteins | sample 1518721 | NCBI WGS metagenome assembly OBLT01 (sample SAMEA3539307, study PRJEB22396) | soil metagenome | biome: tundra; feature: field; material: soil | place: USA | collected 2010-05 | depth 0.15 m | reverse complement strand
AGATTACAAGGTGACTGGAGTTCAGACGTGTGCTCTTCCGATCTACCGCCGGCGCTACTCTAAAACGGGAGTCTGAAGCTGGCCCGCCTGCGTGAAAATTTACGTTTATTTCTGCAAATAGTTGAAAATAAATAAGTTATTCGCAGAAATCCGATCACAAGCCTATCGTTTTGCGCACTTCTGTGGGATACTCGATTATAGAACAGGTTTTCAACATCAGAAATGTCCCAGTTGGACGACGCAGTCGTTAGATACAACAAACTGTTAGAGAGCGGCCCCTTTCGCGACCTTGCGTGGGCCGACGCGCTTCACCAGAAGATGGAGAGCTCCAAGCTTTCTTCCGGCGGACGGCTGATCTGTCCGTTTCTGCGGCCCAATTTTATTTCGCGGCGCCAATACGAAACGCTGGTCAAAACCGCCGAATCCCTCATCGGCGCGATCGACCGTATGGAGCAGATGGTGCTCGGCAGTCCGGCCCTGTTGGCACGTCTCGAGCTGCTGCCTGCGGAGAAGATGCTGGCCGCGATCGATCCCGGTTACCAAGCCCTGGAAGTGGCCGCGCGGCTGGACACGCACCTGAACAATGGCAGCCTGCACTTCGTGCAGTACAATGCGGATTCGCCGACCGGCGCCGGTTATTCGGACGCGCTCGCCGAGTTGTTCTACGAGATTCCCCCGGTGAAGGAGTTTCGCAAGAAGTACTCCCTGGCGAAGGTCGGCAGCCGCAAGCATCTGTTGCAGGCGCTGTTGAAATCCTACAAGCAGTTCGGCGGCACGAAGAAGCCCAATATCGCCATCGTGGAGTTTCGGCCGGCTTACCATTCCGGCCAGAGCGAGTACGAACTGTTCCGCGATTTCTTCCGTGAGGAAGGCTATGCGGTGGAGATTGTTTCCCCCGAGCAACTGGAATATCGCAATCACACACTGCGCAAAGGCAACTTCGAGATCCAGGTGGTGTACCGCCGCCTGGGCGTGCAGGAATTCCTGCTCCGTTTCGATCTGACACATCCCCTGGTGCAGGCCTATCGCGAGCGCGCCGTCTGCGTGGTCAATAGCTTCCGCTCGGAGTTGGCCCACAAGAAGGCCATGTTCGGCCTGCTGACCGATGAGAGCGTGACCGCCAAGTTCCCGGCTGCCGAGCGCAAAGCCATTCGCGACCACGTGCCGTGGACGCGCCTGGTGGCTGCCGGCAAGACGACGTACGAGGACCGCCCCATCGATCTTCCCGAATTCATCGCGCAAAACCGCGAGCGGCTGGCGCTCAAGCCCAACGACGACTACAGCGACCTGCACTCCTACTTCGGCTGGGAGATGGACGGCGCGGAATGGGAGAGTGCTCTGAAGCAGGCGATGCGTTCGCCTTACGTGGTGCAGGAGCGCGTGGAGCCCGTCCGTTCGGTGTTTCCGCTGATGAGTTTCGGCCACCTGGAGTTTCGCGAGATGCAGGTGGATGTGCATCCGCACGCCTACCTGGGCAAAGTGCAGGGCTGCTCGAGCTGGCTCTCCACCGGCAAGACCGGCTTCTCTTCCGCAGCCGGTATCGTCCCGACCTTTATCCTCGAACCCAAAGCGTGACGCCTGCCGGGCTACGCTTGGCGAACAGGGCAGGTCAGTGAGGCGGCCCCACGGTGTTACGCTGGAAGCTATGCTTCAGCCGCCCGCCCCGAAGATTCAGTTGATCAACACGGCCGATTACCGCGAGAACTATGCCAACAGCGTCCAGGTGCGTGTGAATCTCTGGGACTTTCTTCTTCTGTTCGGCCGGGTCAACCAGACCGCCCCGGACAGCGTCTCGATCCAGAATTTCCAGGGGATCTATGTCAGCCCGCAACAGGCCAAGGCGCTGCTCAACGTGCTCCAGCAGAATGTCACGCAGTACGAGTCGGCCTTCGGTGAAATCCGGCTGGAGCCCCAGACTCCCGGCGGCATCATACAGTAAACCCGGGCTTTGCTAGCCCAGGCGCGCCTCGCTGCGCACGGGGATGGAAGTCTGCCCGATCCCGCTGCGGCACAAATACTCCATCAGCAGGATCATTTTCAGATCCCGGTCTGCCGGCCCGCGATCGGGCAACTCCTGGCGGCCCTGAAGCTCGGAAACCTCCCCGGATATGAGTCCGTCGCCATGGGGCTTTCCCGTGGACGCCAGGATGCACGCTCCCAGAAACGCGGCGATAAACTGCAGCTCATCGCACGAAAGCCCGCGTAGGAACCGGCGAACCCGGGATTTTAGGGAACTCTCAGCGCACGCTACCAACGCGGCTACCAAAGCGCTTCGCACGGCAGATCTCCTGTCGGTGAGGAACCATACTAACTCTGTGGATCTTGCCGTATTATTGCGGAAACCGAATTCCGGTGCAAGTGGGTATTTCGGCTTTTCTACCTGGCGCAATCGCCTGGTCCCGGCACCTGGCGTCCGGCGGGATACGATTCTCGGACTTCTAATACTTCCGCATCCGCCACTGTCCGCTCGGCTCGAGCCTGCGCCCGAGACCCACGCCGTTCCGCGAAAATGTGCGTGAACTGTGCACCCAGGAAGAAGATCTGCGCCGAGTAATAGACCCACACCAGGAAGACGACCAGCGATCCGGCGGCTCCATAAGCGGACCCCACGCTGGCCTTTCCGAGATACAGACCGATCAGAAACTTACCGATCGAAAAAAGCAGCGAAGTCACGGCCGCGCCGATCCAGACATCCTGCCATTCGATGTGGACATCGGGAACCAGTTTGTAGAGCAGTGCGAACAGCACCGTCACCGCCAGGAACGAGATCAACGTGCTCCCCACGTGAAGCAGTGCTTCGGGCGCTGGCAGGAGATGCTCAAAGAACTTTCCGGCCGCGGCGATCGCGGCGCTCACCAACAGGGAAACGATCAGCAGAAAACCAATCCCCACCACCATGGCGAATGAGACGAATCGGTATCGCACCATTCCCCACAGGCCGCCGCCACCGATGATTTTTACTCCCCACACCAGGTTCAGCGAGTCGCGCAGTTCCCCGAAAACTCCCGAAGCGCCCAATAGCAGTATGAAGACTCCCAGTACCGCCACCATGATCCCGGCGAACCCCGACGACGTCTTGTGAGTCTCCAGCAGCATGGCTTGGATGGCCGCCCCTCCCTCCCGGCCCACCAGGCTCTGGATCTCGTACACGATCTGGCCCTGGGCCGCCTGCCGTCCGAAAACCAACCCTGCGATCCCGATGCTCACGACCAGCAGCGGGGCCATGGATAGGGTTGTGTAAAACGCCAGTGCGGCGCCGAGCCGTGGAGCGTTGATCTCGCTCCAGCCCGACACCGCCTCGGCAATGAAGTTCTTGATCGACCGCGCAGTCACGGGCTTTACTGTAAGCCTCACAGTGGAACGAGCAATCGCAGGGCCAGTCTGCAGGAATCGTACGGATCCGGGCCGAACCAATGGGGTTGTGTTGGACTTCCCGCTGAATGAGCAGTGCGAAAAAACTTCAGACTTCCAGCCGGCCCGACCCGAACGGGCGGAATTTCGGCAAGTTCTGCTCCCGCCGCAACTCGAGGATCAGGGTCATCACCAAATGCTCGATCGCATCCCGGACCTCGCAGTGCTCGTCGAATTTCAGATAGACGGGATCGGGGATGTCCCAGCTTCGGATGGATGCGCCGACGCTGTCCGGAAGGTCGAATCCGCTCATGTTGATGACGACATCGAATTGCGCGCGGCCCAGATGCCGGATGCTCTTGGGAAAGTGGTCGCGCAAATCGATACCTTTCTCGAGCATCGCACGCATGGTATCGTCTGCCACGCGTATAGCGGGAGTGAGCCCCGCGCTCGCCGCCACCAGCACATCTTCGCCATATGCGCGCGCAAACCCTTCGGCCATCTGGCTGCGGCACGAGTTGCCGAGACAGACAAACAGGACATGCTTCAAGGGAGGGGTCACAGTTTCTCCAGGAAGAGTTCGTGTACGCGCCGATCCGAGGTCAGTTCGGGATGAAAGGTCGCCACCACATGCCGCCCCTGCTCGACCAGCACGGGGTCGCCCCGATATCGCGCCAGCACCTTGGTCTGGCTGCCGAGCCGCCGAATGATGGGCGCCCGGATGAAGACCGCCTCCAGTTTGCCGGGCGCCGTACGGTCGAGGAATTCAGGCTCGGGATCGAGTTCCGCTACACGGCTGTCGATCTGCCGGCCATAGGCGTTCCGTTCCACGCCAATGTCCATGAAGTCCAGGCTATCCTGCTCGGGGCGGGAAACTTCATGCGCCATCAGAATCGCCCCGGCGCACGTTCCAAACACCGGCTTGTGAGCGCCGAATTCCGCCAGCTTCTCCATGAGCCCTTCATAGCGTAGCAGCTTGAGCATGGTGGTACTTTCGCCGCCGGGAATGATGAGCCCGTCGATCGCGTCGAACTGCTCGGGCTCCCGCACGTAGACCGGCTCGGCGCCGGCGCGCTGGACTGCCGCGCCATGCGCCTCAAAATCCCCCTGTAACGAGAGGATCCCAACCCGTTTCATCACCAGCCCCGCGTCTGCATCAACTCCGACTCGGGCAGCTTGGACACGTCGAGTCCCGGCATGGCTTCGCCCAGCGCGCGGCTGGCTTCCAGCAGCTTTTCGGGGTTATTGAAATTCTTGGCCGCCTTCACGATGGCATTCGCACGGGCCGTCGGGTCGGACGACTTGAAGATCCCCGAGCCGACAAACACCGCCTCGGCGCCCAATTGCATGACGAGCGCAGCATCCGCCGGCGTGGCGATCCCACCCGCGGAGAAATTCGGCACCGGGAGTTTACCGTTCTTGGCTACCCATTCCACCAGTTCCAGCGGAGCCTGGAGCGTCTTGGCCTGGTGCACCAGTTCCTCCTTGCCGAGCACCGTGAGCTGCTTCATTTCTTTCACGATGGTGCGGATGTGGCGGACCGCCTCCACGATGTTGCCCGACCCGGCCTCGCCCTTCGTCCGGATCATGCACGCTCCCTCGGCAATGCGCCTGAGCGCTTCGCCCAGGTTGCGCGCCCCACACACGAAGGGGACCATGAAATCGTTCTTATCGATGTGGTGCTCTTCATCGGCGGGCGTGAGCACCTCGCTTTCGTCGATGTAGTCCACGCCGAGGGCTTCCAGAATGCGCGCTTCCATGAAATGGCCGATTCGCGCCTTCGCCATCACCGGGATGGTCACCGTCCTCATGATCTGCTCGATAATGCCGATGTTAGCCATGCGGGCCACGCCGCCATCTCTTCGGATATCCGAGGGCACGCGCTCCAGCGCCATCACCGCCGAGGCCCCGGCGTCTTCGGCGATCTTGGCCTGCTCCGCATTGGTGACGTCCATGATGACGCCACCCTTCAACATTTCCGCGTGTCCTACGTTGACTCGAAACCGTTCGCTCGAAAACTGAAACATGTCATTCACTCCGTAACGGACAAATCTGTGGGACAGGCCTCCTGGCCTGTCTTCCTATCCCCTACAAGACAGGCCAGGAGGCCTGTCCCACATCCATAACCCTTCACACCATCGCGGGCGCGGGCTCAAAGCTGCGTGACGCGGTTTCGATCTCGCCCGAGAAAATCCTTCCCAGAACCGCAAGGCCCGCCCGGATCTGGTCCGGAGGCAGCCCCGCAAAACTGAGCCGCAGCGCGCCCGGTTCCAGCCGCGACACGGCGAAATACCGCCCCGGCAGATAGGCTACGCCTTCCTTCTGTGCGCGCGACAGCAATTCACCGGCATCCAGCGGCTCCGGCAGCCGCACCCACACGTTCATCCCTCCCTGGGGCCGCGTCCACCGTGTTCCCGGAGGCAGATACTGCCGGCAGGCGTCCAACGTGGCCGCCAACCGTTCTGCGCCTGCTTCCAGCATCCGTGCGCGGTGCGCCTCCAGGCGCCCGGATTCCGCGAACTCGAGCAGCACCGCCTGGGAAAGCTGGTCGGTGTGCAGGTCCGCAGCCTCCTTGGCCTGGCGCAAGCGATCCATCAGGGGCTTCGGCCCTACCGCCCACCCGACCCGAAGACCGGGAAAACTCACTTTGGAGAAGCTGCGCAGCAGCACCGTGCCGCCGTGATGGTCCAACTGCTTGATCGCCGGCGACGGATCGCCCGAATATCGCAATTCGCCATAGGCGTCGTTCTCCACCACCGGCACACCCGCGGCGCCCGCCGCCTCCAGTAATCCAAGCCGCGCAGCTAATGGCATCGTGGCACCTGTAGGGTTCTGGAAATTCGATGTCACCACCAGGAATCGCGGCCGCTCACGGTCCAGTACCCGTTCCAGTTGGGCCACTTCCAACCCCTCGGCGCCTACCGGGATGCCCATCAGCCGGGCGCCCATTCCGCCGAGCAGGTTCTTCAGCCCGGTATACACAGGGTCCTCGACCGCCACCGTGTCGCCGGGCCGGAGCAGCACCCGGCCGATCAGGTCGAGTGCCTGCTGGCAACCATTGGTGATGATCAGGTCGTCACCAGGACCCGCGAGACCCTGGCCCCGGGCCTCCTCCAGCAGGTGCCGCCGCAAGGGCTCATAGCCGCTGGGAGAGCCCAGTTGCAGGATATCGGCAAGATCTTCGCGGGCCAGAACCGTGGCGCAGGTAGCCCGAAATTCGTCCAGCGGGAAAAGTGCGCGCGACGGCCGGGACATCACAAAGCTGATGACTTCTTTGCCGAATCCGCCCGAAAGCGAAGCCGGCGGCGTTTCCGTGCGCTCCAACAACGCACTCCAATCCACCCCACCCGCGGCCGTTTCGCCCGTTACGAAACTGCCGCGGCCTACTTGTCCGGCGATCAGCCCCTCGGCCTCCAGCATTTCGTAAGCTGCCGAAACGGTGGTCCGGTTCAGTCCAAGCTGGCCAGCCAATTCCCGCGTGGCTGGCAGGCGGTCGCCGCGAGCCAGCTCCCCGGACCGGATCTTCGACGCGATTTGGGCAAAAACCTGGCGATAGAGCGGAACTTCGGAATCGTGGGTAAGCGCAGGCCGGAACTCCATCCAGCCATACCATACCACATTGGACTGGCTGGCGGGGAAGCGGGTCCCAACTTTCAGCTATGGCGCACGCCCAATTTCCGCAGAATGGTCATCATCGGACACCAGTCTGTGAAAGCCGACTGAAACAGGTTGAGTCCGACAAACCCGGTGAATAGATACCAATACGGGTTCACCCAATAACCGAGTGCGAGGCTCAATAACACGAAGGCCCCCGCGAGCATACGCAGATAACGGTCGACTGTCATACGAGCTTCCTTTGTCTGTTGAATAGATAGAACAGCACCGGGACGGTCATGCGCGAGAGCAGCAGGGAGGCGATTTCACCCGCCATGAGCGCAATGGCCAAGCCCTGAAAGATGGGATCGAACAGAATCACCGACGAACCGGCCACCACGGCGGCGGCGGTGAGCATCATCGGACGGAACCGAACCGCTCCCGCATCGATCACCGCGGCGTCGAGCGGCATGCCCTCGGCCAAACGCAGTTCTATGAAGTCCACGAGGATGATCGAGTTCCTCACCACAATGCCGGCGCCGGCGATGAAGCCAATCATTGAGGTCGCCGTGAAGAAGGCGTGCAGGAGGCCGTGCGCCGGCAGAATGCCGACCAGTGAGAACGGGATTGCGGCCATAATGATCAACGGCGTCAAGAACGATTGGAACCAGCCTACTACCAACCCATAGATGAGGATCAGCACGGCCGCGAAAGCGATGCCGAGATCCCGAAACACCTCGTAGGTGATATGCCACTCGCCGTCCCACTTCATCGAGTAGCGCTCGGGGTTCGACGGAAGCGCCGCCATATGCTGCTCGATCTGGTATCCTTCCGGAATTTTGATCTTGTCGATCTCCGGCCCGAGTTTCAGAACCGCGTAAACCGGACTCTCGATCTCTCCGGCAATGTCGGCGGTCACGTAGGTCACTGGCATCAGGTTCTTGTGGTAGATGCTCTTGTCCTCGATCGCCTTCTCGACGTGCACCAGTTCTCCGAGTGCGACCTGCCGTCCGTTGTTCCCGGCGACTTTCAGGCTCCGGATACGCTCCATGTCCGAACGAGTAGCCCGGTCCAGCCGGACGTTGAGCGAGACATCCTCCTTTTCGGCGTCCTGATGCAGCAGGCCGGCGGGGTAGCCGGCGGAGGCCACCTGCATCGCGCGTGCGATGTCGTCCTCGGAGATCCCGTTGATGGCGGCTTTCTCTTCGTCGACCGACAGGTTGTATTTCGTCTGATCGTCTTCTACGTACCAATCGACGTCGACGACCCCCTTGGTCTGCTGGAACAGATCCCGCATCTGGCGCGCTAGAGCGATCCTTCTATCCATGCTCGGGCCGTAGACCTCCGCGACCAGCGTTTCGAGCACCGGAGGGCCGGGCGGCACTTCGGCGACTTTGATCCGCGCGCCATAGCGCTCGGCGATAGGCTGAATGCGCTGGCGCACCCGCTTGGCGATCTCGTGGCTTTGCAGGTTGCGCGCACCCTTCGGCAGCAGATTCACTTGAATATCCGCCACATTCGGCCCGCGCCGCAGGTAGTAATGGCGCACCAGTCCGTTGAAGTTGTAAGGCGACGCCGTTCCCACATAGGTCTCGACATTCACCACCTCGCGCTGCTTCTGAGTTTCTTCGGCGAGCAACTGAGTCACGCGCGCCGTTTCTTCAAGCGTCGTGCCCGTGGGCATATCGACGATCACCTGGAACTCGCTCTTGTTGTCGAACGGCAGCATCTTGACTTTGACAAAGCCGAAGTAGAACAGAGAGACGGAGGCCAACAGCAAGACCACCACGCCGCCGACAAAGCTCCATCGCAGGACGGCCCGGTGCAGGAGGCTGCCCATGAAGCGCCGGTACAGCCGGGTTACGAAGTCCTCCCGTTCGCCCTCATGATGCCCGCCGGGCTTAAGAATCCGGACCGCCGCCCATGGCGTCACGATGAAGGCCACCATCAGCGAGAAGAGTATCGCGGCGCTGGCGCCGATCGGGATGGGGCGCATGTACGGTCCCATCAGCCCGCCGACGAACGCCATCGGCAGAATCGCGGCGACCACGGCCAGTGTGGCCAGAATGGTGGGATTTCCGACTTCGTCCACAGCCTCGACGGCGACCTCGAACGGGGGCCGATCGTGATTGGCCGGCATCCGCCAGTGGCGCACGATGTTCTCCACCACGACGATCGCATCGTCGACCAGAATACCGATGGAGAAGATCAGGGCAAAGAGCGTAATCCGGTTGAGCGTGTAGCCGTAGAGATAAAAGACCGTGAGGGTCAGCGCCAGGGTCACCGGAATGGCCGTGAATACAATCAGCGACTCGCGAAGGCCCAGCGTGATGGCAATCAGGACACTCACCGAAATCACGGCAATCAGCATGTGCCAGAGCAACTCGTTGGATTTCTCTTTGGCCGTGTCGCCGTAGTTCCGGGTGATCGTCATTTCGACGTCGGATGGGATCGCCGCGCCTCGCAAGGGCGCCAGTCGATTGAGGACGTCCTCGCCCACCGTGACGGCATTGGTTCCCTTGCGCTTGGAAACGGCGATCGTCACCGCCGGGTAGAAGCCCCTCCCATCGGAAAAGCGCACGTATTGCGAAGGCTCCTCGCCGCCGTCGGTCACCTGGGCGACATCGTGCACGAAGATCGGCTTGTCGTTGGTGACGCCGGCGACCACGTTGCGAACGTCCTCGGCGGTGCGCAGGAGCTGACCGGTTTCCAAAAGATATTGCCGGTTGCCGCTCGCGAACTCACCCGACCGCATCCTGCGGTTGGAGAGGCGCAAAGCCCCCACAACCTGCAACGGTGAGAGGTTGAAAGCACCGAGGCGGGCTGGGTCCAGAGCAATGCGAACCTCCCGGCGCTGGCCGCCGATCAGAGCCACCGCCGAGACGTCCGGCGTCTGCTTGACAGTGTCATCTACTTGCGCTGCGATGCGCCGTAGCTCGAAATCGCCGTACCTCCTGCTCCAGAAGGTGAGTGCCAGAATGGGTACGTCGTCAATGGAGCGAGGCTTCACCAACGGAGCCGAAGCGCCAGGCGGGATCAGGTCTAAATTGGCGTTCAACTTCTGGTTCAACCGCACAATGCTCTTCTCTTCGTCCTGCCCCACCAGGAAGCGAACGATGGCCGTGGACATGCCGGGGCTGGAAGTCGAGTAGATG
>OBLT010003168.1_pt1 | contig 10102 bp, 10 predicted proteins | sample 1518721 | NCBI WGS metagenome assembly OBLT01 (sample SAMEA3539307, study PRJEB22396) | soil metagenome | biome: tundra; feature: field; material: soil | place: USA | collected 2010-05 | depth 0.15 m | reverse complement strand
ATCATCGGCGTCGCTCACCGCAAGCGCCAGGCACTGATTACTTCGCGATATCAACACATTGCAATCGGTCGCGCCAGCACTGCGGCAATTTGACTTCGCGAGATCTTCCGCCGCGCCTTGGGTAGCTTGCCCATTTGAACCTCCCGAGTGCAGCGTGCTCTCTGAAAACGCAATCGCAGTCCACTGGGGGGCCGGCACATTCATTGAGTAGCCAGCCGGACAATCCCAGCGCATGAATTGATCGTTCCATGTGCACAGCCCTGCCCCGACGCAGGCGCCACGCCCACACCGCAGGTCGCCGCCGTGAAATACAGCGCTGCACAAAAACTCCGAACACACTTGGAGTTCACGAAGGCGGTTCTGCGGATAAGTCTTCTCACAATAAACCTCCCATGAATTGTGGTTTTTTTGAAAAACGTTCTTCGGCGCTCCAATTCCACTTTGGTTCAACGCGAAATCCGATCTCTGGCGGGCGATCGGCACACCAGAAGCATACGCGCTTGTCGGCCCGCGTTAATCGGTCCGCCTACCCCCGGCCCTCTTTACACAAAGTAAGCCTCCCTCGGCGCACAATGATCAGCACAAGAACCTTGGAGACGGCACACCTGCCCCTGATTCCAAATTCTCTCCGCCCCAAACAGCAGAAGCGCCGCCCAAAGGCGGCGCTTCTTCGAGTAAAAACAGACTAAGGCCTACAACGTCGATTCGATCTCAAAACCCCAGGCCTCGAGAAGGGCCTCAGGGATGTACTTTGAATTCTTGTTCCTGCGAGCCCATTCCCGTAGACGGGTGGACCGGATGTACTGATCCGGGCTGAGCTTGAACTCCTTCACAATCTGCTCGAAAGAGGTCACTGTGGGCACAACCGGGCCGATGGGCTCCGGCTTGCCCCAATTTGGATTTCCACGACGCTTTGCCATCGATTTGGTTTCCTTAAGAAAGCGGTGAATTGCGCTGACATCCTCGGAAACGGGCTGGGGGAACCTGTCTTTCCTGAGGTAACTCTAGAGTCTTATTTTACGGATTTTTCCTTCAAAAATCAATAGGAAAATGAGGTTTCTGCGATTTCAGTCTCCGCCCATCATTCGAGATGAATCCAGGCTTTATATACTTGTTCCATATAGCTTTAACAGTCGACTCTCCGCTGGGTTCATCGCCTGAATTTGCCGGGTGAATTCCCTCAAATTGGGCACACTGAGCCCGATTTGGGGCCATGACTCTTATTACAATAGCAAGTTATGTGGAAATCCTGGCGAACTTTGGCCTGCGGCCTGCTGCTCATGGCCGCTGCACTTCCGCGTTGCGGCGCAGTCGAACTCAAGGTGAGCCGGGATGCCATTGAACGCACCCTGAAACTAAAGCTCTTCAGTAGCCCCGACGGCCGCTATTACTTGAAAGGCAGCCCTACGTCCGCCTGCTCCGTATACGCCGAGGACCCGCATCTGACGTTCGTCGACGACCGGATCGTAGTAAAGCTCAAGACTCACGCCAGGCTTGGAAAGTCGGTAGGTGGGGCGTGTCTCGGGATCTCGCTTTCACTGCCAGCCCAGGTCTCGCTCGCACCAGTCGGTGACGGCGAATCTGTCGGCTTTCGCGATGCCCGCGTGGATCGCGTCAGTGACCGTCAGGAGCTCAACTTCCTCCTGACCCCATTCCTGAGCCACCAGATCCCTTCTTCCATGAAGGTGAATGCCGCCGACTTGCTCCGGGCGGCGCTTCAAGGCTCCACCGCATCCTCCGGATACAAGGTTGCATTGGAGAGGCTCAAAATCCATTCCGTCCAGATCCAGGACGACTCCCTGGTTGTGGATGCCGACGGCGATTTGAGCGTGCAATAAAGCCCTAACCGCAGTCGAAACAGATGTCTATACAATAGCTAATCTGTGAGCGCGGCGCAGCCGTTACTCGGCCATTTCGTTTTCTGGGGCTTCGCGTCGGTCTCGTCCCGCTCGAAGTTGATGCCATCCTTGCGGCCTGTGATGCCGACGGCAAAACTTACAACGACATCTACGCCACCCTCCCGCTGAACTTCACCAACGCGCAATACGGCCGGTTTATAAGAACCGGTCTGGCCATGTGTCAGATGCTGGATCTCCCCGCCGGCCCGGTTTTTCTACGCGCCGGCGTCATGGACCCATGCACCGGGCACACCGGCGCACTGGAGTTTCCCATGTTGGTCCTGCCACCCAACCCAACTGTTACGCAGTCTTCCTTCGTGGCTCTGCAGTCCACGCCTTAGAGCCAGTTCACTCATCCACTTGTTTCGTTCACATCGCCAGCCGGGCTCCGGCCAACCCTCGCCAACGCAAGGTACAATCCTTAGCCATGATGTTTACTCGCAGAGAATTCGCCAAACTTGGAACGCTCAGCCTCGCCGCCCGCTTCGCGCCCGCTCTCAACGCCCAGGCCCCTTCCAAGAAAACTGGCTACGCGGTGATCGGGCTCGGCCGCATCGCCGACCATTTCATGCGCGGCGCCCTCAATACGTCCAACTCGCGAACCACCGCTCTGGTCAGTGGTCATCGCGACAAGGCTGACCGCATCGCGGCTCAATACGGAGTCCCGTCAAGCTCCATCTACAACTACGAAAACTTCGACGAGATCGTGCACAATCCCGCAGTGGACGCCGTCTACGTAGCGCTACCCAACTCCATGCACGCCGAGTACACCATCCGCGCCGCCAAGGCTGGCAAGCACGTGCTCTGCGAAAAACCCATGTCCACCAACGTGGCTGAAGCTGAAGCCATGATTGCCGCCTGCAAGACAGCCAACGTCAAGCTCATGATCGCCTATCGTTGCCACTATGAGCCCACCAACCTGCGGGCCATCAAGCTCATCCGCGACGGCGCGCTCGGCCAGGTCCAGGCCATCGAAAGCACCTTCGGGTTCAACATGGCTCCCGGCGAGTGGCGGCTCAGCAAAAAGCTAGCTGGCGGAGGCCCGCTCTTCGACGTCGGCATCTACTCCCTCAACGCCTGCCGCTATCTCACCGGGGAGGAGCCCGAACACATTGAAGCCTTCGCATCCACCATCGACCACGATGGCCGCTTCAATGAAGTCGAAGAGAACGTCTCCTGGACCATGCGTTTCCCCTCCGGAATTGTCGCCGCGTGCAACACCACCTACGGCGCACCCATGGAAGGCTACTACCGCGTGCACGGCTCCAAGGGCTGGCTTCACGTCGACGAGGCCTTCTCCTACGATGGCCTCCACCTGCACGCCGACTTTTCCGGCACGCAACTCGACGAGCCCAACCCGTCCAAGGACCCTTCTCATTTTCAGGCCGAGGCAGATCACTTCTCCCACTGCGTCGAGAACAACCTGGAACCGAAATCCCCCGGCGAAGAGGGCCTCCGGGACATGCGCTACATCACCCAGATTTATCACTCTGCCGGCATCACCATTTGACCTTGTTTTTGAGTTCCTGCATCCGACGGGCGAGGGGTGGAGGCCGGCGGCTGCCCGCCGGTATCAGCACTGTCCAATAACGCCTCTTCGCCCCCGACAGCTTGCAAGAGAAGGCGGAATAGTCCTGAAATCCTATGGTAAGACATCACCGACACGGACAATGGGGGCACGAAGAACCTATAATCTGGCGCCGAGGACCCCTCTATGAAAAGGCTCGTTTCCTGTCTGCTTGTTTTCACGTTGACGTGTCCCGCACTGTGGTCTGACCCTGTTCCCAATCAAAAACACATAGACCATATTCAGAAGAAGATCTCCGAATCCATCACGCAGCACCGGAGCGTCGCCATCGACACTTACGACCATCGCCGGTTGCATGGCTTGGTAACTGAAGCTGGCGCAGACGGGTTTGTCCTTGCGATTCAAGGCACGTCAGCGACGCTGAAGTATGCCCAGGTCGAGAAGGTAGGGTGGTCCACACCGGTAGTTTCAAGAATGGCCAAGGCCGCCATAGTTGGCTCTATCGCTGGAGCTGTAACCATCGCAGTGCTGCTTCTGGTCGTAGGGATTCACGACTAGTGTCGTGCCTCTGAAATTCGTCCAATATTGCTGTCTCTGCTTCTCACTGCGCAAAGCTTCGATCAACTTGAGAAGCATCGGCCGTTTGGCGCCCACTCCGCATTCCAAACCGCCAGTTCCAGGCGGGCGAAGTTGCGCTTTGAGATTTGCTCGAGTACCTCGGCAACCCAGGCGGGCTGACGGCTTCCATTGATCAAGACTCCGATACGAAGCGGAGCGCGCCCATAGGATGAAGTGCGATGCGAGAACGCATCCATCTTGCATCGCTCCCCCTTCGCATTCTATCGCTGCCATGGCTCCACGCCCCAGTACTCGGATCACGCGAACGTATTGGCTATCAGGCTCTCACCCCAACCCAAGAACCTCGCGATTGCGCGCCTGGTCCGCCCCGCCGCCGGCAAAATCGTCGAACGCCCGCTCCGTCACTCGAATAATGTGATCGCGAGTAAAGATTGCACCCTCTGCCGCGCCCGCCTCGGGATGCTTGATGCAGCACTCCCACTCCACCACCGCCCAGCCTGGAAAGTCATACTGCGCCATCTTGCTGAACACCGCCTTGAAATCGATCTGCCCGTCGCCAAGTGAGCGGAACCGCCCTGGCCGGTCAATCCAATCCAGGTAGCCGCCGTAAACCCCCGCCCGTCCGCTCGGCCTGAACTCGGCATCCTTCACGTGAAAGGCCCGAACGCGATCGTGGTAGATGTCCAGGAAAGCCAGGTAATCCAACTGCTGCAGAATCATGTGGCTCGGGTCATAGAGAATGTTGGCCCGCGCATGCCCGCCCACAGCTTCAAGAAAGCGCTCGAAGGTTGCGCCATCATGAAGGTCTTCGCCTGGATGCAACTCGTAGCAGACGTCCACACCCACCTCGTCAAACGCCTGCAAAATCGGCAGCCATCGCCGCCCCAACTCCGCAAATGCTTCGTCGATCAGTCCGGCCGGCCGCTGCGGCCAAGGGTAGAAAAACGGCCACGCCAACGCGCCCGAAAAAGTAGCATGCGCATCCAGCCCCAGTCTCTTGCTGGCCTTAGCAGCCCACAGCAGTTGTTGCACAGCCCACTCCTGCCGCCCCTTCAAGTTTTCCGCGAGGTTCGCTGGCGCAAATCCCTCAAACAAGGCGTTATAGGCCGGATGCTCGGCGACCAGTTGTCCCTGCAGATGTGTGGAAATCTCCGTCACAGCAAGCCCCGCCCTGCCCACCACGCCGAGCACTTCATCGCAGTAATCCTGGCTCTCCGCGGCAAGCTTCAGATCGAAAAGCCGCCTGTCCCAGCTCGGAATCTGGACCCCGGTAAAGCCCAATCCGGCCGCCCATTGTGCCATCCCCTCCAGCGTATTGAACGGCGCCGCATCATCGGCAAACTGCGCCAGAAAAATCCCCGGCCCCTTGATCGTCTTCATCCCATCTCTCCTTTAATCACCCAAGACCTAATCACCCAAGACCTAATCACCCAAGACCGGCTCAAAATTCCACCCAGTTCCCGCTCCGATTGCTCTCTATCGCGCGCTCGACAAAACGCATCCCACGCACACCAGCCACAATTCCCGGCAGCGTCGCCGGCAGTGGATCCGCTTTGCCCTCTCGCCATGCAATCAACCCATCCGCAAATTCCCGATACAGCACAGCGAACGCTTCAATATATCCTTCAGGATGGCCTCCCGGCAGCCGTGTAACAGCCCGTGCATCCGCTCCCAGATAGCTCCCCGACGCATGGCGAATCTCTTCCGGCCCATCCAGCCACTTCACCCGCAACCTGTTGGGATCCTCCTGGTGCCAGTCGATCGACCCATTCTCGCCATAGACCCGGAGCCGCAGCCCATTTCCCTCGCCCGCCGCCACTTGCGAAGCCATCAACACTCCGCTCGCACCGTTCTCCAGCCGCAGAACGGCATTGCAATCGTCGTCCAACTGCCGGCCCGCTACGACCGTCCGCAGAGTCGCATGCAGGCTCGTCACCTTCAGCCCGGTCACATATTCCGTCAGATGAAATGCATGCGTCCCGATGTCTCCAATGCAGCCCCCGGGACCATTCAGCACAGGGTCGGACCGCCAAGCGGCCTGCTTTTGTCCCGACTTCTCCAGCGGCTGGCTCAACCATCCTTGTAAATACTCCACCGCAATTTTTCGAATCGCGCCCAGCTTTCCGCTCGCGCAGAGCTCCCGCGCCTCACGGACCAATGAGTAGCCCGCATACGTATGCGTCAACCCATAAGGCAGCCCTGCCTTCGCCACAGCCATCTCCAGCGCCACCACCTCGTCGTACGTTGCTGTGGCCGGCTTGTCGCTCATCACGGCAAGGCCCGCCTGAAGGGCAGCCTCTGCAACAGGCAGGTGCAGGTGGTTCGGCGTGGCGATCACCACAAAGTCGATTCCATCTGCCCGTGGCTTCTCCGCCCGGATCATCTCCCGGTAATCTGCGTATGCCCTTTCAGGAGCGATTCCGAAACTCTGGCCAGCTGCGCGCGACCGCTCCGCCGACTGCGAGAACGCCCCAGCCACCATCTCAATCCGGCCATCCAGTTCGGCGGCCATCCTGTGCACCGGACCAATAAATGCCCCCGGCCCCCCGCCAACCATCCCCATGCGCAACTTCCGCCCCATCGAATCCCCCCCTCAGGTCCATTGCACGCAATGGCTACCAGACAAATGGCGCCAAACGATATCTCACCCTGTCTCGGTACGCTGAATATCCTGCCAGTTTGGTTGCAAGAAACTTCTCTTCACCTAGAAGCCTCCAGATGATAACTCCTGTCATGGGAACAATGGCCAACAATCCCCACCACGAGCCAAGGGCCAGGGGCACGCCTAAGAGAAGGATCAGCGCACCCGTGTACATCGGATGACGAACAAGTGCATACGGCCCTGTCGATATAACTTTCTGTTCCGCAGCAACCTCGATAATCCCTGACGTGTAACTGTTCTCTTTGAACACCAGAAACACAATAAAGAAACCGAGCACCACCAGCATATCCCCGGCTACCACTGCACAGGTCGGTACATGGGACAATCCCAACCGGTGATCAAGCGCGGGAAAGACGATGGTTGCGAGAAAGAAAATCGCCGCAAAACCTTGGATGATCTTTTGACTCATCTCAGTCTCCGCTGCTGCACCCGCCTTGACCCGTCGCTCGAGGAGCTTCGGATCTTTCTTCATCAGGTAAACAGTGATTGCCAGCGACGGTAAGAAGAATGCGCCCAGAAACACCCACGCCTGCCAGTATCTGAACGACCATGCAGGAAGAAAGATGAGCAGGGACATGCAGACAAGAAGATTCAAAATTCCGGCGAATGCCCTCTTGTTCAGGTTGTTCATCGTTCCACCCAGGGCAATCTACCAGTCCGTCAGCGTTCCATCCAACTTCCGGTTGATCGGCAGATACGCCCGCTGATAGGGATACTCGGCCGCCAACGCCTCGTCCAGTTCAACCCCCAGCCCTGGCCCGTCGCCCGGAACCATCATTCCATCCTTGAAGCTGTACTGGTGGGGAAACACGGCGTCCGTCTCATCGGTGTGCGGCATCAGCTCCTGGATCCCGAAGTTATGAATCGCGGTGTCGAAATGCAGCGCCGCGGCCATCGTCACCGGAGACAGGTCCGTAGCTCCGTGGAAACCAGTGCGCACGTGATACAGGGCGGCAAAGTCTGCAACCTTCTTCAGGTGAGTGAACCCGCCTCCATGCACAATCGTCATGCGCAGATAGTCGATCCACTGGTTACGAATCAGGTCGTGCGCATCCCACACCGAATTGAACACTTCGCCCACCGCAATCGGCGTCGTTGTGTGGTCGCGGATCACCTTGAAGCCTTCCTGGAATTCAGCCGGCGTCGGATCCTCCATCCAGAAAAGGTGAAACGGCTCCAGCTCTTTCCCCAGCCGTCCCGCCTCGATGGGCGTAAGCCGGTGGTGGCAATCATGCAGCAGGTGCAGTTCATCGCCAAACACCTCGCGCACCCGCGCAAACAGCTTGGGAACATGGCGCATATAAAGCTCGCTCGACCACTCGTACTCCGATGGCACGCCTCGCTCAGCAGGCTCGTATCGTCCAGGCCCCTTCGAGATGCCGTAGGCCGATGACAGCCCGGGAATCCCGCTCTGCACCCTGATCGCCTTGAAGCCCATCTCCTTGTGGCGCGCCACGTCTTCCAGCGCGTGATCCATGTCCTTGCCGTTGGCGTGCGCATACACCATCACGCCTTCGCGGCACTTGCCCCCCAGCAGGTTATACACCGGAGTGTTCAGCGCCTTCCCCTTGATGTCCCACAGTGCTACATCCACCGCCGCAATGGCCGACATGGTCACCGGCCCGCGCCGCCAGTATGCACCGCGATAGAGATACTGCCAGATGTCTTCCGTCTGAAATGGATCGCGGCCGATGATGCAGGGAATTACGTGCTCGGTTAGATAACTCGCCACCGCCAGTTCGCGGCCATTCAGAGTCCCGTCTCCCAGGCCATAAATGCCCTCATCGGTCTCGATCTTCAGGGTGACAAAGTTCCTGCCCGGTGAAGTGATGTTGACGGTTGCTTTTGTCATCTTCATTGCAACACTGGCTCCTGGACTCCGAATAAGTATAGGGCGACGCTCTCACCCTTTTGCTCCTAAGCCGTTCCGGGGACCCCATGGAAAGGTCTTCGTCGCTCGGGTGTCTGAACACCGATCACTGTTCCCTGCTCTACTGATTCACCCCGCTCGCAAGAAAGCCTCCGTCCACAGCAATCACTTGTCCGGTCACAAATGAAGCCGCCTCAGACGCCAGGAAGATCGCCGTCCCAACCAACTCGCTCGCCTCGCCAAATCGGCCCATCGGCGTGCGCAACAGCAGCTCATCCCCCCGTGGTGTCCCCTCAACAAGCTTCGCGTTCAGCGGGGTGGGGAAAATTCCGGGCGCAATCGCATTCACATTCACGCCTTCCTTCGCCAACTCGATCGCCAGCGATCTGGTTAAAGATGCAACCGCCGCCTTGCTGGCAGAATAGGCCGCCACCTCATAAAAGGCCACAAACGAAGAGAGAGACGCGATGTTCACAATGCGTCCGTATCCCGCACCCACCATGGTTGACCCGAAAATCTGGCATGTGCGCAGAGTCCCCGTCACGTTGGTATCCATGATCCGCAGCCAATCGCACTCTTCTACTTCCAGCGTCGGCGCCTGGTGGGTAATCCCGGCTGCGTTCACAAGGATGTCCACCTTACCGAACTCGCTGACGACAGCATCGTGCAGCCGCTGTACCGATGCTCGATCTCCAACATCGCTTGCCACAGCCAGCGATCGCCTTCCCAGGCCCTCAATCTCCGCCGCAACCTTTTCCACGTGCTCCTCGCGCCTGGAGCTGGCCACAACGTTGGCACCGGCTTCCGCCAGGCCCAGCGCAATCGCCTGCCCCAGACCGGTCGTCCCGCCGGTCACAACCGCGACTCGGCCACTTAATTCAAACTTAGTTCGACTCATAAACTAAATTCTCACATCCTTGCCCGGAACCTTCAACATTCCCGGAGCCGCTCGGCCGCCTTCGCCGCGGCTTCACCCGTCCAAGAAACGTCCCTGAAACCTTATCATGATTGCCGAATTACCCGTCGCCGCAGGCCATCACAGTCCCCCTCTCGTAAATGCGATAAAGTTTCAAAGGAAGCCAGAGGCACTGAATGAACACTATCGTGATTCCCGATTCATCTCGCCGCTGGGATTGCCTGAGCTTGGGCGAAGTCATGCTCCGCCTCGATCCAGGCGAGAGCCGCATCCACACCACGCGCCAGTTCGCGGTCTGGGAAGGCGGTGGCGAATACAACGTCGCTCGCGGTCTCCGCCGCTGCTTTGGCCTCCGCACCGCAATCGCCACCGCCCTGGCCGAAAACCCGGTGGGCCGGCTCGTGGAAGACCTCATCCTTCAGGGTGGAGTCGATTATTCCCTGCTCAAGTGGGTTCCCTATGACGGCGTTGGCCGCACTGTCCGCAACGGCCTCAACTTTACGGAGCGCGGTTACGGTGTCCGCGCCGCGGCCGGATGCTCTGACCGCGGCCACACAGCCATCAGCCAGGTCAAGTCTGGCGACTTCGACTGGGAATCGATCTTCGGCCCCGAGAACGGCTCTCGCTGGTTCCATACCGGCGGGGTTTT
>OBLT010003166.1_pt1 | contig 10108 bp, 6 predicted proteins | sample 1518721 | NCBI WGS metagenome assembly OBLT01 (sample SAMEA3539307, study PRJEB22396) | soil metagenome | biome: tundra; feature: field; material: soil | place: USA | collected 2010-05 | depth 0.15 m | reverse complement strand
CCCCCATGGTGTTGGGGTACGGGAACAGCCAGTAGGCCAGCCAGGGACGGCCCAGGTGGAGTAGCGGGAACATGCCGGCGCAAGCCACGGCGAACAGGGTCATGGCTTCGGCGAAGCGGTTGATGGAGTTGCGCCAGCGTTGGTTGAGCAGGAGGAGGATCGCGGAAATCAAGGTCCCGGCGTGTCCGATGCCGATCCACCATACGAAGTTCGTGATATCGAACGCCCACATGACAGGCGCGCGGAGACCCCAGATGCCCAGCCCTCTGGTGAAGAGCACAGCCACCGCGAGCAGAAATCCAAACAGCAGAGCCAAACCCACACCGAAGCCGCAGAACCAGAACAGCGGCGTCTTCTTGGTGAGCACCACCGTGGCAATCTGGTCGGTGACCGTGCCGAAGGTGTAGCCGGGGGCGATGATTTCTCGCGATGCCGGTTTGTCCATTACCTCTTGTTCGTCTGGCATATGCATCCGACCGGCGGCAAGACCGCCGGCGCTACCGCTCCACCTCCGGATTGGGATTGCGCAGGGTCGCCAGGTAGGTGGTGCGCGGGCGGGTGTTCAAATCCGCCAGCAACGAGTAGTTCCGCTTCTCCGCTTTCATCCTCGACACACGGCTGTTGGGGTCGTTCACATCGCCGAATACGATGGCCTCCGCCGGGCAGGTGGCCTGGCAGGCCGTCTGGATCTCGCCATCTCTCACTTTGCGATCCTGTTTTTCCGAGTCGATCTTGGCGGCGTTGATTCTCTGCACGCAGTACGTACACTTCTCCATGACGCCGCGGCTGCGCACCGTCACGTCCGGGTTATGCAGCAGCTTGAGACTGGGAGTTTCGAAATCCGAGAACAGATAGAAATTGAACCGCCGCACCTTGTACGGGCAGTTGTTGGAGCAGTAGCGCGTGCCCACACAACGGTTGTACACCATATCGTTGAGGCCTTCGGCGCTATGGCTGGTGGCTTGCACCGGACACACCAACTCACACGGCGCGTCCTCGCACTGCATGCAGGGGACCGGCTGATTGTAGATCGCGGGATCATTTTCCGCGCCCTGATAGTAGGAGTCCACGCGGATCCAGTGCATGGCGCGGCCGCGGCGCACCTGGTCCTTCCCTACAACCGCGATATTGTTCTCCGCCTGGCACGCCACCACGCAGGCGCCGCAACCCGTGCAGGCGTTCAAGTCGATGGTCATGCCCCAGGCGTAGCCCGGGTATTTCCATTCGGGGTAGATAGTAAGCTCGCGCGGCGGTGCTTCGGCGCCCTCGTGTACGGATTCGGGATCCTTCTTGTACTCCTCGATGTCGGCCTTGTGAATGATGTGGCGGCGTGCGTCGAGGGCGTGAAAGTCCTGGGTGGACGCTAACTCGTAGCTGCCGGAAGTCTTCTCCGCGGCCAGTCCGAGATCCTGCCAGAGAGCCTTGGAGGTGCGCAGGACGTAAGGATTGAAGCCCACACCTGTGCCGGCACGCCCCGCGCGGGTGCGGCCATAACCGAGGTGCAGGGTTGCCGCCCCTTCGACATGGCCCGGCTGGATGAATACCGGCGCACGCAACGAGCGGCCGCCGTAGGTCAACTGCAACAGGTCGCCGTTCGCCACATTCAACCGGTGCGACTCGCTGGGGCTGATGATGGCCGCGTTGTCCCAGGTGAGCTTCGTAATGGGCTTGGGCAATTCCTGCAGCCAGCCGTTGTTGGCGAAGCGGCCATCGTAGATGGTGGGGTCGGGCCGGAAAATCACCTCCAGCTTGCCCTCCATCAAGCGCTTCTGAGCGCGCTCCGCCAGAGCCGCGCCGTGAATCGCCGGCGTCCGGGCGGGAAGCGCGGTGTCCGGCACTACGCCGTCATGCACCGCGCGCCGCCACCAGGTCTCGAAGTCCGCTCCTTGGTGCTTCCCCGCCCAGTATCCCTTGACGATCTCGAAGGCGCTCATCTCCGGGCTATCGGTGAACATCTGCAGCATCTGATAAGCGGAGCGGCCGCCGTAAAGCGGCTGAATCAGCGGCTGCTGGATGGTCGCTGTGCCATCGAACGCGCGCGCGTCGCCCCAGGTCTCCAGGTAGTGCGTTTCCGGCAGGTGCCACTGGCACATTTCGGAGGTCTCGTCGTCGTAGAGGCTGAGATGGACCCGCACGCGGGCCTTCTGGATGCGGTCGCGCATTCCCAGGTCGGCCGGCGAGTTGAACACAGGGTTGCCCCCCAGGATCAACAGCAGGTCCACGACGCCCGCGTCCAGGTCCTTCACCAGATCCTGGAGCGAAGCGAGCTGGTCCACCTGGCTGGCTTCGATTGGATCCGTATAGAAGACCGTCTTGCCCACGTTACCCAGCGCGGCGTTCATCACATGCGCCAGGGCGTGGACACTGGGCGGCTGGTGGTCGCCTGCGATCACCAGGCTGGCGCCCTTGTGGAGCAGCAGGTCACGGGCGATCGCGCCGGTCCACTTGGTGATGTCCGCGTTGTCGCTGTTCTTGGGGCCGTTGGCCGCGCCCAGCGAGGTGGCCAGCGCCCAGGCGAACTCCTCGATATCGCCGGCGCGCAACGGAAGGCGGTGATCGGCCTTGGTGCCGGTGGGCGTGGGCATCGGCTCCACCACGTACAGCCGGTTCATCTCCGGCCGGTCTTCGCGGACACGGCGGCGCGACGCGAATTGCCGTGCATACCGCAGGCTTCCGGCGCCCTGTGCCAGGAAATCCGAATCCATCGAAACTACTACGCTGGCGTTCGCCAGATTGTAGTAGGTGTTGACCGGTTCGCCGAAAGCCTGCGCGGCCGCGGCGCGGGCACTGTGCGGGCCGGCCGGCTCCCATTGATGCCACTTGAAGCCCGGGAACTGCTTCTGGATGGCGCGGAGCTGGCCGGCCATGGTGGGCGATGTCACGGTCTCGGTGAGGATCCGGATACCCGCACCATTGGTGGCTTTTTGGGCGCTCAGGACTTCGCGCAGGACGCCCAGGAATGCGCCCCAGGATCGAATCTCGCCTTCGAAGGTGAGCGCCTGCGACCGATCCGGGTCGTAGAGTTGCAGCACCGATGCCTGCGAGAAACTGTCGAGCGCGCCCAGCGTGGCGGGATGCTCGGGGTTGCCTTCGAGCTTGGTGGGCCGCCCTTCGTGGCTTTCGGCCAACACGCCATGGGCGACGCCCCCGAGGGTGGTGGCGGTGGCGTAGAACAACGGCCTGCCGGGGATCAACTCTTCCGGCTGCCGCACGTAGGGCATGATGTGCTCGGTGGGCTGGCGCGTGCAGGCGCTCAATCCGGCGAGCGCCAGCGAAGCCCCCATGAGCTTCAGGAAACTGCGCCGCCCTTCGACGGGGTCTTCATCGTCGCTCCAGCCAACCGCCTGCCGCGGGAACTCGCGCTGCAGCAGGTCCTGAAAATCGGGGGTCGACGCGAGATCGTCCAGACTGCGCCAGTAGTCGCGGCCCAGTGGGACAGACGATCGTTTTTCGTCGTCTGTCGGCGGGCTGACAGACGACAAAAACCGATCGCCGGTCCCACTCAGTTTTTCGTTGGTTTCGCTCATCGGTGGCAAGTAGAACAACTCGTCAATACGCGCGCATCCTGAATCTTGTATTCTTCCACCAGCCGTCGGCCGATCTCTTCCTGTTCTCCCGCGGGCTGATACCCCATAGTGGTGATGAACTGGCGCGGCCTCACGTACTTTTCCGGATGGCGATGGCAGTTGAGGCACCACTCCATTTGGAGCGAGTTCTCCTGCCAGGTGAGCGGCATCCGGTCCACTCTTCCATGGCAACTCTCACAGCCGACACCCTTGTTGACGTGGATGCTGTGATTGAAATACACAAAGTCCGGCAGATCGTATACCCGGGTCCACCGGATAGACTCCCCGGTGCGGAAACTGGCACGCACCGGTTCGAGCGTTGAGCTCAAGTTCCAGATCTGCGAATGGCAGTTCATGCAGGTCTTGGTAGGCGGAATATTGGCGAAGCTCGAAGTCTCCACGGTGGTGTGGCAATAGCGGCAATCCACGCCCAGACCGCCGGCATGATGCGCGTGGCTGAAAGGCACGGGCTGTTCCCGAGTCTGATTGGCGCGTGTTGCGTAGGCCGACCGGTCCAGCTCGGTGAAGACCCAGGTCAGAAAGGCCAAGATGAAAACGGCGCCGAAGATCGTAATCCGCGCGAATGTGTTCGTGCTGCGATGAAAAATCTGAGGCATGGGCTTATCGCCTACCCAGATCGAGCGTCGGATTCTCTTGGTTTCGCATTCGGCAATAAAAAACAACTACCAGCCCGGTTACCCAGCTACCCAAATCTCGCTACGCTTTCCGTTCCAAAAGGTACACGCACGGCTCCTCGCGGCTCCCCTTGTCGCTGGTACACACCGCGAATTGCGGATCGCGTCCATTGCGGCCTCCCCACAGGGACGCGCCCGCATACTCCCCGTCCTTGCGCAGCGCGTAGAAATTCAAATCCACCGCTTTGAGGCGCTCCTCGTCGTTGTCGAAATTGCGCGCCACGCGCTTCAAGGCGTCGAGCGCCGCCTCTTTGGGCGGCATGCCGTGACGCATATTCTCGACGATGGTGTGCGCGCCGGCTACTCGCAGATTCTCCTCACCGCGGCCCGTGGAACCGGCGCCGCCGATGTCCTGATCGAGCCACAAGCCGCCGCCCAAGATCGGCGAATCCCCGCACCGCCCGGCGATTTTCCACGCCATCCCGCTGGTGGTGGTGATGGCGGACATTTCGCCCTTTTCGTTCAGCGAAATGCAATTGATGGTGCCGTGCGGGGGGTTGACGGCGACGTCATAAGCCCAGGCAATCGTCTCGTCGTCGTGCTGCGGAAAGGCCTTTCTCAACTCGCCGATTTTCTTCGGCTTGGGCGGCCCGTCGACGCCCGACTCCCAATTGGTATGCCCGTTCTTGTCGCGCATCTCCCGCTTCCACATGCGCCACGCCAGGCGGGACTTGTCCGTCAGCAGATCTTCTTCCTGGAAACCGTAAGCCTTGGCGAACCGGAGAGCGCCTTCGCCGACCAACATCATGTGGTCGGTCTCGAGCAGTACCAACTGGGCGATCTTGGAAGGGGTTTTGATGCCGCGAAGCGCGCCGACCGCTCCGCCCCGCCGCGTGGGACCGTGCATGCAACTGCAGTCGAGCTCCACCACGCCATCTTCGTTCGGAAGCCCGCCGTACCCCACGCTCGTGTCCCGAGGATCCAATTCGACGATGTTGACTCCGGCGACCACGGCATCCAAGGTATCGCCGCCAGCCTGGATCGCTTCCATTGCCTTGGCGCAGCAATTCACGCCGCCGTTGTAGGCGTTGGCGCTCGAGATGACGATGTTCTTCGGTTTCGACTGTGCCCTGGCAACCTGGATCATCGGAAGCCCAGCGGCACCAATCAGGGCGGCTCGCCGGCTGAACCTGGTGTCCTTCATGAATTTTCTCCTTCCGCCAAGAGCGGCTCAACGGCCACCCGAGGGTCTCCGACACCGAACGGAGGGCAAGAGAACGCGAAAGATCTCACATTATGTCACAGCGCAAGCGGGAAAGCGTAGTCCGGTATTTTTTCAAGCTGTGGGGCTGGCAATCTTGCCCGCAGCCGGCTTTCAGCCGGTTTGACACGCGGAACCGCCTGTCAAACCAGCACCAGCATCACTGAATTGCCACTGTAAGATTCGCCTGGCTGTTGTGGACTCCCACGACCAGGATCACCGGCACCTTCGGCCCCGGAGTGATGCCATCCGGGACCCGGAGGTTCACCTGAATCACGCCCTCTACCAGCGTGGGAGCGGCCCCGGCGTAGAGGATCTGCGCCTCCACTCCGCCGATTTGTACCGAGACCGGAAGAGTCGGCTGTGGCAGCGGACTGGCAGCGGGGCGGCCATCCACGCCCGCCGGCGCGGTCTGTCCCGCGCCGGTACCGTATAGCACCAGCACCGATCCGCGGCGCGCGGGGTTCGCGGGGGAGTTGACGGTCAGGTCCTCGTTCAATGCGGCGGCCTGGCCCTGGCCGGTGCCGCTCAGGCTGAACAGCCCGGGAGCTGAGGCCGCCACCGCAACCGTTGCCACATTGGTACCGTAGTCGGGAGTGTCGATGTGCACGGCGACAGCACCCTTACCGGCCACCGCGAACGGGACTAGCGCGTTGATCTGGTTTAACCCGACGTAGAGCAGCGGCGCGGGCACCCCACCGAATGTGACCGTAGTGCCGGAAAGGGTGGTGGCTAGAGTGCCATCGGGGCCAATCCGCGCTGTGTCCGGCGTCTGCGGGCCGATGCTGAAGCCGAAGAGGCTCACGAATTCCCCGGGCGCTACCGCCCCGGCCACGCCATTAGTGCCATTCGCGATGGCGGCCACCGGACGGGGCGGACCTGCCGCATTGGGGTCGATCTTCAGCACGAAGGCGTCTTCGCAGGCAAAGCTGGTGACGAAGGTGGGCGAACTCGCCTGGCTGCAGATGCCGCCCGACCGGAATTGCCGGAAAGCGCCCCGTGTAGTGATGAAGTCGTTCGACCCGGTGTCGCCCGCCAGGTAGATTGTGCCGTCGGATCCGAGCGCCAGCCCGCTAACTTTGTCGTCACCCGAGCCGCCGAGGAACGTGGAGTAGACCAGGCGGCGTCCCGACACATGAACGATGGTCAGAAAGACCTCCCAGCACGGCACCGTCGCGGGCGGCGGGGGAATGATCGCGGTGATCGTGATGCAATTGAAGCCGGTCATGGTGCGCTGATAGGCGTCGCTGGTCAACGGAAAATCGAAGGACCCGGTATTCCCGGCCACGATCGCGCTGCCATCCGCACCCACTGCGATGGCCCGGCCGGCATCTGCGTTCGATCCGCCGAGCAGCGTTGCATACTGTACCGCGCCCGACGGATCCAGCCTCACCACGAATGCATCGGAGCCGCCGCCAGCCAGGGTTGGCTGGAACGCGCCGGTCGAAGTGGGGAAGTTCGCGGAGCTCGCGGATCCGGTCACCAGCACGGAGTTGTCCCGATCCAGCGCGATCCCACTGACGCTATCTCCGTTGGCCGACCCGCCGATGTAAGTCGAGTACACCAGCGCGGCACCCGCGGCGTTCAGTTTCGTGACGAAGGCCGCGATCGGTCCGTTGGGCTCCGGCTGCGCTGCGCCGCTGGTCACCGGGAAATCGCTCGATGAGGTGGAGCCTGCCACGTAGACGTTACCTGCCGGGTCCACCGCGATCGTGTAGGGTGAATCGCCGAGCTTCCCACCCAGAAATGTGGAGTAGACGATCGCGCTACCTTGGGTGTTCAACTTGGTAACGAAGCCGTCTGAGCCGCCTGCGAGCGTGCGTTGGAAGGCCCCGGGACTGGTGGGAAACGAAGCTGCGCCGGTCGATCCGGTCAGGTAGGCATTGCCGGTAGTGTCGAGCGCCACCGCCGAGATGTGGGCAAACCCGGTGGATCCGCTCAGGTACGTGGAGTAGATCAGGTCGGAGCCATCGGCCTTCAACTTGGCGACGAAGCCGGCCTGGGACACTCCGGATGGCAGCCCCTTCTGGATGGCTCCCGTGGTGAGCGGAAAGTTGGGAGAGCCGGTATCACCCGCAACCACTGCGTTACCCGCCCCGTCCACCGCAATCGCGTTCCCTTGGTCGTTTCCAGTCCCGCCCAGAAAGGTGGAATACACCAGGCTCGATCCGTCGGGACTCAGTTTGCTCACGAAGACGTCAAATACATCGCCTGCACCGATGAACCCGACGCCGCTGTTCGGCTGGCCGCCGTGCTTCACCTGCACCGCGTTGGAGGTCACCGGAAAGTCGGCTGAGACCGTCGACCCGACCACGTACGCGCTGCCGCTGGAATCTACCGCGATGCCGCCGGCGAGATCCCGCGACTGCCCGCCTAGATAGGTGCTGTAGCGTAGCGCGGGGTCGATCACCAGCGGGTGAGTGTGGTCATAGCGGCCGACCGCAAAACGCACCCGGTTGCCCGCCAGCAGAAATCGCCCGGAGACTTCGCGCCGCTGCCCGTCGATTTCCTGGTATACCCTGGGCCGTTGTTCCTCAATGCGGGCCTTTCCCGCCTGAATCTCGAGGTTCCCGGACGAATCCAGGACGAGGCGCCGCGCGCCCTGAAATCGCAGCCGGATCGCTCGCGGGTCGGCTCCGGGCGCGACCACCAAATCATATTCCAGGCCGCTCCCGGAGCCATAAAACACCAAGTCAATCCCGGGATAGATCTCGCGGTATCGTATGCGACGGAAATGCGGCACGCCGGTGATCCAACGGCTGCGGTCGTTCCCAAGCAGGTAATGGCTCAGCCCGGCGATAGGCTCCTCTGCTGTAATCCAGGGCCGCCGATTGCCGCCCTCCGGAGTGATGGTGACGTCACTGCCGTCGCCCAACCGAAGGACGGCTGCTCGTGTTTCGAAGAGGAGAGCCCCCTGGCGGCCATGGCTCAGGAACTGCACAGAGTCTCCGGCCTGGCCGCGATTCGGCTCAAACGCGATGGGCAGGACTTGGGCCCCGAAGGCAGTGCCTCGAAAGAAAAGGAGGAGCAGGACAAGAAGACCGCCGCGCATATGCCCATCTTCTCATGGGTAGCGCCGGCGGTCTTGCCGCCGGTTCGATCAGTATGATCACCGGCGGCAAGACCGCCGACGCTACCTGTTAAGCTTACGGCCATGAGGATTCTGGTACTTGCGATCGGCGTGTTGTGCCTGAGTGTGTTGGGGTCCGGCCAAAAGCAGAAAAAGCCGGCGGACATCACCATACTCGAGGCCAAGGCGCGGCGCGGAGACGGGAAGATCCTGGTGGACGGACGCGTGCGTGTCACGGCGCAAAAGCAGATGCACGGACTGGTCATCGTCTTTGACCTGCTTTCCCCCGAAAACGGGGTGATGGCGACTGAAAAGGCCGTGGTGGATACGGATTGGATCGAACCGGGCGAGGAGCGCTCGTATCATGCGGAAACCTCCGACCCGGTGCGCGCCGTGCGGTACCGGATCAGGGCATTCGACCATGGCGAGCGCGAGCTACATGCGGAAAATACCGGACCCTTTCCGATCGAATAGGCAAGCCCCGGCAAGCTGTTTTTACAAAGTTTTTACAAGTTCACCATCACCTTCCCGAGGGTCAACCGTAGGATTAGCTTAGACCCTTAGGAGGTTACGTGGGACCGCTTCCAATCTGCACTCAAATACCGTCATATCGCGACGAACATCTTTCCATCGATTTCGATCAACAGCTTGCCATACTGGATGCCGAGCGCATTACTTTGACCCGTAAGGAGTACGATCTGCTGGCCTTGCTGGTTCAGCACGCAGGGGAAATCATACCCCGCGAGGCGTTGCTCATGCGGGTGTGGGGCTATGGATCCGAAATTCGGACGCGTACGCTCGACGTACACGTTCGGCGCCTGCGCCAGAAGTTGGGCGGGTATGCGGATCAGTACATCGAGACCATCTTCGGCATCGGGTACCGCTTCCAACCCTACCACGCGCCGCGGTTTTTCCAAGCTGCGCTAGGGAAGCCCATCGCCATCGGGGCATAACGGAAAGCGGGTCGTTTGCGGGAGCGAAAGGGCGAGCGGCTTGCCCGTTTCCGGTGAATGTCATCCAGCAAGCTCATAGATGGATTGTCGCGCAGAAATCGGTATGCGCCAACGTCCGGTAGCGTTGCTTCCGTTTGACACCTCATTTCGGTGCTGTTAGCCTTAATTTTCATGCCTGCAGCGCCTTCTCTCCGCACCACTCCGCTCCACTCCGTCCATTGTGCCTTGTGCGCCCGGATGGTGGATTTCGGAGGCTGGCACATGCCCGTCCAGTATTCCGGAATCATTGAGGAACACAACGCGGTCCGCCGGGCCGTGGGGCTTTTCGACGTCAGCCACATGGGCGAAATCGAAATCCGGGGCCCGGAAGCCGCCCGGCTCACCGATTTCGTCACCACCAACAACGTCGCCAAATTGAAGACCGGACAGGCGCACTACTCCGGCCTGCTCTATGAGACCGGCGGGTTCGTGGATGACATCCTGGTCCACAAAGTCTCGGACGATCATTATTTCCTGTGCGTCAACGCGTCCAACCAGGAGAAGGATTTCGAGCACATCCGCGCCTCCAACCATTTCGACGCCGAGGTGAGATCGGAAGAGCGTCGTGTAGTGAAAGAGTGTAG
>OBLT010003165.1_pt1 | contig 10110 bp, 7 predicted proteins | sample 1518721 | NCBI WGS metagenome assembly OBLT01 (sample SAMEA3539307, study PRJEB22396) | soil metagenome | biome: tundra; feature: field; material: soil | place: USA | collected 2010-05 | depth 0.15 m | reverse complement strand
TCTGTGGACCATGCCGGGAATGTCTATGTAACCGGGACGGCGGGCCCCGGGCTGCCGACCACTCCTGGGGCTTATCAGACACTGTACATGTCGGGTAACTGCTCGGCCGGCGGAGAATCCTCGTTCCCTTGCAACGATTCCTTCGTGTTCAAACTCAACCAAACGGGAGCTGTTGTCTATGGCACATATATGGGCACTACTGGCGCCGCGCAAGCCGTCGCGTTTGACAGCCAAGGCAGTGCTTGGATAACCGGATACACCGACGGGGGCGGGGGCTTTGTTGCCAAGTTGGACGCGACCGGATCGAGCCTCCTCTATTCGAAGTTCTTCGCAGATGATTCGGGCTACCAAACGCCGCTTACTCTGGGCTTGGGGATCGCTGTGGACTCGGAGGGTGCCGCCTACGTGGTGGGCGAGTCTGGCCCGGGTGTGCCGACTACTCCGGGGGCACTTCAACCTAACGGACCATCCTTCGCGGGAACTGGGTTTATCATAAAGTTTTCATCAGCCGGCGAAATCGTTTATGGAACCTACGTTGGCACCGACTACCAATCGATTTCATCCGTCGCCGTAGATCAGGAGGGAAATGCCTATTTTGGGTTGAATGGACTGTCCGAGGTCAATGGCGCCTATTCAGCGTGTGGAGTGGCGGAGCAAAGCGCCACTTCGCTGATCGTACTTAGCCCTGACGGTTCGAAAATACTAGCGTCGGCTGTAAACTTTCCGGGGCCGGCGAAGACCGTTGTCCTGGATGGCATGGGCGGAGTCTATATCACGGGTACGACCTACACAAGCGTTTTCCTTTCCACGCCTCAAGCATTTCAGACTGAGTACCCGCCCTCTTCCGGGAGTGCATTCGCGGCCAAGTTCGACTTCTCGCAACCCGCGGGTATGGGACTCAATTGCCTTGTGAATGCCGGCAGTTTAAGCGTTGGCATGAACAATAGTCGTGGGACTCCGGATGGAGCTGTGGCGCCCGGCGAGGTGGTAACGCTATTCGGTCTGAATTTCTCGCCTGGCGCCGGGTTGAAGGTCACATTTGACGGTGCGTCGGCGCCGTTGATTTACGCCGATACCGGACAGATCAATGCAGTAGTGCCGTTTGATGTCCAGGACCTATCGGGTTCGTCGACTTTAGTCTCCATTCAAAGTGGAGAGCAGACTTTTGGTCCGGTGAAATTGCCGGTCGCGCCGGCCCAGCCTGGCCTGTTCACGCGCGATGGGAGCGGTCGAGGTCAGGCTGCGATCCTAAATCAGGATGGTACGCTCAATTCGAGCACGAGTCCCGCAAGCGCGGGTTCTGTCGTGGCCGTTTATATGACCGGTGTTGGTGACTACAAGCAGAAGCTGCTGGACGGATCGCTGGGGCCTCTCGATCCGCCGTTTCCCTCGCCGGTCCTCGGTGTTAGCGCCACCATCAACGGCGAGCAAGCGCCAGTTCTGTTTGTAGGCCAGGCGCCCGGGCTGATCGCAGGAGTCGTCCAGGTGAACGTGCAGGTTCCTGGTGATGTGAAGTCAGGGATGGCGACACTTGTGGTTTACGTGGGCGACTACGTTTCCTCTTACACGGGACCTAATTTGGCGATCCGTTAGCAGCCTGTGGCTGAGTCTTTTGCGAACTGGTTCGCAGGCGAAAGCGCCTGCGCCACCTCAACTAGCGGTTGTATTTTGGCGTGGGGCCGCGGAGGGCTTCCCACACTTTGTCGCAACCTTGGAGGGTTTCCGGATCTAGTGGACCGTCGGACAATACTTTCAGATTTTGTTCCAGGTGATCCATTCGGGAAGCTCCCAGGATTATGCATTCTACAGGAGTGTGGTGATAGATCCAGTTGAGCGCGAGGCTCACTAGCGAGCGGCCGGCGGCGGCCGCGATGCGCTGCAATTGATCCACGGCGTCGAAGTCGGCCTGGTGCCAGTAGCGATCCAGATACATTCGGTTATTGTCGAAGCGCGAGCCGGGAAGCGGGGCGTCGCGGCGCTGTTTCCCCGTTAGAAGGCCACCGGCCAGCGGATTGTAGACGACGTTCGAGATGCCGAAGCGCTTGGACATCGGCAGATATTCCTGTTCGATGCCGCGCGCGATCAGGTTGTACATGGGCTGCGCGACGTAGGGCGCTTGTTCGCCTTTGCGCTGGGCGATCCAGAGCATCTCCACCATCTGCCAGCCGCTATAGTTGGAGCTGGCGAGGTAGCGCACTTTGCCCTGCTGCACCAGCTCATTCATGGCGTCGAGGGACTCTTCAATCGGCACTGCGTAGTCCGGCAGGTGGAGATAATACAAATCCAGGTAGTCAGTTTTGAGACGCCGGAGACTGTCGTCGATAGCGCGGAAAATGGCGACGCGCGAAAGGCCCGCCATGTCCACGCCATCGCCCATTTTGTTGCGGACCTTGCTGGCCAGAATGAAATCCTTGCGGCGGCCTTCGAGTAAGCGCCCCAGCATTTCTTCAGAAGCGCCGCTATTGTAGACGTTCGCGGTGTCCAGAAAATTGATTCCCGCGTCCACGCACAGATCGATCATGCGGCGGGCGGCTTCCAAATCTGTTTGGCCGCCGAAAGTCATGGTCCCGAAGCAGATTCGGGAGACGTCCAAGTTGGTCTGCTTTAAAGTAACGGTATCCATCGCGAGATTTACCCAATATCATGATACGTTGAGTATGTAAGTGAACGAGCGACTCGAAGAACCACGAACAGAGGAAGCTCTTCCGGAACCTGCATCCAATGCAGTGCCGGAGGAGACCGTACCGGCGCCAGTCTGGGAGGGTCCATCCTGGCTGCGCATGGCGTATGCGCTCGAATTTCTTCTCGCTCTGATAACCATTTTCACGGTTTGGAGCGAAGTGGGCGGGCAAGGTCACATGGACCTGTTGCCGTGGTACATCAAGCTGGGCTGTTCGTTGTCGCTGGCATGGTGTTCGGTGCGCTTCACGGCTGCTATCGTGGAGCACGAGAAGGCCTGGAACCAACACACCGCGGTTTGGTTTATCGGAATGATTGTGGTGGCGATCGCGATGGGAGGCATCACTTACTACTACCATCTGCACGAGGTTCCGGACGAGCCGGACAGCGAGGACAATACGTCCACGTCGATCATTCGTCCGGAATGGCGAAGGACGATGGCTTGGGACGTGAAACCGGGCGTCGGCATGAGTGCCGACGCGGCACGCAGGAGTGCGTGCGCCACATCCCGTGATTGAGACTCGGTTCGGGCGGTGGACTGCGCCACAGATCGCTTTATCTATCGAATACAGCCCGGATGTAATGGAGGAGATCCGTGCGGCGGCCTCGGAGAATTTGCGGCAATTCTCTGGCGGAGGCCTGGACGTAGGTGGCGTCCTGTTCGGCACGCATCAGGACAATTCCATACGTATTTTGACTTGGCGGCCCATCGCTTGCGAGCATGCCGAAGGGCCGGGGTTGTGTCTTTCGGCCGATGACCGGCGGGAGCTGGTGCGCCTGCTGCTGGGGGCCAAGCAGGATCCTGATTTAAAGTCGCTTCAGCCGGTGGGCTGGTTCCTGTCTCATATGCGCGGTGACATTTCGCTCGGCGCGCCCGATATCGAGATTTTTGACGGCTACTTTGGCGAACCGTGGCAGGTAACGCTGGTGCTTTTGCCGGCGGCCGAGGGCTCGGTGCGCGCGGGCTTTTTTGTGCGCGAAGACGGTGGGAAGTTGCGGTCGGGATCGAGCTACCAGGAGTTCGTGATTGAAGCGCCGGTAGCGAAGCCGCCAAAGGCGAATCACTTGAGATGGCTGTGGGCGATTCCTACTTTGCTGGCGATGATTCTCGCGGGAGTGCTGATCAAACCTGCGCGTGTCGAGCCGGTTAACCCAGGGATCTTTCTTCGAATTCAGAGTGATGGGCCGGCATTGCAGATCAATTGGGATGCTAACTCAACTTCGGTGCGTGGGGCCAAGCGCGCTGAAATCGAGATTCAAGATGGCGGGCCGCCATCGCACTTGCAGTTGGCCGGTGTGCAGCTTAGCAGCGGCAAGATGGTTTGGCAACGTCATAGCGGGGATGTGCAAGTGCGGATGATCGTTTATCCGGCTAGTGGCGCTGCGGTTCGGGAGTCTGCGCGCTTGCTAATCGCGACTGTCAGCGCGCCGCCGCCGAGCGTTGCGCCCGATACGCATGCTGAGGAATTGAAGAAGCTGAGCGAGGATCTGCGCCAGGAAAGAGTGCGGTCGGACAAATTGCAGAAGATGGTGAAGATTTTGGAGAACCGTTTGGAGATTGACACCGCGCGGGGGAAGTAGCGGTTACTTATTGAAATAGGGGTCGGGCTCGGGGATGGCCGCGCCATCTTTGCGTGGGGATGAGGCTCCGTAGTTTACTTTCGCCGCCGAGTCGTGCATTACCACTTGGCCGCCGCCCATATATCCGGAAAAATCGCCGACCACGATAAGATGATGGCCACGCTTGGTGAGTTCGTCGCGCGTGGATTGCGGGACGCGGGCTTCCATCCACAGGTCGCACCCACTCAGCTCGTGCTTGTTGAAACGCGGGGCTTCGAGAGCTGCTTGGATGTTCATTTTGTGATCCGCGATGTTGGAGACTAGCTGAGCCTGGGCTTGGGCCTGGTTCGAGCCGCGCATGATGCCGAAGCCGATGTGCAGATTGCCGCGCTCCATGAATCCCGGAATGATGGTGTGAAAGGGTCGCTTGCGCGGAGCGAGAGCGTTGGGATGCGTGGGGTCGAGCGAGAATGCGCCTCCGCGATCATGCAGCAGAAAGCCCATGCCGTTTACCGCAATTCCGGAACCGAATATATCGGAAATGCTTTGAATAAAAGAGACTATATTGCCGTCTTTGTCCACCACGCTCAGATACGTTGTGTTGCCGTGGCCGGCTTCCGCCGGAATTCCCGGCTCCACGTCGCAGTTGGCCTTCTCGTGGGCGATCAGCGCAGCCCGCTGCTTCGCATAAGGCTTCGAGAGGAGCCCAGCCAACGGAATGGATGCCTGGCGCGGGTCGGCGATGTAGCGTTTCAGATCCATGTAGGCCAGCTTCTGTGCTTCGATTTCGACGTGCAACGCGTCGGCGCTGTCTTGTGCGTAATTGCCGAGCGGGAAATTCTCCATGATGTTCAACATCTCGATGGTTCCCGCGCCTTGGCCGTTGGGCGGAAGCTGATAGACCTTCCAATCGCGATATTCGGTGGATATTGGCTGCACCCATTCGGATTGAAACTCGCGCAGATCGTCGGCGGTCATAGTGCCGCCGAGTTTGCGGGATGTTTCGAGTATTGCTTCGCCCACCGGGCCGCTATAAAAAGCTTGCGCGCCCAGTTCGGCGATCAAATGGAGCGCGTGCGCCAATTGTGGGTTGCGGAAAATCTGGCCCACTTTCGGTGCGCGGCCATCTGGCATGTACAACTGGCGCGCGTCGCCTTCCAGCTTGGAGCTGGAGTTCTCCCAGTCCCACTGGATCAGCTCGCTGACTGGAAAACCGTTCTCCGCGTAGTAAATGGCGGGTTTGAAAAGATCGCGCCAAGGGAGGCGTCCGAAACGTTTGTGCAGTTTCTCCCAGCCATCTACGCAGCCGGGGACGGTCACGCTGTGAATGCTGGTGGAGGGGAGACTGGACAAACCTTGTTTCTTCAGGTAGTCGATGCTGAGGCCTTTGGGGGCCCAGCCGCTGGCGTTGATGCCGGTCAGTTTGCCGGTTTTCGAGTCCCAGATCAGCGCGAACAGATCGCCGCCGGGACCGTTCATCATCGGTTCCACCAGGCTGAGAACGGCGTTAGCGGCGATGGCAGCGTCGACGGCGGAACCTCCGCGAGCCAGAATCTGCGCGCCGGCCTGGGACGCGAGCGGCTGCGCGGTGGCGACAATCCCGCGGCGGGTGATGACCATGGAGCGGGCTTGCGCGCGATCCTGAGCGGAGGCGAGGGCGGGGAAGGACATGAGGATGAGCCAGGGCCAGGGACGCAGCACGAGGAACTATTTTACATGAAGCGCGTCTGAAAGAAAGGCTTTTCTTGGACACGGATGGACACGGATGAACACGGATAAGAAAATTCTTGGACGCGAAGCCCATTGCACTTCAAGGATGATCGCGCGTGGTGGTGATCCATTCGGAAACAAACCCGTGGTCTAGACATCCAGATGCAGCGGATGATCTTGACCGTTCACTCGGAGCACTTCGAACTTGAGTCCCACAGTGAAGTAATGCGAGGGCAGCAGATTTTGCTCAAGACGAACGATGCGCCCAAGGACTCTGCCGTCGCGAAATCGGTAATTTGTCCTTCTATCGCGTCTCCGGCGAAGGCTGTTTCTCCGGCGATTCGGGAGAGTAAAGCGATGCGCACAACGATACCGGGTGGAATGTTGAACGGGCTTTGCGCAGCGGAATCCGCGGCCGTTGCCGCGGGTCCTGGATCTATGTCTGTCCTCAGAACTGATTCGCTTTGAAAAGCCCGGCACGTGCCGTACGTTGTGCGGTTCTCGTAACGCGAACCATCGCTATCCCAGAGTTTCAACAGCGTCAATTGTGGAAGGAGCAGCTGAGATCCGGCGATGGGAACGCGTTGATAATCGATGCTGGTCTCGATGCGGCAGGTTTCCGAGTGGCGTGGCGTTTGAGGGACGACGATGGTCATCCTGCTCAGCTCGGCATTCTCAGAATCAATCCAGAATTTGCCTTCGTATGCCAGCGTTGCCACATCTCCGGACTTGGAGCTCAGTTTGATCTCGTAACGGCTGGCCGCTCGCGGCACGCGATATTGGTACACGGCCAAGCACTGTCCGTGATCTTGCTCGAGTCCGAGGTACATCTGGGGATTGAAACTCGCGGGCGCCGGCCCAGGAGAAGATTTCGGCTCCTTCTGAGATGGTCACGTCCAGCTTGAGTTGGTCCGTCCACGTGAGCCAGACGTTCTGCCGCTCGCCGCAGCCTCTTTTTCGGGACTCATAGAACGGGTCGAAGCGGGAGCGGCGGATGGTCTGGATGCAGGTGTACCTGGGCAGCTTCGCGATGCTCTCGACAATCTTGGTACGTGCCTCGCGAAGGAGCGCATCGTTATCAGGCTGCGCACACACGAATTCCGCGCAGAGCGTTCCCGCGAGGAGAAGGGAAAGGAAAATATTCCGGCGCAGCATTGTGTTCAGGTTCATGATAGTCCAACGGAGAGGCCGGTCCGTGTTACATTTGAGGTTTCGTCCTGATTCTGCATGTCCGTACAGATCCTATTGCAAGGGAAGATTTTGGGCGCCGAGGAGTTCCTGCTGGCGGGAGCGCCGGAAGAGCCGCTTTTTGCCGGCCGGCTGCGCTGGGTGAACCTGTTGAGCGAAGTCTTGCCGCGCGCGTTGATCGCTGAACTGGGGCTCTCCAAGATGTTGCTTGGCTCAAGCGGCGGTGAGCAGTTTCTGGTGGTGCTTCCGCAAGAGGTACGGCCGCAGGCGGAGGAATTTCTCAGCGCCGTTAGCGTTGATATCGAGCGCCTGAGTCTGGGACGTTTGCGGCTACTGTGGGCGATCACTGAGAATCTGGGCGATTGGACTGTGGTGCGTAAGCGGCTGAACGAGGAGTTCGAAATCAAGACGGATACGCCGCTGGCTGCAACGGGACTCCCGGAAGCTGCCGAGCTTTCCGATTCCGATCCGGCGTATTTTGAAGAACTGGGAAGAGCGCTGCGCGATGCAGCGTCGGTCGGATGGTCGCCTGAATCGCCGGCCAGGATCGAAGCCGGAGGCGGGAAGCACACCTGGACCATCGGGACCGCGGTGGATTCGGTTCCATTGGCGCGACACACTGCGCTGACTGACGATGGCCATCACTCGGCCACCGCGCCGGTCCTGGCTTCGCGCGCCGAAGGCTGTGCGGTGTGGGGAGTGTTGCGCGGGGATGTGGATAGCTTCGGGATACGCTTGCGACGGCTGCAGAGCATTGAGGAGCATGTCCAGCTATCGGTGTTGTATAAGCAGTTTTTCGCGGGCGAGGTGGAAGTGCTGTGTTCGTTGCCTGAATTCTGGCGCAGATTGAACCTGCTGCATACGGGCGGCGACGATTTTGCGGTGTACGGCGCGTGGGACGCGTTAATCGCATTCGCGCGGGAGCTGCAGCGTCTTTTCCACCGGTTCACGGAAGAACATCTGAAAGATTTTCCAGGCGCGGAAGGCAAGACTATCACTATGGCGTTGGCGCTGGCGCCGGAGCTGGAGACGCCGCTCGGCTCGGTTTATGAGAGGGCGCGGGATAAGCTCGAAATTGCGAAATCCGCGGATAAGGATTGCTTTAACCTGCTGGGACGGACGCTCGAATGGAAGCAGCTTGGAGATGCGGCCGAATTGAAGGACGAATTAACCGCGATGGTGCGGGAGTTCGGCGTTGCGCCACAATATATACGGGATTTGTGCGGGATATATCGAGAAACGAAACGCGCGCCTGGGACCAAGAGAGTGGAGCGGCCATGGCGGTTTCATCGGCGTTTGTATCGGATATTGGGGAGTTCTCGGGCGCGCGATTTTCAGAAGGCGCGCACCAGTTTGATCGCGGATTTAGTGGGAAAGAATCCGGTGAACTTGAAGTTGCGCCCTTCTGGCCGCGTAGCGTTAGAATGGGCCAGATTGTCCACTGAAGGAATGACGTAAGAAAACGAGGTTGGGATGGCGGAAACGACGCAGCAAGAACCACGCAATCAAGAAGGCAAGCGAGAGGGTAGAGGCGCGCCCGGTGGGGGTGGACCAGGCGGTGGCCGCGAAGGCCGGGGTGGTCCACACGGCGGAGGCCGCGAAGGCGGCCGAGATAGAGGCGGCGATCGCGGGGACCGGGGCCGGTTCGACGGCCCGCCCGAGATCGACATTGAGAAGCTGATATCGGACCCGCTTTATCTGGACAACCAGGCGCACGGAGTGGTGAGCCGGATGCGCGACATGGACTCCGGCACCAAGAGCCAGTTGCGCCGCCTCTACAATGCGGTACGGCGTGCGGTGCGTGCGCCTGAAAGTGAGCGGCAGCAGCAGTTCGTGATGTTGCGCGCGCGCCTGGCGTACACCATCGCGCGGCATTCGCTGCGCAGTCTGGATTCGCTCGAAAAGCTGCTGCTGCAGGTAACGCGCAAGAACGAAGCTAAAGGCTACGAGCGCTTTCGCGATCTTTTCGAAGCGATTGTCGCTTATAACGAGTAACGAGAAACGAGAAACGGATTTCGATGAGTTCGCATACAGCGCAAACAGAATTGAAGTTGATTGGAAAATTGCTCCTCGAAGGAGACATCACCTGCCAGACGGGCCTGCATATCGGGGCCGGCAAAGGATCGCTTGAGATCGGTGGCGCGGATAATCCCGTTGTCAAAGATGCGTTCGGGCTGCCCTATATTCCGGGCAGTTCGCTGCGCGGCAAGCTGCGCTCCATGCTGGAGCAATCGTCGGGGATGGCGGTGCCGTCCGAGCTGGTTTATCTTTCGAAGCGCAAGGGCCAGGAAGTTCGCATTCACCAGAGCGACCGTCCGGACGACGACATTTGCCTGCTCTTCGGGCGGAGTCCGGGACGGATGGACCGGGTGAGCGGTGAGCCGCTGGAATCGAGCGTGGCCACGCCGGCGCGGCTCACGATGTACGATGCGCCGTTGATTCCGGAAAGCATCACCGCGCAGATGCGCGAGAACATGGACGATGAATTGACGGAAGTGAAGAGCGAGAACGCCATCGATCGCATCACGTCGCAGGCGAATCCACGGACGTTGGAACGCGTTCCAGCGGGTGCGAGGTTTCATTTTCGCATCGTCATGGATGTGCTTTGTCCGGAAGATCGCGAACTGCTCTCGCGGCTGGTGGAAGGCCTGCGGCTGCTCGAAGACGACAGCCTGGGGGGCGGTGGATCGCGCGGAAGCGGACGGGTGGCATTGTCGAATTTGAAGCTGGCCTGGCGCGGCCGGAGTTTCTACGCTTCCGGAGCTGCCGAGCAGGAGCTGCTGGCGGGCGCCGATCTGGCTGCTTTGCAGGGACTTGTTACTGGCGCCGATTTCGCGGAAAAGCTCGTCGAATAGCATGTCGCCGGCCGGTTCCAGCACCAGCTTTTCCGTTCGATTTCGCCCTCTTGGACCGTGGCGCTTCGGTCCCGATTCCGGCGCGCGCGATCGCGGGGATCTGATTTATCACAGCGAC
>OBLT010003160.1_pt1 | contig 10118 bp, 11 predicted proteins | sample 1518721 | NCBI WGS metagenome assembly OBLT01 (sample SAMEA3539307, study PRJEB22396) | soil metagenome | biome: tundra; feature: field; material: soil | place: USA | collected 2010-05 | depth 0.15 m | reverse complement strand
GAGCCATGGCCGGCACGTCGAGCGGACGCGCATACTCCCGGTCGACCAGATCCCGAGCCCGGCGCAGGTGCGCAAGGCTGGCAAGGTGCTGCTGGTCCATCGGACGAGGGTATCAACCGCTCCGGCAGCAGTCCTGTTGACTTGCAGGGAATTGTCACTTCTTCTCGAACACAAGCACGAAAAACTAGAGCTACGTTACGGAATAGAACCGTAGACCTTCTCCTTACCATTCATGCCGGTTTCGTCTGATGCGATCGGGTTGGATCGGATTACCGCAGGTCGGACGGATACCGGTGTCTGAGTACGTCGCGCTCCGTCTGCCTCCGCCTAGGGGCGTAGTCACTTGGTTTGTCACTGGCTTCAGGATCTCTGTTCGAAATGAGTCTGGCGGCCGTCGCCGATCTCGCGACACCGACGATACGGCGCCGCAGGATCCCTGACGGGCTGATCAACCAGTACGAGCGGGCGGCATGACGATCACCGCCTGATTCGGGAAACTACAGGTCAAAGGTCATGGACGCAGTTCTGGCACCCCACAGGCACCTGCTGAGCAAGTCTATGGACTGCCTTACGTTCTAACGCTGCGGTCAACAGGTCCGGGAAAGAAGCACCACTGCCCGTTCGGGAAAATTATTTTTATCACTCAGAACGGCGAGGGGTGGCTGTGCCCGGTCAGCGCTCCTCCGGGTGAAGGCGAAGCGCACGTGGTCAGTCGCGGCTACCGGACGGATCCAGGCGGTTATGACCGCGGCGGCCCAGTGGTGTTGCGGATGATCAGCTGGGGCGCGGCGGAGGTGAGAACGGAGCGGCTGCGGCCGTCCATGCGCTCACCGAGGAGCCGGGCGGCCGTCGCGCCCAGATCGTGGCCTGCCTGGTCGACGCTAGTCAGGTTGATTGGCGCGCTGGAGGCGAGGGTGGTGTTATCGTAGCCGACCACTGAGAGGTCGGCTGGGATTCGCAGGCCGAGTTCATCGGCTGGCAAGCCGGCATCGTCCGCGAAGTCACCGGCGGGCGCGGGTTCGTCACCACGTGCATCTCCTACGAGCGGCCCGGCATTGAGGACGCCGAGCTGAGCCGGGCCCTCGATGTGGCGTCCGGCAACGCGTACTACGAGATGCAGGACTCGCTCGCACACCCGAACGCACTGCCGCGCTCCAGCGGCCCGATGGGCTGGGTCGTTCGCGGGCCGTGGGCGGTCACCCAGCTTGCGGACCTCATGTACTCCTCAAAGCAGGCCCCGTTTCTGGTCACCGAGACCAACGCCGGCCCGATCGGCTTCTCCGCCATGAACGAGTCGCCCTACGACGGTCAATGGCGCCAGCTGGCCTGGCTGCTTATCGCGCGCGGGGCGCGGCTCGTCGAGTACTGGCACTGGAACACCCTTCCGTTCGGCGCCGAGATGTACTGGGGCGGCGTGCTTCCGCACAGCGGCATCCCCGGCCGCGCCTACCACGAGATCGCGCGGATCGGCCAGGAACTGCGCGAGGCCGGCGGCGCCTTCACCACGGCCGAACCCGACTACGACATCGCGGTGCTTTACGACTCCGACAGCAAGTTCGCGCTGTCGACGCAGGGACCGCTGCGGGGTGACTCCTTCATCGACCCCGACTCCTACCGGCACATCCTCGCGGCCTTCTCCCGCGGCATCTTCGATGCCAAGCGGCAGCAGCGGCTCATCCGGCCGCAGCACCTGCTGCCGTCGCGAGGCGGCGAGCACGACGCCGCCGACACGGCCGCGCGCTATCCCGTGCTGATCGCCGCCGCGTTTTACATCGCGGCCGACGAGGACCTGGACTTCCTGATCGACTACGCACGGGCCGGGGGGCACCTCCTCGTCGGACCGCGAACGGGCTACGGGGACGGGGAGGGAAGGGCACGCACGGAGCGAGCGCCGGCACAGATCACCGACGCGGCTGGCGTCTGGTACGACGAGATGGCTTCGCTGCCGTCACCTGTGCCGGTGCACGGCTCGTTGCGGGGCGCGGCGACCGGATTCGCCGAAGGGCTCGTCGCTTCGGACGCGGAGGTCCTCGCCTCTTATCAGCATCCGCACCTCGGCCGCTGGGCCGCCGTCACGACAAAGCCCGCCGGCGCGGGCCGGATCACCGTAGTCGGTACGGTCCCGGATCAAGACCTGGCAGCCGACCTGGTGCGCTGGTTGGTACCGCATGCTGTGGGCGGGTGGACCACTGACGACTCAGTCACCGTCTCCACCAGCACCGACACGAGCGCCGCGACCCGGCTACAAGTCCTGCATAACTGGAGCTGGGATGAGGCGACGGCTTCTCCGTCCTGCACGGTGACTGACATACTCGGCGGCGAGCGCCATCCACCCGGTGAGAGGATCACGCTCCGGGCATGGGATGTCCGGCTGTTCCGCAGCGACGAAGCACATGACCAGGACCCGGCGCACAGGCGAGAGGACTGATCCATGCCATCCACCCCGCCATGGCCAGCAAGTTCCACCTCCTCGAAGGCATTTCGTCGTTCCAGCAGTTCGTGGAGGATCCGGGCGTGGACGGCGGCGGAAGGCGTTCGATGAGCACCCCGGATACGACGCCCCGGTGGTGGCGACGCAGATGAATGAGGCCCCCGGTCCGCACGGCCCGGTGCCGATGCGGATCTACACACCCGACCGGGCGGGTGACGCGCTGGGATTACTCGCCGCGCCGGTCCACGGCCCGGTCCACGCGGACGGCAGGCAGCGTTCGTGCCCGTGCCTGCGGCAGTAACCAAGCGTAGTGGCGGGACCCGGGCGAGCGGTACCAGAGCTTGACGGTGTGGAGCTCGCGCATCTGCGCAAGCTAGGAGAATCGGCCACGCCCATGCACAGCTCTCCGCGAGCATGGCCGCCATGGCCGCCTCACTGATCAGGCCCCGGAGGCGAGCCCTGGCGAACCTCGCCAGGTGCAGCCCATCCGGGCCGGTGCCGGAAAATGAGCACGCCATGCCGGGCTGTCGGCGCAGCAGTGGCCACACACGGCCCGGCGCGCGTCCTCGATGATGTCGGCCAGGGTGCGTGGCACTGCACTGTGCGCCTGGTCTACGGTGTCTTGCATGGTCTCATCCCCTATGCTCACCAGCGGTGCCGCGGCTTTGCCGCGCCCTGGCCTTGACGGATGCGCTGGTTGCTGCCGTGCCTGATGGCCCGTGCCCGGTGCGGTGGACGGGAAGGCAGGCGGTGGTGACGCTGCCGGAACATATCAGCGTGTCTAATTCCGGGCAGATCCGCGAGCAGTTGCTGGAACTGGTCAACCGGGGCGCCGCCGTGCTGATCGCGGATATGACCGGGACGGTTTCGTGTGATCACGGTGGCGCTGATGCTCTTTTGCGCGCCTACCAGCGTGCCTCTATCAGCGGCGCGCAGCTGCGGATGGCGGTCACCGCCCAGATTGTCCGGCGGGTCCTGGATGCCAGCGGGCTGGACCGGCTGGTCTCGATCTATCCATCTGTGGAGGCTGCCATCGCTGCCGGGACACCAGGTGTCATCCCCCTGGTGCCAAGACCAGGCAAGGGGCAGGGCGAGGACCAGGTCTCGCCGCGCCGGCGGCGGGCCGCCGCGCCGAGGAATGGGTCTCAGGCATCGGGGGTCACTCCGGCGGTGCTGTGGGGGCTGGTCGACGCCCTGCACGACGGGGTGGTGCTGACAGATGACGATGGCGTGCTGGTGCTGGCTAACCGGAGGGCAGAGGACATGTTCGGCTACATGGCCGGTGAGCTGATCGGCCAGCCGGTCGAGTCGCTGATCCCCGCTGACCTGCGGGCAGCGCACATCAGCCAGCGGGCCGGATACGCGCAGCAGCCGACGGCCAGGCCGATGGCCTCTAGGGCGCGGCTGCCCGGGCGGCGCAAGGACGGCAGCACGTTCCCGGCCCGGGTGAGCCTGAGCCCGGTGCCGACCGCGACGGGCCGTTTTATCCTGGCCGTGATCCGGGACGTCACGGAGGACCTGCCGCGCGCTGACCTGGCCGATCTGGCCCGCGCCGCTGCCACAGCAGAACAGGCGCGCCGCGGCCGGGTGCTCCTGGACCGGGTGGTCAACGGCCTCCTCCACGTGGGCCTCAGCCTGCAGGCCGCGATTGACCTGCCCCATGATGTGGCCGTGCAGCAGATCGCCGACGCCCTGCGCCACCTGGACGACACGATCCGCGAGATCCATGACCACGTGTTCGCTGACCACGACCATGAGGGACCGCCCGATCCCGCCCCGCGGAACGGATCGGGGTGAGATCACGGCGCCACGCCGGATGGCGCCTAGGGCCCGTCGGCGGTTGGCGGCCAGAACCAACCCTCATCTGTGATTCCGCCGCCCGCTTCAGTCGCCGGGACGGGGGCAATGATCTCTTCAGCGATGCGGTTGACGAACATCTGGATCGTAGCCTCGGCGACGCGCGCAAAACCACCTGATCCAGCTCACCGCCCAGGTAACAGGTCAGCACGTCGCCCGAAACGACCGGCGGTTACAGCTTCTTCTCTTCTCCCAACGATCGCCGGGGTGGGCTACGATCCGCGGGTCCTGCTGCGCCCGCGGGGTGGACGAGCGCACACGCTATCCGGGCCATGAAGCTGCGGATTGTCGCCGCGGCAAACCGGCACACGATCACCCCGTCCAGCTCGGCGCCCGCCCGGCCAAGCTGCCGCTGGTAAGCTCCGGCCAGGGCGAGCACCGTGATTTGTTCCCCGGCCGGGGTCAGCATCAGATCGGCATTCAGGGCCGCGAACAGCGCGCCGTCAGCTGCGATGGCGTCCCATCGCAGCGCGATCCGGGCGCAGTCATATGCGTCCGCGAGATCTTCCACGTAAACCCCGGCCAGCCGGGACAGGCCAGCCGCCGGGCCCGCCGCCTCTACCATGCCAGTGATGCCCTCGCCGTAGGCCACTTCGGAGGCTCGCAGCAGCACCCCGTCCCCGGCCAGGATCCCTAGCCGTGCCCGGGCGGCACGGAAGCTGACATCCAGCAGAACACGGTCGCCAACGAAAATATGATCTGTCATTGCGCCAGTCCACAGATCCGGTACCCGGCCGGGCAGCGGTCACAGGTCCTGTCGGTCCATGCCGAAGGTCGGACAGCGGTCTGGCCGAAATACCTGGAGGCGCAAGGATGAACGGTCCAGGCCGCGCACGCCCGCGCATGAATATGCATGCTGGACGCGCAAGCTTGACGGCAAGGGTGACAGCAACGGCGCCAGCCAACCCCCGACATGGACACACAACAGCATCCAGCCACGCTTGGACCTGATCGCCCGAACAGGCAGGCCGCTACGCCTGAAAAGCGGAAGGTCGGCGGTCCACCCCGCCCCTGGCCAGCGGGCCGACGGGGCGCTCCGGGTCTACGGTGTGCTGGACTCGGGCCAGGGAGGAGGCTCCGGCAGCATCCGGGTGTGTCCTGCTTCGGGCGCGGCGGCCGGGTGCGCGATGGCGGCCCCGATGTGATTGGTGAAGGCCCGGATAGTCGCCTGGGCGACCCGGTGCATGATCGCCCGGTCTAGTCCGGTGCCCAGGCCGCCCAGAGGCGGCCGGTAGATCCCCGCTACCGTGAGCATGGTGGCGTCTTCCCCGGCCGGGGTGAGCTTGATGTCGGCGTCCAGAGCCGGGAACAACGCTCCTCCAGGACCGATAGCTTCCCACCGCATCGACCCGATAGCGAAGTCCTCATGGATCGCCATGTCACTGAATCGCACCACCACCAGCCTGGACATGCCCGGCGCGGCGCCTAGCGGGCCGACCCGGGCCAGGCCAGTTCCCAGTTCGTCGTAGGCGTCATGGGATGCGCGCCGCAGCAGCCCGCCGCGGGCCAGGTTCGCCAGCCTGGCCTGGGCGGCGTTGAAGCCGACGTCCAGCCGTATCTCGGCGCCCAGGAACACGCGGCAAGTCAACTAGAGCAAAAGACCAGGCGAGTAGGGACGTAGGTCCCGCCCTTCACGCCGGAGGTCCGCAGGCGATCGAAAAAGACCGCCGGGGCAGTCGCCTCCGCGATCTCTCACGACCGTCTCACAGACGGGGAGAACAATACCGGGCAACGGCGTCCGCATCGGGCACGCGGTGGACCCTGACCTGGCGAAGCGGGTGGACCCGTATCGGTGGGACACGCTGCACTGATCTACGGAGGCTTCCGGTCGATGATCCTCATGTTCTGCCTCAATTCGAGGTTGCAACCTCCCAAGACACGGGCCACGTAGGCGGCCGCCTGGGTGCGCTGCTTCATGCCGAGCTTGGCGAACAGCATCGACACGTAGTTCTTCACCGTCTTCTCGGAAACGAACCACCGCTCGCCGATCTGCCGGTTGGTGAGGCCTTCCCCGATCAGCTCCAGGACCATGCGGACCGCGCCGATCAGGTCGGAGCCGCGGATCTGCTTGAGCACGTAGCCGGCCGCTCCCGCCATGATCGAATCCAGCAGCGCCTCGTCGTCGCTGAACGCAGTGAACATCAGGCAGGCCACCTCCGGCACCCGGGAGCGGACCTCCCTCCCGGCAGACCGACACCCCGTCACCATCAGGCAGCCGAACATCGAGCACGGCGACGCTGGGGCGCAGCGCCGGGCCCTGAAATGGCACTATCCCCGGCGGCTGGTTCGGCGTCCAGTTCCGCGAGGGATAGCGCTCCGTCACTTACCGCTGAAGGACGTAGGTGCCTGGTGCGGGAGCCAGCGGCCGGAATTTCGCGCTGCCCAGCGTGCGCGGGGCTTGCTTCATGTCGCCGCTGCGGTCCGTCAGCCACGTGGTGTAGTCAGGCCACCAGCTGCCCTGCACCGTCTCGGCTTGGGCCAGCCATTCGCGGTGATCGGGCGGGTTGCCGGGCGCGAGCCGGAAGGTCGCCTTCGGGTTCGACGACGGATTGACCATGGCGGCGATGTGCCCGCTGTTGGAGAGCACGAACCGGACGTTGCTGCTGCCGAGTAGCTGAGTGGCGCGATAGGCCGCCGGCCAGGGCGCAATATGGTCGTCGATGCCCGCCACGACGTAGCTGTCGACGTCGATCTTGGAGAGATCGACGGGGGAACCGAGCATGCTGACGGCACCCGGCTTGGTCAGCGCGTTGCTCATGGCGATCTCGATGAAGTTGCGGTGAAGTGCCGCGGGCATCCTGGTGGTGTCGGCGTTCCAGTAGAGGATGTCGAACGGCGGCGGGGTCTTTCCCTGCAGGTAGTTGTTGACCCAGTAGTTCCAGATCAGGTCATTAGGCCGGAGCCAGGCGAACACCCCGGCGAGGGTGCGCCCGTCCATGTAGCCGCGGGCGCGGGAAGCGAGCATAGACGCCTTGGCAGTCCCCTCGTCCATCAGCGAGACTGTCGTGCCCGCCTCCGTCATGTCCAGCAGCGTCACGCCCAGGCACAGGCTGGCGACCTGATCGAGCTGCCCGGTCGCGCTTAGGTGCGCGCCGACCATCGACGAGAGGATGCCGCCGGCGCACAGGCCGATGATGTTGATCTTGGGGGCCTTGGTGATTTCGCGCGCCGCGCTAACCGACTCGATGAGGGCATCGCCGTAGGTGTTCAGATCCCAGTCCCGAGCATGCTTGTCGGGATTGCGCCAGGAGATCACGAATACCTGATATCCCTGCGCCACAAAGAATTCGAGCATGCTGCGGCCGGGCGCGAGGTCGGCAATGTAGTACTTGTTGATCATCGGCGGGACCATGAGCAGCGGGAACTGGTGCACGGTGGGCGTGGTCGGCTTGTACTGAATGAGCTCGAAGACGTCGGTACGGGCCACCACCGCCCCCGTCGTCACCGCGAGATCCGTGCCGATCTCGAACGCGTCGGGTGCCACCATCGTCGGGATGCGCGGGGAAGAGGCCATATCCGAGACGAAGGCACGGGTACCCCGGACGACGCTCAGGCCGCCCGTGTCGATGTACGCCTTCCATGCGGCCGGGCTGATCAGCAGGTTGTTACTCGGCGCGGACGCGGCGACGAGATTGGTCAGCATGAACTTCAGGCGTGTATCGTCCCGCCAGTCCAGCTCGGCGTCAGCCAGCAGCTCCTCGGCGGTCCGCCCGACCGCCAGGTAAGTCTGAAGGATGCGTTTGAGCAGCGGGTTCCCACTCCATGCGGGATCCGCGAACCGGCGGTCGCGGGGCTGCGCAGCGACCGCCGAACGGCCCGCCGCGATGCTGACGAGTTCCGCGGCCAGCTTACCGGACCGCCCGGCCACGGCCCCCGGACGGCTGGCCAGCCGCAACGCGCAGCGCGTCATGCTGGCATCCGGCCGGAACCTGCGCAGCAAGCCCACAGTAGCGTGGGGCAGGAGCACATCCAGCGGGCCGGCACCGGCTGACTCAGCTCCGCCGGTGTCCGCTGACTCACCGGCCGTGCGCGTAGTGTTCATGGCCACGTCGATAGGCGTTGCAGCCGCCACGGTAATCACGTCCTTCTCATCCAGTATGTGAAATGGCCATATCCGGCAAGACGAGCCGCCGGAGCCGGCCTTGTTTCAGTCAGACACGCCGATCCGGACATCCGTAGAGTCGACCGACCTGACCGGGAGGGACGTTCGTCCGCTCGACAGGACCGGGCGCAGGTCCGGGGCGCGCTCAGTGATGCCGTCAGTGGCCGGAGCGGATGTCGTAATCGTCGTCGTCGACTGCGTGGATGGCCGCCTCCTCCGCGGTCGCCGCACCGCCGTCGATTCCGGCGTCGTGTGCGACCAGGTCGGCCTCGCCGTCCGGCTGGGCTCCCTCATCCTCGGCTCCCAGCCGGCCTGCCCGGGGGTCCGGGCCGTCATCGAGGAGGAGCCCGTCCACGTCCTCATCCCCCGCGTCCTCGTCCCCGGTGATGTGTAATCCTCAAGGTCAGCGGATTCATGGCGGGTCTCGTCAGGCATCTGTCAGCTCCTCTCCGTCAAACCCCCTGCATACCTGCCCAGATACGCGCCGATGCCCGTCCGGGACGGTGGGGTTCACGCTGTTGCGAGCTGACCGCCGTCTACGACCAGGACCTGGCCGGTCATGTAGGACGAGGCGTCGCTGGCCAGGAAACACGGCGGGCCCGCCATTTCCCCGGGCTGGGCCTGTTTGCGGAGTTGCGGGCGGCCAACTGGTGGCCGACCTTCCCGCCGCTTACACGGCCGTCACCAGCAGCTCTCGCCGCCAGGTCGGCATAATCCCGAGGTCGGCGTAATGAGCGCCGGACAGGCCGCGGGCGACCAGGCCCCGCAGGAGCGCCAGCCGCCCGGCGCCGTCCTCGGAGGAGGCCACGTCGATGCCCGGGATCTCCCGGTGCCCGCCGGCGTTGACGCCGGTGGCGATCAGGGCGTGCACGCTGACGGTGCGGCCGCCCTCGCACCAGGACCACCGAGGTGGTCTACCGGCGCGAACTGCGCCCTGTCCTGACCACCGGAGCAGAAGCCATGGACAGGCTGTTCCCGAACTCCTCGGCCCCTGTGCGCGGTACACGGAGGCAGCGCACCAAATCTGGTCACCAAACGTCATCAGCCGCCCAATAGCAACAGAGCGTGTAACCTCCGACCGGCACACCTGGGTGAGACGGCGCACGGCTGGCCGACGTCCGAATCTGCCGAATAGCGGGCGTTGCGTACCCGTATACTTATGCGCTGGCCTGTATATTCCTAATGGTGGCGGCGATCGTCAATTCAGCCTTGTCGTTCGTACCGGGAGCGCGCCGAACCGATTACGAGCGCAAGACGAACGGCAATCGTGGTGGCGCAGATATACGCAGATTGTCCAGTTCGGTGTCGCCAGCGGGCGGTCCCCACGTCAGGCTGATTAGGTGCAGTGAGCGGTCCATGCGGCCAGGACTATGGGCCTGCTCATGAGATGCGTCAGTAGTCCCAGCGCGGGTTCTACTACGCCGGTTGCTCCACCAGTTCGCGGACCTCCGCTAAGACCGGCGGGTGCCCCACGGCGTTGGAGTATGCAACCAAGGTCAGGCAGCGGATGAGCACGGGCGCCGAGCCTGGAACAGCAGGTCGGGCGCGCCATCCTGGCGCCCCCCGCAGGGCGGCAATGCCAGTGTGGCCGGAGTTGGCCGCCACCTTGTGGCATCAGGCTCTGAAGTTCGACTGGAAGACGTCCACCTGGCCTGACTCGTTCACCATCGCCAGCCGGGAGGTCACGTGGTCGAACGCGATGTCGTCGCATAGCCCGTCCTGGGGCAG
>OBLT010003159.1_pt1 | contig 10119 bp, 10 predicted proteins | sample 1518721 | NCBI WGS metagenome assembly OBLT01 (sample SAMEA3539307, study PRJEB22396) | soil metagenome | biome: tundra; feature: field; material: soil | place: USA | collected 2010-05 | depth 0.15 m | reverse complement strand
GGTTGCCGCGCTGGCTCTGCTGGCCACTATTGGATCTGGATGCCAGTTTCAAACTCGGGAGTATGTGCCACACAATCCTCAAAGAGTCACCTCCGCCACCGGAACGTGCCCGCTTGAGCGTGGCCGTGCTTGCGGCCAATGACACCGGGGTGACGCCATGACTCGACTGAGGCTGCTTGCTCCCGCGGAGGTGGTCGATGCGGCCAACACGGTTTCCGGGTCATGGTGAACCAGATGGCACGCGATAACATTTAGGACGTAAAGCTACATCAATGTCGCATTATCCGTCAGCCGAGGAGGGCCACGAGACGGGCGGGGGCGATGACGCGGTACGCGTCCTGGCACAATTCCGCGATCTCGGCCCAGTCGATGTCCTGGTCAAGCCGGACGCCGACCCAGCCGCGGCCGCCGACGTAGGGCGGCCGGAAGAACCGGGCGGGCTCGGACGCGGCCAGCTCCTGCTGCGCGCCCGGCGGCGCCGCGCACCACAGGTGCGGGAACTGGAACGCCAGGCAGATCGCGCGGAGCCGCTCGGCGAGGCCGCCCGTCGGATCGTTCACCCGGCAATTTTGTCACCAGCCGCCGGGGCTACGCTGCCGGGTATGAAGTTCGCGATCGCGATCCCGCAGTTCTACGCCGACGGCGAGTTCGATCCCGCGGCGTTCGGAGCTTATTTCGCGCGAGCCGAGGAGCTCGGCTTCGACAGCGCATGGACCCAGGAAGGAATGCTCGGCGCCGCACCCCAGCTCGCGCCGATCGAGACGATGACCTACGCGGCCGCCTGCACCCAGCGGATGCGGCTGGGCTGCGTGGTGTTCGTGTCGACCTTGCACAGTCCGGTGCACCTGGCCAAGAGCGTGAGCACGCTGGATCAGCTCAGCCGGGGCCGGATCGAGGTCGGTGTCGGCACCGGCGGCAGGAACCGCCCGTTCGCCGCCTTCGGCGTGGACCCGGCCCGTTATGTGGCGCGGTTCACCGAGGGAATCGCGCTGATGAAGGCGCTGTGGACCGAACCCCTGGTCACCTTCGACGGTGAGTTCTGGCAGCTCAAGGACGCGCCGATGGAGCCTAAGCCGTTCCAGAAGCCCTATCCGCCGCTGTGGTTCGGCGGGTCAAGCGAGCCTGCGCTGCGACGGGCCGTGCGGCTGGGCGACGGCTTCTTCGGCGCGGGGTCCGCGCCCACCGCCGCGTTCGCCGAGCAGGTCCAGATCGTGCGGGACGCGCTCGCCGAGGCCGGCCGCCCGGCGGAGGACTTCCCCATCGCCAAGCGCGTGTACATCGCGATCGACGAGGACGCCGGGCGCGCTCGCACCCGGATCAACGCGGCGCTTGAGGGCCTGTACGGGCGCCGGGTGCCGGCCATCGAGGCGGCCGCGTTCGCGGGCACGGCGGCCGACTGCGTCCGCGAGCTGAACCTGGTGGCGGCGGCCGGCGCGGAGCTCATCCTGGGCACGGCGCTGTTCGACCAGCGCGAGCAGATGGAGCGGCTGGCCGCCGACGTCATCCCCGGCGTCGGCTAGCCTGGCGGGTTCTCAGCTGACGCCGGGGCCGGTGCGCGGCCGGATCATGGCCTTCAGCAGGTCCATCACCCTGGGGTTCGCCACACCACGCCAGTCGGGAGCCAGCAGGCCGTAGGGCTCAGGGTCACCCCAGCTGGCCCGGTGCTGGCTGGTCACCGGGATGGTTCCCTTGGGCTGCGTCGGGTTGAGGGCCCACCAGCACCAGTCCACGTCATGGGCGGTGACCCAGGCCTCGAGGTTGTTCCACCACACGCCGGCGTCCGCACCGCCGCCGGCCTGCGAGGACGGCGCCAGGCCGAAATTGGCCAGCGACCTGGTGTCGTTGCCGAACTCGCCGATCCACAGCGGGGCCATCCCGTCGCCCTGGTCGCCGAGAAGATACCCCCCGGCCTTGTTCATCTGGTCGAAGTACGCGGACCGGGATTGGCCCGCGGGGTGGAACCACGAGTAGTCGTGCAGGCCGTAGACCACCTGGCCCGGGCGCTCCAGCCGGACCGGGTGCCTGGCCACGGCGGTCAGGTCGGCGGCGTAGTCGAGGCCCTCGCAGATGATCAGCAGATCCGGGTTGATCTCGTGGATGAGGTTCCCGACCGTGGTGTACATGGCGGCGACATCGGTCTCATCCCCGGTCCCCCAGGTCGGGGTGCGAACACGCCCGCCCACCCGCGCCCGCCTGGGCTCGTTCATGATGTCCATCCCGGCGACCAGGGGGTTCGACGTATACCGCGCCGCCATGTCCTGCCAGGCCCCGATGAACTTCGCGGCCGGCCAGCGGTCGTTGTACCACAGGCCATTGCCGTCCTCGGCTGAGCAGCACCAGCCGGCGTCGAGCAGGTGGCAGTTGGGGATGACGATGAGGCCTGCGCCGGTGAGCGCCTCGACGCAAGCATCGTAGACCTGCATCGGAGTAGCGCCGGAAAGATCAGGGTTAGCGGCCAGGTACTGATCGGGGACCGGGTTGGCCTGCCCGGTCATCCACAGGCTAAACGGAAGCCGGACGCTGTTGAAGCCGTGCCGGACGATGGTCTGGGCCAGCGTGCTGCGGTGGGTGCGGTCCAGCCCGGGCGCCACGCCCAGGTCCTCGTGGGCGCCGTACCAGTTCACCCCGGCCAGCCGGACCCGCCGTCCGCGCGCATCGACGATGAACCGGCCGTTCGTCGAGAGGGGCCCCTCCATCGGCACGCCGGTCACCCCGCGGGACGGTGGGCCAGGGCGGCGATGTGCGGGGGCAGCGGGATCTCGGCGGGGAGCACGGGGTCGGGTTCTGGCGGCTGCCAGGCGGCGGCGAGCGGCAGCACGCCGGCCCAGACCGGCAGGGCCGCGTCGGGCGAGTCGCCGTCGTCCGGCGGGCCGGTGCGGATCTTCACCGAGGCCTCATCCAGGGCCAGCGCGAGCAGGGACGTCTGGGCCAGCTCCCTGGAGTTCGGGCGGCGGGCGTAGTCCCACTGGCCGGGCACGATGTGCTCGGTGAGCGAGCGCAGGCCGGCCAGTTTCTCCTCCGGGTCGATGACCAGGCGGGGCGTGCCGTAGATCATCGCGCTGCGGTAGTTGACGGCGTGCTCGAACACCGACCGGGCCAGCACCAGGCCGTCCACGTGGGTCACCGTGACGCAGATCGTGGCCTGCGGGGCGCGAACCAGGCTACGGCTGGCCACCGAGCCGTGCAGGTAGAGGGTGTCTCCCGCCAGGCCGTAGACGGTGGGCACGACCATCGGGTCGCCGTCCACCACGACCCCGAGGTGACAGATCACCCCGGCCGCGAGGATGTCCGCCAGGTCCCGCCGGTCGGTGCTGCCCTTCTCGCGCCCGCGGCGGTGCCTGGTGCGTTCGGTGACGGGCAGGTCGGAGGATTCGGGCATGGCTGGATTGTATGGCGCGGCCCATTCGAACGTCAGTATCAGCTAAGCCGGATGCAAGCACCACGGACCGTTCGGCCAAAAATCGTTTACTAAGGTAAGGGCATGAAGATCGGATTCGGCGCCCCGATCGCGGGCGCGTGGGCCACCCCGGGCTATCTTTCCGCCTTTGCCGAGCGAGCCGAGGACGCCGGATACGCGTCGCTGTGGACCTTCCAGCGGCTGCTTGTACCCGAAGGCTCGGGCATGGAGCCGGTGTACCACAGCGTGCTCGACCCCATGGTGGCGCTGGGGTACGTGGCCGCCCGGACGTCGCGGATCCGGCTCGGCGTGGCGATCATCAACCTGCCGTTCGTCTCCCCCGCCTACCTGGCCAAGCAGGCGACTACCGTCGACGTTCTGTCCGGCGGCCGGTTTGACCTGGGTCTGGGTATCGGCTGGATGCCCGAGGAATTCGCCGCGACGGGGGCGTCCATGCCCCGGCGTGGCGCGCGGGCCGAGGAGTACCTTGCCGTCCTGCGGACACTGTGGGCCGATGAGGTCAGCTCGCATGACGGCGACTTCTACACCGTCCCGGCCGGGCGGCAGGACCCCAAGCCGGTGCAGAAACCAGGACCGCCGGTGCTGCTCGGCGGCATGTCCGCACCGGCCATGGAGCGGGCCGGACGGATGGCGGACGGCTGGATCACCTCCAGCCGCGCCGACCTGACCAAGATCAGCGAGGCGGTCGGCGTGATCAAGGAGGCAGCGTCGGCGGCGGGCCGCGATCCCGAGGCCGTGCGCATCATCTGCCGGGGCGTCGTGTTGGCCGGCACCGAGGAGAAGGGACCAGCCGGCGGCCGCCGGCTGCTGTCCGGCAGCTACCCGCAGATCCTCCAGGACGCCGAGTGGCTCGCCGGGCAAGGGGTCACTGAGCTGTTCTACGACCTGAACTGGGATCCGGAGATCGGCAACCCCTCGGTGGCGCCGGAGGCCGCGGCCGAGCGGGCCGGGGAGATCCTGGCCGAGCTCGCCCCGGGCCGCTAGCACCCTCAGCGGGCCGTCGGCTCGCTGATCAGGCCCTCCCGGTGGGCGATGGCGGCGGCCTCGGTGCGGCTGGCGGCGCCGAGCTTGCCGAGGATGTTGGACACGTGCACGCTGGCGGTCTTGGGCGCGATGAACAGCACCGAGGCGATCTCCCTGTTGCTGCGGCCCGCGGCGATGAGCCGGAGCACCTCACGTTCCCTGGCGGTCAGCGAGGCCAGCACCTTGCCATCACCGCGCGGTTCCGCGGTCCCGATCCTGGCCCGGCGGGCGAGGTCGTCGAGCGCCTGGCGCAACGGTCTGGCCTTCAACTTGTCCGCCGTCTGCGCCGCCTGGCGCCACTGGTCCGCCGCCTCATCCCGGCGGCCCGCCTCGGCGAGCGCCTCGGCCAGCCGCCACCGGGTCCTGGCGATCTCGTAGACATATGCGGGCCCGAACTCCTCCAGCACCGCCTGCCACGCCTGCGGGTCGTTCTCGCCGCTGGCCCGGCGGTACTCCGCCTCGGCCCGGGCCAGCCAGCCGCGTCCCTCCGGGCCGAGGATGAACTTGGGCCGCCGGCGAAAGGCCGCCCCCTCGCGGGCAATCTGCCGCAGCTCATCCGCCGCGGCCAGCTCGGTTGCGGCCGCGCCGTCGTCGCCCGCGGCGCGGGCCAGCACGGCCCGGTCGGCGTGCGCGCTCAGGGCGACCGCGGCCGGCCTGATCACGGACGGCGTGTAACCCCACGGCGGGACGATACTGACCGCGATCGCGGCCCCGGCCTCGGTGAGGGCCTGCTCGGTGTCGCCCTGCCAGAGGGCGTGCTCAGCCAGCAGCCCGCGCGCGGTGAACTCGTCGAACCCGTGCGCCAACCAGAACGGCTCGATCCAGGCACGCCGTTCCGCCACCGCCGGATTGCCGCGTGCCACGTCGATGAACAGGGCCATCGACGACAGATACGCCTCGGCGACACTGGTCACCCGGACCGGGAAGCCGTCGGCGATCTCCTGGGCGTGGTCCCACTTGCCGTCCGCGAAGTGGCACTGGAAGTGCAGGTGCTGCACGTCCAGGCCGAACGGCGCCATGCCGAGCCCGGTCTGGCTGGCCCGTTTGGTCCCCTCGTGGGCGACCTCGGCGCCGAGGGTCAGGTCGCCGCGCTCCAGGTGGGCCCGCGCCAGGTGGTACGCGGCCCGGAGCTCCACGCCGAGAACCCTGGCCTCGCGGGCCTGCTTATGCGCATCGGTCAGCACCTTGATGGCTTCGTCGTTGCGGCCTTCGCGGTTGCTGATGAAGCCCAGGGTCACCAGCGCGTCGGCCTGCACCCAGGGCGCGTCGGCGTCGCGGGCCGCGGCGAGCGCATGCTCAGCCCATTCCCTGGCCGCAGTGAAGTCGTCCTCGGTCAGCAAGGTGTTGGCGTAGGTGGACATGGCGCGCGCACGCTGCCACGTCGGCGGGTCCGCGGGAGTCGCGTCGACCGTGGCCCTCGCGACCTCGACGGCCTCGGCCAGGGCCTTGGGGTCATCCAGCTGACTCAGGAAGAAGGCCAGCCGCTCGCCGATCCTGCTGGCCAGGTTAACGTCCTGGCGGCCAGCGTCGTTGTCCGCCTGGTCTTCGAGCGCCCGGCGCAGCCGTCGGAGCAGGTGCACGGCGTGCTCGATGTCGCCGCTGTCCGCCGCGTTGTCCGCGGACAGCAAGCCCAGCTTGCCGCGGGCCATGCCGGCCGTCTTCTCCGGCTCGGCGACCCGTTCCCACAACGCCAGGGCCTGGTCGTAATGGCGGTGCGCCTCGGCGGGCGCGCCGAGCCGTTCGGCCTCTTCCCCGGCGCGCACGGATGCGGCGAAGGCGCCGGGAATATCATGGCTGGCCAGGCAGTGCTGGGCCAGCTCCGCCGCCGTCCCAGGCACGGTCAGCCGCTGCTGGTCAGAGAGCAGCGAGCTCATCGTGGCGTGCAGCCTGGTTCGCTCCCCCGGCAGCAGGTCCGCGTAGACGGCTTCGCGCAGCAGGGCATGGCGGAAGACATAACCTTCCGTGCCGTCGGGAACCAGCAGCTGGTGGGTGACCGCCTCCCGGACCGCGCCCTCGTATTCGGCGGCCTCCAGGCCGGATGCGGCGCGGACCAGCTCGTCGTCGGCCTTGCGCCCGGCCACGGCCGCGGCGCGGAGCACCCGCTGGGTGGTGTCGGAGAGCTGCTCGACCCGGCTGAGCAGCAGCGCCGCCAATCCCGCGGGCAGGGCGCTGCGGTCGGCGGGATCGCCCCTGACCGAGGCGGCGAGCAATTCCTCGGCGTAGAAGGCGTTGCCTTCGGCCCGGGCCACGATGTCGTTCAGCTCAGTCGCGTCCAGGCGGCCAGGCGCGGCCGCCGTCAGGTGCTCGGCCAGGGCCGAGGGATCAAGCGGCGCGAGGTCGACTGAGATGACGCCGGGCAGCCGCTGCAGTTCGGCCACCACCGGCCGCAGCGGGTGGCGGCGGTGCAGGTCGTCGGTCCGGTACGTGCCGATCAGCGCGACCCGCTCGCGGTGCAGCATCCGGGACAGGAAGGTCACCAGATCCCGGGTGGAGGCGTCGGCCCAGTGCAGGTCTTCAAGCACTAGCAGCACCGGCGCCGCGGCCGCGAGCTCGGTGAGCAGGCCCAGCACCCCGCCGAACATCTGCTGCCTGGCCAGGCCCGAGCGGTCCTCGTCGGCCGGGCGCCCGTCGCCGCTGTCAGGGAGCAGCCGGCCCAGCGCGGGACGTGAGCTGAGCGCGTCCCGGACGCCGGTGGACTGGGCCGCGCCGCGGAGCGCGTCGGCCAGCGGCAGGTACGGCACGCTGTCGCCGAGCTCGGCGCACTGGCCGGACAGCACGGTGAAACCGCGGCCGGCGGCGAGCTGCGCGACCTCCCGGACCAGGCGCGACTTGCCCACGCCCGCGTCCCCGCTGACCAGCGCGGCCACCGAGCGTCCCGCCTCGGCGTCGTCGAGCAGGGTGAGCAGGCGGCCAAGCTCGTCGTCCCGCCCGACCATGCGACCGGCCGACACCCTTAGAACCATGGGCACGAGTATCCCATCAGGGACCAGTGATTCCGATTCGTTAAGCTCCTGTCATGGACAAGGTCACCCGGACCGATGAACAGTGGCGTGAGCAGCTGACGCCAGAGGAATACGCGGTCCTGCGCCAAGCCGGCACCGAGGCTCCGTTTACCGGCGCGTACACCGACACCAAAACCGAGGGCGTCTACCGCTGCCGGGCGTGCGGCGCCGAGCTGTTCCGTTCCGACGCCAAGTTCGAGTCACATTGCGGCTGGCCGTCGTTCTACCAGCCGTCCGAGTCCGACGCGGTCGTGCTCATCGAGGACCGCTCGCTCGGGACGACCCGCACCGAGGTGCGCTGCGCGGCGTGTAACTCCCACCTGGGCCACGTGTTCGCCGGAGAGGGCTACGACGTGCCCACCGATCAGCGCTGGTGCATCAACTCGGTGTCGCTGCACCTGGAGCCCGCGGGTCCTTCGGGGTCTTCGGGTCCTTCGGGGTCTTCGGGTCCGGCCGCGCCGTGAGCCTGCGGCTGATCCGGGCGGGTTCGCTGTCCGGCGACACCGCGCAGACCGGCGGGATGGTGCGGACCGCGGCCATCTCCGGGGAACTGACCGGCGCGCAGGCGCTGTGGATGGGACGGACCGTGGTCCCGCCCGGAGTCTCATCGGGTGACCATCACCACGGCGCCTCGGAAACCGGTATCTACGTGGTGTCCGGTCATCCGGTCTTCGTGTTCCGAGACCCGGCGAGCGGGTCGGTGGTGCGGTTGGAGGCCGAGCCTGGAGACTACGTCTGGGTGCCTCCGCACGTCCCGCACCGGGAGGAGAACCCCTCGCCGGACACCGAGGCCGTCGTCGTGCTCGCCCGGTCGACCCAGGAAGCGATCGTCGTCAACGTTCCGGCCCTGTGACCTGCGGCCGGGTCGCGGCCGACGGCGGTCACTCGGGGTCCCGGCCGTTGTACCTGCGCGCCCGCTTGGTCGCGCCGCGGTTGCGCTTGGCCTCCAGGCGCCGCTCGTTCGCCCGCCGTCCCGGTCTGGTCGGGACACGCTGGCGCTGCGGCGGGGCGACCGCAGCGCGCAGCAGGGCCGCCATCCTGGCCCGGGCGGCCTGCCGGTTAGCGAGCTGGCTACGCTGTTCGGACGCGGCCACCGTGAGCACTCCGCTGGCCAGCCTCCCGGCCAGGCGTTCGGCGGCCCGGGCGCGCGCCCATTCGGGCAGCGCGGGCGAGCGCTCGACATCGAAGGAAAGCTCGACCCGGCTGTCGGCGGTGTTGACCGACTGGCCGCCGGGTCCGGATGACCGGGAGAACCGCTCGTGCAGTTCGCTGTCCGGTATCAGCAGCCAGCCGTTCACCCGGAGATCCTCAGGCACCCCTCGACGTTAGCCTGTGCTGCCCTGATCGCGCTCATAACGGGCCTAAGCCAGGCTGGCGACCAGCTCGTGCACAGGCTTGCGGCGGCCGGTGTAGAACGGGATCTCGACCCGAGTGTGCAGCCGGGCCTCAGATCCGCGCAGGTGGCGCATGAGGTCGACGATCCGGTGCAGTTCATCGGCCTCGAACGCGAGTATCCACTCGTAGTCGTTGAGCGAGAAGCAGGGGACGGTGTTGGCCCTGACGTCGGGGTACTCGCGGCCCATCATCCCGTGCTCGGCGAGCAGCCTGCGACGCTCCGCGGGATCGAGCAGGTACCACTGGTATGAGCGCACGAACGGGTACACGCTGACGTACGCGCGCGGTTCCTCCTCCGCCACGAAAGCGGGTATATGGCTCTTGTTGAACTCCGCCGGGCGGTGCAACGCCATTACTGACCAGACCGGCTCGCTGCAGCGGCCGAGCCGGACCCGGCGGAAGCGGGCGTACATGTCCTGCAGATCATCGGAATTGGGGGCCACCCACCAGAACATGTAGTCCGCGTCAGCCCGCAGGCCCTGCAGGTCGTAACAGCCGCGGGTCACCACGCCCTTGCCCGCGGCCTGCTCGAGCAGGTCGTCCACTTCGGCCGCGGCGTTCCCGGGTCCGCCCGCCTCCAGCGCGGCCCGGTCGGCCACCCGGAACACCGACCACATCGTGTAGCGGACCAGCTCGTTGAGATCACGGGCCTTGGGCTTGGGTTCTGCCTCGGCGGGAACGGTTCCGGCGGTACTCGGGCCGTCCGGCTCAGTCATCGCATGTTCGTCAGCCATGCCACCATTGTCGGCCACGGCGCTCACCGCACCGGACCGGGTCACCGCCTGGGCGGCAAAAAGGCCAGGATCTGGTCGACCGCCGCTCGGGCGGTCGCGACGCACGCGGGTAGGCCCAGCCCGTCGTAGGCGGCGCCGCAGACCGCGAGCCCGGGCTGGGTGGCTACCGCCGCGCGTATCCTCGCCACCCGGTCCAGGTGGCCGACGGTGTACTGGGGTAGCGCTCCGCCCCAGCGGGTGACGCGGGTCGCGACCGGAGCGCCCCGCACCCCGGTCGCCTCCGCGAGTTCCGCCGCGGCCAGCGTGGCGAGGTCTTCGTCGGCCCGCTGCAGCACTGCTTCCTCCCCGATGCGGCCGACCGAGCATCGGATGATTTCCAGTGGCCCGCTCGTCCGCGCCGTCGCACCGGCCAGGTGCGGCCACTTGACGGTGGAGAACGTGGCCGCCTTGACGGCCCGCCCGTCCACGGCCGGCACCAGGTACCCGCTCCAGCCCAGGGCGCTGAGCCCGGGTCCGTGCCCGGGTCCGGATGCGTGCCCGGGTCCGG
>OBLT010003158.1_pt1 | contig 10120 bp, 13 predicted proteins | sample 1518721 | NCBI WGS metagenome assembly OBLT01 (sample SAMEA3539307, study PRJEB22396) | soil metagenome | biome: tundra; feature: field; material: soil | place: USA | collected 2010-05 | depth 0.15 m | reverse complement strand
GTGTCGGTTGCGCTTGCATATGGCTGGCTGCGCAGTGTTGATGATATCAAAAAAACCTTTGGTGGAGATTAGAGCTTTGGCAGCGAATTCCCGCCGTGTTGTATGAGGGCAGAGGGGATGCTAAGGAAGCTCGACAAGAAACGGTAAGGTCGAGCCGTCAATCCGCTCTGCTCATTCTTGAATTCCCGACGCCGCAACTGGTGCCTGCGGCAACTTTGGAGGATACCGATGCTTCTTACCAACGTTTCGTGGAAGTCTCTCGCTGGCGCCGCTCTTGCCTTCGCCTTGAGCGCGCCGGCCCTCTATTCCCAGAGCTCGAACACTCCCGCCAGCGCCGTGGATTTCGGCATGATCGGACTGGCACCGAGCCAGACGCTGCGGCTCAGCATTATCGCTTGGCCTGCGGTGAACCCTTCTCCCATCTTCCCGCCCGAGCCAATCTGCATCGCCCATCTTGGTTTCGCGAACAGCAGCGGCGGCCCGGTGGGGCCAACCAAAACCGTCAACCTCGGCCCCGGGCAAGGCGATTTCCTCGATCTGAACGGCAACTCCCTGGCGCTGCCATTCGGCGGTCGGGCGGAGGTGCTGCCGGTCGTGACAATGCTGCCCGCTCCGGGCGGAGGCACTCCGGCATGCCTGGCAAACGCCGAGATCCTGGATAGCTTCAGCGGCTTCAGCCTGGTGCTCGCGCCTGGCGCTACGGCCTATCCGCCAATTCCAATTTTCCCGCTACAGGGGGTAGCTTGGGTCAGGTGCTGCGCCTGAATCTCGTCGCATGGCCGCCCAGTCCAGTTGCGCCCGCCTCCTGCATCGCGCAGTTGAGCTTCGTAGACAGATTTGGCAACCCGGCGGGGCCCGCGCCCAAGGTGGTGAATCTGAGCCAGGGGCATTCGGACTTCCTGGATGTCGCGGGCGCGAGACTGGTAGGGCAATTCGGGCAGCGGGCAGAACTGCGTCCGATGGTCACTGTCTATCCACCCGTGCCCACAGTGCCGGGCGCGGCGGCGATGTCTGCGTGCGCGGCCGACGGCGGAAGTCTATGACCAATTTACCGGGCGAACGTGGGCCTGGGTCACCCCGGAGCCATTTCGCTTCCTCGACCCGGGGCCGATCCAGTAAACGCGCTGATGTCGGTGAAGCTGTGGTGTCGGGCCTCCTGGCTAAATAGCCGGCTCAGGCTGGGCCAAGGTCATGCAGCGCGGCGATAGATAGCTCTAAGTGTGCCTGGAGCATCGTTACCTCATCTCGCGACGACTGCGAGGAGTGACTCCAGAAGATAGGGAGAAATGAAATGAGAATCGGAAACAAGCTGTTGCTAGTGTTCCTGGCGCTCGGTTACGCCAGAATCGGGTCGGCGATAACCGTGTTGTATGCAGCGCCGCCCCTGGCGCCCCTGGCCAGCCCCCAAGACTTTTTCCAAACCACAGCGACTCTGGTTACCCCGGGGACGCTTACGCTTCAGACCTTGGGATTTGGAGGGGGAACCAGCCTCACTGGCCCGGTGATTCCCGCTGGAGGGTTCGACCCTCTGGTGGCTGTATTCGCGGGAACCGGCTCGGGCGCGACGTTTGTCGAAGGCACCTCCGACATTCTCACCAACTACTACGATTCCGCTTTGATGGGATGTCCGCCTGCCGGAACCGTGATGATCGGCGGCATGCCCACCTGCGGCGATGTACTGATGGCGCTGTCGCTCTCCGCCGGAACATACACCATACTGTTGAGCGACGCCGCCTACATCCCGAACGCGGTCTTTTCCGGCTCTGGCACGCTCGGCGACGGCTTCTTCGATCTGACACCACCAGGCGGCGGGTTTCAGACCTGCCTCCAAGATAATTCTGCCTGTATCAGCGATACGGCGAATTGGGCGCTGGACGTCACCATATCGGATTCGTCACCGACACCGGAGCCGGCGGCGTGGGGGATGGCGTGTCTGGGGCTCGGCCTGGTAGTGGTTGCCCGGCTTCGTTCCGGGAGTAGGTAATCCATGGCTCAAGAAAATACAAGAAAGAGAAGGAGTTCAGATATGAAACGGTTTCGCAAATACTCTCTCCAAATTGCAGCCGCCGCGATTGTCGCGGTGATTCTTACGCTGGCGGCGCCGCGGGCAGTTCATGCCGTGACGGCGGCGCTGGTCACCGTTACTAACACCGCGTCCAGCCCCAGCATCGACCAAGGTATCGGGCAGCTTGCTTCAGAAAACGTGTTTCTGGTGGGCTTTGCTGGCCGAGGCGCATCTGATTTTCTTCGGCGCGAGCCGCCGGATGGATCGCCCCCCGCCCTAACGCCCTTCGCCGCGCCGGCCGGACAGAGCCTCGTTATAACAAGCATCGAGGTCATGCCAAACAACACGCAGGGGATTTATACCTTGGAACTCCTCAACGGGGCCAGCGGTAACTCGCGTAATTATTTTCTGAGGACGCCGCCCGCCTACACGACCCAGTTTCAATTCCCCACGGGAATCGTGTTTCCCGCGGGCCAATCCGTGCAGGTTCGTAACGAGTCGACCAGCCCGGACTTTGTTTATGTTTATATGCATGGCTATCTGACTTCGAACTAGCCGGCAGCCCATCGCAGCGACCGACTTTAATGGCCCAAGGTCAGCAGGCGATATCCGCCGATGCGGCACGACAACCAAGGGATCTGCCTCTCAGTATCCGACCAGTCGGATGCACTGGAGCCGGCCGCGGGGATGGAATGTCTGGGCCTGCTCAGCCTCGCAGTCGTTGCCAGGGCTTCGTTCCGGAGTTGGTAATCCATGGTTCAAGAGGAAACAAGAAAGAGAAGGAGTTCAGATATGAAACGGTTTCGCAAGTATTCTCTCCAGATTGCAGCCGCCGCGATTGTCGCGGTGGTTCTTACACTGGCGGCGCCGCGGGCAGTCCATGCCGTGACGGCGGCGCTGGTCACCGTGACTAACACCGCGTCCAATCCCGTCGTCGCCCAGAGTGTCAACCAACTGACGTCACAAAACGTGATGCTGCAAGCGTCCGCTGACGTGGGATCTTTTAAAACCTTCCATCAAAAGTTGACCGATGGAACCTTCCCTTCAGTCTTCGTCGTGCCGTCCGGGCAAAGCTTTGTTGTAACCGGCATCGAGATCTTACCTACCCTCCCAGGAGGATTCAGCACCCCAGTTGGGGGCTCGACGGATTCCGTCGAGATCCTTGATGCGCTCAGCCTGAATGTCCGTATCCAAATGCTAGTTCCGTTCGGCGAGACGAAACACTATGAATATGCCTCGGGCCTTGTGTTTACCGCGGGCCAAACCGTCTTGATGCACAACGACGTGAGCAGCGCGAGCTTGGTAACGATTTACATATTCGGTTATCTGACGTCGAATTAGGTCTGCGACCGCGTGGTGATGTTCGATTGGTGGGGCAGGCTTTCAGCCTGCGGACCCGTTTTCAACGGGTCCAGGCCGATTGGAAATCGGCCAGCAGGATGGAATCCTGCCCCACATGAATGGAGCGTATTTCCACGGTCGCAGACCTAGCCGGAAGGTTTCTCTGCGCAGTTTCGATCTGGGGTTTGGAGATGCATCCCTCAAGAGTAAACATGAAAGAAAAGGAGTTCCGATATGAAACGATTTCGCAAATATACTTTCCCGGCCGCGGTCGCCGCGATTCTGGCGGTCACTCTTACACTGGCGGCGCCGCGCGCGGTGCATGCCGTGACGGCGGCGCTGGTCAACGTGACCAACACCGCGGCCAGCCCCGCCATCACCGCGGGCGTCAACCGGCTCGCCTCACAAAACGTTTTCCTGACAGGTAGCCCCGGCACGTTGGCTACCGGCCAAGTGGAGACCTTGCGACAAGAGGCGCCAGATGGAAGCGTTTCCGGATCGTCCTTCGTGGTGCCGGCAGGACAAAGTCTGGTTGTGACCAACATCGAGGTAATGCCTATGAGCAGCGGGACTTGGTCGCTAGAAATTCACAATTTCAGCAGCGGTAACTACCGCTACACATTGCCGAACCTTGCCTCGGGGCAGTTAACCCAGTTTCAATTCGCCACCGGCATCGTGTTTCCCGCGGGCGAATCCGTCGCATTTGGCAACACGACCCTCGGCTTTTTCACAGGTTCAATTTTCGTGCACGGCTACCTGACATCGAACTAGCCGGGAGCCTATTAACGGACCCGTGACACGAGACTGGACGACGGCGACGATTAAAACCTACGCTATAGGAGCATTGGTGCAATTTATGGCTAGAGGCATTCGCGAACTTATTGAATCCATAATATTTGCCGGGATGAAGCCGGGTGCGCCGGTGGCCCACCCCCACCCGATGCGGTGGCTAAGGCCGTTGCGGCGACCCATCGAGCGCTTCCTGTCGGGGGGCGCCGCGCCTTCGGATCCCCTCTATCTCTCCCGCCGCACGGCTGGGCAGAGAATCCGATTCGCGCTTCTGATTGGCACCCCGGGCGTGATCGTGGCAGGCCTGATGGCCTTGGCATTAAGCAACCACTTCGTGAAGAAGACGGTCATGCCCAGACTCGATCTGCCGCCTGCTGAGGTAACGGCAAAGATGTTGCCGAATATGGATCACGTCAAGTTCGATACCAACCGGGACATGGACGTAATGGAGGTGCGCGTCGACCGCACAAAAGGGACGCTCGTGATGGGGACGGTCATGAATAACACCGCCCACCAACTCCATTCGGCCGAGATCGTTTTTGACTTGACTGATCGGGCGGGCTCGCAACTCGGCGGGGTCAGCCAGAAGATCGAAAACCTGCCGCCGCAGATTCGCCAGGCTTTCCGCCTGCCGATTGAGCAGCGTACCGCCAGCTTCGTGTTGGTGCGCGAAGTCAAAACGCGATAGGGGCGGTAATCGCCGCGGCTTCCGGATCGCTCACTTGAGCCGCGGCGGGGCTAAAAGAACCTACTCACACAGGTAGTGACTGGCGCGTGGTCTCCCGGCATAATCGCTTAAGACGCCAGCCGCATTTTATCGCCCGACGTTAGCGGACGGCCTGAATGTGGCCTTTCGGGAGATACCGAACAAGGAAGGGATATCAAAAAAAACTTTATCGGGATTAGAGGTTTGGAAGCGGATTCGCGCCGTGTTGTATGAAGGCCGAGGCGGATCGCCCAGCGGGAAAATCGGAGACCCCGCCGGACATTGCTTGTTGCGGGGGAAAAATTGGTCTTGACCATTGGTCCACCTAAACTTCGACGCTTCAACCCAAGTTATGCAGCAAAGGAGAGAGAAAAATGAAGCAAGTATCGAAACGCATGTACAAACAGATGGCTTCTTTCGCGCTGACAGCCATCCTGATAGCCGGAGCAACTGCCACTGTCCAAGCCACGGACTGGAACGTAATCGCAGGCGCGGAGAGCCCCGATCGGGGAAGCCATGCGCTGGCCTTTTTGACCAATGAACTTTGGGTCCATACCGGCGACAGCATCCATTGGACCTTTGCCACGCATGAGAAACATACACTGACGTTCTTGAAACCCGGCCAGACACGGCCTGCTGCTTTTGGTTCCGTCTTCGGCGTGGAAATCGGGTGCCCGGGGACTACTCCGGATGGATCCAGTTTTGATGGTTCCTCGTGCGTTCATTCGGGCGTCCTGGTATTGGATGATGCCGTGCCGGCGGCCAGCGTGCCAAGCTATTCCGTACGTTTCCCCAGTACCGGCAACTTCAAGTTTGTTTGCCTGTTTCACTCGGATATGACCGGCCAGGTCCATGTGCTCGACGTGTCCCAGCCCCTTCCCCACAATCAGGACTTCTACGATCGCCAGGCGCACCGGGAGCAAGCGCTGCTGCTTGCGGCAGCCTCTGGCCTCCAGGGCGAGGGAACTCCCAGCGCCCTCGATGGAGCGCAGAACAGCGTGGCCGCCGGCTCCGGCCAAATCGTGACGACCACAGCGGCCGGTTCCGACACCGTGTCCCTGATGCGCTTCGTGCGGGACACCATCATGGTGCACGTCGGGGACACGGTGGAGTGGGTCAATCTCAACCCGTCGGTCAACCATACCGTGACCTTTGGGACGGAGCCTGCCGATCCCCGGACGGTTTCGACCAATGTGCAGATCACCTCGGACGGCGCCAGGCAGGCGGCCATCGGCTCGCCTGCGGACAGCGTGAACTCGGGATATTTGAGTCCCACGCCGCAAGACAGGGCGAACTTGGCCCAGGCGGCGCCGAACGTGGCGCGCTTCCGGGTGACCTTCACTTCTCCAGGCACTTTCAATTACATCTGTGCCATTCATGACCAACTCGGCATGAAGGGGACGGTCATTGTTAACCCGTAGGAGGCTCCCCATGAAATCACGGTTCTTCGGCTTATTCCTAATCCTCGCGTCTTTGGCGTCCGCGCAGCAGGGCGGGACCGACTCGTACCGGGGCGGCATCGTCACACCGCCCCTGCCGAAACCGAGATTTGTGCTCACTGACACCTCCGGTGCTCCGTTTGATTTCTGGAGCAGAACGCAGGGGTCGGTCACGCTCCTGTTTTTCGGCTATACGGATTGCCCCGATCAATGTCCTATGCACATGGCGAACATTGGCATGGCTCTAAAGAAACTGCCCCCCGGTATTGCCGGTCAGGTCAAGCTCGTTTTTGTGACCACCGATCCCGCCCGCGACACGCCGATGGAACTACGCCGGTGGCTCGACAATTTCGATAAGCATTTTGTCGGCCTAACGGGAACCGAAGCCGCTCTCGAGGCAGTCCAGAAGGCTGCGGGGGTGCCCCCGGCCCGGAAGACAGAGCTTCGCAACGGCAGCTATTCAGTTGCGCACGCCAATTTTGTGGTCGCGTACACCAAAGACAATCTGGCCCATGTTATCTACCCCGGCGGGGTCGGCAAAGACGATTGGATACACGATCTGCCTCTGTTGATCCAGGAGACCTGGTCGCGGAAATAAGCAGGGCATTCCGCCTCCACGCAGCCGGCCCCTGGCCGGCTCTTCTCCCCCAAACGCCTGGCGCAGCTTTCAGGAGCGGGTCGGGATGACGCGCCTCACCGAACCGTCCACCGCAAAGTGGATCCCGCACTCTTTGCGGACATCCTGCTCCCACCACCAGCGGCCGGCGCGCGGATCCTCTCCCGGCCCAACGGCGCGAGTGCAGGGTGCACAGCCGATGCTGGCGTAGCCGCGCGCATACAGCGGATGCACCGGAACGTCATGCTCGCGGATGTACTGGTCCACCTCCGCCAAGGTCCAGTCCACTAGCGGGTTGATCTTGAGGCGGCCATCCACCCGCTCCACTCTCCGCAGCCCGGCCCGCGTCTCCGACTGGTCCCGCCTCAGACCCGTAGCCCAGGCTTCGAACTCCAGAAGTTTGCGGGCCAAAGGGCGGACCTTGCGAACCTCGCAACACATCTGCCTCCCCTCCACGCTTCGGTAGAAGAGATCCGGACCTTGAGCGGCTACCATTTCCTCCACTTCTTCGCGATTGGGCGCGACCACTTCGACCGTGGTTCCGTACCGCGTCTGAACGGTCTCCATGATGCGGTAGGTTTCTTCCGGCAACCGTCCGGTATCCAGAGTAAAAATGCGCACTCCGGGCGAGATTCGGGCTGCCAGATCCACGATCGCCATCCCTTCCTTCTGGAAACTGGTGGCAATCCCGAATGCCTTCCCGAACGTGGCGACAGCCCATGCCAGGGTCTCGGACGCCGATGCAACCTCGAAATCGTTTAAATCTTGCAATCTCTATCGAGATTACCGTGAATGGGGGCCTCTTGGCAACCCGGATCGTGGGGCAGTGGGGCAGGTCCTCGACCTGCCCGGCCAAGAGGCGGCATTGGCCGTGGCTGGGCAGGTCGAGGACCTGCCCTACTCCGGCTTGATCGCCAGAAGCGCGTCCAACATGGTCCCCGTTCGACGGCCTTCGACTTGGACGAAGCCGGCGTGATGCAAGAGGCGTGTGTAATCGTCCAGGGTGCGCTCCTTGCCTTCGGTGACGATCAACATATTCAGGGACTGCATGTTGGCGGCTACGGGGCCAACGCCGTCCGGGTTGAGTAACTTTTCCGCCACCAGGATCGCGCCGCCAGCAGGCAAATGCCGGTATGCCTTTGCCAGCAGCGTACCGATTTTTTCGTCCGTCCAGTCATGCAGAATTCGTCCAACCGCGTACAGGTCGGCCGCTGGAAAGTCGTCTTCGAAAAAGTCGCCTTCCACCACCTCGATCCGATCGCGGGCCTTCGAAAGCGCCACTTGTTCCCGAGCGAAGCCGGCGACTCGCGGGAGATCGAACACTACCCCGCGCAACCCGGGATAACGCTCGCACAGGGCGATGATCAGGTGTCCGGTGGCTCCGCCCAGGTCCACGCAGCGTTGAAATCGGCCCAGATCGAATGTATCGGCCACCTTGGGTGAAGTCAGTGTGCCGAAGCCGTGCATGCCAAGCAGAAAATCGCGCATCGCCTCGTCGGTACGGAAGAAGTGGCTGAAGATCGGCCCATCGCCGCCGAACGTCTGTTTCCAGCGATGCGTTCCTTCCATCACCGCGGCTTCCAGGTTGCCCCACATGGGGTAGAGCGCCCGATCGGAATAGCGGATGTACCCGCCCAGCGAATCGGGGCTGGAAGTTCGTAAGTAGGCCTCGGCGATGGGCTCGTTGCGATAGACGCCGCCGCACTTCGACAGCAGCCCAAGCGACGCACAGCCATCCAGCAGACGCTCCAGGCCATCCTGGTTGGCGCCGAGCGCGCGGGCGAGGTCGGCGGCCCCGGCGGGCGCGTCGTGCAACCGGTCGAAGATCCCCATCGATATGGCCGCAAACATGGTCTTGGATCGCCGGAACGCCTCGATCAAGTCGAGAATGGGAGTCGCATCGGGAAGGCTCATAGGTCGCGGAAATGGTCGTAGCCCAGCGGCGCCAGCGGGACACCGTTACACTCCACCGCGCCCGGACGCCCTTTGCGCATGGTACCAATTCGAGTGAGCGGCAAACCTTCAAATTCCAGCGGCGCCGTGATTCGCGCCGGCGCGGTGAACAGCAATTCGTAGTCTTCACCGCCGTGTAGCGCCTGTTCCAGGGTTGCCCCGGGAAAGATCGGCGGTGCGTCGATCTCCGCGCTCAATCCCGAGGCTAGACACAGACGGTGCAGATCGAGCGACAGCCCGTCGCTCAAATCCATAGCCGCGGTCGCCCGCAGTTCCGAGCGGAGAAAGCGGCCCAGGGCCAGCCGCGGCTCCGGTCGAAGGTGACGCTTCCACGCGATACCCCTGCCCGTGGCCAGTCCCAGGGCCGATCCACCCAGCAGGCCGGAGACGTAGATCGTGTTGCCGGCGCGCGCCCCATCGCGGCGCAACGCTTGGCCGCGAGGCACGGCGCCACAGACCACGATGTCGCACATGGTCTTCTCGCTGTGGGCCAGGTCTCCACCCAAGAGGGGCGTTTGTTCGCGGCCGGCCAGACTCAGAAGGCCGCGGTAAAACCCGTCCACCCAGCGCGATCCGGCCCAAGGCGCCAAAGCCAGCGACAGCAGGCAGAATCGCGGCTCGCCGCCCATGGCGGCAATGTCGCTCAATCCTCGCGCCAGGGCTTTCCACCCCACATCCGGGGCCCGGTGCGTTTCGCGGCGGAAATGCACGTCCTCGATCAGCATGTCGGTGGTGAAGAGCAGGTCCTCGGTAGCGCCACGCTGGCGGAAAATGGCGCAATCGTCCCCAATGCCCAGGATCGAAGCTGAGCCGCGCGGCAGAGCCACGCGTTTGCGAATCCGCTCGATGAGATCCAGCTCGCTGTTCGCGACTCTGATGGGGCGGGCCATACGGATACTATCTGAGAGGATAGCGTACGAAGGCGGTGGCGGTGGGTTGAGTGGCCAAGAACGGCGCGCACACCGGGCTCAGCAGGTAACGAGTCGAGCGGCCAAGCCGCTTGGCAGGCTACCTCCAGCCTGTCCACTAATCCATCGTGCGCCCGGCATTTCGCGAGTCACGCCAGTTGAAAATATATTCTGCGCCCGTCAAGTGCTTTGAAATGAACCGCCAGCCGCCCTTCCCACTTCGTCGCCTACCCTCGTCCCGTCCCTATCGCCTGCTATTCTGAATCGAAAAGAGGCTTGCGCCCCACCGCGCACGCCGCAACCAGTTCTATCCTGGCCAGGATACGTTGCATTCTCAGGTGGTACTGAACTTCCCGCAAGCCT
>OBLT010003157.1_pt1 | contig 10122 bp, 4 predicted proteins | sample 1518721 | NCBI WGS metagenome assembly OBLT01 (sample SAMEA3539307, study PRJEB22396) | soil metagenome | biome: tundra; feature: field; material: soil | place: USA | collected 2010-05 | depth 0.15 m | reverse complement strand
ACAGCGGTAGCACCCCAGCGTGTCGCCCTTCGTTATGATGGGGAAGGTGTGCCGGAGCTTCGCTTTCTATTTAGCCACGTCGTTGCTGGCCTGCGCGCAGGTGGTTTGGGCGCAGACGGCAAGGTACGAAGGGCAGCTCATCGCCGATATTCAGTTCGTCCCGCAGGAACAGCCGCTGACCGCCGCGGAACTGGCTAACGCTATCCCGCTCAAGAAGGGCGAACCTCTGCGGCTGGCGGATGTGCACGCCGCCATCGAGCGGCTGTATGCCACAGGCGCCTTCGACGACATCCAGGTGGATGCCGATCCCGCGCCGGCTCCCGCCCGCGGCGTGATCGTACGAATCGTCACCAAGAATAGCTGGTTCGTGGGCAACGTAGCGGTGCTGGGCCATATCTCCGATCCACCCAACCGCGGCCAACTGGTGAACGTCACACGGCTGAGCCTCGGGCAGCCGTTTACGGAGGAGGACGTGGCTCCGGCACAGACCGCCATCGAGCGCCTGCTTGAAAGCAACGGCCTGCACGCGAGCCAGGTCCGGCCGGAGGTGTCCTACGATCCGCACACGCAGCAGGTGAGCGTACACTTCGTGGTGGATTCCGGACGGCGCGCCCATTTCACCACACCGGCCATAACCGGCGACACCAAGATGCCGTTGGAGGATATCGTGAGCGCCACGCACTGGCGCCGCTGGCTGATCGGGGGGTGGCGCACGGTCAATCAGTCGCGCGTGAGCAAGGGCATCGAGGATGTGCGTTCCAAGTACGAACGGCGCGGGCGCTTTGAAGCGCGCGTGTCTTTGAAGGCGATGGACTACGATGCGGACACCAATCGCAGCAAGCCCTCGCTGGATATCGATGCCGGACCCGAAGTCGAGGTGCACGCCGTGGGGGCCAAGGTCTCGCAAGGCAAGCTGCGGAGTCTGGTGCCCGTTTTTGAAGAGCACACCGTGGACGAATCCCTGCTGCTCGAAGGCGAGCGCAACTTGCGGGACTACTTTCAATCGCAAGGTTATTTCGACGCCGAAGTCGAATTCAAACCGCAGCGCGTCGTCAACGATAAGGCATCCATCGACTTTCTCATTAACCCAGGCAAGCGCCACAAGCTGGTGCTGATCGGCATTCAGGGCAACAAGTATTTCAGGACGGAAGCCATCCGGGAGCGCATGTTCCTGATGCGCGCTTCGCTCGTGCAGTTCCGGCGCGGCCGCTATAGCGGGGCTCTGCTGCGGCGCGACGAGCAGTCCATCGGCAGCTTGTACCAATCCAACGGATTCCGCGACGTAGCGGTCACGCACAAGCTTGTGGATGGTTATAAGGGCAAGCCCGATAATCTGGCGGTTTTCATCGATATTCAAGAAGGCCCGCAGTACTTCATCCATAACCTGGATGTGCAGGGCGCCGCCAAGTTGGATAAAGCGCAGTTGCTATCTCAGCTCAGCTCCGTGGAAGGGCAGCCCTTCAGCGAGTACAACGTGGCCGTCGATCGGGATACTGTCCTGCAGCAGTACTCCACGCGGGGGTTTCCGAACGCCACGTTTGAATGGAGTTCCAAGCCCGCGTCCGAGGCCCACCAGACGGACTTAACCTATGTCATCCACGAAGGGCAGCAGGAGTTCGTGCGCGACATCCTGATCAGCGGCTTACAAAACACGCGCCGCAGCCTGGTGGATAGGAACATGTTGTTGAAGGCGGGCGATCCGCTGTCGCCTACCGCCATGCGCGAATCGCAGCGCCGCCTGTACGATTTGGGCGTTTTCGCGCGCGTGGATACGGCCATCCAGAATCCCGACGGCGACAGCGGCGAAAAGTACGTGCTCTACGACATGGAGGAGGCGCACAAGTATTCGACCGCCACCGGCTTCGGCGCTGAGTTCGCCAGAATAGGCGGATGCTCGACTTGCCTGGAGGCGCCCCAAGGCCAGACCGGCTTTGCGCCGGATTTCACGCTGGACGTCTCGCGCCTGGACCTGTGGGGTCTGGGCCAGAGCCTCAGTTTCCGGGGCCGCGTTTCCACGCTGGAGCAGCGCGCGCTGATCAACTATACGGTTCCCCGTTTGCGGGGCAATGAGAAGCTGACTCTCTCATACACCATTCTGTACGACAACAGCAAGGACGTGCGCACGTTCACCGCGCAACGCGAAGAAGGCTCGGTGCAACTTTCCGAGCGGCTTTCCAAGTCCATCACATTTCTATACCGGTACACTTACCGGCATGTCACGGTGGATCAATCGACCCTGAAGATTTCGCCGCTACTGATTCCGCTGTTCTCGCAGCCGGACCGCGTGGGCGAAGTCTCGTGGAGCATGGTTCAGGACCGGCGCGACGATCCCATCGATACGCACAAGGGCGTCTACAACACCATGGACATCGCGGCGGCGCCGCGCCCTTTCGGCTCCGAGATTTCCTTTGGACGCTTCCTGGGGCGCAATGCGACCTATCACCCGATCGGCAAGAAGTATGTGCTGGCGCGCGCCACCAGCTTCGGGATCGTGCATCCCTTGCACGGTGTTTCGGACCCGCTGACGGCGATTCCACTGCCCGAGCACTTCTTCTCCGGCGGCGCCACCTCCGAGCGCGGCTTCCCCGATCTGCAAGCCGGGCCGCGCGACACCGTCACCGGATTCCCTCTGGGCGGCACGGCGCTGCTGATGAACCAGGTCGAATTGCGCTTCCCATTGCTCGGCGAGAATATGGGCGGAGTGCTTTTTCACGATATGGGCAATGTCTACAGCAGCCCGTCGAATATCTCGTTCCGCACGGATCAACATGGGCTTTCCGATTTCGATTACATGAACCACGCAGTAGGCTTCGGGATACGTTATCGCACGCCGATCGGTCCGGTGCGGTTGGACCTGGCGTACAGCATTAATCCGCCACGCTTCATCGGCTTCTCGGGAAGCTTCAGCGACTTGCTGAACGCCGGCCAGTACCCGTGCCAGACCCAACCTGCCAGTTGCGTGGCGCAGAGCATCAGTCACTTCCAATTCTTCTTTTCGATAGGGCAGACATTCTGATGCGGCGCCGGTTTTCCATCGCGATCTGCCTGGCCGGCCTGCTGGCCGCCGCCGCCGAGATCGTCGACCGCATCGCCGTTTCGGTGGGTAATCGCGTCATCACCGAAACCGATCTCGACCGCGAGATACGACTCACGGCCCTGATGAACAACGAGAAACCCGATTTCAGCCCGGCCAACAAGCGCCAGACCGCGGAGCGCATGGTGGACCAGACGCTGGTGCGCAACGAACTGGAAGCCAGCCGGTACCCGCCGCCCTCCGCGGCCGACGTGGAAGCGGCGCTCGATGAGGAGAAGGCCCGCTTTGGGGATGACGCCGCGTACCGCCGCGCGCTGATTGAGTACGGGGTGAGCGCAGACGTTCTGAAGGGCCGGCTGACGTGGCAACTGATGCTGCTGCGGTTCATCGATGTGCGCTTCCGGCCCGGCATCCAGATCGGCGGCGAGGAGATTCTCAAGTACTTCAACGAGCACATGCGCGCGGGACTGATGCAGGCGCATCCCGGCCAGACGCCTTCGATGGAGGACTACCACGCTGGCATCGAGCAAACGCTCATCGGCCAGGCCGCCGACCAACAAGTGGAGCAATGGCTCAAGGAGGCCCGCCGCCGCACCCATATCCAATACCACGACGAGGTTTTCCGATGAGCCGCCGCGCGCGTAGAATTCTGATCGTGGTGGGGAGCCTGGCGGCGGTGGCGCTGTTACTGGGGCTGAGCGCGATCCTGGCTCTGCGCAGCGATTGGTTTCGCGAGAAAGTCCGCCAACGGATCGTAGCGGAAGTGGAGAAGGCCACCGGCGGGCGCACGGAGATCGGCGCTTTCCGGTTCGACTGGAAACAACTGCGCGCCGAGGTGGATGGCTTCGTGCTGCACGGGAGCGAGCCGGCGAATGCGCCGCCGCTCGTCCGCGCGGACGCCATCGTGGTGGGCATCAAGATCGTCTCCGTGCTGAACCGCTCCGTCGATCTTCAATACCTCGACGTGCGGCATCCGCAGGTTTACGTGATTCTTTATCCGGACGGGCACACCAACCTGCCTGCGCCCAAGGTGCGGCGGGCAGGCAAGGGCACGCTGGAGACCATTCTGGATCTGGCCATCGGCCGCTTCAGCCTGCAAGATGGCAGCTTCGAAGTGTCGGGCCAGGGCAAAACGCCGTTCGACGCGCAAGGCCGCAATCTGCGTGCGCAGTTCGATTATGACGCGGCGGGGCTGCGCTATCGCGGACAGTTGTCCATTGCGCCCGCCGCATTCCATTGGGGCGGTTACCGGCCCGTGCCGCTGGATATGAGCCTGGCGCTGGCCGTCGAGAAGAATCGGGTGCGAATCGATTCCGGACGCGTATCTACGGGGCAGTCGCAGGCCGAGTTCTCCGGCGCGATCGACAGCCTGACCGATTTCTCGGGCGCATTCCAATATAAGGTGCGCGCGTCGCTCGCCGAGGTGACGCGCACGCTCGGCTGGCGCACGCAACTGGAAGGCCCCGTAACGCTGGCCGGGAAGGCCAGCTTCCACGGCACGTCGGACTATCAGGCCAGCGGCGCGCTGCACGCGGCGGGTCTGCTTCTTCGTCTCGACCCGCACTTCACCTTGCGCGACTTCCGCGCCGATGGCGCCGTCAGCATCGACCCGCGCCGCATCGCCGTCTCAGGCATGCGGATTGCGGGCACGGCGATGGCCTCCCTGACCGGAACGAATCGGGCCCTCGAACCCTTCCCAATTAGCGGGCGCATCGAAACCGTGGTGCTGCGGCAGAAGACGGTGGACGCCAACGGCATTCACATCGACACATTGGACGGCTCTTTCACAGGGAAGACGCAGATCGCGGACTTCCAGCGCGTCCACGTGGAGGGCGATGTAGCCGGCTTCGACGTCCGCAAGCTGATGCGTGTCTACAACGGCCAGACCGTGCCCTGGGATGCGGCCGCATCCGGTCCGATGCAGTTGAGCGTGACATTAGGCAACGCGAGCACGCTGCAGCTTGCGGGCCGCATGGCGATTTCGCCCGCCGGAACCGGCGCGCCCGTGCGCGGCTCAATAAACGCGGCCTACGACGCAGCCAGCGAGACCCTGGATCTGGGAACCTCCACCCTTGCGCTGCCATCCACGCGCCTCGATTTTTCCGGCGTGCTGGGACGGCAATTGCGCGTGCGCGCCGATTCGCGCAACCTGGACGAAGTGCTGCCGGCTTTCGATATCCAGTCGCTGCCGGTGAAGTTGCAAAATGGCGAAGCGGCGTTCGATGGCTCGATCGCCGGCAAGCCGGAAGCCGCGCACATCACTGGTCATGGCAATGCCACGAACGTGGTTTGGTCCGGCCGGACCTTCGAGGCGCTCAGCGGCGATATCGACCTTTCGAGCGCGGGCCTTACCGTGCGCAACGGCAACGTGCAGCAAGGCGCATTGCACGCGCAGGGCGCAGGCTCCTTGGGCATGCGCGAGTGGAAGGTGGAGGACTTGAGCCCGGTCTCGTTCGCGGGTTCCATCCGCAATGCCCCGGCGGCGGATCTGATGGCGATCGCGGATATCAAGAACGTGCCGGTGGAGGGGACCATCAGCGCGGACGCGAAGGTCGCGGGAACCTTCGGCGCCCCTCGCATCGAAGCCACGGTCACGGACACCAAAGGCGCGCTCGACGGCGAACCATTCGACCGCTTCACCGGCACGCTGGATTACTCGGGTTCCACCGTGGAGTTGGCGAACGCGCAACTGGCGGCGGGCGGCAAGAATGTCACACTGCAGGCGCACTACCAGCACCAAGCCGGCAACTTCGGAAACGGTCAACTGCGTTTCCAGGTGGATAGCAATGCCATGCCGCTTAGCCAGTTTCATATCGTGAGTAAAGACTATCCCGGCATCGGCGGCACGGCCGAATTGCATGGCGCCGGCGTGGTGGATATAGCGCCCGCCAAGCCCGGCCAGCCCGGCTTCCGCCTGATTAGCTTGAACGGCACGCTTGCCGGACGGGGCTTGCGGATCAACGATCAGACCGTGCGCGACGGAACTCTTACCGCCGCGACCAAAGGTTCGGAGCTGGTGGCGCACTTCGATTCCGAGTTGGCGGGCTCCGTCATCCAAGGCGATGCCAAGTGGAGTCTGACGGACGATTATCCAGGCAGCGTGCAGATCAGCTTCAAGCGCCTCGACCTGGAACGCTTGCGGGCCTGGCTGAGAGGCAAACGGCCTCTGGGCGGCATGCAGATCGCGGGGTCGGCCGAGGGCACGCTGTCGATCGCCGGCCCGGCCCTCAAGCCGGATCTGTGGAAGGCGCAGTTGCGTATTCCTTCCTTCGAAGCCGGGCCGGGCGCCGACCTGGCCGGCAAGGATAACGCGCTGGCGCTGCACAACGCGGCGCCCATCGTAGTGACCATGGAGCGCAACGTCGTAAAGGTCGAAAGCGCCCGCCTGGTGGGCCGCGCCACCGACCTGTCGCTATCCGGAACCATCAACCTGCAACAGAAGAATGCGCTGGACCTGCGCGTCAGCGGCAGATTAGACCTGGCCAGCCTCAGGGATTTCAGCCAGGACATTTACGGCTCGGGCTTCATCGAAACCGGCGTCACCATTCGCGGCCCGTTTGCGCAACCGCAGGTCGCCGGCCGCCTGGATATCAAGGACGCCACTATCAGCCTGGCCGAGCTTCCGGTGGTTGTATCGAAGACCAACGGGGTGATCCTGTTCGACGGGAGCCGCGCCACCATCCAAAGTCTGTCGGGCGAGAGCGGCGGCGGGAAGGTGACGGTTTCCGGGTTCGCGGGCTATGGCGGCGACGCACTGGTGTTCCGCCTGCAGGCCACGGCGCACGAGCTGCGGGTGCGCTATCCCGAGGATTTCAGCACGGTGGCCAACGCCTCGCTGAGCCTGACGGGCACTAGCGACAGCAGCACGCTTTCCGGCCACATCACGGTGCTGCGCACGGGTTTCAATCCGCGCTCCGATTTCAGCTCCATCCTTGCCAAATCCGCCGAGCCGGTGCGCACGCCGTCGGCGCAGACCGGCCTGCTGGCCAACATGCGCTTCGACGTGGAGATCGACAGCGCGCCCGACATCACGTTCCAGAGCTCGCTGGCGCAGGGGCTGCAGGCGGAGGCCAGCCTGCGGCTGCGGGGCACGGCTACCAATCCGTCGCTGCTGGGGCGCATCAATATCACCGGGGGGCGGCTGGTTTTCTTCGGCACGCCCTTTACGGTGAACCAAGGGTCGATCGCGTTCTACAATCCGGTGAAGATCGAGCCGGTGCTTAACATGGATCTGGATACCAAGGCGCGCGGCATCGACGTGATTCTGAACATATCCGGACCGATCAACAAGCTGAACCTGACGCCGCGCTCGGACCCTCCGATGCCCTTTTCCGATATCGTGGCGCTGCTGGCAACCGGTGTTTCTCCGACCTCGGACTACGCGACGCTGATGTCCGGCCCGGCGTCGCCGCAATCCATGCAGCAGATGGGTGCGCAGGCGCTGCTGGGCGAGGCCATCGCCAGTCCGGTCACCGGCCGGCTGCAGCGGTTCTTCGGCGTGACGCGGCTGAAGATCGATCCCACCCTCACCGGACTGACCGGCGTGGAGAACAACCCGCAGGCGCGGCTGACCATCGAGCAGCAAGTGACTCCGGAGATCACGTTCACTTACATCACGGATGTGACCAGCACGAATCCGTTGGTGATCCAGGTGGAGTGGGCCTTCAGCCGCCAATGGTCGGCGGTGGCGCTGCGGGAGGAGAATGGGCTGGTGGGGCTGAACTTCGTGTATAAGAGAAGGTTCAAGTAAGTGGGCGCGCTTCGCTCGCCGGGGCCATGGGCCAGGGGCCGCGGCCGGGGTTGTGTTTGCAGGCGCTTGGAGAGACAGTGATCGCGTATCCGTTGTGTCGTGGGGCCCGGTTTTTCAAAGACCCGGGGGGCGGGAACGGCGAGGATAACGAGAAGCAGCTATATGGATCGGCAAGGCGGCGATGTCCGGCGATGTATATTTGGATATATTTGGAATTGGCAGGTATCGTCATGGTGCCATAGGCTTCCCGCTCGGTTCCACGCTGGCCGTCAAACCTCGACACCTTCTTGGGGCGCAATCACTTCATCGGTAGTAATCTCGAAATGAACCAGGCGAGCATCTCCGAAAGATGTGGTGATTGCAACGTCGGTGGCGTCACGGCCCGTGGCCATCAACACGCGCCCGATGCGGGGGACATTATTCCTCGCATCGAAAGCCCACCAGCGGCCTTCGAGGTACACCTCGAACCAGGCGCTGAAGTCCATGGGGGCGTCGGTGAGCGGAACCGAGATGTCTCCCAGATATCCAGTCGCGTAGCGCGCTGGAATATTTAAAGACCGGCAGAAGGTAATCGCGAGGTGCTGAAAGTCCCGGCACACGCCCGTCCGCTCCTGGTATACATGGAGCGCGGTTTTTGTCGCGCTGGCAAAGGGATAGCCGAAAGTGACGTTCTCGTGCACCCAGTCGCAGATTGCCTGAACCCGCTGCCAGCCCGGCGCAATACCTCCGAACAACTGGGCCGCGGTGTTGGACAGCAGATCCACTTCGCAATAGCGGCTGCTCAACAGAAACTGTAGGGTTTCCGGCGGCAGATCCGCCACCGGAATTTCGCGCGCGGAGCGATCGTGCGGGTCCACGTTCCCGGAGTCTTCGATGAGCGTCGAATTCCAGAGCCGAATCCGCCCGGCAGGAGCGGTAAACCGGCAGCAGAGGTTCCCGAAAGTGTCGGTGTATTGCTCCTGTTTCACATCCGGCTCGATCCGTAGCCGATCGGGCTCCAGGAGGTCGCCCGCGCGCGATGGATGCACGTTGAGCATGGCAACGACCGGCACCGAAACGGGCGCTTCAAACTGAATGTCATATCCAAGACGAATCCGCATGATTTTTCCTAAACCATCGGGTGGGCGCGTGCGCGGCGCCAGCAGGCGTACAGGAACGACCGCACTTCACCTCGGCCGGTTGCCTTCTAGTTTAAGCGAAACACAGCCGGAATGGCTTCCGGTTTGACGGGCCAGGACGCAGGAACCGGGAAGATTCATACATAGAGCCAGGTGTCGAGACGAGTCTCGACACGGCACGCATGAGTGCGTCCGCCACCCGACCAGTAGAACCTGGAGCCAGGGAGAGCTATTTTCGTGCTATAATCTGCGTCTCCGGCCCTATTCCCCGTCGAACGGTTTCCGGTTTCAGACGACCTCGTGGAATATGTCCATGCCCGCACAATCCGCCGAGCGCCCGATGCCGGCGCCCTTCTCCGATTATGAGCTCGACGCAGCTTATGACGAGATGTTCCGCGCCAGGGGACGCCCCCGGCCGCATTACAAGAATCTCTATACGCAACTTCTGAATCTTCCATCCGAAGAACTGTACCGCTGCAAGAAGGAAGCCGATCTCTCGTTCTTCAACCAGGGCATCACCTTTACGGTGTACGGCCGTCCCGAAGGCACGGAGCAGATTTTCCCCCACGATTTGGTGCCGCGGATCGTCACCAGTTCGGAATGGGCGACCATCGAGCGCGGTCTCACGCAGCGCATCACGGCTCTCAACTTGTTCCTCGCCGACGTTTATCACGAGCGCCGCATCCTGAAGGACCGGGTCATCCCCGGCGAGATCATCTATACCTGCAAACACTTCCGCAGGCAAATGCACGGGGTCAAAGTTCCGCGCGACGTTTATATCAGCGTGGCCGGGACCGACCTGATCCGCCTCCCCGACGGCAGGTTCGTGGTTCTCGAGGACAATCTGCGGGTGCCCAGCGGCGTCTCGTATATGCTGACCAGCCGGAAAGTCATGAAGCAGATCTTCCCGGCGCTGTTTCGGAAATGCGGCGTGCGGCCCATCGAGCAATATAGCCAGGCGCTCTTCTCCACGCTGCGTTCTCTTGCGCCCGAGGGCCGGTCCACCATCGTTTTGCTCACGCCGGGCATTTACAACTCCGCGTATTTCGAGCACGCATTCCTCGCCAGGCAAATGGGAATCGAGCTGGTTGAGGGACGCGATCTGGTGGTGCACGATAACGCGGTCTACATGCGGACAACGTCCGGTCTGCAGCGCGTCGACGTCATATACCGCCGCGTGGATGACGATTTCGTCGATCCTCTAGCCTTCCGCGCCGACT
>OBLT010003156.1_pt1 | contig 10127 bp, 10 predicted proteins | sample 1518721 | NCBI WGS metagenome assembly OBLT01 (sample SAMEA3539307, study PRJEB22396) | soil metagenome | biome: tundra; feature: field; material: soil | place: USA | collected 2010-05 | depth 0.15 m | reverse complement strand
ATTGCCAACGGGATCTGCCATGAGCCTATCTTAATAAAGATGGTCTATTTTCGCGAGGTACAGCGGTTGTGGACTTGGGCGATGCTGCTGGTGGCGATCGCCGTCCTCGCAGCCAAGGCGGCATCCGAGGCCGATATAGGCCAGCCCTTGTACTCGACCGACGTTCTGGTTTGTCAGGCGCGCCTCATACCAACTCTCACCGTGTTCGCCTCAAGCGTGCCGGGGAAAACCATCCAGCAGCGCCAGCTATTGAGGCTCGCACAATACAGTGACAAAACCGCTCCCTAACGGTCGCGGCTCGGTGTGCGGCCGTGTGCCTCATTCGGAGCCGCGACCGTAAGGGAGCGGTTCTTGGTAGTGGTGCTTTAGCGTGGATATTGCAATTTGCAAGAAAAACTTAGCCGTCCGCATCCTCGCCCGCTGGAAGCTCCGCTGTGGTGGCCTCAATGACTTTGGCCTTCGGATCAGACTTTTTAGGCACAATGCGAAGCAACGGAATCGCAGGCGTCTGGTGACCAAGCCTAGACGTTACTGACTGCAAAAACTCTCTAGCGTATGGCCAGCAGTTGAAGACGGCCGTACCGCGTCCAAACGAAACGATCTGATCGTTGGAAGGGCTATAGTTATCGTGAAGTTCATAAATGAGTTCAAACGTGCAGTTCACCAAAAAGAGACGTTCGGGCGGCTCAGAGGCATCCCAAGCCGAGTACTCAAACGAAACTGAAACAATGAGGAATCCATCCTGGCACACGGGCGCGACATTGCTTAAGATCGGCTTGACCGAATACGGCTCTTTGAACTTCCCGCTCGCCGCTTTGGCGTTACTAGCACTGCACGAAACCAGTGTTATTGAACGGATCTCGCAGTTTGCCTGTAACGCGCTGAGCGCCTGAATCTGTTCTCTGGTCTGGGACAGTAGCATTCGGCAAATCGTCCCCTTTTAAGCAGCGATGCATTCGGACCCTACGATGCCCTGAGTGTCCCCGACATCCGTTAGACGGATATTGCCCTCGCGGTCTTGGTAGGCAATTGCAAGCGCTTGAGCGTGCATTTGAGAGGACTCGTAGTATTGAGTCGATCCCGCCGCTATTGTCAACGCAAAATCGTGTTCTTCAGAGATAACGAATGGTTCTGGTATTTGCCGCTCAAGTGTTCGCAAATTCTGTCTGGCCGCATCGGGGTCGGTCTTCAGCCGGATCAGTTCATCCATGGCCTTGTCTTGAATTTGGCCGATCTCCCATCGCTTTACGCTGGCACTTCCAATGCCGAGGTACTCGGCAAACTCCTGTTGATTCTTGCCTAGCCGAGTGCGGCGAAGCTTGATTTCGGCTCCCGTCAAAAGTCCGTGAGCTGCGCGATAGGCATCGGAAACAAGTCGGGTGAGTTGCTCACCTTGGCGATTATCGACTGTTTGGAAACCACAGTTTGAACATTTGTAGCCGGTCACCAGAACCGGGAAGATTTCGCCATGGCGCTCGCCTTCCACGGAGATGCCGCTGAGAAGGAACGTGTCTCGCCCACACTGAAAGCATGTCATGCGAGTGGCTGGTGCGTTTTGTGTGCGCTTGCTCATTGGATTTATGGACGCGGCTTGGACTCATGAAAAGAGTAAACCGCCAGTTGTGGTTTCCGGCGGCTACCGCCAACCCCGAACTTGAAATACATTAGCTTGCCGTATTCCTGAGAATTCCAGCAAAAAGCATAGAGCGGCTGCGTGGGGAAGGGGGATGATGGATGGGAAACATTGCCTGGCGGCTCTGGGCCTAATCGATCCTGTGCAGTAATCTCCAGGAGCGCAATGTCTACAGCCATGAGCCGTTCCTCCTTGGTCATAATACCAAGATCGTAAAATTCACTCTCAACCTTTACGCTGCCAAACCAAAACTGCTTGTGATGATCCAAAGCCCGTTTGGCCGCTGCGATGGCCTCTTCGGAACTCTGTACCGATAGTATCATTTGATTCTTCTGGCGTCAAGTAGTACAAAAGTACTAGTAAATACAGAACAGTGCCATTCGCCACTATCCTTACGTTGTGGGAAATACCATCCACAATCCTACGCCATGAGATCGGTTATCGTCCACACCCGATCCGCAACCCCCGCCGCCATTGCAGGAGTCACACGGAGAGAACTGTGGACGCGGCACAGGTTGTAATACGCGAAGTGGAGCGCGAGCGCTGCTTTCAGGTTGTCCCAGGATTTTGAAAACGCATACGTGAGCCGGGTGAGCCGCTTGCACCATTGACGAAGCGTCCCGTTCTGGCGTTCCACGTGCGACGTGCTGGCGCGCTTCAGGTCGGGCTGGCCCATGATGGCCGTCTTTTCTAATGATACGAGTTCACCGGGGCTGTACCGCTCACGTCCCTCTTCCTGTTTCGAGTAGACTTTCACGATAATCAGCGCGGTCGGACAGGCCGTCCGCAATGGCGTTCACGTAGGGCTGGAACCCGTCAGTGCAAACTTCGAACCGGCCCGGAGCCGTGGCGCGCCGAACCTTGGCGATGAAATCTTCGGTGTTGATGCGGTCGCGCCGTCCAAGTTGCCACGCGAGCACTAGCTTGCTGGACCGCTCTAGGGCGATGAACGTGTAGGCGTCACCAATCTTGTCGTTGTGGGCTTCGAACGGAAACTTGTGGGCTTCCTTCTTTTGCACGTAGGACCAAATTTCGTCCAGTTGCAGATCCTCTACCGGGACGTTCTGAATCCGCTCCGTCAGGATGCGCTCACACAGGACGCCGCCCGGAGAGTTTATGAACTTTGTGAAGATGTCGAGACCCGAAGGCAAGTGTGCATTATAGCCGAGCGCTGCCCCAGAAGGGGCTCGGGCCGTCCTGCGCGTGTGGGAGCGGAGCGGTGGCCGCGTTCTGCGAAATCGTGGGATAATATGGCCAATCAGATGCCGCCGACACCCGCCGAATCGAATCGGATGCGCGTATTTCTGTGCCACGCGTCGGGAGACAAGCCTGTCGTGCGGGAGCTTTACGAGGTACTTCGGCGAGACGGCTTCGATCCATGGTTGGACGAAGAGGATCTCTTACCGGGCCAGGATTGGGAGGCAGAGATCAAGCGTGCGGTTCGCTCGGCTGCTGCTGTCGTTGTCTTCCTCTCGCAATCGGCTGTTACTAAGAAGGGTTTCGTCCAGAAAGAGATCGGGTTTGCACTGGATGTCGCTGATGAGCAACCGCCAGACACTGTGTTTATCATCCCCGTCAAAATAGGAGAATGCACCGTCCCGGAACGGATGGCGCGTTGGCACTGGGTCAATCTGCTGACCTCTGACGGGCCTGGATATAAAAAGCTGACGAAGGCGCTCTCCAAGTGTGCCGAGTCATTAGGAGTTAATATTCAGCCTGCGAAATACGATCCGGGCAAAATCAGGCGCGTCTTTGTGGATGCTTTACGTGGACGTAATATTTCTCTGGATGTTGCGTTCACTTATCACGACTTGCGCGAAGTTGCATCGAAGTCTCCGATAGAGGTTGCTTATGCATTTCTGGTGTGTTGCCGATTAGAGCGACAATCAGATGATGCGCTGCTAAAATACTATGCTATCCGCGAGATCGAGAACGCGCTTACGGGCGGGTTAACATCGAACGCTTTCCTGCACAAGCACCTCAGGGATGAAGATATAGCTAAGGCTGCAAGGCAATACTTCATCGTTGAAGAGTACGGTGTAAACAATGTGCCATTCGCAACCATTGTGGCGAATGTGAGGAGCAGTGATCCCCTGTCACCGCCATAGTGGCCTGGCGACGGATATGACGAATATCTAAAAGCCCCGGTTAACTGTTGAATTATGTGATGGGTGTCGTCTCTCCGACTGCCACACGCTTCAAGGCTGGTGTCGCCTCACTACTTGACTTGTAAATCAGGCAGTGGCACTTTTGCGGTGTCGAGTTGTCGCCCGCCAGCTTCAGGATGTTTAGGACCGTCCGCTTCTCAACGTCGCACAGGCGGGCCGTGGAGCGCACAGAATGGCTGCAGAATCATCTCGACTTTCTCTTGGGGCAGCCGTCCGTTAGCGCCAAACGGCTTCTGTTGCGGCTCTGCGAAGCGCTTGCCGCACTGTTGGCACTTGTACCGCTGAATCTTCGTCCGACCGTAGAAACCGGCCTTCACCATCTCTATCCGGCAGTTGTGGCACGTCATGGCTAGAATCTCCTTGAGATTCACAGCCGGAAGCCGGATAATGGGTTTGAGGAACCTGTACGGCTTCGGCTGTGCAGTTTTCGGCCCTGATGGCGATTGGCGTCGTTATCAGGGCCTTTGTTTTCATACCTATACATACATTGTACTGCATAGTGCATTACGTGTCAAGAACAATCTTGCCTTTGTAATAACTTTTGCAGTACAATGTGGTCATGAAGCAAAAGACGGAATTATTGCAACTTCGGCTCAGCCCAGGCGAGAAGGATGGTTTTGAATTGGCCGCTACCTTGGCTGGTGTTTCATTATCTTCGTGGGGCCGCGAGCGCCTTCGACTTGCGGCTATCCGGGAGTTGGAAGGGGCCGGTCGTCGCGTCCCGTTCGTGCCAGAAATCCCACTTGGGGGAGCCAATGGCCGATCCTAAAGGACCAATCGCGTTCCAGGAAATCGGTATCGCTGGAATCCTCAAGCAATATAGGCTTGTTGTCCCACCTAACCAACGGGAGTATTCTTGGACGGATAGGGAGGTTCGGACACTCCTCCAGGACTTCGCTAAAGCCATCTCCGATGATGAAGCGGAATACTTTCTCGGAACTATCGTGACGATCCCCCGTTCTACTGAATCGCTAGAGGTAGTAGACGGCCAACAACGGCTTGCAACTGTGGCGATACTCCTTGCCGAGATCCGTAATTATCTGTGCGCCACAGAGGAGTTGATTGCGGAGAGCATTGATAACGGTTTTCTAACCGACATTGACCGCGAAAAAAGAGAACGGGTCGCCAAGCTCCAATTGAATCTTGATGACAATGAATTCTTTCGAGCGATGATAGCATCGCGAGATCAGACTAAGATTCTAGATCCGTCTCGTGCATCCCACAAGCTTATTAGCGATGCATTTGATAAGGCCAGAAGGCAGGTAAGAAAAATCGTTTCTGGCTATGATCCGAAGGACCATGGCGACGTGCTAAACAAGTGGCTTCGCTTTGTTGAGCATGGTGCCCAGGTAATCCTTCTGAAAGTTCCGTCTGGCGCTAACGCCTACAAGATGTTTGAAACGCTCAATGACAGGGGCCTGAAAACGTCCCAAGCGGATCTCGTTAAGAACTATCTTTTCGGCCAATCCGGAACGCGCTTGACCGAAGCGCAACAGAAGTGGGCTAGAATGCGCGGGAGCCTTGAAACCCTTGACGAAGAGGACATAACCGTAACATTCCTCCGCCATGCCCTTATCGCGATTCGCGGCCATCTGAGAGAGAACGAGGTATACGAAGCGGTTCAAGCCAGAGCTAAGGGCTCACAGAACACCATAGAGTTTTTAGCTATATTGGAATCGCTGGCCGCTGTCTATGTAGCCATATTCAATCCAGACCACGAAAAGTGGAATACCTACCCAGATTCGATGCGCCGTGCCATTCAAACATTGAATCTCTTGGGTATCCGGCCAATGCGTCCCACAATGTTAGCTGTTGCTTACAAATTCGCCCCCAAAGAAGCAAGTGAAGCCTTTCGGATGTTTATTACTTGGGGCGTTCGTCTTATGATCGCATCAAGTACGCGTAGCGGCTCTGTGGAAGAGCCATTAGCGGAGGCGGCGCACGACATCCTATCTGGAGAGGTTACGAATGCAGCGGAACTCAAGAAAACGCTCATTGGTATGGTTCCCGTTGATGAACAATTTCGGCGTGCCTTTGAGGTTGCAAACGTTTCTAAGGGCACACTGGCGCGCTATTACTTGCGGGCGCTAGAAATGGTTGCAAAAAAGGAAGCAACTCCGTGGTTCATCCCGAACGATGACAAGCAAGTGATAAACCTGGAGCATGTTCTGCCGGAACACCCCGAAGGCAATTGGCCACAGTTCGATGAGGAATCTGTACGGATCAACGCCAAGCGAATTGGGAATCTGGCCCTTCTCCTTGCGAAAAGCAATTCGGACTTGAAGAGTGCCGATTTCAACACCAAGAAAGCGGTATACAAGGAGAGCCCCTACGAGCTGACGCGCCAAATAGCAGGGCTCACCGAATGGAACGAAGCCGCGATTGCGAATCGGCAAAAAGTCCTGGCGGGGCTGGCGGTTCAAGCCTGGCCAATCTAAAACAAGCTGAAGAGCATAGCATGGCTGCATAGTTTACTTGCCATCACAGATTAGGATTATTTCGATAATGGTGAATATTGCAAACAGAAGTATAACGGCCAATAGGTACCATTTGATCCAGTGATCTTGGCCTATGGATTCCATCCAATCAATAGAGGCAATCCGCGCTCTATACTTCCACCTCTTAGTGGCATCCACCGTAGCCGTGCTAATTGGTGTGATCGCAGAGGAGGCAGATGAATTCTTTGAATGGATGCTGTCTTCGCGTCGTATGGTGTGCCGCTTACCAATCGCGGTTCTAGCCCAGTCGGATCGATTCCAAAAATTGGCTAAACGGATATCAGAATTGGATGGTACATTCTGATAGCCGGTGTTCTTGGAGAGGGTGTTTTCGAGGTGCTGGTATCCCATGAGGACACCCAGTTGCAAGCCGCAAATTCGACCCGCTTAGAGGCAGCGGCTAAGGACATAATAAAACTTGGAGCGGTGTCGGCCCAAGCGTTACACGACGCCAATGCTGCGACGGCGGCGGCGGGATTAGCTAAGATCGAATCTGGCAAAGCTGTTGCTGAGTCCAATCGGGCCATAGGCGCCTCTTCTAGTGCATTGGAGTTGGCACGCGGCGCGCAGCAACTGGCAGATTCATTCGAGAAAGACATTAAAGAAGCAAAGCGGGATGCGTCAGAGGCCAAAAGGCTGCTGGAAGAAGCTCGGCAGTTAGCAGTAGAAGCGCGAGAAAAAGCTAGTGAGGCTACGGAAGGGGTTAAGAGGCTTACATCTCCGCGGTCTTTAATACACGCCGATGTGCTGATTCGTAACCTGCAACCATTTCGTGGTACGGAGTATACATTTTCTTCGGTCTTCCCAGATGAAGAATCCATACAGCTATTGAGAGATCTTGATCGAGTTTTACAAGATTCGGGCTGGAAGCGCATGAAGCCGCCGGGCGGATTCCCAGGGGTCAACGTGTACGGAGACCAGCAGGACCTTGCGGTACCCAATGGCATAAATACCGGCATACAGGCATCGGTGGACTCATTGGAGGAATTGCCTGCCCTGCAATCTCTTCCACTAGACAAACTGCCAATGCCAACGAGAGGTGCCGCGTTGCTTACCTTCAATCTGTCTTCCAGCATATCTCCATCAAATGCCGAAAACGTAAATCCAGTCAACGTCGTCAAAGGCGAGTCAAAAACTATTCGGATTGCCGTGGGGAAAAAGCCGTGAACGAAACGCCCACGCACCGCAACGCCGATTAGCAGGCCAGCCAACAGGCAAAGGCAAAGTAGCCCACTACCAAAAACCGGGAGGCGTTCGTTACGCGATGGTTTCATATCCACTCTAAAGCACCACTACCCGGTTCTTGGGTGGAGGCAAGTGTCACCGTATTAAGCGATGAGCGCAAGAGCGCGACCAGGGGTCGCGCGCGGGTCACTCACGCCGCGGCGGGCGCCGGGAACGGCCCGCGCGCATTTTCCAGGCGCACGGCCAACTCCAGAATCAGCTCCTCTTCATAAGGCCGGCCCACAAGCTGGACGCCGATGGGCAGCCCTTCGGCGGACATCCCGAACGGGATTACTACGGCCGGCAGGCCCAGCAGATTGAATGGCGTCGCCGGCATCATGGCTTGAAACAGCCCGATTTCCTCTTCGCCGATCTTCCAGCGCCGCGAGCGGTGCGGAAACGCGGTCACCCCGCAGGGCGGCATCAGGAGCACGGGATACTGTTCCATCTGCCGCAGGAGGGAGGCGCGCATGCGGTCGCGCTTGGCCAGGTTGAGCAAAAGCTGCTCCACGCTGGGGGCGGGCTGCTCCAGAGCATCCGTCAGGAATTCGGTGCCGGTCCAGTGCGCGTCGGCCTCGCGGCCCTGGATCATTTGCCTGGTGAGCGGCGCGGGCAACTGGCCGAAGAAGAACCACCACAGATTCGGCGCGCGCTCCAGACCCTGCGGCTCGAAAGGCTCCGTGGGGATCATGAGATCGGCGAGGGTCTGGGCCGCCCGGCGCACCGTCTGCCGGATTTCCGGATCGACCGGCACACGATAGAACTGTTCGACTACCCCGACGCGCAGGCCGGCAACGCTCGACGGCTGCAACGGCACCGGCGCGGAGAACGGATCCTGGCTGTCATATCCGGCCAGCGCGGCGAATAGCAGGCGGAGGTCTTCGGCTGAACGCGCCAGGGGACCGGCCACGCTGAGCAGTCCGCCCGGATGGTTCATCACCGGAAAATGGCCGTTGGCCGAGATGCGGCCGGGCGTGGGCTTCAGTCCGGCGATGCCGCAGAAATGCGCTGGAATGCGGATGGAACCGCCGCCATCGCTGCCGATTCCTCCGGCCGAGCAGAACGAAGCAATGGCGGCCGCCTCGCCGCCGCTGGATCCTCCGGGCGTGCGCTCCAGGTTCCACGGATTGTTGGTGCGGCCGGTGATGAAATTGTCCGTTTCATAGTTGGAGAGGAATTCGGGCGTGTTCGTCTTACCCAGGATGATGGCGCCCGCGGCGCGCAGGCGGGCGACGGCGGCGGCGTCTTGGGCGGCTTTGTGCCCCAGGCGGAAGCGGCTGCCGCACAGGGTGGGCAGGCCGGCTACGTCGAAGCTGTCCTTGATGGTTACAGGAACGCCGTGCAGCAGCCCCAGCGACTCGCCGCGCATGACGGCGTTTTCGGCGAGCCTGGCAGCGGCGCGGGCCTCGTCGTCCAGCACGGTGACGAAAGCGTTGATACGGGGATTCTGCGCGGCAATCTGGGTCAGGTGCGATTCGATCAGTTCCACGGGCGAGATGGCGCGTTCGCGCACCATGCCGGCCATCAGGCACAGCGAACTCTGTACGGGCATGAAAGCATAGTGTAATCTGCCGAGCTTCGCTCGCCGTGGCTGGTGGTTAGTGGCTGGTGGCTGGTGGTTTGCCTACTCGTACTTCAGCGCCGACAACGGATCGATACGCGCGGCGCGCAGCCCCGGCGCCAGCGCTGCGCCCAGCGCCACCAAGCCCAACAGCGCCGCTGCGCACGTGAGAATGACGGGGTCGGCGGCTTGCACGCCGAACAGTTGCGATTGCACAAGCCGGCTGAGCGCCAGAGCGGCGGCCGACCCAATCGCAATGCCGGCCAGCGCCAGACGCGCGGCTTCCAGCACCACCATGCGCAGCATGTCGCCGGGCAGCGCGCCCAATGCCATGCGCAAGCCGATCTCGGCGGTGCGCCGAGCGACGGTGAAGGCCACTATGCCATAGAGTCCTAATGCCGCCAGCAGGGTGGCCAGCGCGCCAAACGCTACCGACAGCATGGCCAGCAGCCGTTCGACGTAGATCGAATCTTCGATGCGCAGGGTAATTGGGTGCATATCGTAGAGTGGCACGTTGACGTCGGCCGAACGCGCCGCCGCACGAATGGACGGCCCCAGCCCGCCGGCATCTCCCGCGCTCCGTACGTAAAACATCAGGCGATCGGGTTCCTCCCACTGGGTGAAGGGGTAGTACAGAGCCTCGCGGGCCGGCTCGCGCGAATTGGGGCGGCTGTCGCCAGCGACGCCCACGATTTCCCGATCGAGCACCGGGTGGCTATCCGCGCCGAACATCAGATGCAGGCCAAGCGGATTGCGCCCTCGGCAATAACGCTTGGCGAATGCTTCGTTCACCACCACAACCTTGGGCGCCGCGCCATCCCGTTCGCTGAACTCGCGTCCCGCGCGCACGGGAATGCCGAGGGCGGCGAAAAAGCCTGGGGTTACGGCAATCCTAGAGACATCCAGGTTCTCTTCCGGTTTCGATGGCCGGTATCCCTCCAACGTGATGTTGCCGGAGTGGTTCGAATTGGAAAACGGTCCACCATCGGGCCGTCCGCGCCTCTATGGTCCGCAGGCACCCACCCCGGAGCAGATCCTCGAAG
>OBLT010003151.1_pt1 | contig 10133 bp, 13 predicted proteins | sample 1518721 | NCBI WGS metagenome assembly OBLT01 (sample SAMEA3539307, study PRJEB22396) | soil metagenome | biome: tundra; feature: field; material: soil | place: USA | collected 2010-05 | depth 0.15 m | reverse complement strand
ACGACAACACTAGTGAGCAAAAGGCTTAGCGGAAACAACCAACCTCAGTTGCGGGTCTTGGCGTGGCGACCCGTTGTGGTAACAGCTTGGAGGTCCGGCGCCGACTTCGTGAAGGTCTTCCCTTGCGCCCAGGTCGGTGGAGACAAGTACATCAAGGCCCTGAACACGTCATTGCCTCAGATTCCATTGATCGCGGCAGGCGGTGTGAACCAACAGACAGCCGTCAATTTCATTCTGTCAGGAGCGACCGCGCTTGGTATCGGCACGGAACTGATCCCAACCGAGGCGATCGAACGGCGGCAATCGGGTCGCATTCGGGAATTGGCGCTCCGCTTTACCGGCTTCGTGAAAGAAGCGCGCGAACGTATAGAAAAAGCAAGAAAGCAGAATGCTGCCGCCCAGAAGTATACGGAAACCGAGAAATGCGAGAGTCGATAACCATAAAGCGTTTGGCACGGCGCCTGTGTGCTTCGTTGACACGCCACCGGAATGTTCGGGGGGTACTGCGCGCTCAAAAGGTATACCCGACTGACCAGCACATTCGCGAATTTCTCGGGCAATGGATTCACTCACTTGCGGCTGCTGCGGGAAACCCCTTTTTGACCACCGGGGCTAGGAGCCGATTTCCGCTTCAGTTCGTCCGCTCGCCTAGCTTGTTGACGGGCAGCTATAGCGGACCTGACCTCATCCGATCAGTCGCCGTCGAGATGCAAGTAGCCGAGCATATATAGGAGCAGGGTTCCCATCGCAAACGCACCGAGCACTGCCAGTATCCAAAGGCCCTGCCGGTTCGAAAATTCCTCTATGACTTTTCTCCTGCCCTTACCATAAGAATATTTGCCCATAGGCACCCTGAGCCTCGAAAAACCGAGTTATGAAGGCGAGCAGCACGCTTCCACGCCTTTGGTGTTTTGGCTCCAAGTCATCGATTTTCGGTGCGATCACTTCCGCAACCACAGTGAAGATCGAGCATAGGTTAAGGCAGTGCGGGCCCTGGCCCTGAATCGACCAGAGCCCTTTCGCACGGCGGGCTAAAAGTGGAACCCGAGCTGAGCCGTCATCGCCCGCGGCGTCACATAGTGCGTCCCGCTGAAGGTCGAAAGGAAGTTGTACAGCGCCGTTCTGTTGGTCACGTTGACGGCGGTGAGTGTAAGACTCCATTTGTAACGATCGCCTTTGAACAGGTTGTCGTCGCCCACGGCAATATCAAACAGGTTACGGGGCGCGATACGCGGTGGATTGTGGTCGTCGTTCTCCGTGTTCGGCGCTGGGACCTTGATTAGATTGGATCCAAACTGCGATGCCAGGCAAACGGATGGCAGAGCCACAGTAGGCGTGGCACGCTGAGATCCGCAAAAGAACCCCGCTTCGAACTCCTGGTCTGCGGTTAAGGGCGTTCCGAACGAATCGGTCATGTTGATGGCCGGTTGACCGCCTAGTGTTGTCGTCTGCGCGCAATTGCCACCGTAGCAAGGTGCCTGGCCGGCCACTAGTCCGCTGTCATACCGCCAGTTAAAGCCCAACCATGGTCCTGCCTTCCAAGGCTGATATTGCAGGTGCGTCGTCTGGTTGAACTTTTCGTCGTGGTCAATACGGAAGGGGAGCCCGCTCTGCCCGACCGTAACGCCCAGACCACTGGTTTGGGGCGGGAAGAAGCGGGCGGCCACGCTCGACATCACCACCAGCGCCGAGAAGCCGTGGAACTCCGGCACGCTCACCCGAATAGCGTATCCCGGGATCTTGGAATTGTGCCATCCAATCGGAAAGAAGATTGGCGTGGCAGCCAGCGTGCTGAAATCGTAGCCGGTGTGCGTGTACTTCCAAATGTAATCCCCGCTTACGACGGCATATCTCCCGAATGCTTGCTGCAGGCCGGCGTGAAACTCGTTGCGATAGCCAGGTGTATTTGGCGCTGGCACGCAAGGGATAAGGTCCGCAATGACAGCGAAATTGCATCCTTCGCTGGCCAGGATAAGATTCTCATTGAACGGACTTTCCAGGGTTCGCGCATAGGAAACGCGCAGCACCGTATTGGTCCGCTTAATGTTGTAAGCGACTCCCAGACGCGGCTCGGCTTGACGCGCAATGACCAAGCCGTTGTACAAATCGCCGCGAATCCCCAGGTTGACCGACCAGTTCCCCTTGGAGATCGTATCCTGCAGGTAAAGGGCAAGTTCTTTTACGTCGGTGTGGCCGCGAAATGGATACAAGGTACTGCTCGAACCGGCACATCCATCGTTGGACGACGGGTTCGGCCTGGTCAGGTCGTAGCAGCCCAACAAGGGAATGAAGGGAGCGGTCGCAAGCGGGTTCGCAATTGTATTGGGCTGCAAGCCCGCCGGTTGGCATTGCGTTGGATCGTTGAGGGCAGCGTAACCAACCCATACTGGAGCGCCATTTGCATCTAGGCACGGCGCGTTCAGCGTCGGATCCACGATCCCCAGATTGAAGTGTTCGGTCAGAAATGTTTGTTCATACGTGGCTCCCAGCTTAACGTTGTTGATTCCCTTCACATAAGACAGATCGGAGCGAAGCCCGGCGTTTGCCAGCGTCCGGTACTGCGAGATGGTTTCCTGCTGCAGATTGGAGGGACCAAGGTCCGCGAATTGGTTCTTGCTGGGATAGTAATTGAAGGCGTCTCGCCGCACCCAGCCGCCGAGACTAAAGACGGTGGTTGGACTGACCACTCGCGTCCAGGTTGGCGCGATGTTGAAGCTCTTAATCAGGGCGCGTTGGTCCGTGGGTCCGACGACGTTGCCGTTTGGATCGAGACCCCCATTTGCAACCACCACTCCGTTCCACAGCGTAGCATTTTGCCCGTCAAAGCTGTTGGGCGTCTGGAACCACGAACGTGAAAAGCCCAGGTTCAAGCGAATCGAATCCTTGGTCGAGAATTGGTAGTCCACGCGGTCGAATAAGTTCTCTTCGTTGCCCTTGTCGTGCACCACGATGAATTCCGGGGGATCGAGGAATCGGCCACTATTGAGCCCGTTCACCGAAATGAAGTTCCCCCACTTCTGCCCTCCATAAGCCAGATCAACACCCACATTGGACGAGCCAAACGAACCGTACGAAGCGTTCACGCTGCCGTGCGGTGTGGTGACGCCCTGGCCCGAGCGCGTCGTCGCCACAATCACCAGGCTCGTCTTCCCTCCGTATTCCGCCGGCGGCGCGCCCGGAATGACCTCCAGCGACTGGATCGAATCAATCGGAATCTGGTTCGAAAAAATTTTGCTTTGCTGATCGGTGATGGGCTGGTTGTCGACCGAAAATGAGTTGGACGCGTGATCGCCCAGTCCATGAAACAGGCCGTTCGAATCGGCAGCCACTCCTGGCGCCGCCATCGTGACCAGCGAACTCACGGACGATGACTGGCTCTCCAGGGGAATCTTGTCGAACAATCTCCGATCCACGTCGGTGTGGCCAATCGGATCGTTCTCCACCAAATCCGCCCCAGCCTCGACCGTAACTGTGTCTGTGCTGCGGGCCACCTCCAAACTAACTTTCACATTCACGCCAAGGGCCGACCGGATCTCCACATCCTGCGCGCTTTGAGCGAAGCCTGTGGCCGTCACCGTCATGTGATACGGATTAAACGGCACGTTCGGGAAGCTGAAATTTCCCTTACTGTCGGTGGTCGTCGTTCGGTCAAAGCCGCTGACCGCGTTATGAATTTCGACACTGGCATTCGCGACCACCGCGCCCGAAGGGTCCAGTACGGTGCCGCTGATCGAACTTCCGCCCGACTGCGCGTAAGCGCTTAGGCAAAGTCCCAAATAGAAAACCACCAGAAAAGCCGCATGAAGCAACTTCTTGTAAGAAGCCAACATGAATTCCTCCACGGATGTATGAATTAACACAGAGAATTGGTCCAAAAATCAAAGGGAACGGTTCTTGGGATACGAACCGGCCTAGATACGACTGCAGTTGGATTTTTAGACGCTAGGAGGCGGGCGAACGCTGAGTGCGAACGCTACGAAGCGCTGTTTGGCGGAGACTGGCTCTGCCCGAAAGCTGGATACGACAACGAACCTCGCAGGGCGCGGTGTGGAGTTGGCTTTGGGGGAAGCTGAATGAGCGACGACACAGACTGTACAGTTCGCCGCCTCGGTCGTACTTGAATGATGATGCGCAGCGAATGCCAATGCGCACCAGAGCGTTAGCCCTAGACACAACAATGCTATGCTCTTTGAGAACGCCCGCACTTCAGTTACCCCACAACGGACTTGTTTCAATCTATACCAAGACGGGGAACGAACGCAACGAGAGTGCTTCGGATATCAACTCGCCACGTCCACGACGTTCCGCTCGCCATGGTACGCGTTTACCTTGACTCCTCGTCGTTCGCGTAGAGTCCCATAGTGAATGAATAGCTTATCAGGGCCGCCTGAGGTGGATCTTGCCGCTGAATGAGCGCAATACAAAGCGAGAGGCACTTACAATTCCGGGTTTTGGCAATAGGTTTCTCTGGCTCATCGGCGGACGCTGCTGACTGTCCGAAGGCACTTGATCGGACTTACCTTTCAAGGAGCGCGCCTTGATCTCAACGGAGGCCGTAGCGGGGATCGAGACATCGAGGTCCCCCGAGTGACTCGTGAACAAATATTCTCCTGCCACGCCGGGATCGCCATCGTACGAGATTCGACCGCTCCCTGAGTTCACCTTGAGCGATGACCCGGTCACCTTATGGATGCTAACGTTGCCGCTCACGGTATCGATGTCAATATGGCTATCACGAATGTCGGTCAGGGCAACTGGCCCGCTCAGAGATTTTATATGGAGGTGGGCATGGCTGATGTCGGTTACTTCCACTGACGCGGCGGCGGCCTCAAGGATGATGTCGCCACTCAGACCCTGTGCACGAAGGGCTCCGTCTGATGATCGCAGACTCACGACTGCATCGGCAGTCACCATTACTCTGTAATCCGCGAGGCGACTGCCTTGGCGGCTGCAACTGGCCCAAAGTTCGATGCGATTGCCATGCTGCTCATTCTCGAAACTAACTGTATCCGAGTAGGATACTGTCGTGACCACTACCTGATCGTCTTCCGATGGGCTGACCGTGACGGGACCACAATCGTTCGTGATGGAGATAACCGATCTGGCCCCCACGGTGTAGCGGAACTCCTTCTTTTCTTGAGCTGCCGCTAGCAACGAAATGAGAAGAAAAAATGCGATCAGGACGGTCGAAACTCCTTGACAATTCCGGACGTTGCTCATACGCCGCACTCCTCTCATGCGCGCCTGCTCGAAAAGCTCGGCATGGGTTTGGCAAGTTCTATGCACGAAAAGGTGTCATTCTGCATTCGTGAAATTGGGATGGCAGCGCCAACATCTCACCGGCATCCCGACACCGTACAGCCCACTCCAGCAGGCGCCGGTACTGGTCGAACTTAACAATATTCCCCAGCCATTCGGTGCCCGATGAGCTTGTAATCACGACCACGTTGGGCACATCACACGGCCCAACACAACCACTAATGGTCAATTGCACTCGTTTCAGCAGTCCCCGTTTCCGCCATTCACTCTTCAGCCATTCCACCGGAACTTCGGGCAAACCACGCTCGACATTGCCGCAACAGCAGCCTCGACAGATCGTGATCTGTCCGACCACGAGGCGCTTCGTTTTCAATGGACAATCTCGATCCTCGTTCACAGCGGGTGATCCGTCCCGACTTCTGGGAGCCACTTAATCCAACAAGCCATATAGGTCGTCCATTTCAAACGGTTTTGGTGATCTGCGAGACTGTAAGAAAACTGCCGCAATCAAAATCACCAAGATCGCCAGGGCGATTAGGATTGCCCAAGCTCTGACTTTCCGACTCTGGATCACATGAGCAAAGTGCATACCCGCAACTCAAATTCGCTCCAACCCCCGACTCATCGCCCGGATTCATTACCACGGGGCAACAATCTGGTGGAATTGAGGATGAATGCCAACTCTGAGGTCACGTGAATAAAGGCGGCCAGTAGCGGATTCAGGAAGCCAAGGGCTGCCATTCCCACTCCTATGCTGTCCACGACCAGCGTGCCCACAAAATTCTGCATGATGATCCCGCGGCAACGTCGAGCAAGCCGCAAAGTTTCGACTAATTTCGAGAGATCGCTTCCGATCAAGATCACGTCCGCGCTCTCCCGAGCAACATCAGTGCCCGATCCCATGGCGATTCCTACATTCGCCTCGACCAGCGCCGGAGCGTCGTTTATTCCGTCACCGACCATCGCGACATTACGCCCTTTGCTACGCAGCTCAGTCACCCACTTTGCTTTCTGCTCCGGCAGGAGTCCTCCCACCGCTTCATTTACTCCGAGATCGCGGCCAACCGATGAAGTCGCAGCTTGCGTATCTCCGCTCAGCAGGACAGTTCTCAATCCCATCTGTCGCATGGCCGCGACCGCATTCTTGGCTTCCGGCCGCAACACATCCGCAATTCGGATGCTCCCCAGAACTTGGCCCGCGCGAGCGACGTAGACTTCCGACGCCCCGCCCGCACCGTTACCATCCGTGGGCAAACCTCTCGTCATGCTGTGCTCGACGAGCAGCGCCAGACTACCCACAAGAATCTCCTCGCCTTCATAGCTCACCCTCACTCCTCTTCCCGGCGTGTACGAGAATTCATCGGGCTCCACGAGTGGAATGGCGAGTTCTGTTGCCCGTGCCACAATTGCCTTCGCCAGAGGATGTTCGGATTTGCGCTCCGCAATACTGGCAGCGGCTATGATCTGCTGCTCTCCGAAGCCGTTGGCGGAAACAACTTCCCGGATCTGCGGAGTACCGAATGTTAAAGTGCCAGTCTTGTCGAGAAGCACTGTGTCCACGGCAGCGAGCGCTTCCAGGTAGAGTCCCCCTTTGATGATGGCTCCCTGATGCGCCGCGCGGCCGATCGCGCCGAGGATTGCAAGGGGAGTTCCAGCCGCGATGCCGCACGCTCCGGCAACAATTACTACCGAAATGGTTGACCTGACATTGTGAGTGATGACGAAGGTCAGAACTGCTGCCCCCAGGGCAAAATACACAAGGTAACCGGCCAAGCGATCGGCAGTTTTCTGAATCGGAGCTCGTGACTTCTCCGCGCGTTCGACCGCTTCAATGATTCTTCCGAAAGTTGTGTCACGCCCTAGTTTTTCGGCCCCGATTTCCAGGGCGCCCGATTGATTGATGGTTCCGGCATAGACCAGATCTCCAGGTGCTTTCTCAACCGGCATGGCTTCGCCGGTGATTGCGGCTTGCTCCACAAACGAGCGGCCACCGAGAACAACGCCATCCACCGGGATGTGACCACCCGGTTTTACGATGACCGTGTCACCAACTTGAACCTGGTCGGACGCAACGTCCACTACCTGATCATTGCGGCGAACTGCGACGATTCTGGGGAGAAAATCGAGAAGACTCTGGATGGCCCGCCGGCCTCTACCAACTGTGAGACCCTCCAGAACCTCGGCGGCAAGGACGAAGCCAGTGATGACAAGAGCGGTGAAGAACTCTGCAATCGCCAAAGCCGAGAGAAGCGCGATGGTCATCGAGAGTTCCATCGTCATCTTTCGTTCAACGATGTTCTCGAAGGCTTCCTTGAAAATGGGATACCCGCCGATCAACGCAGCCGCGATACCGATTACGCTGATGCGCGGAAACGGCTCCCACAGCCGAAACCAGACCGCAGCCGCAGCCAAGGCCACAAAGCCAATGCGGACTAACTCAGCCCACTCGACTCCATGACCGTGTTCTTCGCGTTCGGAGCTAGGGTCAGGCTCGTTTAGTTCTGGGGAATTCCGCGTCTCGCTGAGATGCGGAGGGTTGGCTGGGGACTTTTCGATGATGGGCGAAGAACTCATAGCGACATTCCCTCCGTGGTACGAAAGCGGTATTCCAGATAAGACTCGGCCAATTTCGATCACTTCATGGCCACCTGACACAACCCGCGCCCTCAAGAGCAGCGCCGCTAGAACTCACCCGGAGCAATAAACCGATCTCATTCTGCGATCCGCGCAATGAGGACAGGCAGCACGGTCAACGCTGCGATAGTGGAAAACACCGCCCCACCTAACATGACAGTGGCGAATCGCCCTTGTGCTGCCGAGCCTGCCCCAATCAATGCCAGGGGAAGGCCCCCCGCAATTGCACACAGCCCAACGAGGGAAACAGCGCGAAATTTCGCTTGAGCTCCTCTATAGCATGCATTTCGAATGTTGCCGCACAGCCTGCGGGCCTTGGCGATCTCGGAGGCAACCATCCAAGCCTGCACGACAGCCAGCGCAGAAACAAAACAGAAACCTGCTACCGCGCCCCGTCCAGCGTGCATGCCCCGAACAAAAAGGGCGAGCACGCCCCCACTAAATCCCAGAAGCACAACGCTTATGACGAAGGCCATGCGCTGCCACATGATGAACTCGGGCAAAAGAATGGTTCATGATACATACCCCCATAGGTATAACGCAAGCTTCGGCATGATATCATTCGTTTGCGAATGAGTCATACAATCAAGAACAAACAGAAGATGATTTTGCGGAGCAAACGCATCCGGGGGCAATTTGAGGCTCTTGAGCGGGTCCTCGACGAGGGACGGGATTGCTCGGAGGTGTTGCAGATCATCAGCGCAGCAAGAGGGGCAGTCAACAGCCTGATGACTGAGCTCTTGGAAGGCCACATCCGGCACCATGTGCTTGACCCGAAGCGGAAACCGAATTCGGAGCAGACGCACGCGGCCGATGAGGTGATCGACATGGTGAAGACGTATCTCAGGTAGCTCGGCTCGGTCCCGCCGGTGCTTTTACTTTCGGATCTTTGGCAAACAGGAAGTTGGGACTCTTGTCCCGAATGCGCCTGGCGTCCGACAACTGGCGACTCATTGGCGCTTCGCATCTTTGTCGCACCGGTTCAGTGTGCTGGCTTGGCGCTCTAAGGAACTGGGATCTCCGCCTCCCACCGCATGTTCTGCCGATTCCACACAATGTCCTTGCGCCGCATCCTCACCATGATCCTGTTCCGCAGCAGCGCCTGAACCTCTCTGTCGTCGGCGCGCTCGACCACCGCGATCCCGCGGCCGAGCACCGCCACGCGGTCGCCCTTCGTCAGGGTTCTGTTCCGCTGGCGTCGGTCGTAATACTCCGTGCGTTTCGGCTTCATCGACGCTTCGGGAAAGATAGTGATTAGCCCGCAGTATCAAGGCATTGCTCCATTTAGCGAAGAGCTTGCGAAGGTTTGCACAGGTGATTGCTCTTTGGGCAAGAAAAAGCCACACCAGAACGGCTTCATTGACCGCGAGGGAAAACTCGTGATTCCGTTGCAATTCGGTGAAGCGCACTCGTTCAAGGAATCGCTGGCTGCAGTTTGTGTCGGAGAATGTGTTTGGGCATCAGGAGGAGGATATACGGGCAAGTGGGGCTTCATCGACCATTCGGGACACTTCGTCATTAACCCAACCTATGACGTTGTGGAAGATTTCGAGAATAACTTCGCCCAAGTCATGGTGGGCACGGGCGTCCAAGGGAAGATCGGCTATATCGACAAGAGCGGAAAAGTGATCTGGCAGCCTTCGAGCTGATTTAATGAAGTCAGATGGGCGACCCGAAGTTCTCTGAGGAATGCCCGTCATCGACGCAGGAAGAAGAATCCGGTGTGTCGTTGGCTCGACCATCGCAACCCTACGCGACTTGAACGCCCCCCAACAGCCATTTCTTCGGCACCGACTGAAAGATTAGCGCATCGAAAGAGGCGATAAAGTCGCTCCCACAGCGAGGACAGGTGAACTCGCACAGTTCGCTATTGTCGCGTCTCGCGCTTGGTGAAGCATAGGCAACAGCAAGAGCGCCGCATTCGCGAATGGGGCAACTCGACCCTGACGCGACATCATTTTCGTGTTCGTACCAGTGATCTTGCATGGTTAATTTTCCATTCACAGCGACCGCCACTTTCTCAGCAAACATGCTTCCGTTCAGTGATAGCGCTCACACCCGCTTGTGATGAAAAACTCGCTACGAAATTTGAGCGTTGTTTTCCATCGCTGCCCCCCGGCCACCGCCGCATGCTCACGGGTCACTGCGGCCACACTTTGGACAAAAGTTCTCTCTCCCATGCAAGAAGTTCCGGTAATGCGGTGATGTTACCCTTCGCATCTTGCACAAAGTACAGTACG
>OBLT010003148.1_pt1 | contig 10145 bp, 8 predicted proteins | sample 1518721 | NCBI WGS metagenome assembly OBLT01 (sample SAMEA3539307, study PRJEB22396) | soil metagenome | biome: tundra; feature: field; material: soil | place: USA | collected 2010-05 | depth 0.15 m | reverse complement strand
GCCCTCGCGGTCCGATTGCCACGCCTGGAGCGCCAGTCCGAATATCGAATTGATGCGCACCGTGCTGGGCGTGGATTCGGCGGCCGCCGGATTCTCGCGCGTGGTCGTGCGGCCCCACCTGGGTCACCTGAAGTTCGCCGAAGGCACCGTGCCCCATCCCAAAGGATTGATCGAGGTCCGCGTGGAGGCCGCCGGCAATGTCAGTGTGACCTCGCCGGTGGATGGCGAGTTCTTCTGGCGAGGCACGCGCCACGAACTGCGCGCGGGCGCGAATCGGTTTACGGTTCCCGCCGGGTAGCGTAGCCTTTGCGTCGTTCAGCTCGCGTTGCGACCGCTAGAAGCGCGTGAAGAGCTTCATTGACTGACTCCGAATCTGGGAAGGCTTCCGCCAATGCCGGATCAAGGAGCACCACATTCGTTCCGCGCCGGTATCGGTCTACGTACTTGCCGCGCACGCCGCCGGAAAAGTCGTACTCCGCCCTCATCTCATCGTTATTCCGCTTAGAGGGAGGTTTCTTCATATTTGCGTCTCTCATGCTTGATTGCCGGGCGAGCGCTGATCAAGCGGATCCGCTCTCCTCTTATAGTATGAACCACGACCAGCAGATTTCGCTGGTCGGACACCCCGATGATGACGAAGCGATCTTCGTCAATGGCGTGGTCCGGGTCTGGAATCGTGACCGAAAGAAGGTCGTCGAAGACAGTGGTCGCCTCCTCAAATGCGACGCCGTGTTTGCGCCGATTCGCCGACTCCTTCCTCGGGTCCCACTCAAAGGCGATTCCGTACACGTCCTTTCGAGCTTACAGCATTGTTGTGGCCGCCACCCTCATACCGCGACCGTCTTCCACTTCCCCCGGCGGAAGAGGATCACCGAGACTACGGCCAACACGGATTCCGCCCCGCAGATGGCCAGGTAGACGCCGCGCGGACCGAGATGCCGTGCCAGATACCAGGCCAGCGGGATCTGCACGCACCAGTAGCACCCGAAATTGATCCAGGTGGGCGTGGCTGTATCGCCGGCGCCGTTGAACGCCTGCTCCATCACCATGCCCCACGCGTAGAACGGATAGCCGAGGCTCACGTATTGCAGGCACGTCACGGCGATCGGGACCACCAGCGCGCCGGGGTGGAACACACCCACCAGCCAGGGCGCCGCGGCGACGAAGACAATCCCCACCAGCGTCAGGAATCCCATGTTGTATAGTCCGGCGAGCCACACCGCGCGCTCGCTGCGGTCGGGACGTTGCGCGCCGAGGTTCTGTCCCACCAGCGTGGCGGCGGCCGAGCAGATGCCCCACGAAGGCATCAGCGCAAACAGGATGATGCGGATGGCCAGCGAGTAGCCCGCCACCGCATGGCTGCCGAAGCCGGCGTTGATGCGCGCCAGGCTGAGCCAACTGGCGGTGGAGATGAAATACTGCAGCATGGCGGTGCGCGCCACCCGCACCAGGCGCGCCAGCACGGGCCAATCCAGGCGCAGGTGGCGGCGCGCCACGGCGACGCGCGCGCGTCCTCCGCCCAGCACGTACAGTTGATAGAGCACGCCCAGACTGCGGCCGGTAGTGGTGGCGACGGCGGCGCCGGTCACACCCAGCTTTGGGAACGGGCCGAGCCCGTAGATGAAGCAGGGGTCGAGCGCCATGTTGATCAGGTTGGCCATCCAGAGGGTGCGCATGGCGATGGCGGCGTCGCCAGAGCCGCGGAAGATGCCGTTGATCAGGAACAGCATCACGATGGCCAGATTGCCGCCCAGGACGATGCGCGCATACCCGGTCCCGGTCTGCACCACGGAAGGCGTGGCGCGCATGAATTCGAGCAGTCGCGGCGCCAAGGTGTAGCCCACCACTCCCATGAGGATGGCGAGCACAATTCCGAGGCCGATTGCCTGCACGGCGGCCACCGATGCGCCCTCGGGATCGCGCTCCCCGATGCGGCGCGCGACGGTGGCGGTGGCGGCCATGGCAAGCCCCGCCGCGATGGCGAACACCAGCACCACGACGGCTTCGGTGAGCCCCACGGCAGCCATCGCGTCGGGACCGAGGCGCGCCACCCAGAAGGCGTCGACCACCCCGAACGTCGACTCCATCACCATCTCCAGAATGGTGGGAATGGCCAGCAGGGCGATGCCCCGCGTCAAGCTGCCTTCCGTGAAATCCTGCGTGGTGCCGGCCAGCGCTTCGCGCAGGAATCGCCACTTCTGACGGGTTGGAGACGGCATCGTCGATTGCATGTGACCCTTTCCGGATAAAGTTATCCGTGCTGACTGGTTGGAACGTCCTGCGCTTCAGAGGATCTGAAGCACGTTGTCCGTGGCGAGAGGTACGCTAGCGCGAAACCCGCGGCAGGTAGAGAAACCCGCGGTGGATCTCGCTAGCGAAAGCTCGGACAAATTCGGTCAGAGTTATGCATGGTCGACCTACTTGAAAATCAGATTACCACATCCGGCGGGCGCATGACAGGGATTGCCGCCTCCGGGGTGAGCACGGGTACTGGGGAGGCGCGAAAGCCCTTCAGGTCGGGAGTCACGATGAGGTCGCAAGCGACGGCAGTGGCGGCTGTGGTTACGGAGTCTTCGAAATCGCGCGCCCCCTCGAATAATCCCAGCCTTACGGCGATGTACAATATACATTATGCGGCGAACGCAGTTGTACCTTGACGAACACCTCTGGAATGCCCTTCACACTCGCGCACGGAGTCGCAAGACTACCGTCTCGGCACTCGTGCGGGAAGCCGTTCGGGAGCGTTACCTCGGCAGGCGGGACGAGCAGATGAAGGCGATGCAGGAATTCGTCGGGATTCGCAAGAAACACTCCGAACCCCTCGGTGCGGTGGAGTATATTCAGAGTCTTCGCCGAGGCGACCGCCTGGATCGGCTTCACCAGAAATGACCGTTCTCGTCGATTCCGACATTCTGATTGAAGTCTCTCGCGGCAGAAATGCGGACATCGTCTCCAAATGGATCGACTTGAGCAACTCCGACGCTGCTGTCCTGTATTCGCCCGTCAGTGTAGCTGAACTCTGGGCCGGTGCCCGGCCGAATGAGTATGACGCTCTGAACAATCTCTTCCGGGCGCTGACATGCACTCCGATCGACGAAGAAGGGGGGCGTCAGGCGGGCGTCTTCCTGCGGCAGTACAGACGGAGCCATGGAGTCGAGGTAGCCGATGCGTTGATCGCCGCCAGCGCGGTGTCGAACAGAGCGGAGCTGTGGACGCGAAACCGCAAGCATTACCCGATGAAAGAAGTCTCCTTCTTCGATTGAGCCAGCGGATGACTCCCCACAAGCCGGCATCGCTTCCGGTCCCAACCGGCCGGCACCTGTCAGTCAAGGGTACGCTCAGATTCGTTAGACTGGCCGGCGCTTCGACACTTCGCCCAGTTCCCTGGCGCGCCGCATGCCAACTGGCCGGTCCATCGCGGCTTGCCGGCGAAGGAAAATGATACGATAAACCGCTATGAAGGCACCAATTCTTCTCGCCGCGTTTTTGATTTCCGCCTTGCCGGGTTGGGCCCAGAAGCCGATTCAACTGGCGGATATCCTCTCCTGGAAACGCATTCAAGCCCCCGCCGTCTCTAACGACGGGGAATGGCTGGCCTACCGCGTCTCACCGGCGGAAGGCGATGCCGAGGTGGTGATCCGCAATCTGAAAACCGGCAAGGAACTGCGCTTCCCCATCGGCGATCCGGGGGCCGCCGCGCCGGCGCCCGATGCGGGCGCGCCTCCGCAGGCTGCGCCACTGGCGATGGGCAGCGCTCTCGCTATCGCGGGCAACTCGCGCTGGGCGGCCTTCCAAAGCTATCCGTCCTCCAGGGAAGCGAAGAAACTGAAGAAGGACAAGAAGCCGATGCAGACTAAGGTAGTGCTGGTGGAACTCGCCACCGGCAAGAAGACCGAGTTCGACAAAACGCGGCGCTTCTCCTTCTCCGGCGAGAAGGCCGCCGCGATCGCGCTGCACCGCTACCCTGCCGATGCGGCCGGCCCCGCGGCTCCACCGTCCGCGGCGGCGACCGGCGCTGGGGCCGCCGACCGTCCCGCGGGATCGGACCTGCTGCTCTACGATCTGGCCTCGGGCAGCGAACTGAATCTGGGTAACGTCGGCGAATTCGCTTTCGACAAGAAGGGCGACTGGCTGGCGTGCCTCGTCGATGCCCGCGACAAGGCGGGCAACGGTGTCCTGCTGCGCAATATGGCCACGGGCTCGCTCGAATCGTTGGATCACGCCGAGGCCGTCTATAAGGGGCTCACTTGGACCGAGAAGGGCGATGGGTTCGCCACCGTTCGCGGCGTGGACGACAAGGGTTTTGAAGACAAGCTGTACAGCGTAGTGGCGTTCAAGGGACTCGGCACCGGCGCCGCGCCGGCGAAGTTCCTCTACGACCCGAAAACCGACCAGAGCTTTCCCGTTGGCATGACCATCTCTGCGGTGCGCAACGCGGCGTGGCGCGACGATCTGACGGCGGTGACCTTCGGCATCCGTGAGGTGAAGGCGAAAAAGACACCGCCGGCGGCGGCCGAGGGCGAACCCAAGATCACCGTTTCGGCGCCGGGGCAAAGCGACGCGGCCAGCGAAGACAAGGCCGACCTGGTGCTCTGGCACTGGAAGGATCCCCGCCTGCAATCGCAGCAGGCAGTGCAGGAAACCCAGGACAAGAATTTCAGCTATCTCGCCGTGTGGCGTCCGGGCGACGGCAAATTCCTGCGCCTGGCCGACGATAGCGTCCGCACCGTTACCTTTCCCGCGGAATCCAAGGTGGCGCTGGGAACCGACGTCCGCGAGTACGAACTGATGGGCAATCTCGACGGCCGCCGCTTCGAGGACGTCTACCTGCTGGACCCGGCCACCGGTGAGCGCAAACTCGCGTTGCGCAAGGCGCGCTGGTTCCGCGGCGCGTCGCCCGACGGCGGTCAACTGCTGTTCTACGACGAGGGCTCGTATTACACCTACGACACGGCCACCGGCAAGCCGACCGAAATCACCAAGGGTGTGGCCACCACCTTCATCGATGCCGACAACGATGTCAACGTAACCAGGCCGCCGACGCCGTCGCTGGGCTGGAGCAAGGACGGCCAGTTCGTGCTGTTGAGCGACGGGTGGGACATCTGGAAGGTCGCGGCCAAGGGCGGCGCGGCGGTGAATCTGACGGGCAACGGAAAGAAGGACAAGATCCGCTACCGGCAGCGCTTCCGCCTCGATCCCGACGAGAAGGGCATCGATCTCGATCAGCCCATCTACATCGGCGCTTACGGCGAGTGGACCAAGAAGTCCGGCATCGGTCTGCTCGAACCAGGCAAGCCCGGCGTGCGCATGCTGCAATGGGGAGACGCGCGCTACGCCACCCTGCTGAAGGCCAAGAACGCGGAAACCTATCTCTATACGCGGGAGACCGTGAAGGAGTCGCCGGACTACTACGTGGCCGGCAAACTCCTGGACAATGGGCAACGGGTGACGGATGCCAATCCGCAGCAGAAGGATTTCCTGTGGACCAGCGGCGTGCGCCTCGTGGACTACACCAGCACGCGCGGCGAGAAGTTGCAGGCGGCGCTCTATCTGCCCGCGAATTACGATCCGGCGAAGAAGTATCCGGCGGTAGTGGAGATCTACGAGAAGATGTCGCAGAACGCCAACAGCTATCCGCAACCGGGCTACAACGGGTTCAGCATTTCCGCCTACACCAGCAATGGGTACGCGGTGATCGAGCCCGATATCGTGTATAAGGTCAACGATCCGGGGATTAGTGCAGTGGCGTGCGTGGTACCGGCGGTGAAGGCCGCGGTAGCCACCGGCGTGGTGGACGCGGCGCGCGTCGGCATACACGGGCACTCCTGGGGCGGCTATCAGACGGCGTTCCTGGTGACCCAGACGGACGTCTTCCACGCCGCCGTGGCAGGCGCTCCGCTCACCGACATGGTCAGCATGTACAGCCTGATCTACCGCAACACAGGCGGCACCAACCAGGCCATCTTCGAGAGTAGCCAGGGGCGTTTCTTCGGCGGCTATTGGGACAACCTGGAATCCTACCAGCGCAACTCGCCGGTCTACCACGCCAAGAACGTGAACACGCCGCTCATGATTCTGCACAACGATAAGGATGGCGCGGTGGACCAGACGCAGGGCATCGAGTACTTCAACACGCTGCGCCGCTTGCAGAAGCCCGTGGTGATGCTGGAATACAAGGGCGAAAATCACGGCCTGCGCAAGCCGGAGAACATGAAGGACTACACGGTCCGCATGAAGGAATACTTCGACCACTACCTGATGGATAAACCGGCGCCGAAGTGGCTCACCGACGGCGTGCCGCTGCTCAAGATGAAGGATCATCTGGAAGAGCGGACCAAGGAACCGGGCAAACCCGCGGGGACGACGTCATCCAAAGCACCGGCAGGCGCCGGAGGGCAATGAGGCTGGCGGCGGCAGCGCTCCTCGCCGGCGTCCTGCACGCGCAACTCAACGGCGTCATCGATATTCACGCGCATGCCGATCCGGATTCTGTGCCGCGGTCCATCGACGCCATCGATCTGGCCCGCCTGGCGAAAGAGCGTGGCATGCGCGGCATGGTGCTCAAGAGCCATTACGAACCTACGGCGTCGCTGGCGTACCTCGTCTCCAAGGTGGTGCCGGGGATCGCGGTGTTCGGCGGCATCGACCTGAACCGCTCCGTGGGCGGCGTGAATCCAGCCGCCATCGAGCGCATGGTGCTCATGAAAGGCGGACTGGGGCGCGTGGTGTGGATGCCCACCTTCGATGCCGAGAACCAGGTGCGGTTTTCCAAACAGGATCGCCCATTCGTTGCGGTGTCGAGGAACGGGGCGCTGCTCCCCGAGGTCAAAGAGGCGATCGCGCTGGCGGCGAAACACGGGCTGACGCTGGAAACGGGACACTCCTCGGCGGAGGAGTGTCTCATGATCGTTCGGGAGGCGCGGCGCGCCGGGGTGCGTAACGTTGTCGTGACGCACGCCATGCTCGCGCCGGTTCACATGACGGTGGCGCAGATGCAGGAAGCGGCGGGCATGGGCGCATGGCTCGAGTTCGTGTACAACGCATTAATCGGACCCAACAAGGAATTCGAGTTCGCCGATTATGCCAGGGCGATTCGCGCGGTCGGAGCGGAGCACTGCATTCTATCCAGCGACCTGGGACAGGTGGGGAATCCGCTGCATCCGGACGGGCTGGTGGCGTTCTTCGCCGGGCTGAAGTCGGTGGGATTGCCGCCCGCGGAGATTGACCAAATGTCGCAGACCAATCCGGCAAAGGCACTGGGGTTGAATTAGTCTATGGTTCCCCTCATCGAAACCGAGCGCCTCAAATTGCGCGCCCACCGGAAGGAGGATTTCCGCGAGTGCGCCGGGATGTGGGCGCACCCCGACGTGGTTCGTTACATCGGCGGCAGACCGTTCTCCGCGGAAGAGGTCTGGGCCAGAATGTTGCGTTACGTGGGCCACTGGCAGTGGATGGAGTTTGGCTTTTGGGCCATCGAAGAAAAGGCCACAGGCGCCTTTGCCGGCGAACTCGGATTCGCCGAGTTCAAGCGGGAGATGGAACCCCCGATCCTGGGCGTCCCCGAAATCGGTTGGGTGCTGGCCCCGCGCGCACACGGCCAGGGCTATGCGACGGAAGCCGTCCGGGCCGTGGTCGCCTGGGGCGACGAACGCTTCGGCTCTGCCCGGACGGTGTGTTTGATCCATCCGGAGAACCTGCGGTCCGTTCGGGTCGCCGAGAAATGCGGCTACCAGGAATTCCGGCGCACCACTTACAAGGGACAAGAGACGATCGTCTTTGAGCGCCCGAGACTCGCGGAGCCCGGCCTGCGGTGGGCGGGGCGTGGCCCCACGCCTTAGTAGTAGATTTCGATTATTGCCTGGCCGCTCGATTCACCGCATAATCGCATCAATTCCTGGAGGGACGTTGTCCGATGCGCAACTTGTGTAACACTCTGTCTGTTGTCGTGCTACCTTTCACGCTGGCATTTCTTTCCACCCTTCCCGCGCGCGGGCAGGGCTGTATCGTGGCGCGGTCCAGTTCGCTGGATATGTCCCCGGAAAGCCAGGGCGGCTATCTGGAGGCGGGAGACTGGGACATCACCGTGGGCTATCGGCACCAGTTCTCATACAAGCATTTCGTCGGCGATGTGGAACAGACTTACCGCGTGTAGCAGGGCACCCAGGTGATGGAAGGTGTGCCGGCGGCCGACCTGATGGGCAACGACCTCGGTTTCCGCCGCCCTGGGTTCGCAATTTCGGCCGAGCCCGGATTCATCTATGCCCGCGGCGGGAGCATGATCCAGGCCAGCATCGGAAAGGCAGTGTACCGCGACCGCACCCGCAGCGTTCCCGACAAGATACTCGGCACCCATGGCGACGCCGCATTCGCCGATTACGTCTGGCTGGCGAGTTACACCTACCGCCTGCCGGCCAAGGGCCACACCGAGAAGTAATGCGCCTGCGCTTTACGCCACCATCGTCCGCGCCGCCCCCCACCCTCGCGCCCCTGACAGCCGCCCGCCAACCATGATAGGCTTCCCTTCGTAAGAGCGGTATGTCCCAACCTGGATCTCCCACACTCCGCTTGCTGGCGGGGCTTGCCATCACGCTGACCGCGGTGGCCCTTTATTCGGGCTATACGGTCATGCAGCTCCACGGTCTGGAGCGGCTACAGGGCGGCATCATCGACCGCAATCGCGCCGACTCGCTTCTCCTCTTGCGCATCCAGAACAACCTGAATTCCCTGGGCCTGGCCATGCGCGACATGTTGGAGGGCAGCGAACCCTATCCCCTCACCGCATGGCAAGGGCAATTCCGCAGGCTGCGTACCGATCTCGAGGATGCTCTGGCGCGCGAGGCCCAGTCGTCGCCGCTCGACCGCGCTGCCGAACAGAGCAAGTACCTGAGCGACTCGCTAGGCCAATTCTGGAACGCGCTCGACCGCACCTTCGCGCTCGCCCAAAGCGGCCAGGAGGCCGAGGCTCGCACCCTGATCCGCCTGTCGCTCCAGGCACGCCAGGAAGCGATTGGCAACGCCGTCGCGCGGCTGCTGGTGCAGAACAACGAAGCCGAGCAGCAAGCCGGGGCGCGCATTCGCGCCGTCTATGCCGGCGTGGAGCGCAACGTCTACCTGTTCGTGGCGGCCATGCTGGTGTTGATTCTGCTTACCAGCCTCTACCTGGTGCACTACAACCGCCGCCTCTTCCAGGAAGTCGCCGCGCTCTCGGCGCGGCGCAGCGAACTGGCGCAGCAACTGATTGCCATGCAGGAAAACACCTTCCGCTCCATCTCCCGCGACCTGCACGACGACTTCGGCCAGATCCTCACGGCGGTCGGAACCATGCTGCAACGCTGCGGCCATCGTCTTGCCAACCCCGAATCCCTCCGCGCCGATCTGCGCGAGGTACAGGAAATCGTGCAGTCCACTCTCGACAAGGTACGCGCCCTGTCTCGCGCGCTGCATCCGGTGATCCTGGACGAAATCGGATTCGAAGGCGCGCTCGATCAATATCTGCCCGGCTTCCAGAAACAGACGGGTATTGAGGTGCACTACGAAAAGTCCGGCGCGGCGCGGGAACTCGACCGCGCCGTCGCCATCCACCTCTATCGCGTGATGCAGGAGGCCCTGAACAACATCGCCAGGCACTCGCAATCCAACCGGGCGGCCGTGCGCCTGCGGTATCTGCCGGAATCCGTTGTGCTCGAAGTGGAAGATCGGGGCGTCGGTTTCGGAACCTCGCATGCCTACGGAATGGGCCTGGTCTCGATGCGCGAGCGTGCCGGCCTGGTGAACGGGTTTCTGGATTTGGAAAACGGCAGTTCCGGCGGTGCCCTGGTCCGGCTCACCGTTCCCGCTACGATTCAGGAGACCCATGACTGAACCGCGCATATCCGTGCTCCTGGTGGACGACCACAGCCTGGTCCGGCGCGGCTTCCGCCGCATGCTGGAGGACGACCCGGCGATCACCGTGGTCGGCGAAGCCGAAGACGGCCACCAGGCCGTGCAACTCGCCGCTGAACTCCGGCCGCGCGTGGTGGTCATGGATTTCGCCATGCCCAGCATGAACGGCGCGGTGGCGGCGCGCCACATCCTGCGCACGGCGCCGGAAACCGCCATCCTGATCCTCAGTATGCACGCCGAGGCTTCGTATGTGCGCACCTGTC
>OBLT010003147.1_pt1 | contig 10148 bp, 10 predicted proteins | sample 1518721 | NCBI WGS metagenome assembly OBLT01 (sample SAMEA3539307, study PRJEB22396) | soil metagenome | biome: tundra; feature: field; material: soil | place: USA | collected 2010-05 | depth 0.15 m | reverse complement strand
ACAGACGATGACGACATCCATGCGCGCAATCTGGCTGTAGTCCGTCGTGGCAGTGAAGCTATTTTTGAGCGCGGCGTGAATTTCTGAGGCGGGAATGCGGACAATGTACGATCGGCCGCTGTTTAGTTCGTCCACCTTCTTCTGGTCGATGTCGAAGCCGGCAATTGCAAAGCGCTCTCGGCTGAAGAGCAACGCGAGGGGCAGGCCGACATAGCCCATTCCTACAATTCCAATGCGGGCCTGGCGGGTTGCGATTTTTAGTTTGATCTCCGCGGTCCTGTCCAACGGTGCGGTGGTCACTGGGCACTCCCCGCGCCGGAGCCCCCGCGCTTGGCGATGGTCTTGTACCAATCGACGGTGCGCTCGAGTCCTTCGCGGAATTGTACTTGTGGCTCGTAGCCCAGGCATTCTCTTGCCTGGCTGATATCGGCGAGAGAGTGCTTGACGTCGCCTCCGCGCTCGGCTGCGTAACGGATCTCTCCTTTGTATCCGGTGGCGGTGCGCAGAATCTCAACGGCCTGGTTGAGCGAAACCCGGTGGCCCGTGGCGAGGTTGAAGATCTTGCCCGAGACTTTTTCCGCTGGGGCTTCAGAGGCCAACAGATTGCCATGGACCACGTTCTGAATGAAGGTAAAGTCGCGGCTCTGTTCGCCATCGCCATAGATTGTGGGCGTTTCACCGGCCAGCATCTTAAGCGTAAATATGGCCAGCACTCCGGAGTAGTGCGAGGTGGGATCCTGATTAGGGCCGAAGACGTTGAAATAGCGGAGGGTCACCGTCTCCAATCCATATACCTGGGTGAAGCACTGCAAATAGACTTCGCCAGCAAGTTTGGTTACCGCGTAGGGCGATATAGGGCTGGGAGCCATGTCCTCAGTCTTGGGCATCGTGGGAGTGTTGCCGTAGACAGACGACGAGCCTGCATAGACGAAGCGGCGAACGTTAGCGTCTTTAGCCGCGGTCAATAACTGCACCGTTCCCGAAACGCCAGCGAAGTTTGAGCCGATCGGGTCTTCAATGGAGCGGGGCACTGACGGAATGGCTGCCTCGTGAAAGATGCAATCGACTCCACGGCAGGCCTGGGTAACCGCGGCAGCATCATTGACATCTGCCTCGATGAAATCCATGGCCTCCAAGCCGACAAGATTCTCCTGCTTGCCGGTGGAGAAGTTGTCGATTCCGCGGACTCGTTTGCCGCGCGCAAGCAATTCGGCGGCGATCGACCTGCCAATAAATCCGGCAGCGCCGGTAACCAAATAAGTGTTCATTTCAACCTTTCACACAGCAGTCGTGTTCATCGCTTCTCATGGGGCGAAGTTCCCTTTCGGAATTCTTGCATGGGACGAAGTAATACAGGGAGCGCTGCATCGTACACATTGCTTTATGCCGAATGAAGTGATTCCGCAATTTTGCCAGCCGCGCATGTAGATTGACCACGGCAGGTTCATTATCAGCAAAATTCGTTCAAGAGTCCAACTTTGGCCCGCAGGCCGCGGTAAACAGACTACTCAGGGTGGTCCGGGGTCATCAGGCAGATGTCTGGGAGATTGCGGTAGCGCTCAGCGTAGTCCATGCCGTAACCGATGACGAAAAGGTTCGGAATGGAGAATCCAACGTAGTCGGCCTCGATCTTTTCCAGGCGGCGCGACGGCTTGTCGAGCAAGGCGGCAATGCGGAGGGTCTTGGGGTGTTGCTGGAGGAAGAGCTTGCGCAGATAGGAGAGGGTCAGGCCGGTGTCGAGGATGTCCTCAACCACAAGCACATTCTTCCCTTCGATGGGTTCGTCGAGATCCTTGATGAGCTTGACGGCTCCGGAAGAACGCTGTCCCTTGCCGTAGCTTGACGTGGCGACGAAATCAAAAGTGGCGTCAACCTGGACTGCACGGGCAAGGTCTGCCAGAAATGGAGCAGCGCCTTTGAGCACGCCAACCATGACCAGCTTTTCGCCATTGAGGTCGTGCGTTATTTGAGCGCCCATTTCGGCGACACGGTCGGCAATCTGCTGACGTGTGAAGAGAACCTCAAGGCCCTGACGGATGACGGTAGCCATGCAGACAGTATCGCGCGAAAGGGCGACCACTCGACAAGAAACTGTTGAAATCATGTCAGCCCGCCGTGGACGGCCAAATTCGAGCGTAGAAGCGAAACGCGCGATTATTTCGCTAGCCCGTCTATACTTGAGAAGACATGATGCCTTATCTCCACATCTGGCGAGTGACGCTGCCCACTTTCGGGCTGATGCTTTGGTTTGCCGCGGTTGCGGCAGCCCTTGTCATGGACCAGGGATTCAAGCGCGCGCGCATAGGTGCGGGCCGGACGCACGCGGAGGGGACCGGGCCAGATGCAGTAGGGATGGTCGCGGTGGCCATGGTTGTCGGCATTGTGGGCGCCAAGCTATGGCACGTGCTCGACACTCCATCGGAGTTCCAAGAGATGGGTTGGCGGGTGCTGTGGGATTCGGCGGGTTTTGCGTGGTTTGGCGGGCTGCTGTTCGGCATTACGGCACTGCTGTTGCAAGGCCATTGGGGGAAGATCGGCGGTCTTCGGACCCTGGACCTGGCTGCCCCGGCGGCGGCAATCGGCTATGGGGTTGGCCGCATCGGGTGCTTTCTTTCGGGAGATGGTTGTTACGGCTTGCCGACGAAACTGCCGTGGGGAATGAGCTTTCCGAATGGCATCGAGCCGACATTTGTTCCGGTGCACCCAACGCCCCTCTATGAGTTCGGAGCGGCGCTGCTGATCGGCTGGTGGCTTTGGTGGCGCGGAGGAAAGCGCCACGGGATAGGCGCGATTGTAGGCCAATACCTGGTGCTGAGCGGAGTTGCTCGATTCTTAGTTGAATTTATACGACGCAACCCCAAGGTTCTTTGGGGTTTATCAAATGCGCAGCTGGCCAGTGCGGGGTCAGTTGTTGTGGGGATTGTGCTCATCTTGTGGGCGGCGACGCAGCCGTCAACTGGACCCGAAGAGGAATTGGTTATTGTGGAAGAAGGGCTATAGAGGCCAGCTCACCGTTGCGCAACAAATCTCACCGGCTCTCAATCGCGGCTCCAAAGTCTATTCAAATCCGACCCGATTTTGACCGTCTCCCACCAATGAAAGCTGTGCCGGCGCTGTCTCGATTCGTTACAGTCTCTTGATGAAAGAGAGCGCCTGGGCGAGTTGGGGAAAGAGCGCTTCCTCTGCTTTGAACTCGCGAGAATGGACACATCGGCGGAGGCCTCTCATTCGGACTGGGTGTTTGAGGTGGAGCATCTCGTGGTAAAGCAGGTATTCGATGGCGTACCTGGGGCTTGATGGGCGGTCGAAGACGCGGCTGACAACGATGGTGTTGTGGGCTGCATCGTAGTGGCCCAGCGACCGCTTGGCCATGTGCTCGCTCCAAGTCAGTTCGGGCCGTCCAAGTAGCCCGCCAAAGAATCGTCCATTGAGCGAATCGAAGACTTCATCGAGGTGGTAGAAGCGGCCCTCGGGGCCGGTGAAGCGCTTGCTGCCCCGGGCGTAACGAACCAACTCGGTCTGGCGAGTGACGGCGGCGCTGGAGGCAAATCTCTTGTAACGCAGGTTTTGGGTGGGGTCGATGGCCTTTTTGTACAGCTTGGCCAACAGAATATGGGCGATCGCGCGGACTACAGACTCCGGTGCACCCTCAAGCAGGTCAGATAGGCTGACGTAGATCTGCCCTTCGCGGAGGCGGATGGTGGTGTTCAGCGATGTAAAGCGCCGGAAACAAACCGCGATGGGAGGCATCGGCGCGCGTGGGCGCAAGGCTCGGTACTCTTGCTGAAAGATTGGGACGAAGTCGACGGCCACCAACTTGGAGGTTAGCACACGGGGCAAAGAATCACGGTCGCCATCGGCTCCTTGTCCATCGGCCGCGAATTCGCGGCAAAGTGAATTTTAAGACCGGGATCAGTCTCCAACCAAGCCAGCGCAGACCGGACAAAGCTCATAGCTGTTTGTGCCCTGCTGGCGATCCCAGACCGGGATGCCGCGTCCAACTTTGCATTTGGCGTTGTTGTGGTAAACCCGCTCTTCGCGGGGCTTCTTCTCCTCATTCACAGAGAAAAACGGATGAATGGTGGGCATCGACGAATCCTCCATCACCGAACCTGGGGGAAATTGATGAGGCGACTGCGTGCGTTCCCGAATTACACATGATTTTACCTCCAATCGGCATTGCGAGCACACTTTGGAGGTTTTTGAATGTTTACAAAAGTACTGGCACAGGCTTAAGCTTTTCGCATGATGCTTCCCCTGACTGCCGTCATCATCGGCTACAGCGCAGACCTGCGCCCATCCTCGGTCATATGCAGTCGTTGCGGGGAGCAACTGCTCAGGAGCCGACCGTCGAGCATGTCCACCGATAGAGCTTTTACCTGGATTGCGGGTCTGTTTGAAGAGCACGCCGTGCACAAGCATGGAATGAGGCGATCGGGGACGCAGTCCTAGAACAGCACCCCTATCTCAGCTTCATTGCTTCGGTTCTGCGCGTTCCTGCCCCTCCTCGTCCTTGTGCAGATTAAAGTAATCGGTCTGTTCCTGGAGCAGGCGCGTTGCCTGGTCTGCCAAATCCTCACCGCTCTCAATGGCTTCTTTCCGAGCCAGATCAAAAGCAGGTTCGCCAGCCAGCGCACGCAGAATCCCCAACCATCTTTGCGTGGCGGCGGGGAGCGGCTTCAATGATTTGCGAATGTCGGCGTGGCGGTCAGAGTAGACGTCGAGATTCGAGGCAAACTCGTCCATCAGAGCGGTGAGGTCCTGGAGTTCTCCATCGAGGCGTCGGCCGCGGGCGGCGGACTTGGCGCGGTTGGACAGCCCTTTGATGACGTCGGCATGTTCGTTGAGAAACTGCGTGTAAAGCTTGACGCGGCCATCCGGATATACACCCGCTTCGCGAATTTGTTCGATCTGAGCCTCGGTCAACGGCTCCCGCTTTTCGACCTGCGCTGGCAGGGGAGGGGCAAATACCAGGCAGGCCAGGATTGAGGCAACACAGCGGATCGGATGCATGGGCTCTCACTAAGGAGATCAGGGATCGGATCATGGCCAGAGATCTGGGATCACAGTTGTCCATTCTGTCGACGGCTTAAGCCGCGATCAGGTTGGGTCAGTTATAGCACGGATTCTATCCGGGTTGAAGCCAAGTTCCGGGCCGGGGCACATTTAAAGACCATAGGAACTGCGCTGGAAAGCTCAGACGATCGGGATGGCACACGCGCGGAACAGGATTGGCTAGTGACGGAAGACCTGCATCAAGGCTTCGTTCTGAGCCTCATTGACCTGAGCGAGAGTCTGTTCGACCAGGGGGCGATCTTCATAGTTGCTGTTGTGGAGCATTTCACTGAGCCGGAATGCGGTGTGACGGAGCAGAATTTCGGCATCCTTGAGGCGCTTGTTGTTCTCGGCCATTGTCAGGTGGATCTTATGCGCAAGCTGCTGGATTTGCTTGAGCATGTCTGTGGATTTGGCCACATCACCCGCGGCATATTGGCGGAGGCTGACCTCAGTCATCTCATGAACGATTTCGGCGTAGAGGAAGCACTGCTCGCGCGGTTGGGCCAGTGTCGCCTTGGCTTCAAGTGCATCGATGCTTTGCTGGTCAAAGGTCTTGTCATCGAACCCAGAGGCGCAGGCAGGGATTGTGACCACTGTGACGAGTGCGAAGATGGCTGAGGAAACCATTGACCGCATGAGTAACCTCCGCAGGTGCGGCTTTACCCTTGACCGTCACTATGGAGCATTTATTGAAAATGCGCAAGAGGAAAGATTTGCCCATTTTCAACCAATCACCACTTTGGTAAGCAATGGAGTGTCGCACCCAGGAAGTGATGATTGCAGATTCTAAGGTTTCTTTTCGAGCAAAATGATACGTTGCCGCGCTTGCCATTCCTGATCAGGAAATTTGCCCGCGGACGAATCCAGAAAACGGTGGTAATAGCTTGCAGCTGCAGCCTTTTGGTGGAGGGTATCGTATGCAGTGGCCCAGAGGAAGTAGGTGGAAGGAACCTCCGGGAGGAATTTTGACCGCATGGTAAGTGCATGCAGTGTGATGGCCGGCTGATTGGTGCGGGAGGCTGCAAAGGCAAGACCACTCCACCCGTCGGCGTTGGTGGGCTCGAGCTGGGTGGCTTTGTCAAAGACGGAAAATGCCTCAGCATATCTGAGCTGGCGAATGAGGTTCTGACCGTGGCCGATGAGCAAAGCAGGGTCTGCCGGACTATTTGCAAGCAAACCAATGTAGAGGTGGTCGGAGCCAACGGCATCTCCAGCATCGGCCAACACTTCAGCTAGCATGCGGGTGATGGCTGCGTCCGCTGGGTGGGCATCGTGGAGCTTCTCGATGAGCGGGAGGGCCTCGGCCTTGTCCTGAGCCGCCAGCACGGTAGCCAGCTGTGCGGTGAGCGCGGGGTCGCCTGGAGCCTGATCGAGGGCTGCGCGGAGGAGCGTTTCGGCTTCAGGGTACTGCTTGCGCACAATGAGGATGTGGGCGAGGCCGGCGTTTGCCCCAGCAGATTTTGGATCCTGGGCGAGGACGCGACGATAGGCTTTCTCTGCCGCGTCGAATTCTCCAGCGTGATCGGCCAGATTCGCGGCAAGCAGTGTGTCGCTGGGGGTTTCTGGAGTGAGCTTGAGGGCCTCAAGAAGATCATTTGAGGCGAGTGTCGTGTCGCCTGGATTCGAGAGGCTAGGCTGGTCAATGGCGGCGAGAGCGCGCCAGGCCCGGGCCTTCATGGCAGGTCCAGCATCGCCCGGGTCGATCTGTGTGGCCGCGATGAGTTCCGGACGAGCCTGGTCCGGCTTGCCCTGCCGTGCCAGGAGAAGGCCAAGCGAGAGATGGGATTCAAACGACTGGGGGTTTGCATTGATGGCTCGACGGTAGAGGGCTGCAGCGTCGTCGAGCCGGTTCTGTGCATCGGCTACATATGCGGCGTCAAACAGGGCTCGAGGATCGGTGGGGCGGGCGGTGAGCCAAAGGTCAAGCTTGCCCTGAGCTGCCTTCCAATCAGATTTGACGATCGCAGCTTCAGCATCCATGACCGGGTCGGCGCTCGCTTCGGACGTGGCTGCTGACTTGGCATTCTGGGGATGCTGCATTTGCTGCGGCGGGTTTTGGGCGAACACAACTGCCGTGGCAAAGACCAGAACGAGAAAGGCGTTACGAAGCACGGAATACCTCTTAATACAGTTTAGCGGGAAGGGCCTAGCTGCAACGATTTGAGTGTCTGGGTGTTCGACGCGGTTGGGCGGGCAGGGAAATCGGCGGATTTCCAACCGATGGAAGCTTCCGGGAGTCGCGGCTGATCCCATCAGCTCAAGCGAGGGGAGCAGAAGTGACCAACATTGCACGCGCAGAGGCGCGAGAATGAGAGCAGGAGACAAAGATGCCTGAGGAATTTGCAAATCCCGAAGCTACTAAGTTGGAAGACGAGACGGCGTCCGATCCATCAGCGCAGAAGAAGGTAGACCGAGAGGCTGATAAGTTGGCGGGGAAGCCGGCGAAGACAGAACAGAAATTCGATAAGGAAAACAGCAATCTGTTTTCAAAGTAAATAGCGTACCAGGGAATTTCAATACAGATAGAGCGGGCAACGCAGGAACTGGTCTGCGCAAGGAACCGAAGGAGAAACGATGACTCCAGACATTCGGCAACACATTCCGCTTACGGCAGCCTATCTGTGCCAGGACTGCGACTCCGTTGGCAACAGCTCAATGCGGTGTCCGGCGTGCGCTTCGGAGGTGCTGCTGGGGCTGGCAGGCGTGCTTGACCGTAAGGCAGAGGTCGAATCGACCTTGTTCCTGATTCCTTCTCTGGCGGCATAGACCGCGGAGGGCCCGATGGTCTGAAGCATGAGCGGAAGCTATATCTATCTTTTGATGCGGCTCGCCTCGCGCAGGATTGGCATTGGCCGCTTGCGGCACAGCCTATAATGAAGAATGGCTGGTTGTGCCCTGAGCCTGTCTGAGGTGACTGGGGCGTAGCCGGACGACTTCTTTCTGGTGCCTTCCATTTGAATGACGCCATCATTATCCGCGGGGCGCGGACTCACAATCTGAAGAATATTTCCTGCGATATTCCGCACGGGAAGCTGACGGTGGTCAGCGGCGTGTCGGGCTCCGGAAAGAGCTCGCTTGCCTTCGACACGATTTACGCGGAAGGGCAGCGGCGGTATGTCGAGTCGCTGTCGGCGTATGCGCGCCAGTTTCTGGAGCGAATCGAAAAGCCTGATGTCGACCTGATCGACGGGCTCGCCCCGGCGATTGCGATCAAACAGAAAAACACAACGCGCAATCCGCGATCGACGGTTGCAACTGCGACCGAGATCTACGATTATCTGCGGCTGCTGTATGCCCGTTGTGGCACCGTGTATTGCGTGTTTTGCGATGGGCTGGTTAAACGCGATTCGATGGATGAGGTGGCCGAGGCAACGCTGGCCGCGCGCGAGGGGACGCGGCTGAATGTGCTATTTCCTGTGGCCAGTGCGACACCGGCTCCGGAAGCTGGAGCGAAGCCGGCTGTGAAGCCAATGAAAGCTGCGGGACGGCCGGCGAAATCGCCTGCCAGGGCGGAAGGCAAGCCGCTAGTAAACGGAGGCGACTCGCCGCACACAGAGACGTTGAAGGCTCGCCTGGCCGAGTTGCGAGCAAGCGGGTTCAACCGGCTCTACCAGCAGGGCAGGATCGTCGAGTTCTCGACGCCCGAGTCGCTGCTGGACCTGGACTTCACGCTTCCCGTGTTTGTTCTGTTGGACAGAATTGTGGTCAGCGCCGAAAACCGTTCGCGGATTGTGGATGCGGCGGAGATCGCTTACCGCGAAGGCGGGGAAGTGATTTTCGAGGAGGTTCCACGCCCCTCGGACGAAGACCTGTCTGTGGGGACCCCGGACCTGCGAGACGAAACCGCTGAACGCAAACGGCATCGTTTCTCTGGGGCGTACGAGTGCACGAGTTGCCACCGTCCAGGCAAGGAGCCGGAGCCGCGCCTGTTCAGTTTCAACAATCCGTTCGGCGCGTGCCCTCGCTGTCAGGGTTTTGGAAATACGGTGGACTTCGACCTGAACCTGGTGATTCCCGACAAGGGATTGAGCCTGAGCAAGGGCGCAATCGATCCCTGGGAACGTCCGAAGTATCGGCCATGGTTCAGCGATCTGCGCAAGCAGGCGGCAGAGTTGGGGATTCCGATGGATGTGCCGTGGCGCGAGATGCCCGAGGCGGCGCGGGAGACGGTGTTACGTGGAAAGGGAAGCTTTGCCGGAGTATTTGGTTTCTTCGCGCAGATGGAGCGGAAGAAGTACAAGCTGCATGTGCGAGTGATGCTGAGCAAGTATCGCGGGTATGCGGAGTGTCCGGATTGCCGTGGACAGCGGCTGAGGGCGGAAGCTCGGAGCGTTCGCATCAGCGGGAAGAACATTTGCCAGGTAACGGCGATGACGATTTCCCAGGCGAAGGAGTTCTTTGCCGGGCTGAAGCTGACCCCGATGCAGGAAGAGATTGCGGGGCCGATTCTGGATGAAGTGCGGCAGAGGCTGAGTTTTCTGGATGCAGTGGGCCTGGAATACCTGACGCTCGACCGGCTGGCTTCAACGCTGTCCGGCGGGGAGGCGCAGCGGATTCAACTGGCGACTTCGCTGGGGTCGCGCCTGGTTGGGGCGCTGTACGTGTTGGACGAGCCCTCGATCGGGCTGCATACCAGGGATACGGAGCGGTTGATTCGGATTCTGCGTGAGTTGCGCGACCTGGGCAATACCATCCTTGTAGTCGAACACGACGCGGATGTGCTCAGAGCGGCCGATCACTTGCTCGACTTGGGGCCGGGGGCTGGCGAGTTCGGCGGCAAGCTATTGGCCGAAGGAGTTCTGGCGGAGATCGAGGCCAATCCCAATTCGCTCACGGGGCGGTATCTTTCTGGAAAGATTTCGATCCCTGTGCCAACCCGGCGGCGCATCCCTGGCAAAGAAAGGCTTGTGCTTCGTGGCGTCGAGGCCAACAACCTGCATGGGCTGGATGTAGAGATTCCGCTGGGATTGCTGGTGGCGATTACCGGGGTTTCAGGGTCAGGCAAGTCCACGTTGGTGCACCAGGTGTTGTATCGGGCGGTGATGCGGGCGCTGGGACAGAGCGATGGGGCGGACCCCGCCTTTGTTTAC
>OBLT010003146.1_pt1 | contig 10149 bp, 5 predicted proteins | sample 1518721 | NCBI WGS metagenome assembly OBLT01 (sample SAMEA3539307, study PRJEB22396) | soil metagenome | biome: tundra; feature: field; material: soil | place: USA | collected 2010-05 | depth 0.15 m | reverse complement strand
TTATTGCTTCCAATCCGATTATTACCAGCAATCAGATGCTTTTGGTCGGCATGCTGTTGATGGCTGTCGGGTTCTCATTCAAGATTGCCGCAGCGCCTTTCCATATGTGGACTCCAGATGTTTATGAAGGTGCTCCCACTCCCATGACTGCTTTCATGTCTGTTGGACCGAAAGCCGCCGGGTTTGCCGCATTCCTGAGGGTTTTCATTGTTGCACTGCCGGCGTTCAAGCCGGAATGGACGACACTGCTCTGGGTACTGGCCGTTTTGACCATGACGATAGGTAACATAACCGCTCTCTACCAGCAGGACATTAAAAGAATGCTGGCCTATTCTTCGATCGCACATGCCGGTTACGTTCTGGTCGGTTTTGTTGCCGGCAATGAGGTTGGAACTGCCGGCATAATGTTCTATATGCTGTCCTACGCTTTTATGAATATCGGAGCATTTGCCATTATTGTTATGGTTGCCAAGAAAGGGGAGCCGAACAATAACATATCCGATTATGCCGGGTTTGCCTTTAAGCATCCGCTGCTGGGTGTGGCAATGAGTGTTTTTCTTTTCTCGCTTGCCGGTATTCCGCCTGCAGCCGGTTTTATCGGGAAATTCTACCTCTTCTCCGGAGCAATCCAGGCTGGATTTATCTGGCTTGCCATAATCGGTGTACTTAATAGTGCGGTTTCCGTGTTTTATTATCTCAGGGTCATGGTTTTTATGTACATGAAAGATCCTGTCGAGGAGTTCGACTGGTTAAAGGTTTCACCTGCTATGGCCATCTGCGTAATCGTGGCGGTAGCTGGTGTACTGGTCCCGGGGATCGTCCCGGGTTATATACTTGAACTTGCTCAAAAAGCTGTGTTTTTCTAAAAATAGAATAAACATGATAAAGGCCCCTGCGAATAGTATCGGAGGGGCCTTTTTTGTGCATGAAAAATCACTACAATGATCAGGCTTTAACTTTGAAAACCTTGCAATATTCCTTCCGAATTCCGGAGGTGAGTCTTTCATAATCTGCTATCAGATAGTGACCGGGGTTCTTGAGTGACGGGTTGTACGCAAGTCGAAGAGCCAGTTTGTCTAGATAGTCGCTTGAGCCACCCAGGTCGTTCATCGAGTAATCATGGATAATCCTCAATCTGTTTTCAAGAAGACGGAGAAACTTGTAGCCTTCGATAAGTGCAGTTGCCTCTTTTTCGGGTAAAATATGATAGGCGTTCAGGGCTTTTAGGCAGTTAAGAGTGTTCGGAACCCGGATTTCCGGAAAGGTCTTGCCATGCTTCAATTGTAAATACTGGACGACAAATTCCACATCAACCATGCCGCCCTTACCGGTTTTAATGTTATAATTGCCGGCGGATTCCTTGGCCAACTCATTTTCCATTCTCATCCTGAGGCGATGGATTTCCTCCCGACCTTCATCATCGATGCTTGAACCATAAACAGCGTGTCTTATGACATCGTTAACAGAACTTGTAATTTCTTCATCGCCAAGTACCACACGCGACTTGGTTAAAGCCTGTCTCTCCCATACCTGAGCCTCTTTTCGGTGGTAGTTTTTAAAGGAATCAAGGGAGGTAACCAAGGGGCCGGTATTTCCAGACGGGCGAAGGCGGGTGTCAATTTTATAAACGAATCCTTCTCTAGTCAATGTCGTGAGAATAGAGATGATCTTTTGGCCTAATTTCGCGAAATACTCTCGGTTGGTGATTATTTTTTCACCGTTCGTAATACCTTGATGATCATAAATATAAATTATATCAAGGTCGGAATGATAATTGAGCTCCATTCCTCCCATCTTGCCCATGGCGATTATAGCGAGATCGGCTGTTTTTGTTATACCGCTCGGATCCGGGTAGGTAGGTTTACCGAACCGGGAAAGTTCTTTTCTTGCTAAACAATAGGCAGCAAAAAGACAAGATTCGGCTAGAATAGTCAATTGAGTGGTGATTTCAGTCTGTCCAAGCTTTCCGTAAATGTCATTAATGCCTATTCTTAGAAACTGCTCATGACGATAACGGCGCAGAACGTCTAGGCTTTCTTCGAAATCGATGGTTTGATTCAGTCTTGTCGCAATTTCAGAGTCCATTTCTCCCCGAGTGAGTAAAAAGGAAGCTGAGGACCGGGCAACCATGCTGTCCAATAGTTCGGGATGGCTAATAAAAATCTTGGAAAGGAATTCCGACATTCCGAAAAGGGAAACAAGAAGCTTAAGAATTTCCCGGTTTTCAGCTAAAAGAGCATAAAACGTAGAACGGGGACCTATAGCGCACAGGAACTTTTCCAGGTTCCCTAATGACATATCTGGGTCTGGAGAGGAGAATATTTCCTGGAGAAGTAATGGAGATATTTTTTCAAGGAGACGCCTGGCTCTTTCAGTAAGGCGGGCTTTTGGAGGACCGTCCCTTAAAAGCAGGAGATTATCGTAGGCACGTTCAAGTTCCTGAAACCTGTTTTCGGCTAGCATAATTTTTATCTGTTCAGGATCTGCGGAGCGGTCAAAAAAATAGAATATGCCGGGTTGAACCTCTTCTTTGAGCTTCTCATCCCGGCCGAGAAACAGGTTCCCATACACGGATGAGACATTTCTTCGATGATGTTCGAGGATACCCTTGAAAGACTCAACTCCATCGGGCTGAAGAAATCTGCAACGGCGGGCAAGGGCTGCCATTTCATCTGACTTATTGGGAAGCAGATGGGTTTGACGCTCCTGAACTACCTGAATTCTGTGCTCAACTGTGCGTAGGAATCGGTAAGCATCGGCAAGGGTTTTATAATCTGTTTCATTGATTAAACGGGCGTCCTTCAAGGTAAGTAGAGCTTCAAGAGAATTTCTTTTTCTTAAGGCCGGATTTTTCCCAGCATAGACAAGTTGAAGAGCCTGTATAAAGAACTCAATTTCCCTGATACCTCCTCGCCCCAGCTTGATATTGTACTCGCCTTCCATCTCCCGGGTTAAAGAAGCATCTACCTTTTTTTTCATGGACATAATGTCCTCAATCAGGTTGTAATCGAGGTATTTTCGATAGATAAACGGCTCGATGTTCCGCAAAAACTGTTCACCCAGAGGAATTGACCCGGCAACGGGACGGGCCTTAAGCATGGCGGCCCGTTCCCATGATTGCCCCCAGGATTCGTAATAAATCTCTGCAGCTCGGGTTGAAACGGTCAAATCGCCACTTTTTCCTTCGGGACGGAGTCCAAGATCGACACGGAAAACAAAGCCTTCATCGGTCACCTGAGATAGAAGCTTTGTTATTAACTCAGCAAGTTTGACAAAAAATGAATGGAGTGGAAATTTCACCCGAGCGTTGCCATTTCCTTCTGATATTCCAGTGGTCTCACCCTGACTGGATGAATGAATGAAAATGATATCGATATCGGAGGAAAAATTGAGTTCGCGGCCGCCGAATTTTCCCATGCCGAGAATTGTCATGTCGGCCTCAGCAATGCCGTCAGGGGTTGAGGCTAGTGGCGTGCCGTATTCCTTGACAAGGGAACGCCGGGAAACCTCGTATGCAACTTGAAGCGATGCCTGGGCCAAAGCGGAGAGTTCAAGGGTGACCTCTTCAAGAGGCGCGAGATCATTGAGATCTCGGGCTGCAATCCGGAGGATCTCGCGGCGTTTGAATCGGCGGAGGATGGTAAAAAGATCTGCGGAACTGGTATGTGCATCAACTTGCTCCCTGAGAGCTGCCAGTGATGAAGTTTCATCTCTTCTCTGATCTATACTATTGTCGATAAACAGTTCCTTTAATAACCCCGGATCTTTGCATATGATTCCGCTCAGGAAAGGAGATGAGCCACATATTACAAGAAGTTGTAATAATCGTTTTTCGGAGGAACAAATGACAAGTAGGTCCTCCTTTTTGACAAGGTTGCTCACCCGCTCAAGATTGTTAAGAGCCATATCAGGTACAGGAGTAGCAAGGGCGGCGAGTGTTATTGAAGAGAGAAGGCTAATCGGAAGAATAGCTGAAAGAAGACGAATATTGGTCGCGGACCGGTATTGGAATAAGAATCCTTTGGATTCAAGAAAATTCGCAAGAATTTCCTCCCCATCATGGTCAAGATCCACCTGGAGTGCGAAGGTCAATTCTTTAGTAAAGTCAGCTTGGCGGATCATCAACTTACCAGTTTTCTCAAGCAAGCTTGGTAATCTCCGGAAATAACACCTTTTTCGGTAATAAAAGCAGATATATAGGCGGCCGGAGTTACATCGAAGGAAGGATTTCTAACCTTGACTCCTTTCGGAGCAATCGATATACCCTTGATATGGGTTACCTCTTGGGAACTCCGCTCTTCGATGGGAATGTCATCCCCGGAGGGTAGGGCAAGATCAAAGGTGGAGGAGGGAGCTGCAACGTAAAAGGGGATATTGTTTTCCCTGGCAAGCACGGCGACAGAATAGGTCCCGATCTTGTTGGCGGTGTCACCATTGGCAGCGATCCGGTCGGCGCCGACCACACAGCAGTTTATTTCCCCTTTTTTCATGAAGTATCCTGCCATGTTATCTGAGATCAGGGTTACAGGAATGTTGTCCTTCATCAGTTCCCAACAGGTCAGTCTGGCCCCTTGGAGCCAAGGCCTGGTCTCGTCGGCAAAAACCGTAATATTCTTGCCTGCGTGATGGGCAGCCCGAATGACCCCGAGGGCGGTGCCGTAACCGGCAGTGGCAAGTCCGCCTGCATTGCAGTGTGTCAGGACTGTTGCATTTTCGGGGATAAGCGGCACGCCGTTGCGGCCAATGTCACGGCAGATGCGGAGATCTTCCTCCTCCATATGGATTGCTTCTTTTATGAGGATTTCCCGGAGAGTGTCAATGCCCTTGTCCCGATTCGCTCCTGCAATCCTTTTCATTCTTTCAATGGCCCAGAACAGATTTACCGCAGTGGGACGGGTTTTGGCCATGGCATCGCATACGTTATCCAGTTGGTGATAAAATGATTCGTGGCTGTTGGCCACAATGTTTCTGGCGCCGATGGCAATACCCATGGCCGCCGCTACGCCGATTGCCGGGGCTCCACGAATAATCATCCCCCGGATGGCTTCCGCAACACCTTGGAAATCGTGGTATTCATTATATACCTCTTCGGCCGGGAGGCGGGTCTGGTCAATCATAACCACTGCATCGTTTCGCCATTCAATAGTTCTAAAGGACATGGGTGAACCTCTTTTCAGCCTTTCAGTTTATTCAATAGAATATCGTTGACCAGGGCAGGATTGGCTTTTCCCTTGCTTGCCCTCATAACCTGCCCGACGAAGAAGCCGATGACCTTTTCCTTCCCTCCCCGGTATTCTTCCACCTGGCCCGGGTTTGCAGAAAGTATCCCGTCGATTATCTTTTCAATTTCCCCGGAGTCTGATACCTGCAAAAGCCCTTTCTCCTCAACAATGGTGGCAGGAGATTTCCTGGTCTGCCACATTTCGTCAAAGACAGTCTTGGCAATTTTCCCGGAGATTGTCCCTTTTTCAATCAGCTCCAGCAATGCCACGAGCTGAGCAGGAGAAACAGGGCAGGAAGAAATGGCAAGACTGGAATCGTTCATGGACCTGGTTACCTCTCCCATCACCCAGTTTGCAGCAGTCTTGGTTGGGGCGCCAGACTTGAGGCAGGACTCAAAATATTCGGCTATTTCACGACTGGCGGTAAGCACTTCAGCATCATAGGCAGACAAACCGAGTTCTTCCTGATAACGGTTAAATTTTGATTCGGGAAGCTCCGGCAGTCCCAGTCTAACTTCATCGACCCAGTCGTCGGAAATGATGATCGGCACCAGGTCAGGATCAGGGAAGTACCGGTAGTCGTGGGCTTCTTCCTTCCCTCTCATTGAGCGGGTAGTGCCGGTGCCAGGCTCGAACAGGCGGGTTTCCTGGACGATTTTCCCACCTTCTTCAATGACTTCAATCTGGCGGGTTATTTCGTATTCGATGGCCTGCTTGACGAAGCGGAATGAGTTAACATTCTTGGTCTCCGTACGGGTACCGAACTTTACTGAGCCGACTGGCATGACCGAGACATTGGCATCGCAGCGAAAGCTTCCTTCCTCCATGTTGCCGTCGCAGATGCCTAGGTAGACGACAATCTGATGGAGTTTTTTCAGATAGGCCACAGCTTCGTCAGGATTCCGGAGGTCAGGCTCGGAAACAATCTCCAGCAGCGGGGTACATGCCCGGTTCAGGTCCACGCCGGACCCGTTGCCGAGGCCGGGAATATCGGCATGAACAAGCTTTCCGGCATCCTCTTCCATATGGATGCGGGTAATGCCGATCTTTTTCCGCGCTCCAGCGACTTCGATATCCAGATGGCCGTTCAGGCAGATCGGAAGATCAAACTGGCTGATCTGGTATCCCTTGGGAAGATCGGGATAAAAGTAGTTCTTCCGGGCAAATATATTTTTTCGGGCAATTGTGCAGTCGGTTGCCAGCCCGGCCCGGATTGCGTAGTCTACAACCTTTTTGTTTAGAACGGGGAGCGCCCCGGGAAGACCGAGGCAGACCGGACAGGTCTGGGAATTCGGCTCTGCGCCGAAGGTTGTGGAGCAGCCGCAGAATATTTTGGTAGTGGTCTGCAGCTGCACATGTACTTCAAGTCCGATGACGGCCTGGTATTTCATTTTTTCTCCAGAGGAACGCGACCGGAAAATCCGCGTTCATGTAAATTATGTTTATAACTCAGCCTTCTTTTTATGCCATTTGGTCGCCTGCTCGAAAGCATAGGCGGCGCGCAGGACGGTTTCTTCCCCGAACGGTCGTCCGATAAGCTGCATGCCAATGGGGAGGCCATCCTTGCTGATCCCGGCGGGAACAGATATGCCGCAGGTCCCTGCCAGATTTACCGGTATGGTGAAAATGTCGGATAGATACATCTGCAGCGGATCGTTTATCTTTTCTCCTAACTTGAAGGCAGGGGTCGGGGCGACCGGGGTGAGGATGACGTCCACATCTTCAAAGGCCTTCAAAAAGTCGTGCATTATGAGAGTGCGCACCTTCTGGGCTTTGAGATAATAGGCATCATAATAGCCTGATGAAAGGGCGTACGTGCCAAGCATTATGCGTCGTTTTACCTCGGCGCCGAATCCCTCGGCCCGGCTTTTCATGAACATTTCCGACAAACTCTTTGCATCGCTGGTTCGGTGCCCGAATCGGACCCCGTCATAGCGGGCCAGGTTGGAGCTTGCTTCTGCTGTAGCAATCAGGTAGTAACTGGCAACTGCGTAATCGGTATGGGGGAGGGTGATCTCCCTGAACTCGGCTCCCAGGATGGTATAGGATGCAATCGCTTCTGCCATGGCTTTTTTAACATCGGGATCGAGGCCGGGGATAAAGTACTCTTTAGGAAGGCCGATCTTTAGTCCCTTGACCCCGGCTGCAAGACCTTTGGAATAGTCGGGCACCGGCAGGTTTACACTGGTTGAATCCTTGGGATCGTGGCCGGCCACGGCGCCAAGCATAATGGCGCAGTCCCTGACGTCACGGGTTACCGGCCCGACCTGGTCGAGAGATGAGGCATAGGCAATCACTCCATACCGTGAGACCCTGCCGTAGGTCGGTTTCAGCCCGACGCAGCCGCAGTGGGAAGCGGGCTGGCGGATGGAGCCACCGGTGTCGGTGCCAAGCGTTGCCGTTGCTTCCCGGGCGGCAATTGCCGCTGCCGATCCGCCTGAAGAGCCCCCTGGTATGCAATCAAGTTTCCAGGGATTGAAGGTCTTGCCAAAGAAGCTCGATTCCGTAGATGAACCCATAGCAAATTCATCCTGGTTCAGTTTCCCCACCAGAACGGCGCCGCGCTCCTTCAGGTTATGCCATGAAGTGGCGTCGTAAGGCGGAATGAAGTTATGAAGGATCCTGGAGGCGCAGGTGGTGCGGATTCCTTTGGTGAGAAAGATGTCCTTGAGAGCTACTGGGATGCCCGTCAGGATGTCCATCTCCCCCTGGGCAATTTTCCGGTCAGCGGCTTCAGCATTTTCAAGCGCCTCTTTCGGGGTTACGGTAATGAAGGCATGCACCCGGGACTCAACCGCCTCGATGCGGGCAAGAAGTGACTTCGTCGCCTCCACTGAAGAGACTTCGCGGGTTTTCAGTTTTTCGTGCAGTTCATGTATGGTCAGTTCGTACAGTTCCATGCTGTGAATCTCCGATTCAGGTAAAGGTAAAGGTAGAGGTAAAGGTAAAGTAAAAGAAAAAGGTTTTTCTCTACCTCTACCTGTACCTCTACCTGGTTCTATTCTATAACCTTCGGTACTCGGAAAAAGCTCTGCACCCTGTCCGGCGCATTGCCAAGGGCATTTTCGATGCCAATGGAACGGACAGCTACGTCCTGACGAAAGGCGTTCTCAACCGGAACAGCATGGGAGGTAGGGATTATTCCCGAAGTATCAAGCTCATTCAGCTTTTCCACGTAACCGAGAATGGCGTCCATCTGTACGGTAAAGGTGACTTTTTCCTCTTCGGTCAGTTCCAGCCTCGCCAGGATTGCGACCTGATCGACTTCAGCACGGGTTATTTTCATTCTGTTCTCCGGTAACGGTAATGGTTTAAAGGAAAAAATATTTTTATCATGAACAGGGGGAAAAGGCAAGGAAGGGACTATGTATTTTAAACCCGTTCCAGCCCGGCGAACCTGACCAGGAGCTTTTTAGGCCCAACTGAGTTGAACCAGACTATCACCTTCTGCTCGTCTCCATAACCCTCTATCTTCCTGACCGTACCGACGCCGAATTTGCCGTGCCGGACCCGCATGCCAAGGAGCGGTCCCTCCGTTTCATCGGGGACTACTTCCACCTCTTGAAAGCCTGGATCGACCGGAGAGGAAAAAACAGCTGCCAGGTTGTGGCCGGTCGCCGGGGCTTCTTCCTTCCAGAACTCAATTTCCGTGCTTCTTGAATTTCCGAAACGGAAGCCGGGCTGGTATCCTTCGTCAAGGTCCATCAGTTCAGGGGGGATATCGGCGATAAACCGGGAAGGTTGATTATACTGTTCCTGGCCGAAAATCCGCCGTCGCCGGGTATTGGTAAGGAAGAGCCTTTCCCGGGCGCGGGTCATGCCGACATAACAGAGGCGGCGTTCCTCCTCCATCTGGGCGGGGTCTTCCAATGATCGCACGTGGGGGAAAAGGCGCTCTTCCATACCGATCATGAACACCATCGGGAATTCTAGCCCCTTGGCGGAATGAAGAGTCATGAGGGTTGCGGAATCCCTGCCTGAATACTGGCGTTCCAGGTCGGAGATGAGGGCAACCTGTTCAAGAAAGGCGGAGAGGCTCTTTTCCATGCCGGCCCGCTCGAACTCTTCCAGGGCGGCGAGAAGTTCCTGGAGGTTGTCGAGCCGGTCCTTCGCTTCTTCACTCTGTTCTTCCTTCAGACGGGCGGCATAGCCGGTTTCCTGAATAATGCGGGAGGTGAGTTCGGAGAGTGAAATCGTGTCCACCAGGCTCTGGAAGCTCGCCATGAGTCCGGCAAATCCGGCGATCTTGCCGCGTGGTCCTGTCGCCAGAATGTTTCCCCGGGAAAGATCCTTGAGAGCTTCAAACAGGGGAATTCCCCGCCGGGCTGCCTCATCGGCGATCCTGTCCACCGTGGCATGTCCGATGCCCCGGGGCGGAGTATTGATAATCCTTCTCAGGGCAATCTCATCGGCCGGGTTATCAAGGACTTTCAGGTAGGCGAGAATGTCCTTGATCTCCATCCGCTCGTAGAAGCGCATTCCTCCAACCATGTGGTAGGGGATGCCGTCAGCCACCATAGCGTCCTCGACTACCCTCGACTGGGCGTTGGTCCGGTAAAAGACAGCCACGTCCGAGAGTCTTCCTCCCCGGCTGATATGCCGTTCGGTCTCGCGGCAGACGAACCGGGCCTCCTCCCGTTCGTCTCCGAGCTGGCGGTAGTTGATTTTGTCTACACCAGGATTTTCCGTCCAGAGGGTCTTGGCCTTCCGTCCCCGGTTTTTCGCCACAACACTGCCGGCGGCGGTGAGGATGGTCTGGGTGGAGCGGTAGTTCTGCTCCAGCTTCACCACCTTTACCCCGGGAAAGTCTTTCTCGAAGTCGAGGATGTTCCTGATGTCCGCGCCCCGCCATCGGTAGATGGACTGGTCGTCATCACCAGATCGGAAGAGCGTCGTTAGGGAAAGAGTGTAGATCTCGGTGGTCGCC
>OBLT010003145.1_pt1 | contig 10149 bp, 9 predicted proteins | sample 1518721 | NCBI WGS metagenome assembly OBLT01 (sample SAMEA3539307, study PRJEB22396) | soil metagenome | biome: tundra; feature: field; material: soil | place: USA | collected 2010-05 | depth 0.15 m | reverse complement strand
GATCGGCCTGAAGTACTGGTTCCACATGATCTTGGTCGCGACGTCGGGATCGTTCGGATCGAGGAGGGGGAACGGCTGCCCGGCGACGTAGCCGAGCAGGTCGCGATGGTCCGGGGCCAGGCGCACCTGGCTCGAGTACTTTTCGGTCGCATCCTGGTACGGCGGCGGCCAATCGACGCGGCTCGGCGCCACGATGTTCATCTGCATGCCCTTGGCGACCGCGACGTAGGAGCCCGGACTTACCAGCGTCCGGACCTGCTCCGCATTCTTTGGCGTGATGACGTCGCCGGGTTTGACTTGGGCATAAGCTGGCGTGATTGAGAGAGTCAGCGCGAAAAAAACTGCGATAACCGCCAGCAGGGTCGGGACTCGGAGTTCGCTCGGCTTTTTCATATTCTAATGTATCACTTTAACTCGACCGCAATCTGGCGGCAGCATTCTGTTCCGGGGTTGACGAACGAGTAAACGCCCGCTGCCGGAAGCTTGTCAAGGAACATTCCGGCCTCGTAGCCAAAGCCCCGCGGCCTCGGAACCCTACAAATCGCGGCGGTAGGTGACGAAGTTGCCGGTGACGTGGGCGCCCAGGCTGAGCGCCGTGCGGCGCGAGGCCCAGTTGTCGTCGAGGACCAGAGTGTAGCCGGCAAAGCGCATCTTGCGATCCGCCATCGCCAGGAACGATCGCGCCGCCATCGCAGGCGCCACGCCGCGTCCGCGCGCGCGCGCAACGACTCCGACATTTATCAGCGCGCCTCGTGTACCGCCGCCGCGCTCGGGTTCGAGCCGGGCGCCTGGGCGCACACGGGCAAGCGCGGTGCTGAAATCGGGCACCGAGAAGACGGCGCCGACGCACTCGCCGTCGATCACCGCAAGCATCGAGAGATCGGCGACGGGAGTTTCCCACAGCGACGTGAGCATCGGACGCACTTCCGCTCGGGTCACGGGATTCCATCCCCAATGGCGATCGAACGCCGAGTTGGTCACGTCGGTCCACGCGTCAATCGCGGCCAGAAACCCGAACTCGCGCCAACTTTGAATCGTAACGCCGGCCATTGCGGCCGCGTCGGCCATCCGCCGATAGCGCGCCAGGATTTCGGGCGTGAGCGGCGCGGTGTAATCGAGCTGCCCTTTTTCGGTAACGAAGCCGGCTTCCTTGAAGTAGCGATGGTATGCGGGAGGATTTCCGCGCAGCAGAAACGACGGCAACAAGCCGTAGTTGTCGATCGCGTAGGGATAATCGAGAAACGCCGCGAAGCCGCTGCGAACGGCGCGCATGCCGCGTTGGCGGATCGATTGCACGGCCTGGTCGAGCATCGCGGCGACGGCGATGTCCTCGCCTTCGAGCGCCTCGAAGTGAATCAGCTGGCCGAGTTGCTCGTTCCAATGTTCGATGTAGCGGCGATTGATAACCGCGCTGACGCGCGCGACGACCCGGCCCGCGCGACGCGCGCAAAAGGGCGTGACTTCGAGGTACGCCGAGAGCAGGCTGCGGCGTGACAGCAGATCGATCTCGTTGTGCACGTCGGGCGGCCACCATGCGTCGCGCGCGCCGTAAACTTGAAATGGAAGGCGCGCGAACTCATCGAACTGTTCGCGGCTGGTTGGCCGTTCGACGCTGATGGTGTCGCCGGTTAGTTTGGGATTTGCCGCCATGATTCAAACCGGATCGCGCGCTCAAGAGTCTTATAGCAAATCGTCGTCGGCACACGGCTCCGGAAACTTTTCCTCTTCGTTTCCCGCCACGGCTTCGAGGCAGGATCGCTCCTACGGCGCGCCCACTACGGGTTCGAGTCGGATGGGGACCGTTTTGCACCTTTCGCCCCAAGTGAGAAAACCGCTCCGAGTGTCGGTGCCTTCGAGGAAACGTACCCACCTGTCGGCCACGCCGTATTTCTCCCGCAGCAGCTGATGGACCCTCGCGTGCGCCTCGGGATCAGGTAGCGCGCGGTACCGCCGTATTTCGCCGCCTCGTTCGATCTCGACGATCGGGTGCGCGTCCATGTGCCGGATCCACCACTGAGCGTTGGCGTTGCCGGGGTGAATCCAGGAATACCGTCCATCGTCGACGATCCAGAGCCGCGCCTTGTGCACCCCTCCTGTCGGAGTCGGCTCGTGGACGACAACGACCTCCCGGCCAACTTCGATCAGGGCCAGGTGTGCGAGGACGTATGCCGCGCAGACGCCGACCACGATCGCCGCGACGATGATCACTTGTCGCATCTCGCGCGCCTCCAGATGCAGTCAGCCGCCACGAAGCTACGCGTAGCCATTGAGACCCCGTAGTTTTCCCGACATTCAGCTTATAGCCGCAGGGCGGCCAAAGATCATCCGCGCGGAAGATCGCGCGGGGCCTACCGGCGCTCGGCCTTTATCCCGTCTTCATTTGCGAGAAACAGATGCAACTGCGCGGGTGTGGTGTCGCGCGGAACCTCGACCGGATAATTGCCGGTAAAGCACGCGTCGCAAAATCCCTCGCGGCTGCCGCCGTTGAACGAGTAGAGTCCGTCCCAACTTAGATAGGCGAGCGTGTCGGCGGTGATGTAGCGGCGGATCTCCTCGACCGAATGCGCAGACGCCAGCAGCTCTTCGCGCGTGGGCGTGTCGATGCCGTAAAAACACGAGTGGGTGGTGGGCGGCGCCGCGATGCGCATGTGAACTTCGCGCGCGCCCGCCTGGCGCAGCATCGGGATCACTTTCCTGAGCGTGGTGCCGCGCACCAGCGAGTCTTCGATCAGCACGATTCGCTTGCCGCGCAGCAATTCGGCCACCGGGTTGAATTTGATCTTCACGCCGAAATGGCGAATCGACGCACGCGGCTCGATGAACGTGCGTCCGACGTAATGGCTGCGCACCAGGCCCATCTCGAACGGTATTCCCGATTCTTCCGCGTAACCAAGCGCGGCGGGCGTGCCCGAATCGGGCACCGGCACCACGATGTCGGCGACCGCCGGAGCTTCGCGCGCGAGCGCGCGCCCCTGCTGCTTGCGGACCTGGTACACGTTGCGGCCGTAAATCTGGCTGTCGGGCCTTGAGAAATACACGTACTCGAAAATGCATCGCTTGGTCGGCGCATGCGCGAACGGACTGAACGAGCGCAGCCCGGTGTCGTCGACGACAATCATCTCGCCGGGCTCGACCTCGCGAACATATTCGGCGCGCACCAGGTCGAGCGCACAGGTTTCCGAGGCCACGATCGTCGCGCCGTTGAGACTGCCCAGCACCAGCGGACGGAAGCCCTGCGGATCGCGCACCGCGATCATCGAGTTTTCCGTCAGCACGACCAGCGAGTACGCGCCGCGCACTTGCGCCAGAGCCTCCGTCACCCGCTCCGGCAGCGTGGGCGCGTGGGAAGCGGCGATCAGATGAATCATCACCTCGCTGTCGGACGACGACTGGAAGATCGACCCCGTCGACTCGAGGCGTGCGCGCAGTTCAGTGAAGTTGACGAGGTTGCCGTTGTGCGCCAGCGCCAGTCCGCCGCGCGCATACTCGACCACCAGCGGCTGACAGTTGTTGATGCTCGTCGAGCCGGTGGTCGAGTAGCGGTTATGCCCGATAGCGCTGGTGCCTTCGAGTCTCGCGATGATCGTGCTGTTGAAGACGTCGGCGACCAGTCCCATCCCGCGATGCGCGATCAGCGACTTGCCGTTGGACGACACGATTCCTGCCGACTCCTGCCCGCGATGCTGCTGCGCGTAGAGACCGAGGTACGCGAGGTTGGCAGCCTCGGGGAGTCGATACACGCCGAATACTCCGCATTCCTCGTGGAAGACGTCGAGGTTCGATTCTTCGACTGCTATGACCGAGTGCGTTTCAGTCACCGCCTCTGAGCCTCCTTGGAATCGCGTCTTCGTAAATTCGCCGCAGTTCGGCAATGTCCTCATCGAGACCGGCCGCCGCGGCAATCTTGAGCCTGGGATCGGCGATTACGCGTCCGATGACCGCAAATTTCAATCCTCGCCCCGCAAACAAACTCTCGACGCGGGCTGCGTCGCGCTCAGCGATCGACAGCACCACCGTCGATGCGCCCTCGCCAAAAAAATCAACCGCGTCGGCGTTCCCAGCGCGCCCAAGGTCAACTTCGGCTCCCAGAATCGCCCGCGGATTGAAACAGGCTTCGGCCAATGCCACCGCAAGGCCGCCCTCGGCGACATCGTGCGCCGATCTTATCAGCCCCTGTTCGGCGCCTTCAACCAGCCCCTCGACCAGCGCTGCTTCGCGCGCCAGGTCGATCGCGCCAAGGCGCCCGCCGTCGATTCCGAAGATTGCCGCGTACTCGCTCGCCGCCAGAGACGGCGCGGCCGTGCGCACCAGCGCGATCGCGTCGCCGGGATCCTTGAAGAACTGGGTAACGTGCTTCGAGACGTCGGCCATCACGCCCAGCACCGCAATCGTCGGCGTCGGAGGAATCGGGTGGCCTTCGGTCTCGTTGTAAAAGCTCACGTTGCCACTGACCACCGGCGCACCGAAGGCGATCGACGCGTCGCGCAGCCCCTCGACGCCGCGGATGAACTGCCACATCACCTCGGGCCGCTCCGGATTGCCGTAGTTCAGGCAATTCGTGATTCCGATCGGGCGCGCCCCAGCGCATGCGACGTTGCGCGCCGCTTCGCAGACCGTCCCGACCGCGCCCAGATATGGATCGAGAGCGCACGCGCGCGGATTCGAATCGACTTTGAGCGCGATCGCGCGCCGCGAATTCTTGATTCGCAGCACGGCGGCGTCGCTGCCCGGCCCCAGCACCGTATTGCTCTGCACGATCGAGTCGTATTGCCGATAGACCCACTTCTTCGACGCGATGTTGGGACTGTCGAGCAACGCGCGAAGCGCTTTCGCCGGCTCGGGATGCTTTCCAGCGACGGGGGGGTTGGCGGGCTGCTGAATCTTGGGCGCGGCTGCGGGACGATCGTACAGCGGCGCGTCGTCCGCCAGCGCGCCGATTGGAATATCCGCCACGACCTGCCCGCGCCATCGCATACGCCATCGCTGGTCGTCGGTCAGGTGACCGATCACAACCGCGTGCAGGTCCCATTTCTCGAAGACCGCCTGCAAATCCGCCTCGCGCCCGCGCTCCGCGACGATCAGCATTCGCTCCTGCGATTCGGAGAGCAGAATTTCGTAAGGCGTCAGTCCCGCTTCGCGCAGCGGAACCTGGTCGAGGTCGAGTTCGATCCCGAGTCCGCCATGCGACGGCATCTCGCTCGACGACGACGTGAGTCCCGCCGCGCCCATGTCCTGGATCGCGACGATCGCGCCGGTCTTGCCCGCTTCCAGGCACGCCTCGATCAATAATTTCTCGGTGAACGGATCTCCGACTTGCACCGCCGGGCGCTTGGCCTCGCTTTGCTTGTCGAACTCGGCCGACGCCATCGACGCTCCGTGAATTCCGTCGCGTCCGGTTGCAGAGCCAACGTAAAGCACTGGATTGCCCGCACCGCGCGCCTTCGCGCTCATCATCTCGCCCTTGCGGACCAGCCCGAGGCAGAACGCGTTGACCAGGATGTTGGCGTTGTACGCCGCGTCGAACATCACTTCGCCCGCGACCGTCGGCACGCCCACGCAGTTGCCGTAGCCCCCGATTCCGCCGACCACGCCGCCGAGCAGATAGCGTGTGCGGGGATGCTCGAAGGAGCCGAACTTGAGCGAGTTCATGCTGGCCACCGGCCGCGCGCCCATCGTGAAAATATCCCGCAGGATTCCGCCGACACCGGTCGCCGCGCCCTGGTACGGCTCGACGAACGAAGGATGGTTGTGGCTTTCGATTTTGAAGACCGCCGCCCATCCGTCGCCGACGTCGATTGCGCCGGCGTTCTCGCCCGGCCCCTGCACCACGAGTTCGCTCTTCGACGGCAGCTTTCTCAGATGGCGGCGCGACGATTTGTACGAGCAGTGCTCCGACCACATCACGGAGAACACGCCGAGCTCGGTGTAAGTCGGGGTGCGGCCGATGATCTGTTCGATCTTGCGGTACTCATCGGGCGCGAGTCCGTGCGCGCGGGCCTGCTCGAGATCGGCCTTCGGCTCGCCCGGTAAAGAAACGGGACGCTCGCTCATCGCGCGCTCCCTGCTATCGACTGAAATATCTTGAGTCCGTCCACGCCGCCGAGCATCGCTTCCACCGCATGCTCCGGATGCGGCATCAGGCCGAAGACGTTGAAGCGCTGATTGGCGACCCCCGCGATCGCGCGCATCGAGCCGTTGGGATTGGCGGCGTCGCTCTCGCGCCCGTCGGCATCGACGTAGCGCAAAATCACCTGCCCGCGTTCTTCCATCTGGCGCAGCTCATCTTCGGGCGCGACGTAGAGTCCTTCGCCATGCTTGATCGGAAGCCGGAGCAAATCGCCCTGCTTCGCCGCGCGCGTAAACGGCGTGCTTGCGTTCTCGACGCGCAGCCACACGCGCTCGCATATGAAGGAGAGCGAGCGGTTGCGCGTGAGAGCGCCGGGCAGCAGATGCGCCTCGCACAGAATCTGAAAGCCGTTGCAGATGCCGATCACCAGGCCGCCGTCGGCGGCGAACTTCGCCACGCTCTTCATGATCGGCGAGAAGCGCGCGATGGCGCCGGTGCGCAGATAGTCGCCGTAGCTGAAGCCGCCCGGCAGCAGCACGCACTCGACGCCGCCCAGCGATTCGTCCTTGTGCCAGAGCATTCGCGCGTCCTGGCCCATCACCTGCGCAATCGCATACAGCGAGTCGCCGTCGTCCAGCGAGCCGGGGAATCGCACGACGCCCCACTTCATTCGCCGTCCACCTCGAAGCGGTAGTCCTCGATCACGGGGTTGGCGAGCAGCGCCTCGCACATCTTCTTTGCTTCGTCGCGCGCCTCCGACGCGGTGCGCGCCTGGACTTCGAGCAGGATATATTTGCCGACTTTGACGCCCGAGACGTTTTTGAAGCCGAGACTTTGCAGCGAACTTTCAACCGCGCGGCCCTGCGGGTCGAGGATGCCCTTGCGGGGCGTCACGAACACTCTTACTTGCAACTCAAGTCCTCGCCGCCGATTCGCATTTCATTCTCCTGAACTAAAAATGTTTCACGTGAAACATTTTCGTATAAACCTCAATCAACAAGCCTGTTTTTGACGAACATCCTCGCAATTCACCGTAATTCCGCGCCGCCGCCGCCGTCAGTTTTCCACCCGGCGCAGCATCTCGTGATAGGCCTCCTCCACGCCGCCCAAGTCGTGGCGGAAGCGATCCTTGTCGAGTTTCTGCCGTGTGGCTTTGTCCCAGAAACGGCAGGTGTCGGGACAGATTTCGTCGCCGAGCAGAATCTCGCCGTGATGGCGTCCGAACTCGAGCTTGAAATCGATCAGTATCACGCCGCGCTCGTCCAGGAATTTGCTCAGTATGCCATCGACCTTCAGCGCCATCGCGTCGATTTGCTTGAGCTCTGCCGCGGTGGCCCATCCAAACGCGATTGCATGCTCGCCGAGGATCAGCGGGTCATGGAGCGCGTCTGATTTGTAGTAGTACTCGACGATCGGATGCGGGAGCTGTTCGCCTTCTTGGCGGCCGAGCCGTTTTGCCATCGAGCCCGCGACGAGATTGCGCACGACGGTCTCGACCGGGATGATGTGCAAGCGCTTGCACAGCATCTCGCGATCGTTCAGACGGCGGACGAAGTGCGTTCTCACGCCATTCTTTTCGAGCAGCGTGAAGAACAACTCCGACATCCGGTTGTTCACCACACCCTTGTCCGCGATAGTGTCGCGCTTGGTGCCGTCGAAGGCGGTCGCGTCGTCCTTGAAGTAGGCAATGACGAGGTCGGGATCGGACGTGGAGTAGAGTTTCTTCGCCTTGCCCTCGTAAAACATTTCGAGTTTTTGCGGAGTCGTTTCCACGATGCGTTCTCCCTGTCGGTCGATCGGATTATCTTAACCTAATCATCTTACCGACCGGTCGCCTCATCACAACGAAGCCCGGCGCCGATTGTCCACAAAGCTCCGCGCTTATGCACATCGAAGCGCGCGTGCGTGTGGATAGCGGATCTCACGGCTTCGGCGCGCGCGCTTTTTTCAGCGAATTCAAGTCCTTGAGATTGACCCTTCGCCTGCCGGGCGCCGGCGCCAGAGGCAGCGCATAGCCTATCTTCGCCGCAGCCGCGTCCGATGCTTTTGCGGGCGGCGCGAATCGCTCGACCAGTTTCGCCGCCAGGCCGACGTAGCTGCGCGGATTCAACTCGCGCAGCGCACGCCGGGCGCCGTCGTCCAGCGGGAGCGTCGCGATGAATTCTTCGATCACGCGCCGATCGATCCGCCGGCCGCGCGTCAGTTCCTTGAGCGTCTCGTATGGTTTGGGCAGCCCGTGACGCCGCATGAGAGTCTGAATCGCCTCGGCGACGACCTCCCACGCCTGCTCGGCCTCGAGATCCTCGGCAATGCGCCGCTCGTTGACCTCGACGCGCGCCAGACCGCGCTGTAGCGACTCCAGCGCGACGACCAGATGCCCGAACGCCGTACCCATCGATCGTATCGCCGTGCTGTCGGTGAGATCGCGCTGCCATCGCGAGACCGGCAGCTTGGCCGCCAGGTGATCGAACAGCGCGCTCGCGATTCCAAGGTTGCCCTCGCAGTTCTCGAAGTCGATTGGATTGACCTTGTGCGGCATCACCGAGGAGCCGGTCTCTCCCGCGACGGCTTTTTGCGCGAAGTAACCGATCGAGATGTAGCTCCACATGTCGCGGCAGAAGCCGAGCAGGATCGTGTCGATGCGCATCATGATCCCAAACAGCTCGGCGATAAAATCGTGGCTCTCGATCTGCGTGGTCAGCGGATTCCAGGTCAGACCGAGCCGCTCGACGAAATTTTGCGAGTGCGCGATCCAGTCAACCTCGGGATGGGCGAAGTGATGCGCGTTGAAGTTGCCGACGGCGCCGTTGAGCTTGCCGAGAAATTCCTGGCGGCGAAGCTGCGAGAGCTGGCGCGCCACGCGCGTCGCAAATATCGCCATCTCCTTGCCGACCGTCGTCGGCGACGCTTCCTGGCCGTGCGTCCGCGCCATCATCGGATGCGACTTGTAGCGATGCGCCAGCTTGATGATCGGCGCGTTCGCCGCCTCGAGCCGCGGCGTCAGGTCTGTCGCCACGAACTCCTTGAGGATGAGCGCGTAGGCGAGGTTGTTGATGTCCTCGGACGTGCACGCGAAATGCACCATCTCGATCGGCAGCGCCCGATCGATCGCGGCGACTCGCTCCTTGACAAAATACTCGACCGCCTTGACGTCGTGATTGGTGGTCGCTTCGAGTTGCTTGACGCGGCGCGCATCGTCGAGCGTGAAGTCCTCGTAAACGGCGCGGAGCTTTTTCGCAGTCGCAACCGGGATCGGTTTCAGCGCACTGATCGCGGGATGCCCGGCCAGCGACAGATACCATTCGATCTCGACGCGAACGCGGTAGCGGATCAGCGCGAACTCGCTGAAGTATGCCTCCAACGCCCGCGTGCGCGCGCGGTAGCGGCCGTCGATCGGCGTCACCGCGGTCAATGCCGCGTCGGTCTCGGTAGGTTTGTCTTTCACTCTTTCACTGTGTGCTGATGAAACTAAATTACGTGGGATCGCTCGCGCAATCGAGAGAGGGCTTCGATTGCGTTCAGCGGCCGGTGTGGCCGAAGCCGCCGGGGCCGCGCGCGCTCGGCGCCAGTTCATCGACCTCGACGATGTCGGCGCGAATGACGGGCGCGATGATGAGTTGGGCGATTCGATCGCCGGGCTTAATCACGATCGGCTGCTCGCCCAAATTCACAAGTAATACTTTAACTTCTCCGCGATAGTCGGCGTCGATGGTTCCCGGCGAGTTGATCAGCGCGAGGCCCTCTTTCAGCGCGCGGCCGCTGCGCGGACGCACCTGCCCCTCGTAACCGACCGGAATCTCGACGGCGATGCCGGTCGGAACAGCGCAACGCTCCCGCGGCGCCATCTCGATTGGAGCGCCGATATCGGCCATCAGATCGATCCCCGCGGCATGCTCGCTATGGTAGGCGGGAATCGGCAGCGCGCTTTTGCGCAGCCGCGCAATTTTCACAGTCGGTCGCATCGTTCCAATCTCGTATGGCGAATTGGCCGCGCGATAGCAAGCGCGCGCTGAAGAGAACTGCGGATTACGCGAGGGGGGCGAAGACATCGCGGCCGATTTTGCGGCCCTTCAGATCGCCAA